>Ga0209040_10001047_pt1 | contig 21670 bp, 20 predicted proteins | sample BogFormECP12_OM3_FD_188240 | JGI IMG/M metagenome (GOLD analysis project Ga0209040, IMG submission 188240) | Bog forest soil microbial communities from Calvert Island, British Columbia, Canada - ECP12_OM3 (SPAdes) (version 2) | ecosystem: Environmental > Aquatic > Freshwater > Wetlands > Bog ... | reverse complement strand
GCGATCAGGTCTCCAGCTTTCACCGGAGTGCCTTCATCCACCAGCAATCTCTGAATGCGGCCTTCCACCTGTGCGCTGACGATTACCTGATTCGAATCGACCGTACCGATGAGCACCAGATCTTTCGAGTGGTCGGTGGAAAAATAGTAGTAAGCCGCGGCAATCACGAAGATGACGCCAAGAAGAATGGAGAATTTGTTGCGAGCACTCATGAACGTACTCCTGATTTTCGAAACGACGGCATCGTATTGATATGAGGCAGAAAAAGCGCGGCTGAAATGAAATCCAGAACTGCGGCCCGGCGCTCGGCAATGCGCTGCGGCGTAAGCGGGTCGAAGCGCACGATCCGCCGCATCACCGGCGCGCTGCTGAAATAGAAAACGATCATCGAGATCATCGAAGGAACAAAGTGTGCTGGGTCAACCTTGCGAAATTCTCCCTCCGCGATTCCTTTGTGTAGTAGTTCTCCCACGCGCAGATAGATCGGCCTGAAGTAGGTCTTGACCAGTCGGTCGATATGAACCGAATCACCCTCGCGTGCCCGCATCATCTCGCGCTGCATCAGTTTGGGATAAATCTGGCTCGAAGCGATAAAGTCGAAATACGCCCCCACATAGGCCAGAATCTTCTCGCGCGGCGGCAAATCGCTGTCGAGTACCCGGAACACGCTGGCCCTCATTCCGGTAAATGCGTGGTCCAACACTGCACCGTAGAGCGTTTCCTTGTCCTGGAAGTAGTAATAGAGCAGCGCCTTGTTCACCTTTGCGGCGCGCGCGATGGCATCCGTTCTGGCGCCAGCAATGCCATGCTCGGCAAACTCTGTAGCCGCCGCCTGCAGAATGGCGGCGCGGCTCTCCTCCGGCTGCCCGCGGGAGCCCATGCGGAGAGGGCGATGACGAGGATGTAACAGGTGAGCCATTACTAATTAACCGGTTAGTTAGATATGATTATACCTGACCGGATAAAGTTTGCAATGGACTGGAGGGTCTAGGAGAACTATCTGCTTCCGCCCGCGATTGAAGGCACGAGAAGAATTTCGTCGCCATCCTGGAACGCGTAAGCAGGCCCGCCGAGGAAACGAATATCCTCTTCGTTCACATAAATGTTGAGGAAGCGTCGTAGCTGGCCCCCTTCGTCGCGCAGGTGCGGCTTCAAGTCGGGAAACTTTTCATCGAGGACGGTGAACAGTTCTCCCAGATTCCCAGCGGCACATGCAACCGAACCTACTCCTGCCGTGTGCCGCCGCAGCGCCGTGGGAATTTGTACCGTGATCGCCATCTTTTCCTCCGCTTATGCGCTAACCGCGTTCGCCGCTTCGTTCGCGACCTCAACGGCATCGAGCGTTGTGGTCAAATACTTTTCGAACTCGGCCAGCTTCGGCGCGATCGGCCTTTCGATCTCATAGACGCCAGCCAGCACATCAGTCGTTTTCAAGCCGTTGCCGGTGATGCAGAGCACGGTCGTTTCCTCCGGCAGAATGCGGTCCTGGCGATAGAGCTTACCGGCCGTACCGACCGTCACGCCTCCAGCGGTCTCCGTGAAGATGCCTTCGGTTTCCGCCAGCAGACGAATCGAATCGATGACTTCCGGATCGCTCACATCTTCGCTCCATCCGCCGCTATGCTTGATGGTTTTGATGGCATAGTGCCCGTCGGCGGGATTGCCGATGGCCAGCGAACGCGCGATCGTAGCGGGCTTCTGCGGCTCGATCTCCGCGCTGCCAGTCTTCACCGCAGTTGAAATCGGAGAGCATCCAGTTGCCTGCGCCCCGAAGAATTTCACTGGCTTATCCTCGACCAACTCGAGCTTGATCAATTCGTCGAACGCCTTCTTGATCTTGGTAATGAGCGACCCGCCGGCCATGGGAACCACAACGTTGTCGGGCAGCCGCCAGCCTAATTGCTCGGCAATTTCAAATCCCACTGTCTTCGATCCCTCGGCGTAGTAGGGCCGCAGGTTCACATTGACGAAGCCCCAGCGCCGCTCCTCGGCAATCTGCGAGCACAAGCGGTTCACCTGATCGTAATTGCCGGCGATCCGCACCACGTTCGCTCCGAAGACCTGTGTGCCGAGAATCTTTGCAGGCTCCAGGTCGGAAGGAATGAAGATCCACGCTTTCAACCCGAGACGCGCAGCATGTGCCGCGACCGCGTTGGCAAGGTTTCCGGTCGAAGAGCACGCCACCGTGTCAAAACCAAAAGCCTGCGCCTGGGCCAAAGCCACGGCCACCACGCGGTCCTTGAAGCTCAACGTGGGCAGGCAAACAGCATCATTCTTGATGTAAAGATTCTGGGCAGCAGCGTTCGAATCGCCTTTATTGCCAGCGAGCCTCGCTGCCAGACGCGGCGCCTGGAAGAGCGGCGTGAAGCCAACCGGCAACCGGGGCTCAAAGCCCGCCGGCAACGGAAGCAACTCTGAATAGCGCCACATGTTCGGCGGCCGCTGCGAAATCTGCTCGCGGCTGAACGCTCCCTGGGCAATCGAAGCGCGGATCGCGTCATAGTCGTAGGTGATTTCGAGAGGAGAGAAACACTCGTCGCAGATGGAGCGGGGCTGGTTTCCCCAGCTTCGTCCGCATTCCCGGCAGCGCAATTCGTAGTGAGCTTGACCGTCGTATTTCGACATCGGGCTACTCGCTTTCTTCTTGGCAGCGAATAGCTGGGGACGAGCCGGGAAAAAGTGCCCTGAAACTAAAAGGCCCCTTTTCCAGGAAATAGGAAAAGAGGTTATCGGAATGCAAATACAAATAAGCTTCGCATCCGAATCTCATGTTCCCCGTTTCCGGGCGGGAGTTGGCACCTGGCGGTCGGCATATATGATACCGATCCGGTTGCCGTGGCGTCACAGGGCTCGTCCCTCAGCCACTCTGCATGAAATTCCGTTTGCCCCGCAGGGCAAACTTGTCTTTATAACTGTACACAGGAGGGCCGGAGTTCGTCAAGAGGTCCTATATCGACAAAAGTAGGTTACGATCACCCAATCGCCGCCGACACGAACCGCACACGCTCCTCGACTGGCTCGAGCGGCAGCGGAACAAGGTCGTAGCCCAAGGCGGAGTAGGTTTCCACCATGGCTTCATAAGTCGCCTGCGCTTCCTCGAAACTCTGCTTGCGCTCCGCATCGATCCCGAAAATCTCCTTCCAAGGTGGCGCAATGAACACTCGCGAATGGTAGCGAAACATGTGCGCCGCGCGCTCCACATGAGACGGGACAGGCAGTTTACTTAAGCGCAAATAGCCCATCACATCGGGCACGCTGCGATCGAAAATCACAGGACCGCTCAATCTCAGCGCCTCCCGATACGATCGCAACTCGCAACTCAGCATGAGTTCCGCAAATGCGCTTCGATCCGACCAAGGCAAAGCCTGGCCGCCAATCGCTACCTGATCCTGAATGATCGTCCGGCCCGCCTCCGGCATGGTGTTAAAACCGCGTGCCGCCAGCGCTTCGATCAGCGTGCTCTTTCCCGAACCCGGGCCGCCGGTAATAACGAAGAGACGGTCGAAATTCACACCCTCCATTCCTTTCTCCTTAAGCTTGTGCATTCGCGGATACCGTGCCAGTTGTCCCGAACGCTCCCCATCAGTACACTCTTCATTCGCGAGGTGAGCATGGGGAAACTGAAAATGACTGTTGATTTCAGCGCACAAAATTCGTGGTCCAGGATTTTCCGGTTCGGCAGTGTACTTATTCCCGCCATTATTATCGGCGTTCTCTTTTCCGTTACCCCGTGTTCCGCACAGTCCGGCGCATCGGCCGATCTGCCCAGCGAAACTCCGGCCATGTTCACGCCGGTCGAGACCGGCTTCGACTACGTCAAGCGCGACGTGATGATCCCGATGCGGGATGGCGTAAGGCTGCACACCGTGATCGTACTACCCAAAGGCGCCAAGAATGCGCCAATGCTGCTCACGCGCACTCCCTACAGCGCCACGGCACAAACCAGCCACGCCGCGAGCTCACACCTCGGACCGATCCTGAGCGGCTATGACAACGCCACCGATGTGATCGTCGAAGGCGGCTACATCCGCGTGGTGCAGGACGTTCGCGGCAAGTACGGCTCCGAGGGCGACTACGTGATGACGCGCCCGCTGCACGGTCCGCTGAACCCTACCGCGGTCGATCACTCCACCGACACCTATGACACCATCGACTGGCTGGTGAAAAATGTTCCCGAGAGCAACGGCAAAGTCGGCATCCTCGGTATTTCCTATGATGGATTCACCACGCTGATGGCGCTTGTCAATCCGCATCCCGCGCTGAAGGTCGCAGTGCCTATGAATCCCATGGTCGATGGTTGGATCGGCGACGACTGGTTCCACAACGGCGCCTTCCGCGAACAGAATATGAATTACATCTACGATCAGGAGGCCACGCGCTCGTCAGACGAAAAATGGTGGACCGACCACTTCGACGACTACGACGTGTTCATGGAAGCAGGCTCAGCCGGTGAACTCGGGCGTCGCCATGGCCTCGATCAGATCGGATTCTGGCGCAAGCTTCTCGCGCATCCCAGTTACGATTCCTGGTGGCAGGAACAGGCGATGGACCGCATTCTCGCGGCGCAGCCTCTGAAAGTTCCCACTATGCTGGTCGACAGCCTGTGGGATCAGGAAGATATTTACGGCGCGCCTGCCGCTTACAAAGCGCTCAAAACCAAAGATGCGAACAAGGACAAATTATTCCTAGTGCTCGGCCCCTGGCATCACGGCCAGGAGATTGGCGATGGCAGCTCGCTCGGCGCCATAAGATTTAATAGTGATACTGGTCGTTATTTCCGGCAGGAAATTCTGCGGCCCTTCCTGGACAAATATCTCAAAGACGGCGCGCCCCAGGCCGATATCGCGCCGGTCATGGCTTTTGAAACTGGAACGAACACGTGGCGTCGTCTTCCCACATGGCCAGCCGGCTGCGCGACTGGCTGCTCGGTACAGCCGACGCCGCTCTATCTCGACTCCGGTCTAAAGCTTGGTTTGGCCGCTCCCAAGGCCGGCGATGCCGCGTTCGACGAATATGTCTCTGACCCCGCGAAGCCAGTGCCTTTCCGCACCCGTCCCATTCAACCGGTTGGGTACGGCGGTCGCTTCACCTGGCCTGAGTGGCTGGTCGACGACCAGCGTGAGGCGTCCGGGCGTCCCGATGTTGCCGTGTTCACTTCCGACGTCCTGACCACTCCCATGAAGATCAGCGGACTGCCGGTCGCCAATCTGGTGGCTTCGACCAGCGGCACGGACTCCGATTGGGTGGTTAAATTGATTGACGTGTATCCGGATGAAGTGGCCGGGGACGAGGGCATGGGAGGCTACGAGTTAATGATTTCCGCCGACATCTTCCGCGGACGCTACCGCGAAAGTCTCGTGACGGCAAAGCCCATCGCCGCCGGCCAGCCGCTGCTCTATCGCTTCAACCTTCCCACCGCGAACCATGTGTTCCTGCCTGGCCACCGCATAATGGTGCAGATTCAATCCAGCTGGTTCCCACTGTATGATCGAAATCCGCAAACGTTCGTGCCAAACATTTTCTGGGCGAAGCCGGACGACTACCGCAAAGCTACGCAGCGCATTTATCATGCTCCCGGCCAGGCGAGCTTTATCGAACTGCCTCTCGTGGTCTCGCCGTAATTTGGGGAATGGAGGTTTGACTTGGTGCAGCTCTATTTGTCGTGACGGTCACGCAGCGTCATCTCGCGAGCCAGTTCCTTGGATGTAACTCGCAGCCGCTGTGCCAGGATCACCGCCAGCGAGAGATAGAAGCGTGACGCCAGGCCGGGAAAGGCTTTAAGGATCGCGCGCAACTCTCGCGCCCCGACTTCGTCGACTTCCACTTCTTCCTCGCTCGCAATCACGGCCGCAGTCGCCCTGCCCTGTTCCAGAAAAGCCATCTCGCCGCAAATATCCTCGGGCCCCAGCGAAGCCACAATCGTTCGGGTACCGGTTCCGGCAAGTTCCACGGAGGCCTGCCCACGACGGATAATGAAAATCATGTCGGCCCAGCCGCCTTCCTGAATGATCTCTTCACCCAGCTTGAAGGTGCGCCGAGACGCTTTCGCCTGAATTAAGACCCAATCATTTTGAGTCAGAAATTGCAGACGATTACCGGCCATACCTTGCCATCGGCAAAAATAGCCGGGTTGTGCAGTTACTTCTGGTTGGTTGTATAGGTGACGCTCGGCGAAAGCCGGGGCGCGGCTTACCGGCTGTACTGATTCCGTTTTTTGTCTGCGTGCCGCTCCAGTCCGAACTGGATCAGTCTATCGATAAGCTCCGAATACTCCAGCCCCGAAGCCGCCCACAGTTTGGGATACATGCTAATCGCCGTGAAGCCCGGCATGGTGTTGATCTCGTTCAAATAGATCTTGCGCGTTTGCGGATCCATCAGAAAATCGACCCGTGCCAGCCCCGAGCAATCCACGGCTTTGAAGGATCGTATGGCGAGTTCTTGCACCTTCTTCGTTTCCGCCTTGGTGAGCTTTGCCGGAATAATCAACTCAGAGCCTTCATCAAGATACTTGGCGTTGTAATCGTAGAACTCTTTCACTGGGACAATCTCGCCCGGAAGCGAAGCCACCGGCTCGTCGTTGCCCAGAACCGAACACTCGATCTCTCGCGCCTTATTTTTCTTTCCGCCCACTCCTTGCTCAATAACGATCTTGCGGTCGAATTTCGCTGCTTCCTCAATAGCAGGCCCAAGTTCCTTGCGGTCGTGCGCCTTGCTGATTCCCACCGACGATCCCAGATTCGCCGGCTTCACAAAAACCGGATACCTGAGCTTGCTCTCCACAAGTTTCTGAACTTTCTTCGGCTCCTTCTCCCACGCGCTACGTAGAATCGTGACGTGCTTCACGATCGGAATCCCTGCTGCTATAAACAAGGACTTCATGATGTCTTTGTCCATGCCGGCGGCCGAGCCCAGCACGCCCGCGCCCACGTAAGCGATGTCAGCCAGTTCGAGCAAACCCTGAATGGTCCCGTCCTCGCCGAAGGTGCCATGCAGAACAGGAAAGATGATATCGACGTTAATCGCGCGATCGCTGGCGCGCCGCGTGAGCCCTGCATCGGTCTGAAAAGGAACGAGGCCACTCTGCCGGTGCACCGGCTCCGGCGGGACCACCACGGCTTCTCCCCGCGCCAGCACGGCCGCGGGCTGCGTAGTTTCAGGATCGCCCGCACGCAGATGGCGCGGCTCGATCACCAGTTTGCCCTGCAACAAATTCTCGGCATCCGCCGCAGTCAGCCAGTGCCCATCTTTAGTGATGCCGATGGGCACGACCTCATATTTTTCTTTGTCGATGGCTTGCAGAACAGACGCCGCCGAGAGCAACGAAACTTCATGCTCTCCACTGCGCCCTCCGAAAAGAATTCCAACTCGAAGCTTTTTCATAATCGATCACAAAATCTTTTTCCCGAAAGCCGACAAAGCCAACTCCACCGCCAGGTCGGCGGTCTGGTTGTGCTCATCAATCACCGGATTCACTTCGACGATCTCGAAGCTCAGCATGCGACCATGATCTGCAATGATTTCCATCGCGAGATGAGCCTCGCGATAGGTAGCGCCGCCGCGCACAGGAGTGCCCACGCCGGGCGCATCCTCGGGATCAATCCAGTCCATATCCAGTGAAATGTGATAGCCGGCAGTCCCGCGCCCAGCCATGCGCAGAGCCTCTTCCATCACGGTCCGCATGCCGCGCTCATCAATGTCGCGCATGGTAAAGACGCCAATGCCGGCGCGGCGCACATTTTCTTTTTCGATCGCGTCGATGTCGCGCACGCCCACCAACACACAATTCTCCGGCTTCACCTTGGGAGAGAAATCGAAGATATGCGACAACTCCACCGGCCCCAGCCCCATCAGCGCCGCCAGCGGCATACCATGCACATTGCCACTCGGCGAACTCTCGGGCGTATTGATGTCGGTGTGCGCATCGATCCAGATCAACCCGATGTGCTGGTTTTGACGGCGATAAAATTCGGCAACGCCCGAAACCGTACCCGCTGCCATCGAATGATCTCCACCCAGCGCCAGCGGAATTTTCCCGGCTTCGAGCGTCTTTACCACCAGCTCCGCATGTTTGGTACACGTCGCCGTAATTTCCTTTAAATACTTCGCGTGGGTGTCGCCTTCTTTCTTCTGCTCCGGGATGGCAACAGCTACGTTGCCGCCATCTTCCACTTCGTGTCCTAGCGCCTCCAGCCGCGCTTCAAGCCCGGCCACGCGGACGGCCGAAGGCCCCATATCGACGCCGCGGCGCGACTGCCCCAGATCCAGTGGCACTCCAATCACGCGAATCTTCTTGGGAGCGATGTTGGTGGTGCTGATGGTTGTCATAGAGATTTTGTCATCGTGCGATCGGGCGATTTGGCAATTGAAGATCAACGGGCAGCATATCTACTGGAAATTGCCCAATCACCCAATTGCCCGATTTTTATGGGTAAAGCCGGTGGAGCATCCTCGGGAACGGAATCGTCTCCCGCACGTGTTCTAATCCGCAGATCCATGCAACGGCGCGTTCAAGGCCCATGCCAAATCCTCCATGCGGCACGCTGCCGTACTTGCGCAAATCCAGATACCACTTGAATGCCTCTTCCGGCAATCCGTGCTCGTGGATGCGCTGCACCAGCAATTCGTGCGATGCCATGCGCTGTGAACCTCCAATGATTTCGCCATAGCCTTCGGGCGCCAGCACGTCCACACACAGAGCCAATTCCGGACGCTGCGGGTCGGGCTCCATGTAGAAGGCCTTCACCTTCGCGGGATAGCGATGCACCATCACCGGCTTGTCGAACTGCGCTGAAAGATAAGTCTCGTCGGGCGAGCCCAGATCACCGCCCCACTCAAACTTCGCTTCCAGCGCGCCCTTGGCATGACCCTCCTGCAGGTTCTTCACGGCATCGTCATAACTGATCCGGGGAAAAGGCGGCACAATCTTTTCCAACTTGGAAATGTCCCGGCCAATCGCCTGCAGGTCGACACGGCGCCGCTCCAGGCAACGCTGCACTACAAAACTAATCAGTCCCTCGGCCAGTTCCATCAGATCGTCGAGCTCCGCGTAGGCAACCTCGGGCTCGACCATCCAGAATTCGGTGAGGTGACGCCGCGTTTTCGATTTCTCCGCCCGAAATGTCGGACCGAACGAATACACCTTGCCCAGCGCCATCGCCGTCGCTTCGATGTAAAGCTGCCCGGATTGCGTAAGGTACGCCTGCTCGTCAAAATAGTCGACCGGAAAGAGTGTGCTCGTGCCTTCGCAGGCTGCCGGAGTGAGAATCGGCGGATCGGTGAGCGTAAAGCCGCGTTCATCAAAGAAATCGCGCACCGCTTTCACGATCTCCGCCCGCACCCGCAAAATCGAAGCCTGCCGTTGCGACCGCACCCACAAATGCCGGTGCTCCATCAGGAACTCTGTGCCGTGCTCCTTCGGGGTAATCGGATAGGGATCCGATTCCGGCACCCGCTGCACCACTTGCACGTTGCTCACATCGAGCTCGTAGCCCCCCGGCGCGCGCTTATCGGCACGGACTTTGCCTTCGACGATTACACTCGACTCTTGCGTCAGCGTCTTGATCGCCTCAAACACTTCCGGCGTGACCGCGTTCTTCGGCACCACGCCCTGAATCACGCCCGAGCCGTCACGAAACTGCGGGAATAGCAACTTCCCACTCTCGCGCAAGTTATACAGCCAGCCGCGCAGGGTTACGGACTGCCCTTCGTGCTTCCCAATCTCAGCAATCGTAGTTAGCGTTGGCATAATTAAGAAATTCGTTCACCGCCGAGCACGCTGGGAGCGCCGAGAGAAATTGGCTTCGCCAAATGCTGAGGGGCAACTCCCCTTTGACGTTCTTTGCCCGGCGTCTTCTGCGTACTCGGCGGTAAAAGCATTTACGCCGTTTCCAGCTTCTCGAATGTCTCCTTCAGCTTTTCCAAAGGATTCACCTTCTGGTCCTCCGCCAGCTCCAGCAGCAAAGCCGGCGTTTGCGGCGCGGATCGCAATAGCTTCATCGCTTCCTTCCAGTCGATGGTTCCCTGTCCCGGCCACAAATGAGAATCATGAACCTTGGCATTATCGTGAACGTGCGTGGAGCAGATCAGCTTCCGCACGATCTCAAAAGCCTCGCTCACCGAGCCCATCATGTGAGCATGCCCGAAATCAAAGCAAATTCCCACATCGTCAAAATGGGCTGCGTGAATCATCTCCACCAGTTTCTCCGGCGTGGAAAGTTCGTTGGGAATATTTTCCAGCAGAATGCGTACTCCCAGCGGCTTGGCGAACGCTCGCAAGTGCTCGATCGCGGTCATTGCCGATTCAAACTTCTTTTCGCTGAAAGTCTCGTTGGGTACGCCAAGATGCTGCACCAGAAAGCGAAACGGAATCTGCTCCGCAATCTCGAGCGCCCGCTTCACTTCGTCCATTGCCTCAACCAGCCCAGCGCGATCGGTGGATGCTATATTCACCGGCGGCGCTCCCGCGCGCCCCCACTCGTAGTCCGCATAGAGCGGCGAGTGCACGGAGTTCAACGGTACGCCGTTGCCGCGAAACCACTCGGCAATTTCTTTCACGTGGGCCTTGCGGTTGGCATAGTCGAGGTGCTGCCGCGCCGCGAAAATCTCGACGGCCTGCACACCGCTGCGCGCCAACCCATCCAGAATTCCCGGATGCAGCCGCTCCTTCACATATAAATAGGTTGATACGGCTTTTACCATGCCCGGTCCTTGATCAAGAATTGCGGAACAAGTTTTCTAGTAACCCACTGCCTTTCCATTCGTCCTGTAATCGCTCGCGCCCAGCCGCTCGCCCGTCCCGGGGTCGATGGCGATACACTCCGCTTCACTCCAGTAAGGAGAAACGTCCTCACCATCATGCAAGCCGAACTCCACGTTATATCCCATCTTCTGCAACACCTGCACGGTATCCGGTGAGAACCATTGCTCCAGATTCAACACGTCCGGCAGCCATTGGTTGTGGAAACGCGGAGCATCCACCGCCTCCTGAATATTCATTCCATAATCCACAACACCTATCAGAACATTCGCTACGGTGGTAATAATCTTCGAACTACCGGGTGACCCTAAAACCAGAAACGTTTTCCCATCATGCGCCACGATAGTCGGCGTCATCGACGAGAGAGGCCGCTTTCCCGGCCCGATGGCATTTGCCGCGCCCTGAATCAAGCCATCGGCATTCGGAACTCCGGGTTTAGCAGAAAAATCATCCATCTCGTCGTTCATCAGGAACCCCAACCCATCCGCCGTCACCCGCGATCCGAACCAGTCATTGATCGTGGTCGTGACCGCGACCGCATTCCCTTCCGCATCCACCACTGAATAGTGCGTGGTGTGCGGCGATTCATGAAAGCCCAGCGGCTGCGGATGCGCCATCGCGTACTGCTCCAGTTCGGTGAAAATCGCCGGCCGCTTTAAGTCCTTGCTGGCGGTGGCGCGGCCGTTGTCGATGGAGTCTCGCCACGCCGCGCCATATTTTTTGTCAATGAGCTGTGCCACGGGAATTTTTGCGAAGTCCGGATCACCCAGGAATTCCGCGCGATCGAAGAATGCCCGCCGGAACGCCTCTGTCGTAAAGTGAATCGATTCCGCCGACCGGTCTCCAAGTTTCGCCAGATCGTATCCCTCAAGAATATTCAGCGACTCCAGCAGAACCGTTCCGCCGGAGGAGGGCGGCGGCGCACTGATCACTTCATACCCGCGATACGTTCCGCGAACCGGCTCGCGTTCCTTTACTTCATATTGGGCCAGATCGTCCGCTGTGATGAGGCCTCCGCCTTTGTGCATCGCCGCGGCCAGCTCTTGCGCCAGACGTCCATGATAAAAATCATCCGGTTTCGCGGCGATTCGCTCCAGCGTCCGGGCCAAATCTGGTTGCCGAAAAATCTCCCCCGGCTGGTAATAGTTGCCATCGCGCTGGAAAATTCGCCGAGACTCCGCGAATTCAGACAAATGCCTATCATGAAGATCGCGGGCCTCGGCCCAAGTCAGCGCATACCCTTCGCGAGCCAGCCGGATCGCTGGAGCCATCACCTGCTTCAGCGTCAGCTTGCCGTATTTCTGCTCGGCATAAACCATGCCCGCGACCGAGCCTGGCACGCCAATCGATTTGTATCCAATTTCGCTGGCTTCGTCGATCACGTTGCCCTTCCCATCCAGATACATGTCGCGCGTGGCTGCCGCTGGAGCCTTCTCACGGTAATCGAGAAAATGGGTCTTGCCATCGGCGAGGCGAATCAGCATGAATCCACCGCCGCCCAGATTTCCCGCCGCTGGATGAACCACCGCCAGCGCGAATCCCGAAGCCACTGCGGCGTCCACGGCATTTCCCCCGGCCTGCATGACCTCGACTCCCGCCCGGGAAGCCAGCTCATGCGCGCTGACCACGATTCCATGCTGTGCATGAACCGGCAGGATGGACCCAAAGGCGGGAATGATCCCGAAGGCTGCCGCAGTCGCCATCAGCCGCAAAATCAATGATTTATACCGGAATCCCATGAAGACTTAAGCTTGTCCAGGAATGGGCGGACTCTTGAGGCTAGCCGACCTCGCCAAGCTGAGTCAAATTACAGGCGATCAATGCGGGTGGGCAATCCTGACTACCTGCTGCAGAACCTCAAACCCTTTTCTTATTCTTCGGATGCGCCGGCCGAGGTACGCTTTTCTTTTTCTTCACCGTCTTTGTTTTGACCGTCTTTCCGGGCGCCTTCGCCGCAACCATCTCATACGACGCATGCATCAGTCCGCGTAATTCATCCCAGCCCACTGCATCCAGGCTGTCCAGCATCACCCATTTGTAGCGCCCCACATAAGGTGCTGGCCGGACATCTTCACGCTCAATCAACTCCGCAAAAGTCTCCGGAGTGCATTTCAAGCAAAGCCGCGGATTATCCAGGCCGACGATAACAAAAATCTTCCCTCTGATTTTGAAACATAGATCGTCGCCCCACTGCAAGTTCTCCGTGGCATGGGGGAAGGCAAGGCAAGATTCGCGAATCGCATCCACTTTCATAGCTTCTCGATTGTGAATCGGATCATCTAGGCAGTAAATCAAACTTTATTAAGGAGATTTGAAATGCAAACCCGCAAACTTGGCAACTCCGATCTGAATATTACCCCCGCAGGCTACGGAGCCTGGGCCGTCGGTGGTTCGGGCTGGCAATTCGCATGGGGATCGCAGGACGACAACGACTCCATCGCCGCGATACACCGCGCTCTCGAACTCGGCGTCAACTGGATCGACACCGCCGCCGTCTACGGCCTTGGGCACTCCGAGGAAGTGGTCGCCCGCGCCCTCAAGAGCTGGCAAGGCCCCAAGCCTTATGTCTTTACCAAGTTCGGCCTGCGCTGGGATGTGCGCGGCAATGTCCAAAAAGTGTTGAGCGCCAATTCGATCCGCAGCGAGGTTGAAGACAGTCTCCGCCGTCTTTCGGTCGATGTGATTGATCTCTACCAGATGCACTGGCCTCCGGATCCCGATTCTCCGGCGCTTGAAGAAGGTTGGTCCACCCTGGCCGACCTGAAGAGAGAGGGGAAAGTGCGCTGGATCGGCGTCTCGAACTTCAACGTCAAGCAACTAAAGCGCGCCAAAGCCATCGCTCCCGTAACTTCTCTCCAGCCTCCGTACTCTCTGGTGCACCGCGAGGTCGAAGAGGACATCCTGCCTTATTGTTTGCGCGAGGGTATTGGAGTGATTGTTTATTCGCCCATGGCTTCCGGCCTTCTGACCGGCGCTATGACTCGCGAGCGCGCGGCCAGACTCCCACAAGATGACTGGCGCAAAAGCAATCCTGATTTCACGGAGCCAAACCTCACTCGCAATCTGGAGCTCGTCGATCGTCTGCGGGAGATTGCCAAACGTCACAACCGCACTGTCGGCGAAGTCGCGATTGCATGGACGCTACGCAACCCTGCCGTCACCGGCGCGATCGTCGGAGCTCGCAATGCGAGGCAGGCTGACGGCGTGATGCGCGCTGGTGACCTGCGCCTCAACGATAAAGAAGTGGGCGAAATCGAAGACTTCCTCGCTGAGGCCGCAGCGTAAGGAGGGGTGGAGGATTTTTAACACGGAGGCACGCGCTCACGGAAAGAGTAGTTCGTCTCCGTGTCTCCGTGGTGAAATCACTTGGACCTGCGCCACTTCCTTGGCTATCGTCACCTTGTTCCAGACACTCGAAATCCCAGCCGCTCGCAGTGGCGCTGCGAATCACAAGTCGTCTTTTCACACCTGTTCTCGAGCTTCGCCAAGAGCCACGCTCACATCCATCTTTTTCTTGTTGCGGTAGATCGTCACTTTCACCGTGTCGCCAGCACGGTGATTGTTCATCGTCTCGGACAGAGTTTGCTCGTCCTCAATTTTTTCGCCGTCGATCGCGACGATCAAATCTCCTCCAAGCATAATGGGGATATTCCCAAGGTAGGCTCTCTCGGTGCCGCCGCGCAGCCCAGCCTGATCGGCCGCACCACCCGGGATGACTTGAACAATGAGTAAACCGTAATCGACGGGCAAGCCCATTTCATCGGCCAGTTCAGCGCTGATCGGGATCGTACGTACTCCCAAAGCCGGACGCCGCACGCGCCCCACGGTCATCAAATCGTTGAGGACGGCTTTCGCGGTATTGATCGGAATGGCGAAGCCGATACCCGCATTTTGGCCGACGCTCGAGAGAATCATTGTGTTGATGCCAATCACTTCTCCGTGCCCATTCATCATGGGGCCGCCCGAATTCCCCGGATTGATCGCGGCATCAGTTTGAATGGCATCCTCAATGGTCGCGCCGCTGGGCTCGCGGACTGGGCGAATCGAACTGACGATTCCGCGCGTCATAGTTCCCGCCAGACCAAAGGGGTTTCCGATTGCGTAGACCTTTTGCCCAACCTGCAGGTTGCGCGAATCCCCGAGCACCGCTGGAACCAGGTCCGTCGCCTTGATTTGAATCACAGCTAAGTCGTGCGCCGGATCGGTGCCCACAACGGTTGCCTTGTATTTCTTGCGGTTATGCAGCGTCACTTCCACCTGCTGCGCATCTTCGATGACGTGGTAGTTGGTCAGGATGTGCCCATCCTTGTCGATCACAAATCCCGAGCCTTGCCCTTCCTGCGGAACCGGCCCGTAGAAGAAATCAAACTTCATGGCTCGCGACGTGACATTCACTACCGAGGGAATATTCTTGCGATACACGAGAATATTGTTTTGCTCTTCGCTGTCGAGGCTCTCGTTGCCGGCAGCTTCCGTGATCTCCACTTGCGCAGGATGAGTTAACCAATCCGTGGGATGAAGAAGGCTCGAGCGCGAGTTCGAGCGCCAGGTCGTGAAGTAGAAGAAAGCACCGGCGAATACCAGCGCGAAGATTGCGGGTCGTATGAATTTCATAACAGCCAGCCCTATCGGACGCAAAGCGAACCAATCCTGATCGATCGAGTCCTAATCTGTCGAGGATCCATATTCGATTCTAAACAATGTTTCGACGCTAGGCACGCAGGATACGTCTAACGCCTGGTGGTCGCTTCCGCGCTTAACTGTTGCCATATCCGCTGTACTTGCTCTCGCGTATGGTCGAGCGAGCCGGAGTTGTCGATCGCGAAGTCGGCAGCTTTTACTTTGTAGGCTTCGGGTAGTTGCGCCGCCATGCGGCGTGCCACCTCTTTACCGGCGGCCTCGAGCGACAACTTTTGCCGGGCCGCAAAGCGGGCGACCCGTTGCTCGTCGCTGCAGGTCACTACCACCAAGCGGTCGAAGCGTTTCGCAGCGCCGGCCTCGAGAATCAGCGCAGCTTCCACAATAGCCACAGCATTTGGATCCTGGCTTCCCCTTTCTTCCATCCACTCTTCCTGGCTCCGAATCACCGCAGGATGCACGATGCGGTTCAACTCTTCCACCCTGGAAGGGATGTTAGGTACAGCGGAAGGGTCTACCGTGGGTAAAGATGAAGCGTCCGGACCGAAGGCCGCTTCGGCAAGCTTGGAACGGTTGACGCTGAGGTCGGGATTGAGAATGCTTCCGCCGAAATGCCGTACCACTTCGTTGTAGACGGGCTGGCCGGGGCGCATCAATTCGTGCGCGATCCGATCGGCTTGGACCAGATGGGCGCCCAACGCGACAAACATTTCGCCGACCACCGATTTACCCGACGCGATGCCTCCAGTGAGGCCAACCTTCAGCATAAATTTAGTGGCCAGTGATCAGTACGCAGTGGCCAGTAATAAACACAGCGCTTCACGCGTATGCCTGCTCTGGTCACTGAACACTGGCCACTGACCACTGCCTCGGGCGCATTTTGGCGGCTTTCACCGTGTTATACATCAGCATGGCGATGGTCAGCGGTCCAACGCCACCGGGGACGGGCGTCAAAGCTCCGGCGACTTCGGCGACTTCGGGATGTACGTCGCCGACCAAGGTCGATCCCTTCGCACGGAAGGTTTGTTCGCGCTGCGAATTGCCCGCGAATAGGCGTTGAAATTCAGCGGGATCCGTCACCTTGTTCATGCCCACGTCGATCACAGTGGCGCCTGGCTTCACGAAATCTCGCGTAATCATCCCGGCGCGACCGATTGCGGCCACCAGAATATCGGCACGGCGGCAGACTCCCTGCAGGTCATGCGTCTTCGAGTGGCAGACGGTAACCGTTGCATTCGCGTTGATCAGCAGCATGGCAGCGGGTTTGCCAACAATGTCGCTCCGTCCCACGACCACCGCTTCCTGGCCGGCGACCGGAATCTGGCTTCGCTTCAGAATCTCAATAACCCCAGCTGGCGTGCACGGAACCAGCCCCGGACGCTGCGTGGATAGGAATCCGACGTTGACGGGATGGAACCCGTCAACATCCTTCGCAGGATCGACAACCATCAACACGCGCTTCGCGTCTACCTGTCCGGGCAACGGCAGCTGCACCAGAATGCCGTCGATTTCCTCGCGGCGATTCAGGCTATCAATCAAAGCCAGCAATTCGGCGGTCGTTGTAGTTTCAGGCAGGGTGTGCTGTTCGCTGTAGACTCCAACCTGTTCACAGGCTTTAACTTTGCCGCGAACGTAGATTTCCGACGCTGGATTGTGCCCGACCAGAACAACGGCCAGGCCGGGACGGATTCCGGCCGCAGCCATGTTCTTCACTTCCGCCGCCAGTTCGTTGCGGATGTCGCTGGCGATTCTCGTGCCGTCAAGAATTCGAGCTGGCATATTCGATTCCGTTGAGATTCTACCGCATGCGCGCCAGCCAGAGAGTTGCGAGGCCCTCGTACCGAGAGAAAAGTCTTACACTCGCTATTCGGTACCCGGTACTCCCATCTCTCACTGGTGAATTCATTTTGTCCGCGGTACAATCCGTCTGATGATTGCAAAGGAATTACTGGAAATCCTGGTTTGTCCGGCGTGCAAGCAGGCTCTCGTGTACCGGGAGAAACCAGAAAGCTTGAAGTGCACGCAGTGTCATCGGGTATATGCCGTGAAGGACGATATTCCCATCATGCTGGTGGACGAGGCAACAATCGAGACCGCCTGATTCCGATTCCCCGATCAGAGTTTTCAAGCGCCTGCCCGATTCTGCAGTACCGTCAGCGCCACCGCTCATCGCCTAGAATTTTCATCTCCGTTTCACATGCTCGACACATTCCCTCGCGTATCTTCGTTCCTTGGTTCGGACGACGCGAGGTGAGTATGTGCAGCCTGTCGTATTCCCGACCGAAGTGACACTTCGTGTCAGTTTTGAGACGTTCCAGGGTACCAAGGACACCTTACGGGCGTTCGGGGGCCCTGCTAGGTTCGCTGCAACTTCTCATATTCAGAAGGGTTTATGAATCTAAATCGGCTTGCCTTGCGTATTTAGAACTAGAGGGCAGCTGCGGCAGTTGAATTGCATGCAACTTCAATGGCTGCCGATGAGTCTAATAGCTAAAAGTGGTAGGTAGGTCGGAATCGGAGGTGATGACGGCCATGTTGGAAAACGAGACGAACCAGAGAGTCAACAACGATAAAGACAGATTTACGGCAACTGAACTTGCAGCCTTGCGCAGCGATCTGATGCAGGGCGGCATGATCGATTCTTATGAGGCCGCCGAATTGCTCCAGGTGTTCCTGATGGGCCGGGGATACGGGGTTTCGCCTAAGGCAGCGCTCGATGCAGCTGGCCGCGTCGAGATGGCTGGGTGCGCCATGCCCGTGCTGCAATATGAATTGGAGAACCTGGCGTTGGTCATGTAAGAGGGCTGGTCCGGTGAGCCCGCAGAATCGAGACTTTAGGCTCAAGAGCGGACAACGAGTGAAAGCGTTAAAGTTCGCAGAACCAAGGGGACGAAGTCTCAAGTAAGCGGCAGCGCTGCGGGAATTTTTGACATTCTGGATCGGTAAATCGAAACAAGATTGACCGAACCAGTTCCACGTGAAGAGAGCCGGGCCAACCAGCCCGGCTTTGTGGTGTCTGGTGGAAATCGCCCACTATTTTTTCTTCGCAGCAGCCGCCCTCGCGGCCCGTTCCTGCAGTGCTAGCGTCACTACCTGCAGCATGTCGTCCTGGGGGGCGGGTTTCCCAGTCCAGATTTCGAACTGACGGGCGGCCTGGTGGACGAACATTTCTATACCCGGAATGATCTGCGCGCCCCGCTCTTTCGCCAGTTGCAGCAGGCGGGTTTCGGCGGGATCGTAAATCATGTCAAAAACGTAGCGCGCGTTGATTTCCTTCTCCTGCAGCGGAGTTTCGCGCGTGTTGCCCATGCCGACGGGCGTGGCGTTGATGATTACGTCAAAGGCGTACTTCTTCAGGTCAGCCCGCTTCACTGACCGTGCATGGGCACGCCGGGCGAGTTTCTGGGCAGGAGCGGCACTGCGGTTCAGGATGAAGACCTCCGCTCCCCTTTCCTTCAGGCCAAAAACGGCCGCTCGAGCTGCACCTCCCGCGCCGAGAACCAAGATCTTCGCGTCCTGTAGCGTGCTCAACCGGCGCTCTAGCGGGCGCACCACTCCTGACGTGTCTGTGTTGAAGCCGTATAGTTTTCCATCCTGCGCGCGAACCACGGTGTTGCAGGCGCCGATCTTCGTAGTATGCGAATCCGTGTTGTCGAGGAAGGGAAGAATCGCTTCCTTGTACGGCATGGTAATGCTAAGGCCGTGGATGGGAATCTCGCGCACGCAGTTGAGTAAATCTTTAAGAGTCTTGGCGTGCAGCGCGAGATAGACAGCATTCACGTTCTCGCGGCGGAAGGCAGCATTCATGATGGCGGGCGACAGCGAGTGCGCGACCGGGTCGCCAGCCACGCCGTAGACGCGGGTGGCCACATCCACCTGTTCAATGCGGTAGACGCTGCGCAACTCCTGCGCCGTAACCTGCCCGGGGGCGGTCTCTTCTCCGGGACTTACCGCAGCAAAGGTGAACACGCTGCCGGCGCGGACTCCCAGCACACGGCTGATGATGCCTTGTTCGCCCATGCACAAGCCGATGATGGAATGGTTATCGCTTTCGCGTCCCAGGAACTGGATCATGGAAACGTTGTCGGAGAGCGTGGTCGCCGTGCCGACGACTTTGTAGAAGTCGGCGGGATAATGGCGCATCTTCTCCAAGGTTTCGTCGAGCTTCTTCGTTCCGCGAAAATCGTGGAAGGAGAGAATCAAAGCCGCGCGGCCTCGAAGTTTCTGTAATTGCTCGGGCTTGCACTTTTGGGCGGTCTGCAATTCCACGTCGACTAATTGACAGCCAGCGGCTGCGGCTTTCCCCAGGATATCCAGTTGCGAGGCGATCGAGCCGCGAAACTTGCCCCCGCTTGCGACCCGGCGGCAAGTGGCGATCAAGGTGACGCCGGAGTGACTTTCCAGAAAATGCTTGATCTTCGGAAGCGCCAACGCCGGCTTCGAAATGTGATCTAACCGAAACTCCAGAAAGGGGTTATCCCGAATTAAGCCCTCAGCCTTCTCCACCAGTTCGCCGGGATCGGAGGCCGATACTGCAACGCAAACCCGCGGCAGCCGCAAGGGCAAGAGGCGGGGCGAGTAGCTTCTAGGAGCAGAAATCATCTTGAATCAACAGGATCGCATTAAAACAATAGGGTCGGCGCGAATCTTACAGGGGTCGAATTCCAGATGCAACAGGGATTCGCAAATTGTCCCGAAAAACTGTTTTCACATTCCGCCTGACACCCTCGTAACCTTGACCCCCTCTTACCCCCTTGTTACCTTCCATCTGGAGTAATGCTTTCAATGGGATGGGATTGTGGAAGGGTGCCGACGGGCGCCGCTTCTGGGAGGTAACATGAAGAAAATAGGAGTTTTATTGTTGTTGGCCGCGACGGCCACCTGGGCTCAGTCGGCCACCGACGGCGGTGCAGCAGACTCCACAGCGCCGCAAGGCGTCGTCGTGAGCACGGCCAATTTTCCCGTGCAGCGGGTGCAAATGCCCACTTACGCTGATGTTTACTGCGCTGGTTTCATAAGCCGCCAGACTCTGCCCGATGTGAACTTCGTGGCCGGTGGACTGGAGACTCCCGGAACCACCAAGTTTGTTCGCGGCGACATCGTGTTCCTGGAAGGCTCAGGATACACGGCCGGTGCGGAGTATGAAATCATCCGCGCTCTGCGCGACATCAACGAATATGAGATGTTTCCCGGGCAGCGCAAGCTGATGAAGGATACGGGACAGGCGTACGCCGAAATCGGCCGCGTGCGCATCCTTGATACCCGCAGCAGGACTGCGGTCGCCCACATCGAATACGCTTGTGACCCCATCAATCCCGGCGACACCGCAATTCCTTTTGCCGAGAAATCGATGGTGGCCTTCCATCCGCCGCTGCGCTTCGATCGCTTTCTGCCCACCGGCAGCAAAGTCTCCGGACGCATTGTGATGGGACGGGACTTCGACTCTGAGCTGGGTACGGGCCAGAAAGTTTACATGAACGTGGGCACGAACCAGGGCGTAAAGGTCGGCGACTACTTCCGTGCCGTGCGCTCGTATGTAGCCGATCTGAACGATCCCGTGGATTCGCTCTCTTTCAAGGCTGCCATCAGTGAAGACACGCAGCTGAAGTCACCTTCGTTCGATCCTCGCATGTTCACTAAGGGGAACGGCCCGGTGATTCACGTCCGCGATCTGCCACGGCGCGCCGTAGGCGAGATTGTCGTCATCGGAACCACACCAACCACAGCGACTGGAATGATCGTGTTCGCCATGGAAGATGTTCACGCCGGCGACGGAGTTGAACTGGACGAACAGACGCAAGCTCTGGCACAGCAGCAATAACTCTCGGGAGCAATAATTTAAGAGAGTCAAACCGGGGACGGGCGACCGTCCCCGGTTTTGTTTGGCTTTCCGGGTTCTTGCGTTTGCGGTCGATGACTGCGGACGAACTCATGACAAAATGGCTTTATGTCTGCCCCACAACCGTCGATCCCTGATTTTCTCTACGGCACTGCCTGGAAGGAAGAACGTACTCCGGCCCTCGTAGAACTGGCACTACGTGCGGGTTTTCGTGGCATCGATACGGCCAACCAGCGGCGCCACTATTTCGAACAAGGAGTCGGCCAGGGACTAGCCGCCGCCTACCGCGCCGGGGTGGTTACGCGTGCTGATCTGTTTCTGCAAACGAAATTTACCTACCGACCGGGCCAGGACCATCGCCTCCCCTACGATCCCGCCGCCAGCCTTTCCGATCAGGTCGCGCAGTCGCTGGCCAGTTCGCTCGAACATCTCGGCAC
>Ga0209040_10001046_pt1 | contig 21679 bp, 20 predicted proteins | sample BogFormECP12_OM3_FD_188240 | JGI IMG/M metagenome (GOLD analysis project Ga0209040, IMG submission 188240) | Bog forest soil microbial communities from Calvert Island, British Columbia, Canada - ECP12_OM3 (SPAdes) (version 2) | ecosystem: Environmental > Aquatic > Freshwater > Wetlands > Bog ... | reverse complement strand
CGCCGAAGTAGAGAGCCGATCACCGAGCAGCCCGCGCAACGAGGCGAGCAGTGGTCCATCGAGAGGAGCGTGGCGAAGAGCCGTGGATGTGGACATGGCGGCAGCCGATCTCGTGGAACTGGTTACAGTGTGACTCAATTACTCCCCAGGCGGCACCGCCGCAACGAGTATCACCCGGCTGCCAGCCCGAGAGAACACCGGAGCCAGCCGGACGCCGCCACCGACCAGTCATTTCGCGGATGCTCGGTTCGCGATCATTTCGGGACGTGAGACCGGGCAACCAATGCAGTTCGTTTCCTTTACTCTAATCGGTTGCAGCCCTCATTGAGCAGCTACCGGCGAGACACTACGTTCCCAGGGTTCCAGGGGAGAGACTCGGAGGTCGCAATGGCGCTGGCGGCGGTCACCCTCGACGACAAGTACACGCTGGAGAGAGGACGGGTCTATCTGACCGGCACCCAGGCGCTGGTGCGTTTGCCTATGATGCAACGCCAGCGCGACGCCGCGGCCGGTCTCAACACGGCATGTTTTATCTCGGGGTATCGCGGTTCGCCTTTAGGTGGGCTCGACCAGGGCCTGTGGAGCGCGCGGCGATTTCTCGAGCGCAACCACATACATTTTCAGCCGGCGATCAACGAAGAACTCGGCGCGACGGCGGTTTGGGGTAGTCAGCAGATCGGCTTATTCCCTCGAGCCAAATATAACGGCGTCTTCGCGCTGTGGTACGGCAAGGGACCCGGCGTGGATCGCAGCGGCGACGTATTAAAGCACGGCAATGCCGCGGGCTCGGCACCCCACGGTGGGGTGCTGCTCCTCGCCGGCGACGATCACACCTGCAAATCGTCGACTCTGCCGCATCAGTCCGAATACGCCTTTATGGATGCCTGCATCCCAGTACTTAACCCGTCCGGAGTGCAGGAAATGCTCGACCTAGGCCTCTATGGCTGGGCGATGTCGCGCTATTCCGGATGTTGGGTGGCCTTCAAGACGATCGCCGAGACTGTCGACAGTTCGGCCTCGGTCGAGATCGGCCCCGAGCGTATCGACATCGTGCTGCCCGATGATTTCGAGATGCCGCCCGGCGGGCTAAATATTCGCTGGCCTGACCAGCCTCTCGATCAGGAATTTCGCCTCCATAAACACAAGCTCTACGCCGCCTTGGCGTTCGCGCGCGCCAACCGGCTCGACCGTATCGTAGTTGACAGTCCCCGGCCAAGGTTTGGAATTGTCACTACCGGCAAATCCTACCTCGACGTGCGCCAAGCGCTCGACGATCTCGGGATCGACGACGCGCATGCCGCAGAGATCGGCTTTCGCCTGTACAAGGTTGCGATGTCCTGGCCGCTGGAACGCGAGGGCATCCGGCAGTTTGCCGAGGGGCTCGAGGAAGTCCTCGTCGTCGAGGAAAAGCGCGCCGTCATCGAGAACCAGTTCAAGGAGCAACTCTACAATTGGCGCGAAGACGTCCGCCCGCGCGTGATCGGCAAGTTCGACGAAGACCGCAACTGGATATTGCCGTCGAACGGCGAGTTGACACCTGCCCAGATCGCGCGCGTTATCGCCCAGCGTATTGCCCGCTTTCACACATCACCGCGCATTGCCGAGCGCCTGGCTTTTCTCGAAGCGAAGGAACGGCAGCTCGGCGGCAATGTGGTGCCGTTTAGCCGTACCCCGTATTTCTGCTCGGGCTGCCCGCACAACACCTCCACCAAGGTTCCGGAGGGCAGCCGCGCGCTCGCCGGCATCGGCTGCCATTATCTCTCCCAGTTCATGGACCGGTCCACCGCCACTTTTACCCAGATGGGCGGGGAAGGCGCGCCGTGGATTGGCCAGGCGCCGTTCACGGAAACCCCGCACGTGTTCGCCAATCTTGGTGACGGCACCTACACTCATTCAGGTGTGCTGGCGATACGCGCGGCGGTAGCCGCCAAGGTCAACATCACCTACAAACTGTTGTTCAACGACGCCGTCGCGATGACAGGCGGTCAGCCGATCGACGGCGGCTTGACTGTGCCGGTGCTGACCCGCCAGCTTGCCGCCGAGGGGGTGCGCCGGATCGTCGTCGTGACCGACGAGCCCGACAAATACCCACCGGGCGTCGATTTCGCACCGGGCTTGACGGTGCGCCACCGCGATGATCTCGACGCGGTTCAGCGCGAGCTGCGAGATATCGAGGGGGTAACTGCGATTGTTTACGATCAGACCTGCGCCGCCGAGAAGCGCCGCCGTCGCAAGCGCGGCCGCTTTCCCGATCCGGCCAAACGGGTCTTTATCAACGATCTGGTTTGCGAGGGCTGCGGCGATTGTTCGAACACCTCGAACTGTCTGTCGGTGGTGCCGGTGGAGACGGAGTTCGGCCGCAAACGGGCGATCGATCAGTCGAGCTGCAATAAGGATTATTCCTGCGTCAAAGGTTTCTGCCCGAGTTTCGTCACCGTGCATGGCGGTGCGCTGAAGCAGCGGAAGGCCGGGGACCTCGGCGAGGACGAATTGGCGCCGCTGCCCGAGCCGGCTCACCCGGGCCTCGACGAACCCTACGGCATTCTCGTCACCGGCGTCGGTGGAACCGGTGTGGTTACAATCGGTGCGCTGCTCGGAATGGCGGCGCATCTCGAAGGAAAGGGCTGCACCGTCCTCGACATGACTGGCCTCGCTCAAAAGGGCGGTGCCGTCTACAGCCATGTGCGGATCGCCCATCGGCCTGAGGAGATCCATGCAGTGAGGATCGCCGCCGGCGGCGCTCGCCTGCTCATCGGATGCGATCTCGTGGTCTCGGCGAGCGCCGACGCGCTGTCAAAGCTGCAACCCGGCTACAGCCGCGCGATCGTCAACAGTCACGAAACCATCACCGGCGAGTTCACCCGCAACCCGGATCTCGTCTTCCCCGGCCGCGGCCTGCAGCGTAGCATTGCCAATGCGACCGGACCGGACAGATCCGAGTTTTTGGACGCGACCCGCCTTGCGACCGGCCTTTTCGGAGATTCGATAGCGAGCAATCTTTTCATGCTCGGCTATGCCTATCAGCGCGGAGCGGTGCCGCTCTCGGCCGAGGCGATCGAGCGGGCCATCGCGCTTAACGGCGTCGCAGTCGAGTTCAACCAGCGCGCCTTTCGCTGGGGAAGACGCGCTGCGGTCGATCCGGCGCTTGTCGATGTGCGTGCGACCCCGCCCACCGCGGTGCCGGCGACTCACCGTCTTTCTCAGACGCTCGATCAGGTGATCGAGCGCCGGGCAGCATTCCTGACCGAATATCAGAACGCTGCTTATGCGGCTCGCTATACCGCCATTGTCGGGCATATCCGGGAAGCGGAGGCTGCAAATCTCACGGGCGAGACAACTTTGGCGGATACGGTTGCGCGCGCCTTGTTCAAACTGATGGCATACAAAGACGAATACGAGGTCGCCCGCCTATACGCGGAAACCGATTTCCTCGAGCGCGTCGCTGAACGCTTTGAGGGGCCCTACGAGCTGCATTTCCATCTGGCCCCGCCGTTGCTTGCCGATCGCGATCCCGAGAGCGGGCATTTGCGCAAACACACCTACGGGCCCTGGATGATCTCCGTCTTTCGTATGCTGGCAAAGCTCCGCCGCTTGCGCGGCACAACACTGGACATCTTTGGCCGAAGCGAAGAGCGGCGAACCGAGCGCCGTCTGATCGGCGAATACGAGGCTGTGCTTGACGAAATCATCAGGCGATTGTCAGCCGCCAATCATGGGACGGCAGTCGAACTCGCCGCGTTGCCCCTCGAAATCCGCGGCTTCGGCCATGTCAAAAGGGCCAACTTGGCTCGCGCCAAAGCAAAAGAAGCCGCGCTCCTCATCCGCTTCCGCTCGCCGTCCCCCGCTCACGCTCTCGCGGCGGAGTAATCAAAAGCGGTCATGTCTTCCTCAACCCGTCTCCAGCGGCAGCGCGACAAAGCGGGAGTTGCCCTCACGCTCGACGCGCACGAGCACGTTCTTTCGTCCGTTCTTCTTGGCAGCCGCGGCTTTCTGCTGCACCTCCTCGGGGGCTGCTACCGCCTCATGTCCTACGGCAATCACGAGGTCTCCCGGGCGTAAGGCCTGCGCGGCTGCCGGACTGTTCTGCGGGACCTCCGTAATGACAACGCCCTTTGCCGTCTCAGGCAACGAAAACTGCTTGCGGAGCTCGGGGGAGAGCTTGCTCAGCTTGAGGCCGAGCGCATCGATACTCGGCGGCGGTTTCGGTCTTTCCGGTTCCGGCTGAGGCGCCGCCGGGCGGTTCAAGCTCAATGCTGCGACCCTGAGATCGACCTCGTGTTCCTTGCCGTCGCGCCACATCGTCAGCTTTACCGGAGTGTCCGGCGGCGTGTCGGCGACCAGCCGAGGCAGCTGCCGGCTGCGATCGATCTGCTTGCCGTCATAGGTGAGGATAACGTCTCCGGGCTGCAGCTTTGCTTGCGCCGCCGGACTTGATGGATCGACCGCCGCGATCATCGCGCCTCGACCCTTGTCTAGCCCAACGGCTTCGGCAATTTCATCCGTGACGGGCTGGATACGCGCGCCGATCCAGCCACGCTCTACCTTACCGGTCGCTTTCAACTGTTCGAGGATCGGCCGAGCCAATGCCGAGGGGATCGCAAATCCGATACCGATCGAACCACCCGAAGGTGAGAAGATCGCCGTGTTGATGCCGATCACCTCGCCGGTGAGATTGAACATCGGGCCGCCGGAATTGCCGCGGTTGATCGAGGCGTCCGTCTGCAAAAAGTCGTCGTAAGGCCCGGAGTGAATGTCCCGCGCCGTGGCAGAGATGATGCCGGACGTTACCGTGCCGCCCAGACCAAACGGGTTGCCGATTGCCAGTACCCAGTCACCAACCCGCGCCTTTGTCGAATCCCCCCAGGTAGCGGCTGGTAGGGGTGCTTTAGGCTCGACCTTGAGGAGGGCAAGATCGGTCACCGTGTCCCGTCCGATAACCTCGGCTTGCAATGTCGTATCATCGGAGAACGTGACGGTAATCTGCTCGGCGTTGGCGATCAGGTGGTTGTTCGTGACGATGATCCCTGACGGATCGATGATGAACCCAGAACCGAGTGATGCGGCCCGCGGCGCAGGCGGATTTGGCCCGCCAGGGGCCCCCTTCTCGCCAAAGAAATCACGAAAGAATTCGTCGAGCGGTGATCCCGGCGGCAATTGCGCATCGGGCGTCCCCTTTGCCGTGGGCGTTGCGACTGCCTGGGTCGTTGAAATGTTGACGACTACACCAACGAGCCGCGCCGCGAGCTGCGCAAAAACTTCCGCGAAAGGCGTTTCCGGCGCGTCGGCCCGGCTCGGCAGGCCAGCGCTCAGCAGCAAGGTCAGCAGTATCGCGCGGATAGCGCCCCGGGCGCCGAAGAACGGCAAGATGCATCTCCTTTCTGACGAGCCCGCGTCCACCCGTCCGCGCCTGATGCGCGGGAGTTCTGGGAAGGGCTTTCCCGGGCGCGATATGAAATGGCCGCCGGCTGCTTGGCAAGATGGAACAGCAAGGTGAGCCAAGATGACCCAAACCGCCCAGTCCCGGGGGGATCAATATAGGCGCAGACAGCATGGGGGCGATCTTCTATGCTCACATCCGTCTAGAGACGCCGCTGCCGGTAGGATCGCGCCGAAGCGCCGCACTTCGGGAAAATGAGCATGCCTAGATCACCTGTAACGATCTCCGGCGCGATATCGGTCCCTGACTGAAGCGGTTTTGGTATGGAGATGACTACAAGGCGCCACCGCAGCGCCAAGATCGTCGCGACACTTGGCCCATCGAGCTCGACGCTTCATGGAATCCGCGACCTGTTTGAAGCCGGCGTCGATGTATTCCGGCTAAATTTCAGCCACGGGACGCACGAGGATCATCGAGCCCGTTTCGAGGCGATCCGCGCGATTGAGAGCGCGACGGGGCGCCCGATCGGCATTCTCGCCGATTTGCAAGGGCCAAAGCTGAGGCTCGGCACCTTCGCCGAGGGTCGGGTCGAGCTCGGGGCCGGCGAACCCTTTCGCGTCGACCTCGGCCAACAACCCGGTGACCGAAGCCGGGCGCCACTGCCGCATCCGGAAATCTTCGACGCGCTATGCCCGGGGACCGAGTTGCTCGTCGATGACGGCAAGGTTCGGCTTAGAGTTGAGACATGCGGTGCAGGATTCGCCGACACGGTGTGCCTGGTCGGAGGAACACTTTCTGACCGCAAGGGGGTAAACGTGCCGAATGCGGTGTTGCCACTATCAGCGGTGACGGAGAAGGATCGTTCCGATCTCGCCTTCGCGCTCGAGCAAGGTGCCGATTGGATCGCTTTCTCTTTCGTTCAGCGTCCCGATGACGTGGCCGAGGGACGAAAGCTGGTAGCCGGCCGTGCCGGCGTCATGGTCAAACTCGAAAAGCCATCGGCGATCCAGCGTCTGCCCGAAATCATCGAGCTTGCCGATGCGTTGATGGTCGCGCGGGGCGATTTAGGTGTCGAGATGCCGCCGGAGGACGTGCCGAGCGTGCAGAAGCAGGTAATCCATGCTTGCCGACTGGCTGGAAAACCTGTGATCGTGGCGACGCAAATGCTGGAATCGATGATAGGTTCGCCGACACCGACCCGCGCTGAGGCCTCCGATGTGGCTACCGCCGTCTACGAGGGGGCCGACGCGGTGATGCTGTCGGCCGAAACGGCGGCGGGACGCTACCCGGTTGAGTCGGTGGCGATTATGGATCGCATCGCCTGCCGAGTGCAAAAAGACCCGCTCTACCACTCAATCCTGGAGGGAACTCGGATCGAGCATGAGCACACGGCTCCGGACGCGATCAGCGCCGCCGCCTGCCAAGTCGCAAACCTGGTAGGTGCGGCGGCGATCGTTTCCTATACGACCTCCGGTGCGACCGCCTTGCGCGCTGCGCGCGAGCGCCCCGAGGCCCCGATCCTGGTGCTGACCTCCAACCTCGGAACCGCCCGGCGGCTCGCGGTCTTGTGGGGCGCGCACTGCGTATACACCCGGGACGTCAAGAGCTTTGGTGATATGGTGCAGCAGGCGGTGCGGATTGCCCATCGCGAGAAGATTGCCGAACCCGGGCAGCGGGTGGTCATTACAGCGGGCGTACCGTTCGGCACACCCGGTGCAACCAACGTCCTTAGAGTCGCTTGGGTCGATCGCTGATCCCTAGGGTGCTGATGCGCGAGTTGGCGGCGGAACGATTGCTGTTGTGGGCATCAGTGCGGCGGACCCGTTCGAAGCAGGTCGGTGCTCCACGATCAGGGACGAGGCTGCAAAGGCGAGGGTTGCACCAAGCGTCAGTCCAAACAAAGCCGATTTGACGATCGTCGCGACCATGATCCCTCCGAGCGCGTCTGATTTCCCCCCAACCGGGCCGTGGATTGTTTTTAGGACCGGGTGCGGCTATCCGATGCAGGGGTGCGAGCGGTGATGCCGCCGTTCCGCAACGTCGACCGGATCGCGTGCGGATCTTGATGGATCTCTCAGTCGTCATCCCGGTGAGGGACGAGGCGGCCAACGTCGCGCCGCTCGTCGCCGAGATTCGCGCGGCGCTCGATGGCTTGTTGAACTATGAGATCGTTTATGTCGATGACGGCAGCGAGGATGCGACCCCCGCCGAAGTTGCCCGGGTTCAAGCCGAGACACCGCATTTGCGATTGCTGCGGCACATGCACACCTGTGGGCAGAGCGCCGCCATCCGGACGGGGGTGAGAGCTGCGCGCGCGGCCTGGATCGCAACGCTCGACGGAGACGGCCAGAACGATCCCGCCGACCTCCCGAAACTGTGGCGCGTCGCCCGCACCGCTCCGCCGGCGCCGCCGCTGTTGATAACCGGCTATCGCGAAGCCCGGCGGGACAGCTGGACGAAACGTTTGGCGTCACGATACGCGAACCGGGTTCGGAGCCAGTTGCTCGGAGACGACACGCTGGATACTGGGTGCGGATTGAAGTTGTTTCCGCGCTCGCTTTTCCTGGATTTGCCCTATTTCGACCACATGCACCGATTTCTTCCGGCGTTGGTGTTGCGCGAGGGCGGGATCGTAAGGTCGGTGCGAGTCAACCACCGGCCGCGCCGTAGGGGTGTCTCGAAATACGGCGTCTTTGACCGGCTTGGGGTCGGAGTCATCGACCTTTTTGGCGTGATTTGGCTGAAGCGCCGAGCCGCTCGACCACATCTCCTCGATGAGGTGTTGCCCGATTCGAAAATGGCTTCGACCTCGCCCAGCGGCTCGGTGGTGCGATGATGCCCGAGAGCGGCGGAGCCGCGACGGCTCTTTCGTTAACCGGCTTTCGCCGTGCGACTCGCCTCCTAGTCCTCGGTCTTCTCGCAATTGGCGCCGTGGCGGCCTGGCGCTGGAGGGCGGTTTTCGATCCGATCGCGATCACCACCGCGATCGGCGGTTATCCTGCAGCTCCGTTGGGATTTATTGCCCTCCATGTCGCAGCAAGTCTGGTATTCGTCCCGCGCACCTTGCTTGCCATCGTCGCCGGGCTGCTCTTCGGCACCGGATGGGGAATTGTTTGGGCCGAATTGGGTAGCGTCGCCGGGGCGGCTGCAGGCTTTCTCCTCGCAAGATACGTCAGTTCCGGGTTAATCGATTTCCAACGCGGTACGCGCGTCAGTTCGCTGGTCGCGCGGGTCGAGCGAGGCGGCTGGCGTGCCGTGGCATTATTGCGGTTGATCCCGATCATGCCCCACAGCTTTGCCAATTACGGCCTAGGTCTGACCGGGCTGTCGCTCGGCGCCTACGCTTTCGGATCTCTAATCGGCCAGTTGCCTCTAACGATCGCTTACGTCGAACTGGGTGCGGCAGGGGAACGGTTGCTGCTCGGCGGCGCCGGCTGGATGGTCCCGACTATGATCGGCCTCGCCGCGCTCTCGCTGTCGCTCCTGTCCCCCGCCTATTTCCGCCGGCGCTCCCGATGATCGGCCCACAACGCTTTCGGCTCCGGCCCGCCCGTGGCCCAGTCGAGGAGTTCGACCGTATGTACGATCGGCACTGGGGAACCGGCAGCGAGTTGGGTGATGCAGCCGATGTTGCCGGTCGCGACCAGATCCGGCTCGGTGGCTGCGATGTTGGCCAACTTGCGCTCCCGCAGCGCCGCAGCGATCTCCGGCTGTAGGATGTTGTAGGTCCCCGCCGAGCCGCAGCAGAGATGCCCTTCCGGCACGTCAAGCGGCTCGAAGCCTGCCGCTGCAAGGAGCCCCTTTGGCCCCGCGTAGATTCCCTGTCCGTGCTGCATCGAGCACGCGGAATGATAAGCGACGCGCCGGTTCCGGGCAGTAACGACGCCTGAAGGTCCGTTGAGGCCGAGAGTCTCGACAACCTCGGTGACGTCGCGGGCGAGCGCGACGATGCGCACCGCCTTCTCCGCATAGACCGGATCCTCGCGCAGCATAAAACCGTAATCCTTGACCGTCGTTCCGCAACCCGAGGCATTGATCACGATGGCGTCGAGGCCGGACGCCAAGCGCTCACGCTCCCAGGCGTCGATGTTGGCGCGAGCGAACCGGAGAGCGGCTGCCTCCTGCCCGAGATGGTGGACGAGCGCCCCACAACAGCCGCTGCCCTTTGCCACGACGACTTCGCAGTCGTGTCGAGTCAGCAGTCGGATCGTCGCGTCGTTGATCCCGGGTGCCAGAACCCTTTGCGCGCACCCAGGCAATAGGGCGACCCGCATCCGCCGCACGCCTCTGGCGGAAAACACTTGCGCCCGGTCCGTTGCAGAGGCGGCCGGTATTGAATCGGGGGTGAGTGCAAATACAGGCGCGAGCCGACTGGGCAGATATCGCGCCAAGGGCTTGGCAGCAGCTGCGCCGCGCAGCGCCAGCCGGAAGAGCAGCGGTCGTGACAGGACCCTGCCGAGCAACCGCCGCAGCACTCGCTCCGCCCACGGCCGGCGGTAATATCGTTCAATCCACCGCCGAGCATGGTCGATCAGATGCATATAATGCACGCCCGACGGGCAAGTTGTCATGCAGCCTAGGCACGAGAGACATCGGTCGATGTGCTTTACTGTATCGGCGGTAATCTCGCCGCCGGCGAGCATGTCCTTGACGAGATAAATGCGCCCGCGGGGGCTATCGAGCTCATCGCCCAGCAGGACATAGGTCGGGCAGGTTGCGGTGCAAAATCCGCAGTGGGTGCACGTCCGCAGCACCTTTTCGGATTGCGCCGTATCGGGATCGGCAAGCTGTTCCGGCGTGAAATCGGTCCGCACCGATTTCAACCCCCTTCGACCGTGCGCCCGGGATTGAGAATGCGGCGCGGATCGAAACTCTCCTTTATCCTACTGGCGAGTGCCGCCAACGGTGGAGGCTGCGGTTCGAACACCGGGACCGAACGGCGCAGCTCGGGCGAACCCTTGATCAAAGTGGCGTGGCCGGTACCTCGCCCGTCCGCCCCGCGAACCGCGGCGCGGATCACCGCCGCGCCACCGTCCTCGGCGCCGGCAATCGCCGCCCAAACGAGCCCGCCCCCCCAATCGAGATACCAACTGACGTCGAGACGGCGTGCGATAGCCTCACCCAGTTCGGCCCCCCGGCTGGGTGCGACCGAAACGCGCCAGATGGCGCGGTCCCCGAACCCAGCGAGCGGTAGGACATCGCGGATCGCTCGCCAGAATGCGATAGACGATTCGTCGTCGAGCGAGGTCGCCCCGCAATCAGATCCTAATTCAGCCAAAAGCCGCTCACGCCGGAAGATCACTGAAGGGAGGGGACCCTCGAGGCGAAGCGCGGCGACGCCGGACACCCCGGACAGCGAAGTCAAGGCGGCTGCCGAAGAAGCGGGTATATAGACAGCGCCCGAGACCTCATGTGGTGAGCCGAGCGCTCGGCTTAGGCGGCGGACCGCGGCCGCGGCATCGAGCCCGCAGAGCATCACAGTGGAGACGGCTTCCGGCTGAGGCAGCACCTTTATCGTGATTTCCTCAAGCGCGGCGAGCGTCCCGTAGGAACCGGCCATCAGCTTGGAGAGGTCGTATCCGGTGACGTTTTTGACGACTTTGCCACCTGCCTTGAAAACTTCACCACGTCCGCTCACGCCGCGAAAGCCAAGGAAATGATCGCGTGCGGCGCCCGCTTTGATCCGGCGGGGCCCTGACAAATTACAGGCAAGCACACCACCGAGAGTGCGCCGGCCCGCTGCGGTTGCCGGCAAGCCGAGGAGACTACCCCAATCCGGGGGCTCAAAGGCGAGCATCTGCCCGGCCGCAGCGAGCGTCGCCTCGATTTCCGCGATTGGTGTCGCGGCCGCAGCGGTCAGCACCAGCTCGCTCGGCTGGTAATCGCGGATGCCAGCGAGGCGCGACAGGTCGAGTGAGCGCGGTAGCTGGAGCGGTCGGCCGAGCCCCCGTTTGGAGCCCCCGGCGACGACTTCGAGCGATTCTCCCGCAGCGACGGCCTCAGCGACGATGTCGCGCAGCTCAGAGAGATCAGCGGGGGCGAAGCCGCTCATGGCCTCCGGCGGGATCAAAAACGCGGCAGATCGGGGAACGGCAGCCGGCCGGCATGGACATGAAGACGGCCCAGCTCGGCGCAGCGGTGCAGCTGTGGAAACACCTTGCCGGGGTTGAGCAGACCATCGGGATCGAATGCGCATTTCAGGCGCTGCTGATGCGCGAGGTCGCTTTCGTCGAACATCGTTCCCATAAGGTCGCGCTTCTCGACGCCGACACCATGTTCACCGGTCAACACGCCGCCGACCTCTACACAAAGCCTGAGAATGTCGGCACCAAAAGCCTCGGCTCGTTCGACCTCGTCGGGCTTATTGGCGTCGTAAAGGATGAGCGGGTGAAGATTGCCATCACCCGCGTGGAACACGTTGGCGACTGCGAGCCGGTACCTGTCCGACAGCCCTCCCATCCGGCTGAGGACTTCTGCCAGGCGCGCCCGCGGAATTGTGCCGTCCATGCAATAATAATCAGGCGAGATCCGACCGACGGCCGGGAAAGCCGCCTTGCGCCCGGACCAAAAGGCAAGCCGCTCTGCCTCGTCGCGGCTGGGCCGGATCGCAATAGCATTATGGCCGCGGACGATCACTTCGACCTTGCCCATCAGATAATCGACCTCCGCCGGGGGGCCGTCGAGCTCGACGATGAGTAGTGCCTCGACATCGAGGGGGTAGCCGACCTTGACGAAAGCCTCAGCGGCATGGATCGCCGGCCGATCCATCATCTCCATGCCGGCCGGGATGATCCCGGCGGCGATCACCGCAGCGACACACCTGGCGGCATCCTCGGTTGTCGGAAAACCGACCAGCAATGCCCGCGCCGTGGTCGGGTTGGGTAGGATACGCACGGTGACCTCGGTAACGACCCCGAGCAACCCCTCCGACCCGGTCATAACGCCCAGTACATCATAAGTCTCGGCGTCGAGATGCTTGCCGCCGAGCCGGATGACCTCACCGTTCATCAGCACCATCTCGATGCCGAGGATGTTGTTAGTGGTCAGCCCATACTTGAGGCAGTGCACCCCGCCGGAATTCTCCGCGACATTGCCACCGATCGTGCAGGCGATCTGGCTCGACGGATCCGGAGCATAGTAGAAACCGGCGCACTCGACGGCTTTGGTGATCGCGAGATTGGTGACGCCTGGCTGAACGACGGCGCAACGGTTGTCGTAATCGATTTCGAGAATGCGATTGAACTTGGCCATGCCGAGAAGGATGCCGTCAGCCAGCGGCAGCGCGCCGCCGGACAGCGAGGTGCCGGCGCCGCGCGGGACGACTTTGACCCCGAATTGCTCGCAACAGCGTAGCACCGCCGCGACCTGTTCGACGGTCGAAGGCAGCACGACAACCAGCGGTAGCTGACGGTAGGCAGTCAGCCCGTCGCTCTCATAAACTCGCCGCTCGGCCTCGGAGACGATGACGCCTTCACCCGGTACGATGTGGCGGAGCGCCTCGACGATGTCGGCGCGCCGCTCGACGACCGCGGCGTCCGGCGTCGGCATCCTCATCTACGGAACCCCGGCGCCGCGTCCGATGCCTTGCTCAGCCCTGTCGCGCCTTGTAGCGCGGATTGGCCTTGTTGATGACGTAGACCCGCCCTTTGCGGCGCACAATGCGGCAGCCCTTGTCTCGCTTTTTCAATGTCTTCAACGAATTGACGATCTTCATATCCGTGGCCCTTGGTAAGGGCCGGAACATAGGGAGCCGCCCGAGAGGAGTCAAACCCGGCGAAACCGAATTTCGATATGCAGTCCTTTAAGAGTCCCGCGAGACATGCTGCTAGTCCGACGCCGCCGCGGCAAAGTTCTGGTCGCGGCGGCGCAGTTCGGCTGTGTCGTTGCGGCCGGCGAGGAAGGCCTTGATGTTGCGCGTCGCCTGACGCAGGCGCTGTCGGTTCTCGACGAGGGCGACACGGACGAACCCCTCGCCATATTCGCCAAAGCCGATGCCCGGCGATACCGCCACATTGGCCTGTTCAAGCAAGAGCTTCGAAAACGCGAGGCTGCCGATTGCGCGGAAGGCGGGCGGAATCGGTGCCCAGGCAAACATCGTCGCATCGGGTGTCGGCACTTCCCACCCGGCGTGGCGCAACCCGTCGATGAAGACGTCGCGGCGCGCGCGAAAGCGCTCGCGAATTTCAATAATGCAATCCTGCGGACCGTTGAGCGCTGCAGTCGCTGCGACCTGGATTGGCGTGAACGCGCCGTAGTCGAGGTAAGACTTGACCCGCGTCAACGCTGCGATCAACCGTGCATTGCCAACCGCGAAGCCGATGCGCCAACCGGCCATTGAATAGGTCTTGCTGAGCGAGGAAAACTCGACCGCAACATCCCGGGCCCCCGGCACCTCGAGAATCGAGGGCGGCGGCTTACCGTCGAAATAGATCTCGGCATAGGCGATGTCGGACAACACGACAATGTCGTGTTGTCGGCAGAACGCGACGATCTCTTTGTAAAAATCGAGATCGACGGTCTGTGCTGTCGGATTGGCCGGAAAATTGAGAACAATCGCGAGCGGCGCCGGGACGCTGTGCCGCACCGCCTTTTTGAGTTCGCTGAGGAAGTCGAATTCGGGGCCCACCGGAACATGACGTATCGAGGCGCCAGCCATTATGAAGCCGAAGGCGTGGATCGGATAGCAAGGGTTTGGGACGAGGACGATGTCGCCGGGTGCGGTGATTGCCTGCGCGAGATTGGCGAGCCCCTCCTTCGATCCCAGCGTGACAATAACCTCACGCTCGGGATCGAGTTCGACCCCGAAGCGACGCGCGTAATAGCTGGCGCAAGCGCGCCGCAGCCCCGGAATGCCACGCGATACGGAATATCCATGGGTCTTCGGATTTTGCACCGCTTCGATGAGTTTGGCGACGATATGGGGCGGGGTCGGAGCGTCGGGATTACCCATGCCGAGATCAATGACGTCGCGCCCGGCGGCGCGCGCCTGGGCCTTCAGCGCATTGACCTCGCTAAAGACGTAGGGGGGAAGGCGCTTGATGCGATAGAAGTCTTCGGGCATGGCATATCGGCGGCAGGTGGACGACCCTTTTTAAGCCTGCAAGCCGTATTTGGCGAGCGCTATACCACAGCGCGACGATTTGCTATGTGGTCGCCCCTCCGATACTCGTCAGGTTGAAGCGAGCGGGCCGCGCCACTAGCCGACGAAAACGGGTCTTCAGGGACAAAAGCGGAGGTCGTCTCGCTCGTTCTCGTAATCCTCCATCGCCTGGTGAAGGACGTTATCGGAGGGTAAAGCGCGCAGGGCTTGCGAGATTTTCTTTAGAGTTGCGTCGTCGTAAGCAACCGGTTTGGGACATTTGCAGGAGGTATCATGCGCGACGCTGCAGCCGGTTAACACGAGAATTGCAACGATCGCCTCGGCGCAGCCCCCCGCCTTCGAAAGCATCCACATGTCCTGCTCCCCTACCAGCCCCAGAGCCTGCGTCAAGATCAAGACCACCGCGTTGTCTCGATCGAGAGCCTGGTTCCCTCCCGATCAAGGTTCCAGTCGTAAGCCCGCCAGGTAGTATCAGAGCTGGGGGTTCTTCCACCAAGCGATGAGATCGGCGATCGCGCCGGCGAATCGGCTGCGATCACATCTGCCGATCCCCGCGACCGGCACCGCGTCGGCTCCGACGCTTCCGTCGGTGTGCTGCCACAGCGCCCATTTCGACCAGCCGGGTGGACAAACCGGCCGCGAGTTGTAGGCGGGCAACCACAGCGGGCAGCGAGACAAGACGGTGTTCGGAAGACCGGTGCCTCGTTGGTCGGGCCCATAGCGGTTAATGTAAATCAGCGGCATAGAACCGGTCGCCATATGCAGCCGCCCTGCGGCTTCGGCGGCCTGCGCGACTGTCACAGTGCCGCCGATCGCGTTCGACTCAGCATCAAGTCCCAGCACGGGACAGCCTTCTGCCACCGATAGGAAGTTCTCGACCTGAAGTTCCGGCGGCGAATCATCCAGGAAATGATAGGCCCCAACCAGCAGTCCGGAAGCAGTTGCTGCCGCGAGCCGTTGAGCGAAAGACACGTCGATCCAGTCCGAGCCCTGCGTAGCCTTCAGGATTACCGCGGCGATTCCAGCCGATTTGGCCCGCGCAAAATCGACCGGTGTCTGCCAATGACTGAGATCGATCACAACATCGGACGTAATCCGCGGGATGTAGGGCGCGGATTGCAGTGGCAACGCCCCTGGTTGTCCCGCGGCAAAGGGCAAGGAAGTCATTGGTGGAAAAGTCCCAGAATTGCTTGCTTGAACTGTGCCAGGGCCGTAGCCGCCGCGACGATGCCGCCCCCGAGCCAGAGAGCGACGCGCAGACTGAAGCGACCGCGATCGGCAACCATCACGAGGTCTTCGACTTGATCGACAAGACCTCTGCGACCCTTGCCGTCGCCGTGGAGGGCATGGTGGATCTCCTCGATGTCACGCCGAATCAGCGCGAGCTGAGTCTCTACGGGGTACGCCACCTCCCGATTATTCGCGGGCGCCACGCGCCACCTCAAATCCCCGGATCCTCCCGAGGGCTTCTCCCGCTGGGATAGGACCGGCGTTTAATAGACGAATCATCTTCTCCGCCCGACGATCCTGATCCCGCGGGGCCCGAAGCTTAGCGTCTTCGTTTCGCCGCCGACTTGAATGCAGCATTCACCAGTCGCCTCGTCGGCCGTGATGATCTCGCCCGCCACGTCGGTGTAGTTGTCGGTACGTACGATCTTCCAGCGCCGTTTATCCTCGGTGCTGTGCCAGGATTCGAGCTTCATTGCATAATTCCCGTGATGGTCCATGCGAGGTTTGCCAGCGTCGCGTCGGGCGCGGCGGGCGCGACGAGGCTCAACACGTCGCCGGTATTAAATACAGTCGCTGAGTTCATCGTGAATTCGGCCGCAGCAACCGAAGCGGCGAAAACCATGGTTCCGACGTTCGTGCCGTTCTTCTGGATATTGAACGTCGAAGTCGCCGTTGCGACTGTCGCAGCGGTGCCACGGCTGCCGGAAAGCCCGGCCGGGACAGTCATCGGCGCAGTGAATATGAAGCTTTGGAGTACGAGGTTTGCCGTTGGCCTGCCGCTGAGCGAGCCGCTGACAATAATCGAGAAGGTCTGCCCGGTTCCTCTGACGGCGTATGGATATACAGGCAGCGAGGCAAGGCTCTGCAGTCCGCCGCCGACGATATTCATCGACAGGAATTTCAAATAAATCGTTTGACCGATCAAGCTATTGGGATATGAGAACCGTCCAATGGATCCGTCAAGCCTAGCGAACTGCGTTCCCGGCGGATGATCGATGATCGCGCTGCCGTAAGCGCCCCGATAGAGGGTCGTCAGCCTATATTTGCTAGGCGCGCTAAGCGTCGCGGTTTGGTAGCCGAGAAGCTCACCACCGAGGTAGCAGAGGGTGACGAGATTGGCGGCATCAGTGGCAGAGACTGAAGCAAGCTGACCCTGGCTTTCGGTCAGATCGACTGAAAGGGTGTTAGTGGCATCGGGTGAGGAATGGGGCGGCAGATCGGCCGTCAATACCCCTTGAGCCGCCGATGAGTTGACAGTCCCGGCCAGGGCATACGAGTTGCCGTCACTGGAGATCCAGACCTGGGCTCCACCCCAACCGGCACCGCCCGACAGCGCAACCCAGATTTCCAGTCCGCCGGTCAGCAGCATGGCTGGAGGCTCGAAAATGATCGGCGGATTGACGTCACCTGGCGCCGAATTCCAATTCGGGACATAACCGGCGCTAGACTGCTTCGGATAGACCACCGCTGTGGAATATCCACCAAAGAAATCCTCCGCCGTGATCGAAAGCGTGCCTTCCTCGTCTTCTTCTACCGCCGTAATGCGGACGGTCAGGGCCGAAGCACCGAGCAGGGAATCGGTGATCTGGACGAGGTCCATCGGCTCGAGCAGGCAATATTTCCAGCCGAGCTTGAAGTGGTAAGTATTGCGGAACAGCAACGCGCGCTGCAGCAGAAGCTGGGCCACAAGAGGGCCAACGTTGATGGGGTCGACGATCGCGCGCGCCTTGAGCGAGCTGTCACGGCGTACACCGTAAAGCTCGATCGCCGCCTGGTCGAACGCCTCGACAATCGCCGTATTGTAATTATTGGAGCGGTCCAGGCATTCCAATTGAATCGAGTTGTTGGCATCCGCCGGTGTCGACCGGACTACCCGTACGGGATCGTCGCCGAACCCGCCGGTGACCGGCCCCGAACCCGACCGCAGCGCCGGACCGCCCGGGGTCACTCCTGAACTTCCTCCGACACTTGACTCCTGAACGATGAAATCATCCTCGTCGAGGCTGTAAATCGGGGTCGTATTCGGCATGTAGGCGGCACCATTGCCGGTGGCCGGCTGATCACCATAAGGGATGATCTTCAAGAGTCCACCCGACCACACAATGGCACTGTTGGTGATCTTAACTATATCTGCGAGATGTTGTTGCGCTTCTTGCTGCGTGTCGAGCATTGGCGACAACACCAGGCCGAGAGCCTCGCAATACGCCGAGTAGAGACTGAGGTCACCGAGGTTGCCGGCCGGGAAATCGGCTCCGTACCTGGGATTAGTGAGGAAATCGGAGACAATCGCACCGGGATTTGCATCGAACCCGTTGGTGCCGCTCAGCGACAGCAAGCCTTCCACCTCGAACGAGAAATTTGGAAGGGTCGCTGTATTGCCCATCGCGAAATTATTCGCGACGACAGTGGCAGTCCCCGAATATCCAAGGGCCTTTACTGAATGGTGTGTTTCCCAATAAGGATCTACTGCCTGACCGTCACTTCCGAGATACACCGCGGCCGGCAAAGTGGAGAGTGTTCCGATGTTTTTGTCCCACCACACGGTGGCAATACCGGCGATCGGCCCCTGGCACAGTCCCATAATCACCGATGCACTGTATTTGTATTGTTGCCCACCTCCCTTCCCTCCTCCACCGCCTTTGCCCGCCCCGCCTTGTCGCGCTGAGGGGGTCGCTTTGAAGTCGTCGTAGTCGATCAGATTCGGCGACACCCGGGTGGTGCCATAAACAAGCGGGATGACCCCGCCGTGCTGGGAGGTTTGGAACTGCAGCGCGCCGACTGCCTTCTGCTGCTTGGCATTCGATGCGCCGCTTAGAATCCCGCCCATGGCCGCCGGTCAGAACCCAGGTATCGGAAACGGGTCAAAAAATCGAACTTGACGACCGATGAGCGGCGGCTGACCAGCATCGGCAAAGACAACTCCCGAGTCGCACCAGGCATGTATCAACCGCGGCCAGTAGACGACGATCGCGCCATGCGCAAAGCACCGGCCAAACTTGAAGACTGCCACATCACCGCACTGAGGCCGCCCGCCGATCTCGCGGGCATAGCGCATCAATCCCTGGAGATAGCGTTCGGTGTCGCGATGCAGGTTCCAGTCGGGAGGGTAAAACGGTACATCGACATGGGAGATCACACCCGCTGCTTCATAGACCTCAGCGAGCAGCATCAGACAATCGGTGCCACCGCCTTTGATCCGGCCCATATGGTGATAAGGTGTCCGTAGCCATGTTTCGGCCTCGGAGACTACCCGTTGCCGTTGGCTCATACCGCGGTCTCCGGCGTCGGTATGTAGGGAAAGCCGCCGAAGTGAATGGCGTTGTTAAAGACATTCGCACAGGTCGAGAGCGTACGGTCGCAGCCTGGGAGCAGTTGGAATTGGTCGCCCACCAGTACGGGCGAGGGAAGTGCCAACTTCACAGAAACCCATCCGCCACCGATGTTTGCGACCGTGCGGCTCGATCCAGCATTTGCCCCCGTCACTCCGAGTACGGTCCCCTGGATATACAGGTTTGGTGGGCTTGGGCTGACGGAAGTCGCGATTTGAGCCTGAGTTGAGCCGGGCCCGGCCGAAAACGTCGCCTGAAGAGCCGACCGGTCGAACTGGCACATCGCATCGCCGAAGGTGTGAGTGCAAGATGACTGCCAAAGCCGCCGTGGCATTTGGATATTGAGGAGCTCGAGATGGGAGCGGCATTTGAGGTCAATGCCGGTACGGGTGCAGTCAATATCCGAAATGCGGCCGGCGAAGAGAACCACGGTTCCTGGGCTCGTGTCGCCGTAAGTCGGCATGAAAGCCCGTTCAAGCTGCAGGAGTGCGCCGTCGAGCTGTCCCTGCCACGCCGCCTGCAGAAATGGCATCCCGCCGATCAGATCTGTCGGCTCTGTATAAATCCTGACTTCGAGTTCGTCGACCTGGGTACCGATAACAATCTTGGTTTTGGAGCGCTCGAATTTAGGGCCAAGTGCAAAAATGTAGCCATTCGCGGAGAGCGCAGTCGGCGCAGTCGAATAGCGCAGTACCGACCCGCCTAAAAGGGTGATCGTATAGAGGTCCGCCATAATGAACTGATCGGTACTCGAGAGGAGCGCGATCAAAGCGGGGCTGGCCGTTTTCATGACCTTACCGATATAAATGTCAGCTTTTTTATCTGCCACAACCGATACATGAAGTTCTCGAAGTCGTACTTGTCGTCAATGAACCGACAACGGAAAAAATAAGTAAAATCTGCAGTGATGATCAGGCCGCCTCTCGGAGCGGTGCCAAATGTCACCAGCCCGGTAGCCGGGTCGACGCTGTAGCTGGACGGGTCTTGCGTAATCCCATTGAAGTAGATCGCGCGCACGACATCCGGGGCGACGATGGGTTCCAAGAAGCCTCCGCCAGGCAGAGTCGCACCCACTGCGCGCTGCAGCTGGAAGACGGTCGTGCTCGCATCGCCGATGCCGATCTGCTGCCCGGTGACTTGGCGGTCGCTGGGGTCCTGAAACAGGAATGTGCCGAACGCTCCCTGGCAAAGCATAAAGAATCCCAGCAAAGTCCTCAGCTCATCGTAGCCCGCTGCCGGGTTGTCACGCAGAAAGTCATAGACCAGCGCAAATTGCCACAGTGGATATGGATAGTCGAGCGCACGCAATTCGCGGCCGGATACTGCACGCTGGATACGCGTCTGAAACGTTGGAGTTTTGGTGACGCTCCAGGCGAGCCCGGGCAACGTTGGAAAAATCAGAGCCATCACGTCTTCCGCAGCATTGAACCGTTGCGCATGGCCTTGTTGAGGGCGTTTACGAGAAGGCTGCCATTGCTCTGGAAAAACCGCTTCACGTCTTGACTGTCGATCGCCGAAACGTTAACCACGACCGGGTTTGCACCAGCCCCAGCTCCACCATTGGCCGAGATAATATTCTGAAGGCCTTGGCTTATATTCGCGGGCAGGATCATTTCGTTCTGATGCACCATAGCGAGCTGATTTGACGGGACCACCCAGCCACCCGCCGCAGAGGCGATCCCGCTGGCGGCCGCCATCACGGTGGCTTCTCCGGCTGCAGCAGGTCCAGCCGCCGCCGGCCCCATAATCGGAGCCAGGAACGCAAAAATGCCCGAGAACGCCTGCGCTGAATCAGTCATGATGCTTTTGATCGCATTTGCGGCCTTCATGGCCAGCCCGGTCACCATTCCCTCGCTTTCGGCCGTAGTGCGAGCCGCAGCGCCGGCCTCGGTCGCGGTCGTCATGGCGAGCTCGCTCGCAATCCAGTTGGTCACCACCTTTACGCCGAGATTGACAAATTCGGCGATGATCGATTGCGCGATATTCGCCACCGCCTTCTGCAATGTCGTCGTACCCAAGATCATGCCGGTGATCGAGGTATCGAAGGCACGCTGGATCGGCTGCATCAAGCTCTGCCAGGTTCTTTGGCTGGTCTGCGCTGCCTGAATATCGAGCTTTCCCTTCTCGCTCTGAAACTTCTGATAGGCGAGCAGCTCTTCTTCCCACAGCTTTTCATCAGCCGTAACATCATCTTCGTTGCCAAGCGTAGGACTGGTTTGAGCAAAGCCGGAGGCATTTCCGAGGCCGCTGCTCGGCGTCATGGCTGCACTCATCGACCCCGCGAGGTCTGCAGTTTTGGACTGCAGCGCACCGATGCCGGTTCCGATTTGGCCGGTGGCGGCGGTAAGCTGCGACTGCGCCTGCTGGGCGATGTCGCCGAGCCCGGCAAGTTGCGCGCGCATCGCATCGGTCGCTGCTTGGACAGAATTCGATGCGGCCTCCATTCCGGATCGGAGGCCGTCAATTTGGGCGCTGATAACGACGCTGGTTTCAATATCGGCCATCATACCCTCGTGATGACAAACCGCCCTCACTGCCGCTTGCGGCTAGTACCTGGTTGCATAAGTCAGCGTATGTAATCCCAGCCTTTTCGTCATGCCCGCGAAAGCGGGCATCCAGGCCGAATGGCTCTAGCAGTTGTCC
>Ga0209040_10001045_pt1 | contig 21693 bp, 19 predicted proteins | sample BogFormECP12_OM3_FD_188240 | JGI IMG/M metagenome (GOLD analysis project Ga0209040, IMG submission 188240) | Bog forest soil microbial communities from Calvert Island, British Columbia, Canada - ECP12_OM3 (SPAdes) (version 2) | ecosystem: Environmental > Aquatic > Freshwater > Wetlands > Bog ... | reverse complement strand
GATTTTCCTCATACCCTCGGCTACAGCGCCTACGTACATCCAACAAGCTGCCGCCGGCGTGACAAAGCCTTGACGCGGCCTGAGAGCTTCGCTCCCCTGGCCGATCTCGGGTCTCAGCGCACCGCTTCGGGGCCGCGCGGCGGCGGCCCCGGGATTGGTATTCCAGCCGATCAGTTGTCCATGCCGCCCATGCCGCCGCCTGGCATGGCCGGAGCCTCCTTCTTCTTGGGGGCCTCCGCGACCATGGCCTCCGTCGTGATCATAAGTCCAGCAACCGACGCGGCGTCCTGCAGGGCGACCCGCACAACCTTTGCCGGATCGACGATGCCGGCGCTCAGCATGTCGACATACTTCTCGGTCTGGGCGTCAAAGCCGTAGGTCTCGGACTTGTTCTCGGCGATCTTGCCGACCACGATCGAACCCTCGACTCCGGAGTTTTCGGCGATCTGACGGATTGGCGTCTCCAGCGCCTTGAGCACAATGTTGATGCCGGCCTGGATATCGGCATTGTCATGGTGGAGCTTGCCGATCGCCGCTTTGGCGCGCAACAGCGCGACGCCGCCCCCCGCCACGATCCCCTCTTCAACGGCGGCCTTTGTCGCGTGCATCGCGTCGTCGACCCGGTCCTTCTTCTCCTTGACCTCGACCTCGGTCGAACCGCCGACGCGGATCACCGCGACGCCGCCGGCGAGTTTGGCCAGACGCTCCTGGAGCTTCTCCTTGTCGTAGTCGGAGGTCGTCTCCTCGATCTGCGCCTTGATCTGCGCGATCCGCCCCTCGATGTCCTGTTTCTTGCCGGCGCCCTCGATGATCGTGGTGTTTTCCTTCTCGATGCGCACGCGCTTGGCCTTGCCCAGCATCTCAAGGTTGACGTTCTCGAGCTTGATGCCGAGGTCCTCGGCGATCATCGTGCCGGTCGTGAGGACCGCGATGTCTTCAAGCATCGCCTTGCGGCGATCGCCGAAGCCCGGCGCCTTGACCGCAACCACCTTGAGGCCGCCGCGCAGCTTGTTGACCACAAGGGTGGCCAGCGCCTCCCCCTCGATGTCTTCGGCGACAATGAGCAACGGCTTGCCGGTCTGGACGACGGCCTCGAGGATCGGCAGCAACGGCTGAAGCGAGGCGAGCTTCTTCTCGTGGATGAGGATGTACGGATCCTCAAGCTCGGCCACCATCTTCTCGGCATTGGTGATGAAATAGGGCGAGAGATAGCCGCGGTCGAACTGCATCCCTTCCACGACGTCGAGTTCGGTTTCGGCGGTCTTGGCCTCCTCAACCGTGATCACCCCGTCGTTGCCGACCTTCTTCATGGCGTCGGCGATCATCTTGCCGATCGCCTTGTCGCCGTTGGCCGAAATGGTGCCGACCTGGGCGATCTCGTCGGAGGACTGCACCTTCTTGGCGCGGCGCTCGATGTCTTTAACAACGGCGGCCGCCGCCAGGTCGATGCCGCGCTTGAGATCCATCGGATTCATCCCCGCGGCGACGAGTTTCAGGCCCTCCTTGATCATCGAGGCGGTCAGCACCGTCGCGGTGGTCGTGCCGTCGCCGGCGCGGTCGCTGGTCTTTGAGGCGACCTCGCGCACCATCTGTGCGCCCATGTTCTCGAACTTGTCCTCGAGTTCGATCTCCTTGGCGACGGTGACGCCGTCCTTGGTGATCCGCGGCGCGCCATAGGACTTGTCGAGAACCACATTGCGGCCCTTCGGACCCAGCGTCGCCTTCACCGCATTGTTGAGGATGTCGACGCCGCGCAGCATGCGGTCGCGGGCGTCGGAGGAGAAGCGTACGTCTTTGGCGGACATGATGGTTCAATCCTTGGTTGGGAATGGGAACCGACGGCTTCAGGCCGCCTTGTTCTTCTTCGCGGCGCTCTCGCCCTCGATCACGCCCATGACGTCGGACTCTTTCATGATCAGAAGGTCCTCCCCCTCGATTTTGACTTCGGTGCCGGACCACTTGCCGAACAACACCCGGTCGCCGGCCTTGAGTTCGAGCGGGACGAGCTTGCCGCTCTCGTCGCGCGCGCCCGGCCCCACCGCGATGACCTCGCCCTCCTGCGGCTTTTCCTTGGCGGTGTCGGGGATGATGATGCCGCCCTTGGTCTTTTCTTCTCCTTCGATGCGGCGAATGACCACGCGGTCGTGCAGTGGACGGAATTTCATGGGCTTTCGCTCCCTGTTGAAATGCGAGCCGGCTCAAAGGAACGCAAGGCGTTCGCCCGGATCGAAGCAGGTAGATAGCTCTGATTAGCACTCGTTACAAGAGAGTGCCAATTCCGACCGACGCGATCGAAAACGGAGCGCGCCGCCAGCCAGCTTTCGCGTCCGGCTCGACGTGCACATGTCTGCCGACGGCCTAGGCTTCACCGAGGCGTTGCTCGTATCCCGTCTGGAGCGGTGACGCGGGCGCAATCTCGTCTCGCCCCGCGCAGGAGCGAAAGTGTCTCCGCGTACTTGCGAACCGGTCTCCGACAGCGCCATTGCAACATTCCACGGAAAGAGACCGCGCGACGCAACAGCCTCGGCTGGCTCAGAATCCGAGTCTCCGCAGCCAATTTCCGCTCTCACGGCGGGCATGTCCCGGAAGTATCGGACGAATTTAGAGAGACCGAAAATCCGCAGGTTTGAAGAATTTGGGTGGTGGAGCCAGACGGAATCGAACCCATGACCCTCGGTCGTGGAAGCGGCTTGCCAGCGCTATCGGTGGCCCGCATAGTATCAATTGCGACAAATCAACTATCGCTCTCGATCGTCGTTTCCGTTTCTCCCGTTCCCCTGCCCCGCCCGACCGACGCCGATAATCATCGCGAACCTGGCGGCCCCACAGCTCGAGCGCCTTTCGCTTCTCGCGCGCTCGGTCGTAGAGTCGTAATGCCGAGCAGTCACGCCGGCACGGGTATGGTTCAAGCAAGCGGAAATATCCTCGGCCGGAATTCCTGCTCCGGCCAATCGCGTCGCCAGGGTGCGCCGAAGGTCGTGAGCGGACGGACGATCGGCGACCCAGGTCGCGATTGCGCGTTTGTCGTCGTCCACGACGTCGTCGCTCTCTGTCGCGGCGCCCAACGCGTTGCCGAATCTGATCATCGCGACAGAGAGCGAATGCCCGTCGATCGGGCCCTTGGAGTCGGCCGGCGACGGCAAAAGGAAGCGGGACGTCGAACCCTTCGCAGCCGACTCCTCAGCGCGCTTCACCAGATCCGCGATGATTGAGAGCGCCAGTCGGCTCAAGGGAACGACATGCGCACGGCCGTTCTTCGAGCGGCTTGCCGGAATTTTCCACATCGCATTTTCGGCGTCGTCGAGCCGCTCAAACTCCTTCAGCTCCGCGCCGCTCAATTCCGTCACGCGGACGCCCGTCAGCAACACGAGCCGGAGAGCTTGCCCGATTCGCTTCGAATTGGGAGCGTCGCCGATCCTCCGCCAGAAGAGCCGGATTTCCTCGTCTGACAGCACCCGCGTCGCCGCCGTCTCCTTCGAGCGCTTCTTGAGCCGGGCGCAGGGGTTGGCGAAAACCAGCTCCGCATCGAGCGCGAAGCTGAAGATCTTCGACAGCAAAGCCTGGACCCGATTGGCCTGGATCGGCGATCCCTTCGCTACTACGCCTTCGCACAGCTCGATCACGTCCTTTCGACCAATCGACTCAAACGGGCGATTCCGCCAATGCGGCAACACGTGCAGATTGAGGTTTCTCTGGTCGGCCTCCGCCGTTCGCTTATGCCTGAGGGCGTGCTCATTCATGTAGCGCTCCGCGAGCGCCGAAAACGTCCGCGACGAAGCTTCCTCCCGGTCCTTGCGCTTCCTCTCGACCGGATTGACGCCGCCCGCGATTTCGCGCCGCAGATCGAGCGCGCGCTCGCGCGCGACGTGCAGACTGACTTCGGGGTAGCTGCCGATCGTCGCCCGGGCCGCCCTACCCGAGCGAGGATCGCGAAAGCGCAACGACCAGCTCTTGATCCCGGCCTGGGTCACGCGGAAGGTCAACCCGACGCAACGCAGATCCACAATCTCGAGCCGCCCCGACGGCGGCGGCTCGGCCGTCCGAACAAAAGCGTCGGTTAGCATCTTTTTCATTTTGTGAAATTCCGGTAGAAACCCAGGGACACGCTGGGGACACAAATCGATCTGGCTGGCCACGAATGTCTAAGGACGCAGGCGAACGTTTGTTACACTATCATATTGATTTTATTGAATCAAGCTCGTTCGCGATCGTTCGCCGCTGTTCGCGGTTACGTGACTGAAAATCACGGTGTCGGTGGTTCGATTCCGCCCCTGGGCACCAGCCACTTATGTGAAATAGTCCTCGGAAATCCCGCGAAGCTGGCTTCACACCCTCCCGGTGACCGCCAGCGCGGCCCCGCGGCGCCTCGGCCCGGGCCGTTCAATGGCGGCCGGGCTTGGCGCAGGATCGGCGGAGTTCGGAACGGCGCCGCCCAGGGGCGAAAATCGCCTGCGCGGGGGTCCGCTTGCGGCGGCTGGAAGGGGCGAGGTCGCTATTCGGCTGCGCGCATTTTGGCCGCCGCTGGTTCGGCCGCGACTGCGCTCTCGCGCGCCCCGACGACGTAGCAGATGACCGCGAACAGCGCGTAGCCGAGGGCGACCTGCCACTCGGCCATCCAGCTGAGCCGGACGCCATGGATGAAGCCGAAGAAGGCGAGCACGGCGCCGGCCAACGAATAGATCGCCGCCCGGTTGAAGTCGCGGTCGATGATGAAGGCGGCCATCGCCCCGAGGATGAGGCCCGCCAGCACCGCGCCGCCGCCGAGCAGCGACATGCCATGGTAGAGCACGCCGTTGTTGCCAAGCGCATCGATGACCTTGTCGGCGCTAACGCCTGCCGCCCCCAGGGCTCCTTCGACCTGAAGCTGCCCCCAGGCCGCAATATTGGGGATGATCGCCAGCACCACCGCCGGCGCGTGCTTGGCGGGCGAGGCGGTGAAGGCCTGCGCGCCGATGACGAGGCCGATGTAGAGCAAGATTGGCAGGATCGCCACCGCCGGCACGATCGCGAGCAGCAACGCCGTGAGCCCAAGGAAGCAGACGAACCCGATCACGACGCCGGTCGCCAGCGAATAGCCGATGCGCCCGCCGACCGATTTCCAGCCGGGATGGCCGATATAGACCGCCGGCGGAAACGGACTGCCGAGGATCGAGCCGACGATCGCGCCGACGCCATCGGCAAGCAGGATGTGCCGCAGATTGTAATTGTCTCCCGCCGCCGCGGCGCTCTCGACATTGTTCATGCCCTCGGTGAAATTATAGACGCCGAGCGGAATGGCGGTGACGAGCAGCGGCCCGATATCGGCGAGCCCCTGGAACACTTCGCCGCCGGGAATTGGCAAATGCAGCCCGAATTTCCCGAACGCCTCGACGACTTGCGCGCCCTGCACGCCGCCCCAGCCAAACAAATGGGCGACCCAACCGATCAAAGTGCCGAGAATGACGGCGGCCAGTCCGCCGGGAACGCCGCCGGGAAGCCTGACGTTCGCAGTCCACGAAATGAGCACGATCGCCAATGAGACGAAGGAGATCCACGGCACGTCCCACATCTGGAACGCCGGGCGCATCGAGATGAAGGCGATCGAGATGCCGGCGAGAGTCCCGAGCATCGCCGCGCGCGGCGTATGTCGGCGGATCGTCGGACCGATGAAGGCGCCGATGAGCACGATAACGCCAATGATGAACGCCCAGGCGAGGCCTGCGTGCCAAGCAAGTAACGCCGCCTTCTCCGCGCCGTCCGTCTTTTCGTGCGTGAGATAGGTGGGCAGCATGATGACGAGGACAACGATGAACATGTGCGGCACGCTCGGCCCGTAGGGCATCGCCGTCACGTCGCCGCGCCCCTCCTGCTTTGCCAGCCTGAGGGCGAGCCAGGCGTAGTAGAGATTTCCAATCGGAAGCGCGATGCCGAGCGCCGGCAGCACCCGTCCGTACACGATCGAATCCGCGGGAAGATGCACGACGAAGAGGCACAGCGTGGTCAGAACGATCACGTTGAGGACCACGTTGGTGAACAGCCCGAAAAAGCCGTTCCAGTCGCCGGGCACCCACAATTGCGCCGTGCCGCCGCGATCCTGCTGCATGGTCATGGGATCCACCCCCCAATATCCTCGCCTACGCGGGCGAACCGCTCATCGCAAGAAACCGCTCATCGCAAGACGCTCATCGCAAGACTCGTGCCGAGTTCCGGTCGCGGGGGGACCCGTCTTGCTTTGACGGCGCGCGCCACCTGCGGGTAGAATGATCGCAAATTCGCGGCGGCGCAATTGCGAGGCCGCGGAGGCTGCCGACCGTGGGGCTCATCGCGATGAGCCGGGAGGGAGGCCGTCGTGAACTGTGGAGCAGCCGGGCGCGACCCCGGAGCGCGAGCGATTGGCGCCGACGCCAGTCCCGCCGGCGGAGCGGGGGCGCCATGACGGCGAACGGGTCGGGGACCGCTGTGGTCGCAGTCGGCGGCAACGCCCTCATTCGCGACAAGGACCATCTCTCGATCGCCGATCAATTCGCCGAGGCCTCGCTCACGGCGAGCCATATAGCCGAGATGATCGAAGCCGGCTGGAAGGTGATCCTCACCCACGGCAACGGCCCGCAGATGGGCTTCATCCTGCGCCGGTCCGAACTCTCGATCCACGAGGTCGCGCCGGTGCCGATGGACTACGCCGGGGCCGACCTGCAGGGCGCGATCGGCTACATGTTCGTCAAGGCGTTCCGCAACGAGTTCCGTCGGCGGCGGCTCGACCGCCAGCCGGTGGCGGTGGTGACGGAGACGCTGGTCGATCCCGCCGACCCGGCGTTCAGGGATCCCACCAAGCCGATCGGCTCGCATATGGAGGAAGCCCGCGCCAAGGCGCTCGCCGCCGAGCAGGGCTGGACCGTCAAGGAGGACGCTGGCCGGGGGTGGCGGCGCGTGGTGCCCTCGCCGGCGCCCAAAAGGATCGTCGACCTCGACGTCATCCGATCGCTGGTCGACGACGGCTATGTGGTCATCGCCTGCGGCGGGGGCGGCGTCCCGGTCGTCGAGGACGCCGAGGGGAACCTGCGCGGCGTCGAAGCCGTCATCGACAAGGACCTCGCCTCGAGTTTGCTCGCCGTCACCGTCGGCGCCGACCTCTTCCTCATCGCCACCGGCGTCGAGCGCGTCGCGATCAACTTCAACCGGCCGGACCAGAAATGGCTCGACCGGATCACCGTCGGCGACGCCAAGCGCCTGCATGACGCCGATCAATTTGACAGAGGCAGCATGGGCCCGAAGATTCAGGCGCTGATCGGCTACCTGGAGCGGGGCGGCAAGGCGGGCCTCATCACCAACGCCGAAAACATCGGCCGGGCGCTGAGAGGCGAAACAGGAACCCGCATCGTGCCCGACTGATCGCTGGAGGGTGAGAGACGCGGCCGCGCGGTAGCGTCTCAGCTTGAAATTCCGATTTCGACCCAGTGCTGCCGTTCCCGGTCGTCCCCGGTACGGAAGGGAGTGCGCCCAGGAGGAGACCTCAGCTTGCGTCGGTGAGGCTTGCTCCGTGCTGCGCAAGTTCGTGCTTTATCATTTCGAGCAGTGAATCACAGGCTTGATATGTATACTGCGGAGGCTGCATTCCAAACAGTGCGTTTAGCTTGTGGTGGAGGTGAATGTTATCTATGAGGATTGCCTGGGTCATCCGGTCCACTGGGCGCTACGTAGCCAGCCGGTGATAGTTGCCGCAAAGCCATCGCATAAATCGCTGCGTTTACAATGTCGCCGTTGCCGTAGTGATGTGTTGAGAGAAGCCCGAGCAGCTCCTTCAAGCGATTTTGCGCCAGTTTCAGCAAGCCCTCGCGGAATGGCCCACCTTGCAGCCCCCAGCCAGTGAACGTCGTCGCGTTCGTCTCGTAATCGTGCGGCGCCCATAAGCGTGGTAGGCCGTTTCTAATCCTTGCGAGGTTCTCAAGATCGTAGTCGATCCAGTGCTTGAGTACTGCCTTCGCTTTACCGTAGAAATCAATGTCAAGGAGTTCCTGGATCGTGAAGTTCAGGATCGGAGCCCTTAGGTTGTATGTATCGCCCGCCCCCGTTGACCAGTCGCAGTCAAGCGTTTGACCCTTCGTCTCGGTCCCCGGAATTAGCTCTAGTCGGTTCTGATGTCTCGGTAGCGCCCAGACAGCAAAGCGCGGAGTAGTATGATAAACAAGGATCCTAGCTTCTGACTTTTGTACTACGCAGAGGAAGATTGTGAGCGGGTGTTCAACAATCCACCGCACAGAATCCGCCCCCTCGAAAACCCATGGCTCCATGGTGCTCTTGACCTGCACTGAGTAATACGATCCCGGCCAAGCTCGTTGGCCAACTCGTTCGAGTAGCGTGCAATAGACGTCTAGCCCCGTGTCTTCTTGATGAGGGACAGGGATTGCGGTGCCGAAGGATGAAAAGACGAAGTGCGCAAGGAATTCCGATCAACTTCCCTCGTGCAGGTTGGCGGCAACCGAGCCTGTCATACTGATTCGCTTGACCTTCTTCTTGTTAACCTTCTTCTTGGCAACCTTGTTTTTGCCATCGGCCATGATGATCGGCTCCAAATCGCTGCGCGACCCGAGTGCCCATGCAGAAAGTCCAATGCAACACCCTCCACCTCATATAGCGCCTTACAACACTGATAGAGCCCAACATCGTCTAACTGTTATGTCTCGGTTTGGCGGACACCGGGGCCCCGCAGGCGGCGCAAGGAAAGGGCCGCTTTCCGCCCATACCCGAAATTCAAAACTGGCCCGCTGCCGGCGGCGTCGACGGCTTGACGGACGGAGCGGGCGGAAAATACCGTGTCTAAGATAGGCCGGCTTTCGGGCGGCGCGAGCGCAATCATCAAAGCGGGGAGCCCCGCGGGGGAGAAGCTTCATGAGCATGATCGAGGCCGAGCCGTTTCCGCTCAATTTCGATTTGCCGACCACAGCGCTCGTCATCATCGATATGCAGCGCGATTTCGTCCTGCCCGGCGGCTTCGGCGAAAAGCTCGGCAACGACACGTCCCTCCTCTTGGCGGCCGTCCAGCCGACCGAGCGCGTGCTGGCGAGAGCGCGCGAGAAAGGCATGTTGGTCGTCCATACGCGCGAGGGCCATCGGCCGGATCTCACGGACTGCCCGCCCGCCAAGCTGACCCGCGGAGGCAAGACGTTCATCGGCGCGCCGGGGCCGATGGGCCGCATTCTCGTGCGCGGCGAAGAGGGCCACGACATCATCCAGGAGCTCTATCCGAAGAGCGGCGAGCCGGTGATCGACAAGCCCGGCAAGGGCTCGTTTCACGCGACGGACTTGCACCAGATCCTGCTCGACCGGAAGATCAAGACGCTCGTCGTCTGCGGCGTGACGACGGAAGTGTGCGTCCACACGACCGTGCGCGAGGCGAACGACCGGGGCTACGAGTGCGTCGTCCTTAGCGACTGCGTGGCCTCCTATTTCCCGGAGTTCCAGCGGGTGGCCCTCGAAATGATCAAGGCGCAGGGCGGCATCTTCGGCTGGGTGTCGAACTCGCAAGACTTCCTCAAGGCCGTCGCTTGAGCGCAACCACGATCATCGCCGCAGAACGCGTGGGCTACGCGCTTCCCGCCGGCGTCCATAGCGTCGGCGCCGTCCACAGCGTCTTCTCCTGCGCGGTCAATCTCGAAATTGAGGGCGAGATGTGGACGCTTCTCGCGTCGGATTGCGCGGAGCAGCCTTTCGGCATCCGGCTGCCGGTCCGCTCGTTCGAGGCGTTCGCCATCCGCGAAGGCGACGGCATTCACACGCGGGCGGGCTTCGTCGGCGTGGAGCGCGCCGGCGGCCGGCTGGTCGTCGACTGCCGCGCGGCGCCGCGATGGGCGCCCTCGCCGCCGGACGCCGTTCTGCCCGGCTTCGCCGCGCGGGTCGCCCTGCTCTCGCAAGCGGCGAGCGCACGGGCCTGGCCCAGCTCGCGCCTGATGGCGCACGACGCGATGAGAGCGCTGCTAGGCGAATCGGGCGCACTCGACGGCGTGCTGACCGGAATCGTTGGCCGCGGGCCGGGCCTCACGCCCGCCGGCGACGACGTGCTGGTCGGAATCCTTGCGGTCGTCGCGTCTCCGCTTGCGGGCGAGGCCGGCGCGCGGGCGACCCAGGCGATGCGTCGCGCGCTCGAAGGGCTCGTTCTGAGGACGACCGCCCTCAGCGGACACATGCTGCGCCAGGCCGCGCGCGGACTGCTCGGCCGCATGCCACACGATCTCGTCGGCGCGCTCGCCGGCGGCTTGGCGGCGGACGAGCTCGATTGCGCGCTCCGCAGAATCGCCTCGACGGGCGCAACCTCCGGCGCGGACATCTGCATGGGCGTCCTCGAAGCGGCCCGAGCGTTTTTGCGGTCCGGCGCATACAAGGCTGCGGCATGAGCCTGCGGTCTCGGTCCTACCCCAACCTCTACAAGGACTCGGTCTCGTTGATGACCGTGTCGGCGAAACTGACGGCGACGCCGGGCGTCGAACAGGCGTCGGTCGTCATGGCGACTCCGGCCAACGTCGAGAATCTTGCGCACGCAGGGCTCGGCGAATACGAGGCGCGCGCAAATGATCTTCTTGTTGCGGTCTCCGGGTCCGACGATGCCTGCGAGGAGGCGCTGCGTCTTGCCGACGAACTGCTTTCGGCCAAGGCCGCGGCTGGAGGAAACGGCGAAGCGGCGGCGCAGCCTCTAACTAGCATCCAAATGGCCGTCGCCAGGGATCCCTCGCTCAATCTGGCGCTGATCTCCGTACCTGGAGACTACGCCGCGGCGGAGGCGATGAAGGCGCTGAGGCTCGGCATCGACGTGATGCTTTTCAGTGACAATGTTCCGGTGGAGAGCGAGCTCGCGCTGAAGCTTTACGCGCGCGAGCGCGACCTGATGGTCATGGGTCCCGACTGCGGCACTGCGATCGTGGGCGGCGTCCCACTCGGCTTCGCCAACGCCGTGCGGCGCGGCGCGATCGGCGTCGTCGGCGCCTCGGGCACCGGCACGCAGGAAGTGACGGTCCGCGTCCATCAGCTCGGCGAAGGAATCTCTCACGCGCTCGGAACTGGCGGTCATGACCTGTCGGCCAAGATCGGCGGGATCTCGATGCTGCACGGGCTCGCCGCGCTCGACGCCGATCCGACCACGAAGGTCATCGTGCTCGTCTCCAAGCCGCCGGCGCCGGAGGTCGCCAAGCGCGTGCTCGCCGCCGCGGAGCGGAGCGCCAAGCCGGTCGTCGCCGTTTTCCTGGGCGCCGATCCGGCCTCGATCAAAGGCGAAGGCGTGTATGGCGCGCGCTATCTCGCCCAGGCTGCGGACATGGCAGTCAGCCTCGCAAAGGGCGGGGAGGCCCGCGCCGCGCCGATCGCGCTCTCGAACGAGGCGCAGCGCACGCTCGGCGACATCGCTCGCGGCATGACGGCCTCGCAGCGTTATGTGCGCGGCGTCTTCTCCGGCGGCACGTTCTGCTACGAAGCCCAGCTCGTCCACGCGGCCGCCAGCGTCCGCGCATTCTCCAACACGCCGACGGACGGCAACCCGCGGCTGAAGAACAGCGTGAAGAGCCAAGAGAACGCCATCATCGACATGGGCGACGACGAGTTCACCCGGGGTCGTCCCCATCCCATGATCGACCCGTCGCAGCGAAATGCGCGGATCGGGGAGGAAATCGCCGATCCCGAGACCGCGGTCGTCCTCTTCGACGTCGTGCTCGGTTACGGGGCTAGCGCGGATCCGACGGCGGGCCTCATCGGGGTCGTCGGCGCCGCGAGGGCCGGGGCGAACGCGGCGGGCCGGCAGGTCGCTCTCGTCGCGCACGTGTGCGGAACCGAGCTCGACCTGCAGGACCGCAACAACGTCGTGGCCGCGCTGAAGTCGGCCGGCGCGCTCGTGGCTTCGTCCAACGCGGAGGCCGCGTTCTGGTCCGCGGCGATCATCGCCGCGCGAAGCGGAGCGGGCCCATGAAAGCGCTCATCGGCCGCGACCTCAACGTGGTCAACGTCGGCCTCGAGGGCTTCGCAGCGAATATCGGCGCAGCCGGCGGACAGGTGACGCATCTCGCCTGGGCGCCGCCGGCAGACGCCGATCCGGCGCTCGGCTGGACGCTCGCGCAAATGATCGGCGACAGGCGCGTCGAGGACGCCAACCGCACGGCGTACGAGCGTTATCTGGCGGCTCAGCCCCGTCTCGTCGATCTCATGCTCGCGCGCGACGCCATTCCGGCTCTCGGCAAGGGCGAGCGCCGAATTCTCCACTCCGGTCCGCCGATCGCCTGGGGGGGCATGTGCGGCCCTCAAAAGGGGGCGATCGCCGGGGCCATCCTGTACGAGGGTTGGGCGAGGGACCTCGAAACCGCGGAACGGCTCGCTGCGAGCGGGGCCGTCGCGCTCGAGCCCTGTCATACGCGTGGCGCGGTCGGCCCGATGGCCGGCATAATCAGCCCCTCCATGCCGGTCTGGGTCGTCGAGAATGCGACGGCGGGCAACCGCGCGTTCAGCAACCTCAACGAGGGCCTCGGCAAGGTCCTGCGGTTCGGCGCGAATTCGCCCGACGTCCTTGAGCGGCTTCGCTGGCTCGGCGGCGAGTTCTTCACCGCGATAAGGGCCGCCGTACGGGCGATGAAGGAACTGGATCTGAAGCCCTTGATGGCGCAGGCGCTGCACATGGGCGACGAGCTGCACAACCGCAACGCGGCGGCGTCGGGCCTCCTCTTCAAGCGGCTGGCGCAGGCTCTCATCGATTGCGGTCTCGATTCAGGCGTCGCGCGCCGGGCGCTCGCATTCGTCGCCGGGAACGACCACTTCTTCCTCAATGTCTCGATGGCGGCCTGCAAATCGATGTCCGACGCCGCCCAGGGCGTGCCTTTCAGCAGCATGGTGACGGTGATGACGCGCAACGGCGTCAACTTCGGCATAAAGCTGAGCGGGACAGGCGAGCAGTGGTTTGAGGCTCCGGCCAATTCGGTCAACGGCCTCTATTTCCCGGGATATTCGGTCGAGGACGCCGCCGCCGACCTCGGCGATTCCGCGATCGCCGAGACGAACGGCCTCGGCGGGTTCGCCATGGCCGCCTCGCCCGCGATCGTGCAGTTCGTCGGCGGGACGCCTGCGGACGCGACGGCGAACAGCCGCCGCATGCTCGCCATCACGCTCGGCGCAAATCCCGCCTTCACGCTGCCGGCGCTCAATTTCGCCGGGACGCCCGCCGGCATCGACGCGCGGCTCGTCGCCGATTCGGGCGTCCTGCCGATCATAAATACGGGAATCGCCCACAAGAAGGCCGGCGTCGGCCAGATCGGCGCAGGCATCACCACGGCGCCGATGGCATGCTTCGCCGACGCGCTCGCCGCGCTCGCGCAAACCCTCGCGACCCAGACTGAGAGGCCGTGATGAGCCGCAAAGTGCTCCTCGCCGTCAACGGCACGCTCATGCGGGGCCTGAAGCTTAATCCCAACATGGCGGCCGCCAAGGCGACTTTTGTGCGCGAGGCGGCGACCGAGCCCGCCTATCGCCTCTGGAGCATCAACGACGATCATCCGGCGATGGTGCGCGTCGCGGACGGCAAGGGTGTGAAGGTCGCGGTCGAGGTCTGGGCGGTGCCGGCTTCGGGACTGGCCAGCATTCTCGTTAAAGAGCCGCCGGGATTGACAATCGGCAAGATTCGTCTCGACGACGGAGAGACGGTGCTTGGCGTCATCGGCGAGCCGGCGCTCGTCGAAGGGCAGAAGGAGATAACCGCCTTCGGCGGCTGGCGCGCCTATGTCGCGGCCGCAGGAATCAAATCATGAGCCTTGCGGAAAGCAGTCCCGAATTTCTGTCGCCAAGCGCTGCCGGCCTTGTCCGACGCTCCAGCATCGATCCGTGTTAAGTGGCGACCAGAGAGGCTGTTCGTGGTCCGCTTGAACGTCATTTACACCCGCACGGGAGATTCCGGCGAGACGGGGCTTGGCGACGGCGCCCGCCGCTCGAAGGCGGACGCGCGCGTCGCCGCGATGGGCGACGTGGACGAGACGAACTCGGCCATCGGGCTCGCGCGGCTCATGACCGCCAACTCCGACGATCCCGCGCTCGCCGCCATCGAGCCCATGCTCGCGCGCATCCAGAACGATCTCTTCGACCTCGGCGCCGATCTCTGCCTGCCAAGACCTCAAGATGAGAAGCCGGGCGCGGCGCTGCGCGTCGCCCCCTCGCAAGTCGAGGCCCTCGAACATGCGATCGACGCGCTCAACGAGAAGCTCCATCCCCTAAGGTCGTTCGTGCTGCCGGGCGGGTCGCCGGCGGCGGCCGCCCTGCATCAGGCGCGCGCCGTCTGCCGGCGCGCCGAGCGCAGCCTGGTCGCGCTGGCGGCCGTCGAGGGCGAGGAGGTCGGCGAGGCCGCGCTCGCCTATATCAACCGCCTGTCCGATTACCTCTTCGTCGCCGCCCGCGCCGCCAACGACTTCGGCAAGTCGGACGTCTTGTGGACGCCGGGGGCCAATCAATAGAGCCTGCGCTTGGACGCCCTCTCCGCACTGACGGCGGAACTCAGGAGAAGGCCCCACCCCGCGACCGTTTCCCCCGGCTTCGACGCTTCGCTTAAGATGAGCGCGCTTCCGCGAGAAGAGACCCATGACGAAGACCCGCACCGAAAGTGACAGCCTCGGCCCCGTCGCGATCCCGGCCGACAAGCTTTGGGGCGCGCAGACCCAGCGCGCCGTCGAACATTTCCGCATCGGCCGAGAGCGCATGCCGCGCGAGATGATCGCCGCCCTCGCGATCGTGAAGAAGGCGGCGGCGGCGACCAACCACGCCCTGGGGCGCCTATCGGAAAACGAGCGCCGCCATATCGCCAAGGCCTGCGACGAGCTGATCGCCGGCGAACACGAGGCCATGTTCCCCTTGCACGTGTGGATGAGCGGCAGCGGCACGCAGTTCAACATGAACATGAACGAGGTGATCGCCAACCGCGTGTCGCAGCTAGCGGGCCATCCGGTCGGCGGCAAGAAGCCCGCCCACCCCAACGATCACGTCAACATGTCGCAGTCGACCAACGACGCCTTTCCGACCGCCATGCACATCGCGGCGGCGACCGGCGCCTCCTCGCGCCTCATCCCTTCGGTTTGCGCCTTGCGCGACGCGATCGCCGCCAAGGCGAAGCAATGGGAGCATATCGTCAAGATCGGCCGCACCCATCTTCAGGACGCGACCCCCGTCACGCTCGGTCAGGAATGGTCGGGTTACGCCGCCATGCTGACAGACGGCGTCGAACACGTCGGGGCCACGCTGAACGAGGTCTATCGCTTGCCGCTTGGCGGCACGGCGGTCGGCAACGGGGTCAACGCCCCGCCCGAATTCGGGGACATGGCGATCGCCGAGATCGCGCGGCTCACATCCCTGCCCTTCACGCCGGCGCCCAACCGCTTCGCCGCCCAAGGATCGCATGACGCGCTGGTGAGGCTCTCGGGCGCGCTTAAAGCCCTCGCCGTCTCGCTTATCAAGATCGCCGACGACATCCGCCTCATGGCCTGCGGGCCGCGGGCGGGGCTCGCCGAAATCTCGCTGCCCGAGAACGAGCCCGGCTCCTCGATCATGCCCGGCAAGGTCAACCCGACCCAGGTCGAGGCGATGACGATGCTCTGCATGCAGGTGATGGCGAACGACGTTGCTGTGTCTCTCGGCGGAGCGGGCGGACATTTCGAGATGAACGCCTACAAGCCGCTCATCGTCTATAACCTCATGCAGTCGATCGACCTTCTCTCGGACGGCTGCGACAGCTTCCGCAAATATCTCGTCGAAGGCGCGCGGCCGAACTTGAAGCGCATCGAGGAGCTCGTAAGCCGCTCGCTCATGCTGGTGACTGCGCTTTCGCCGGCGATCGGCTACGACAAGGCGGCCGAGATCGCCCACCACGCCGCCGAGCGCGACCTGACGCTGAAAGAATCGGCGCTGGAGCTCGGCTACGTCTCGGAGGCGGACTTCGACCGGCTCGTCGATCCGGCCAAGATGGCGGGGATCACGTGAGGGGCGCAGCCAAGCCTGTCATTCCCGACGGGCACCGAACCTTCGACCGGCGGACGCGGCGTTTCGAGGATGGATCGCGAGAGGCAGGGAGACCGTCGTCGCGAGGACCCCCGGACTTGGTCCGGAGGGACGCGGCGATCCAGGAAATGAAAGGCGACTGCCCCTACATGTTCAGACGCTCGGACAAATCCTCCCACAGCGGATTGTCGCGCTCAATCAACGCCAGCTTGTCCTTGCGGCTGCCCGACTTGATCTGCTTTTCACGCGCGATCGCCTCATCCATGCGTTCGTGCGGTTCGATCCAGACCAGGAGCTTGCAACCGTATCGCTTGGTGAAGCCCTCGATGGCGCCCGTGCGGTGCTCCCAGGCTCGTCGCCCGATGTCGGACGTGACGCCGACGTAGAGCGTCCCGTTGCGGCGGCTGGCCATTATGTACACGCACGGGTTCTTCATCGGACGCAGCGATAGCCGACGACGCCTTCCCCCGTCATCGCGAGGGCCCGAGCCTCAGCGAGGGGAACGAAGCGATCCAGGGATGCCGCGCGCAGGTCCGCGGGGGTTCAGCGAGCCTGCCGATATCGGCGCATGAAAGCCGCCCGACTCCTGGATCGCCGCGTCGCCGCTGACGCGGCTCCTCGCGATGACGGGGGACGTCCGGCGCCGTCATCGCGAGCACGAGCGCCTGCGCCGTCATCGCGAGCACGAGAGCCGGCGCCGTCATCGCGAGGCGCGAAGCGCCGGCGCCGTCGTCGCGAGCGTGAGCGAAGCGATCCAGAGATGAAGGGCGAAGCCGTCCTCACGCCCCTTGCCCACGCGCGGCCAGAAGCGCGGCGAGGTTCTCGCGCACGCTGACCGTGTTTGGGTGGTCCGGCCCGAGACTCGTCTCGCAAATCGCCAGCGCGCCGCGCATCAGAGGCTCGGCCTCGGCGAGGCGGTTGGTGCTATATAGCAATGCCGCGAGACTGTTGAGGCGGTTCGCCACCTTGGGATGATTGGAGCCATAGCTCTTCTCATCGATCGCCAACGCGCGCCGCATCAGAGGCTCGGCCTCGGCGAGCCGATTGGTGGCTTGAAGCAGAAGCGCGAGATTGTTGAGGCCGGTCGCGACTTGCGGGTGATCCGACCCGAGGCTCTTCTCCCAAATCTTCAGCGCACGACGCATCACGGGCTCGACGTCGGCGAGGCGGTTCGTGGCTTGCAGCAGTTGCGCGAGATTGTTGAGCCCGGTCGCGACTTGCGGGTGATCTGACCCAAGGCTCTTCTCCAAAATCTCCAGCGCGCGGCGATAAAGCGGCTCGGCCTTGGCCAGGCGGTCCGTGGCGCGAAACCGCCCCGCGACATTGTTGAGCCCGGTCGTGACTTGCGGGTGTTCCACCCCGAGGCTCTTCTCCCAAATCTCCAGCGCGCGGCGATAAAGCGGTTCGGCTTCGGCGAGGCCGTTCGTGGCCTGAAGCAGCCGCCCAAGATTGTTGAGGCGGATCGCCACGTTCGGATGATCCGGCCCCAAGCTCTTTTCGTCGATCGCGAGCGCGTGCGGCGCGAGCGGGTCGATCACCGGCCAAGTTCGCACGTCGTCGGCGTCGCCGACGAACGCCTCGTTCACCCAATCCAGCGCCTCACGCAAAGCCTGCGCGCGTCGCTCATCCGGCATCGCGCGATAAGCAAAGTCCTGCACCAGGCGATGCAGGACGAAGCCCGGCGCGCCGCCGTCCTCCGCAGTCACGCGCGCAATGAGCGAATAGGCGAAGAGGCCGGCGCGCGCTTCATAGGCGTCATGTTCGGGCGTCTCGCCGGGAACGGCGACGTCGAGGAGCGAATCCGGGACTGGGTCCGGCGCTAGAAATGCGAGCCGTTCGAGCAGGGCGCGGCTCTGCTCTGTGACCTGCGCGACCGACGTCGCCCAAGTGGTGGCCAGTGTCCGTTCAGAACCGGTCACCGTTGCATCCGCCCAAGCGAGCGCCTTCTCCCGGCTCTCGGTCCAAAGCTTCAGATAGCGCGCAAAGCCGATGCGCTGGGCCGAAATATAGGCGCCCGCCTGCTCCAGCCCGAGCGCGAGGCCGTCGAGCTCGCCGCCAGCGTCCCCGGCAGCGCCGGGTCATCCTTGGTCTTGCTGCGATCGGCGTCCGTCCGGTCCAGCAGAAATTGCCTCGCGGCGCCCTCATCGAGAACGTCGAGTTCAAGCTTTCGGAAGCCGGCGGGAAAATTTGTCGCGCGCGCGGTGACGATCACGTGCCCGCCTTTGAGCCGTGGCATGAGCTGGCTTACCGCAGCGACGGCGTCTTTGTCGTCGACGTTGTCGAGGATCATAAGCCAGGTCGGATGGGTTTCGAGCCAGCGCAGGATGGCCGCGATCTTAGTGGCGTCGTCGCGGGCCTCCTTCTCCTGCAGGTCGAGCACGGAAGCGCCCGCGACCACGGCGAGGTTGGCGTCGAGCGTCGCTGCGTCGTCGGCGCGCGCGAAGAGCAGCGCCGAATAGTCCGCCGCATGCGCCCACGCATATTCGATGGCGAGCCGCGTCTTGCCGACCCCGCCGAGCCCGCTGACGACCCGCACGGCGAGCGCGCCGGGCTTGGCGCTGACGAGCGCCGCGCGCAAGTCCGCGAGCGCCTGGTCGCGGCCGATGAAGAGGCCGCCGATCGACGAGAACGGCAGATTGCGCGGCTGGCGGACGCCCGGGAACGTCGCAGTCTTCCCCGCGTCGCGCGGCGGTTCCTCGGCTTTCTCGGAGCCGGGAAAGCGCATCGGACCGGCGGGCCGTACCGCGGGCTTCAGATAGTCCTTAAGTTCGGCCCGCGCTTTTGCCTCGCTCAATCCGTAAAGGTCGCAGCGCTTGAGTGGCGCCAGCAGCCTCGGCGGCTTACAGTCCTCGACGAATGCCGGCAGGACGAAGTTGGTTCGTTCGCTGATCGCCGCCCATTGACCGGACTGGCGCTCCCAAGTCGAATAGTCCTTGTCGAGATAGACCTTGCTCACGACGCACAGGACGTGATCCGCGTCGTCGAGCCGCTTCTCCATCCAGTCCACGATATTGCCGCCGGCGGAAATCTCCCACTCATGGATATGCGGCGCATGGCCGAGCTTCTCGAGCTCCTGGCCGATCCAGAACGCCCAGTCCCGGTCCTTGCTCGTGTAGCTGACAAAGACCTTCGCCAACCGCCGCCTCCCCGTCGGACAATCGCATCATCCGCTCTGGAAAGACGCGCCGCAAGATCTGGCTGCTATCGGCCGCATCGACATTTTCTTCCGTTTATCAGAAAGCCGCGCTATAGTGAATTTGTCGGCTTTTGGAACGTCATTTCAGACGCGTCGCTTCCGGCGCCGATCCTATAAGGACGAGGGCGAAGGCAGCTGCGAGAGGTGCGCAAAGGAGATCGTAACGCCTTGATATGTCGAGCGCGCGCACAGCTTTGCGCGGGCGAGCGTCACAGCGAGCCGTGCGAGAAGAAAGATGGAACCCTGGATTTGCGGTCGGACCAAAATGGCGCCGCAACCCGTTGAAAAGCCCCAATTCGTGCGCACATATGGCAATGCGCAGCCGCCGTCTGTGGAAGAGCCGGACCGCACGATCTGAGGAACGGCGGCGCGCCTCTCGCCGGCCTAAGAGGCTTTCTCCCCCGCCGAGAGTCCGCCGTCCAGCCTCGCCATCAATTCGCGCGTGCGCGGATAAAGCTCGCGAAAGACCGCGTAGCGACGGCGGTAAATGTCGAGGTTGGCGGGATTGGGCGCGATGTGCGTCTCGATCGGGTTCCAGGCCTTGATCGCGTCCCTCCTCGCCTCGCCGACAGCGTGCGCCGCGAGGAAAGCATCGCCGTAAGAGGCGCCAATCCCCACCTTGCAGGTCTCCTGCGTGAGACCGGAGACATCCGCGGTCGCCTGCGTCCATGCCGGATTGCGCAATCCGCCGCCGACCGCGCGGATGGTTTTCAGCGGCGCGCCAGCGTCGGCGTAGGTCTCAAAGATGTGGTTGGTCGCGAAGGCGATGCCCTCGATGGCCGCGCGATAGACGTCGGCGCGGTTGTGCGCGAGCGTGAGGCCGAACACGACGCCTCTCGCGTGCGGATCGTGCAGCGGCGTGCGCTCGCCGGAGAAGTAAGGAAGGACGATGAGACCGTTCGCGCCGGGCGGCGAGGCCGCCGCCTCTTTTGCAAGCTCGGCCATGGCGATTTCAGGCTTGAGGTCGCGCGCGAAATGATCCGCGAACCAGCGCGTAAGCGTTCCGCTCGTGGTGAGGCCCGCCATAGAGGCGTGCCGGCCCGGGAAGAGCCACGGCGCCGACCATAAGCGAGCGTCGCTCACCCGGTCTGCCGCGACCAGGATCGTGAAGACCGTCGAGCCGTACATCAGCATCATCTCGCCGGCATCGAGCACGCCGACGCTGATCGCTTCCGCCGCGGCGTCGATCGTGCCGACGATGACCGGCGTTCCGGCGGCGAGGCCCGTCTCATCGGCGACGCGAGACGTGACGGCGCCGGCGATGTCCGTCGTCCAGGCGATGTCGGGCAGACGGCCAAGATCCGTGATGTCGCGCGTGAGCGAGTCGCTCCAGCATTGCGCGTCGATGTTATAGAGCGGGCTCACGTTGGACGCGCAGTAGTGGTCCGTGACCAAGCGTCCGGTCAGCCGGTGAACAAGGAACGAGGTCGCGTTGAGGATTTTGTGCGCCCGGGCGTAGACATCCGGCCGGTTGCGCTTGAGCCACAGGATTTTCGGCCCGACCGACTGCGAGGTGAGCGCGTTGCCGCAGGCAGTGAAGATCGCCTTGGGGCCGATCGCGGCGGTGAGGTCCTCGATCTCGCGCGCGGCGCGCGTGTCAACGCCGTAGAGCACGGCGTTCATGAGCGGCGCGCCGTCGCCGTCGACCGGGAGCAAGCACGGGCCGATTGCGCTTGCGCCCACCGCCTTGACAGCGGCTGGTGCGAGACCGCTGTCCGCGATGAGCTTCTTACTCAGCCAGGCGAAGTCGCCCCACCAGTCCTCTTCCGCAAGGTGCTCCGCCCAGCCGGCGCGCGGCACGATGAGCCGATGTGGGCGCGCGGCGCTCGCCAGCACTCTTCCCTCGCGGTCGACGAGCACGCCCTTCGACTCGTACGTGCCGACGTCGATGCCGAGATAGGCGCCACTCATTCGTAGTCGTCGCGGTTGAGGCTGAAGCTTGAATCTATCCTTGGGATCGCCGAGACGACGAGCTGCGCCAGAGCTTCAAGGTCGCCTACGTCGCAAACCTCGAGCGCCGAATGCGTGTAGCGGCAGGGAAAGCCGAGGTCGATCGCGGCGACGCCTCGGCCCACGAGTTGCACGTAAGAGGAGTCGGTCAATACGCCGACCTGCGCGCTTCGCTGCAGATGGATGCGCTCGGCTTGCGCGGCGGCCTCGAACAGCGCAACCAGCGCCGGATGCGGGATGGTGCCGTTGAGCGTGCCGCGGCCGTGGAAGCTGTAGAGGCTCATGCCCGGCCCCTGCCCGAGCCCGAGGTCGCCGCGCGCCTGCATGTCCGGCGTGTCGGTCGCGAGCATGAGGTCGAGCTGGATGGCGATGTCGGGTCGAAGCGCCCGCGCCGCGACGAGCGCCCCGCGCAGGTTGAACTCCTCCTGGGTCGAGAAAACGAAGTGAACGGTCGGCCGTTCGGCCAAGCCCCTAATTCTACTGTGTCACAAGCGTTGGTTGAAGGCCGGCCGGGTTGAGACGGCTTGGCAGCATGGGCATCGATAGAGGGATTTTGTCAGGGCGATCGT
>Ga0209040_10001042_pt1 | contig 21706 bp, 21 predicted proteins | sample BogFormECP12_OM3_FD_188240 | JGI IMG/M metagenome (GOLD analysis project Ga0209040, IMG submission 188240) | Bog forest soil microbial communities from Calvert Island, British Columbia, Canada - ECP12_OM3 (SPAdes) (version 2) | ecosystem: Environmental > Aquatic > Freshwater > Wetlands > Bog ... | reverse complement strand
TGTTCGACCTGCTGGTCCGCATGGGCTACAAGGAGATCGAGGTCGGGTTCCCGTCGGCCAGCCAGACCGACTTCGACTTCGTCCGCGAGATCATCACCGCCGGCGCCATTCCCGACGACGTCACCATCCAGGTGCTGACTCAGTGCCGACCGGAACTGATCGAGCGCACGTTCGAGGCGTGCGAGGGTGCCCAGCGGGCCATCGTGCACTTCTATAACTCGACGTCAATCCTGCAGCGGCGTGTAGTCTTTCGCGCCGACCGGGCCGCGGTGCAGACCATCGCGACCGACGGCGCTCGCAAGTGCGTCGAAGGGGCGGCCAAATACCCGGGCACGCAGTGGCGGTTCGAGTATTCACCGGAGTCCTACACCGGGACGGAGCTGGAGTACGCCAAGCAGGTGTGCGACGCCGTCGGCGAGATCATCGAACCGACGCCGGACAACCCGATCATCTTCAACCTGCCCGCCACGGTGGAGATGGCCACGCCCAACGTCTACGCGGACTCAATCGAGTGGATGAGCCGCAACCTGGCGAACCGGGAGGCCGTCATTTTGAGCCTGCATCCGCATAACGACCGCGGAACCGCCGTCGCCGCAACCGAACTGGGCTATCAAGCGGGTGCCGACCGGATCGAGGGCTGCCTGTTCGGCAACGGGGAACGCACCGGCAACGTGTGCCTGGTGACGCTGGGGCTGAACCTGTTCTCCCGCGGTGTGGACCCGCAGATCGATTTCTCCAACATCGACGAGATCCGGCGCACGGTGGAGTACTGCAACCAGCTGCCGGTGCACGAGCGTCACCCCTATGGCGGAGACCTGGTCTACACCGCGTTCTCCGGCAGCCACCAGGACGCCATCAACAAGGGTCTGGACCAGATGAAGGTCGATGCAGCTGCCGCGGACTCTGACGTGGACGACATCCTGTGGCAGGTGCCGTATCTGCCGATCGACCCCAAGGACGTCGGGCGCACCTACGAGGCGGTGATCCGGGTCAACTCGCAGTCCGGCAAGGGCGGGGTGGCCTACATCATGAAGGCCGACCACGGGCTGAGCCTGCCGCGACGGCTGCAGATCGAGTTCTCGCAGGTGATCCAGAAGATCGCCGACGGCGAGGGCGGTGAGGTGTCGCCGAAGGAGATGTGGGAAGCGTTCTCCGAGGAGTATCTCGCACCGATACTGCCTCTGGAGCGAATGAAGCAGCGCGTCGACGCGTCCGAGGAAGACGGCGGCCCGACCGCTATCACCGCGACCGTGAAGATCAACGGGGTGGAAACCGAGATCAGCGGTGCCGGCAACGGCCCGCTCGCCGCTTTCGTTGACGCGCTGGGCACCGTCGGGTTGGAGGTAGCCGTACTGGACTACTCGGAGCACGCGATGAGTGCGGGCGACGACGCACAGGCGGCCGCTTATGTCGAGGCTTCGGTACATGGACGCACGGTGTGGGGGGTGGGAATTGCGCCGTCGATCACCACCGCGTCGCTGCGCGCCGTGGTTTCGGCGTTCAACCGCGCGTCGCGCGGCTGACGGCGCTAGGTCTCGAAGAACGCGCGTAGCAGCCGGTCGACCAGCCCGCCCTCGTCATCGGCGCCTGGGATCGTGAACTTGCTGAACACGTAGCCGTTGAGCAGGCGGCTCAGCTCGTCCATTTGTTCGGCCGTCGGGGTGAAGCCCCCTGCCTCGAAGATGAGCGTGGCGGACTTCACCGCGGCGCCTTGCAGCTCCTTCAGGAATGGCCGCAGCTCGGGCCGGCGCGTGCCCTCCATGAACAGCTCGAACCGCGCCAGCGTGTACCGGCGCGCCTGATCATCGGGGTCGGAGAGCATCCGCGTGATGAGCGCTTTGACGCCGTCTCGGGTGAGCGGCCCGACCGCGGCCTGCAAAGCCTCGACGCGCTGCCAATGCAGATCGACGGTGCGCGCCGCCGTAGCTTCGAGCAAGGCCTGGCGCGTCCGGAAGTAGTTCGATGTGGTGCCGGCGGGCACACCTGCCCGGTCGTCGACCTGGCGATGCGTCAGACCCCCGACGCCCACGTCGGCGAGGATGCCGATCGCGGCGTCGAGGATCTGGGCGCGACGTTCAGGGTTCGGAGGCATCGTCTTTCTGGGGATTCTTCTATCAAGCCTTGTAGCGCAGCCGCCAGAACATCGTCAGGAACACCGGATACACCGCGATCACCAACAGGTAGCTGAACCACATCGGAAACCACGTGACGAACGAAAGGTCCTTGACCACATAGTCGAGGTAAATGTGTAGCGGCACGCTGGCCGCGATGTAGACGAGCGACGCGGTGAACAGCGCCCGATGCCGTTTGTTGGCGAACCGTACGCGCCGCCACACCAGGATGCCGGTGACTGCCGCATACGTCATCGGGACGAGCAGGAGCCGGTCCGTTGTCAGCGTCACCACGTGCTGCAGGGCGAGAGCGTCACCGAAGATCACCCGGTAGGTGTGCATGACGACGCCGATCGAAATAGTCAGCATTGCTGCCTGCCGGAAGAAATAGCCGTGCCGGCGGAAGCCGGACCACCAGGAACTTTTTTGTACTACATCTGTAGTGGTGGCCATGACGGATGACGGTACCACTACAGATGTAGTGATACAAGGGTCAGAAAAACGCGAGTTGGTCGTCGACCGTGGTGACGTCGACGAACTCCTCCATGCTGGTGCCGCCGACGACGGCGGGAACGCAGTCCATGAACTGCGCGTCGGAAAGCACCGGCACGCCCAGCTGCCGGGCCAGGTAGCCCTTGCCCTGCTCGGGGGCGGCGTCGTTGCAGATCACCAATGAGGTCTCGCGGTCGACCGCGTCGGTGTAGGCCAGCCCGGCGTGAAGGATCCGCTCGACGAGTTCCTCATGGGTCCGTCGCACCTCCGCGGCCAAGGCCACCCGCATGCCCTGGACCAGAGGTCTGCCACGGACATATCGCCCCGGGTTCAGATACGGGCACGGCATCCGGGAAGCCAGCACCTTCAACGGTCGGAGCTCGTCGTGGGTCACCCGGCCGCTGGGCCAGCGGCGCCGAGTCACCGGGTGCACCGGCAGCCAGACGTCGCGTTCGCGCGCCCGCCCGAGGGCCGCTGCCAGCACCGCGGTCAGCACCATTGCGTCGTCGAAGGCGTCGTGCGGCCGTTGCTGGCTCACGCCCCAATGCGCGGCAAGCGTCTCCAACCGCAGATTGTCGACCCCGAGGTCCAGCCGCCGGGCCAGCTCGACGGTGCACATGACGGTGTCGACGGGGAGTGCGGCTCCTGCGATCTCGGCCTCCGCGGCCAGGAACGCGTAGTCGAACGCGACATTGTGCGCCACCAACGTGCGGCCGCGCAGCACCTCGACCACGTCACCAACGATGTCGGCGAATTGCGGCTGATCTTCGAGCATGGCGGCGGTCAGGCCATGCACGTGGGTGGGACCCGGGTCCACGCCGGGATTGAGCAGGCTGACCACGGATTGCTCTACTCGACCGTTGGCGTCGAGGCCCAGGGCGGCAAGACTGATGATCCGCGCCTGACCTGGCCGAAAGCCCGAGGTTTCGACGTCGATGACGGCCCATCCCCCGTCCGGCTCGCTGGCCGGCCGCCCCCAGGGCCTCGATCTCAGGGGGTTTGTAGGGCTCATGGACTGAGGATGGCATGTCGGACCGACATCACGCGGTCGCTGCGCGTCGTGTCGGCACGTAAATCGACGATGAGGGCGACCCGCTGCGCTCCCCAGACAGCGCCGAGCTTACGATCGCCACTTAAATCGATGAGGGCGACCCGCTGCGCTCGGCAGACAGCGCCGAGCTTGCGATCGCCACTTAAATCGATGAGGGCGACCCGCTGCGCTCGGCAGACAGCGCCGAGCTTGCGATCGCCACTTAAACTGCGCGGGTGGTCACCACCCGCGCACGTCTGGCCCTCGCCGCTGGAGCGAGCGCGCGGTGGGCGTCGCGGGTCACCGGGCGCGGGGCCGGGGCGATGATTGGCGGCCTGGTCGCAATGACGCTGGACCGCTCGATTCTGCGTCAGCTCGGGGCTGGCCGGCGCACCGTCATCATCACCGGCACCAACGGCAAGTCCACCACCACCCGGATGACCGCGGCCGCGCTGAGCACGATCGGCCCGGTGGCCACCAACGCCGAAGGCGCCAACATGGACGCCGGTTTGGTGGCCGCACTGGCCGCCGACCGACGGGCCGGGCTGGCGGCCCTGGAAGTCGACGAGATGCACGTGCCGCACGTCTCCGATGCCGTCGAACCAAGCGTCATCACCCTGCTCAACCTGTCACGTGACCAGCTGGATCGGGTCGGCGAGATCAACGTGATCGAACGCGCGCTGCGGGCCGGCCTGGCCGCACACCCGAAGGCGGTGGTGGTCGCCAACTGCGACGACGTGCTGATGACCTCGGCCGCCTACGACAGCCCGAACGTGGTGTGGGTGGCCGCGGGCGGCGCCTGGGCCAACGACTCGGTCAGCTGCCCGCGCAGCGGCGAGGTCATCGTCCGCGACCAGGGCCACTGGTACAGCACCGGCGCCGACTTCAAGCGACCCAGCCCGCACTGGTGGTTCGACGACTACACCCTCTACGGGCCCGACGGACTGGCCCTGCCGATGCGGCTCGCGCTGCCCGGCTCGGTGAATCGCGGCAACGCCGCCCAGGCCGTCGCCGCGGCCGTCGCGCTGGGCGCCGATCCCGCCGCTGCGGTAGCGGCTGTTTCCAAGGTCGACGCAGTCGCCGGGCGCTACCGGACCGTGCGTATCGGCCAGCACGAAGCGCGAATCCTGCTGGCCAAGAATCCGGCCGGCTGGCAGGAAGCCCTGTCGATGGTGGACGAGCACGCGGCCGGGGTGGTCATCTCGGTCAACGGGCAGATCCCCGACGGCGAGGACCTTTCTTGGCTGTGGGACGTGCGCTTCGAGCACTTCGAGGAGGCCACTAAAGAGACCCCAGTGGTGGCCGCCGGCGAACGCGGCACCGACCTGGCCGTGCGCCTCGGCTATGCGGGCGTCGAGCACACCCTGGTGCACGACACCGTGGCGGCCATCGCTTCATGCCCGCCCGGGCGGGTGGATGTCGTCGCCAATTACACCGCGTTCCTCCAGCTGCAGCGGAAACTGGGACACCATGGCTAATACAGCGGCTGACTCGAAAGTGCGGATCGGGCTGGTGCTGCCCGACGTCATGGGCACCTACGGCGACGGCGGTAACGCCTTGGTGCTGCGGCAACGGCTGCTGTTGCGGGGCATTGGCGCCGAGATCGTCGAGATCACGCTGGCCGATCCGGTACCGGAGTCGCTGGACCTGTACACGCTGGGCGGCGCCGAGGACTACGCCCAGCGGCTGGCCACCAGGCACCTCATCAAGTACCCGGGGCTGCAGCGGGCGGCGGCCCGGGGGGCACCCGTGCTGGCGATCTGCGCGGCTGTGCAGGTGCTCGGGCACTGGTACGAGACGTCGGCGGGCGAACGGGTCGACGGTGTGGGCCTGCTGGACGCGACCACCTCGCCGCAAGATCGGCGCACCATCGGCGAGCTGGTCAGCAAGCCGTTGCCGGCCGGCTTGACCCAACGGCTCACCGGTTTCGAAAACCACCGCGGCGGCACGGTGCTGGGCCCCATGGCGTCACCGCTGGGCGCGGTGGTCAAGGGTGCGGGCAACCGGGCCGGCGACGGCTTTGACGGCGCGGTTCAGGGCAGTTTGGTCGCGACCTACATGCACGGACCGTGTCTGGCCCGCAACCCGGAGCTCGCCGACCTGCTGCTGAGCAAGGTGGTGGGCGAGCTGGCGCCGCTGGATCTGCCGGAGGTGGAGCTGCTGCGCCGCGAGCGGCTCTCAGCTCGCTAGGCCTGCCTACCTGCGCTCCAAGTTTTCTTTGAGAATCCATAGAGGGCCATAACCCAGCCTTTTCTCGCCGCACCAACACGCCGCGTGCGGGCTAGAGAAAAGGGGCCCATGACCAACACCTCAAGCACTAGGGTCGCCAAGATAGGGCGCATCGCCGGTCTCACGGCCGCGCTGAGCGCGGCCGCCGCCGCGATGATCGGATTCGCCGGTACCGCCCACGCCGCGCCCTCCTCAGGCACTGCTGACGGGATGCACGGCGACCCGGCCGCCGCCGCGCCCTACTGGCGCTACCAACAACAGGATTACGACTGCGGAGAGATGGCGATGGCCAATGTGGTCGGCCAGATCACCGGACAGGAGCCCACCGAGGACGAGATCACCGCCACGGCTGAAAACATCCCGAGCGTGAGCCACCCCGGACCGATCTACCGTCCCTCAGGTAAAACCAAGAACCAAGACCTGCCGGTGCTACTGGCGCACTACGGCATCCAGGCCGCCGCGATCCACACCAATACCGGCGCCCTCGAGCAGGCTCTGGATCAAGGACACAAGGTGATCGTCGGAGTTAACGACAAAACCATCTGGAACGAACCCGGCAACCGCACCCAGGAAAACCACTTCGTGGTCGTCACAGGCATCGACACCAAAGCCGGTGTTGTGCACCTCAACGACAGCGGCAGCAAGGGCGGGCGCGACGAGCAGGTTTCCATCGCCACCTTCGAAGCGGCGTGGAACACCAGCGACAACTTTGCCGTCGTGACCAGGTGACAGCCGTTTTAGACCATTGCCCGGCGACCGGTGAGCGCGCGGCCCAGGGTCAACTCGTCGGCGAACTCCAAGTCGCCGCCCATCGGCAGCCCGGACGCGATCCGCGTCACGGTCAGGCCGGGGATGTCGCGCAGCATCCGAACCAGGTAGGTGGCGGTCGCCTCACCCTCGGTGTTGGGGTCGGTGGCGATGATCACCTCGGTGATGTCGACGTCGTCGACTCGCTCGCCGATGCGGCTCAGCAGCTCGCGGATTCGCAGCTGCTCGGGGCCAACTCCGGACAGCGGATCAAGCGCACCGCCCAGGACGTGGTAGCGGCCGCGGAATTCGCGGGTGCGCTCGACGGCCTGCACGTCTTTCGGCTCCTCGACGACGCAAACCTGCGAGCCGTCCCGGCGCGGATCGGCGCAGATCCGGCACCGCTCGTCTTCGGAGACGTTTCCGCACACCGCACAGAACCGCACGCCGTCGCGGACCTTCGCCAGTACCGCGGTCAGCCGGTCGATATCCGGCGGTTCAACCGACAACAAGTGGAAGGCGATACGTTGTGCGCTCTTGGGTCCGATACCCGGCAGCTTGCCAAGCTCGTCAATCAGATCCTGGACGGGTCCCTCAAACATGGTCGGTAGACGTCAGGACCCCGGCATCGCGGTTGGCGGGGGCTTCGGGGGCGCCATAGCAGCCGTCAACGCCCCCAGCCGTTCCTGCGCCATTCTGGTGACCTGCTTGGAGGCGTCGCCCATCGCGCCGACGATCAAGTCCTGCAATGTCTCGATGTCGTCAGGGTTGGCGACCTTGGGATCGATCGTCACACCGACCACCTCGCCGCTGCCTTTGACGACGACCTTGACCAGGCCCCCACCGGCCTGACCATGTACCTCGGCGTTGGCAAGTTGCTGCTGGGTTTCCAGTAGCTTTTGCTGCATCTGCTGCGCCTGGGCGAGCAGCGCCGACATGTCGCCTCCGGGTTGCATGACAGTCCCCTCGCATCTTGATACCGAGTTGGTCTCGCCTGTGGATAATGAGCGATTCGGAACCCCCAGCGTAGACTCCGCAACGTTACCTTTGCGCAGTGAACGTACGAGTTAGCCTACGTGTCGGGATCAGGATGGTCGTTGGCGTACTCGTCGCGGCTTCGATGGCAACCATGCCGACCGCGACCGCAACTCCGTCCAATGTCGCGGGCATGGTCGTGTTCATCGACCCCGGCCACAACGGGGCCAATGACGCATCCATCACCCGTCAGGTGCCGACCGGTCGCGGTGGCACCAAGGACTGCCAGGCTAGCGGAACGTCGACCAACAGCGGTTATCAAGAGCACACGTTTAACTGGGACACCGCGCTGCGGCTGCGCGCGGCGCTGAACGCGCTGGGGGTGCGAACCGCCATGTCCCGCAACAACGACAGTGCACTGGGACCGTGTGTCGATGAGCGCGCCAACATGGCCAATGCGTTGCGCCCCAACGCGATCGTCAGCCTGCATGCCGACGGCGGCCCACCAACCGGCCGGGGATTTCACGTCAACTATTCCGCCCCGCCGCTAAACCAGGTGCAGGCCGGACCGTCGGTGCAGTACGCCCGGATCATGCGCGACCAGTTGCAGGCCTCGGGTATTCCGCCGGCTAACTACATCGGCCAGGACGGCTTGTACGGGCGTGCGGATCTGGCCGGCCTGAACCTGGCGCAGTATCCGTCGATCCTCGTCGAATTGGGCAACATGAAGAATCCCGCAGATTCGGCGCTGATGGAATCCCCCGAAGGCAGGCAGAAATACGCCGACGCGCTGGTCCGCGGCGTCGCGGGCTTCCTCGCCACCCAGGGCCAGGTGCCTAGAGCCTGATCAGCTTTCCAGTTCGTTTTTCAGGTTGGTCAGCACCTCGGACTGGATCTTCTTCAGCCCCAGTGGCGCAAAGGTCTTTTCGAAGAACCCGCCGATGCCGCCCGCGCCGTTCCAGGTGGTCTTCACCGTGACGCTGCATCCGTCTCCCGCGGGAGCCACCGTCCAGCTGGTGACCATGGATGAGTTCTCGTCCTTCTCGATGACGGTGTGGCCGGCAACGTCGACGTCGACCTGCACGTCGCGAACCCGCGATTTGGTCGCCTGCAGTTTCCACTTGGCCACCGTGCCGGGCCCTTGGCCGCCTTGCAGCACCTGGTATTCGCTGTAGTGGGGCGACAGAATCTTCGGGCGGACCGTCGCATAGTCCGCCACCGCAGCAAGCGTGGCCGCGGGTTCGGCGTTGATCAGTATTGTGCTGGCTGCGCTCACCTGTCCCATCAGGCGCAACTCCTCTGTCGTTGATTGCGGTGCCGCCCGGGTACGGGTGCACGGGGCGTTATCCCGGACTAGGGTATATGTGGTGCCTGTCCAAGCTTCTGCACTGGCCATACACACGTCGGGCGTTGAGCGGTTGTTGGCGAGCTATCGATCAATCCCCGCCACGGCGTCCGTTCGGCTCGCCAAGCCCAACTCAAATCTGTTCCGCGCCCGCACCAAACGCGATGCGCCCGGCCTGGACACCTCGGGGTTGACGCATGTCATCAGTGTCGATCCGGAAGCCCGCACCGCAGACGTGGCCGGCATGTGCAGCTACGAAGACCTGGTAGCCGCGACCCTGCCGTACGGCCTTACGCCACTGGTGGTTCCGCAATTGAAGACCATCACGCTCGGCGGTGCGGTCACCGGCTTGGGCATCGAGTCGGCGTCTTTCCGCAATGGTCTGCCACACGAATCGGTGCTGGAGATGGATATCCTCACCGGCGCCGGCGAATTGCTCACCGTATCCCCCGACCAGCACTGCGATCTGTACCGCGCTTTCCCCAATTCGTATGGGACGCTTGGATATTCAACAAGGCTTCGGATCGAGCTGGAGCCCGTCGCACCGTTTGTGGCGCTGCGCCACATCCGATTCCGCTCGTTGGCCGAGTTGGTCGCGGCGATGGAGCGCATCATCGACACCGGTGGCCGCGACGGCGCCCCCGTCGACTATCTCGACGGTGTGGTATTCAGCGCCGACGAAAGCTATTTGTGCGTCGGCAAGCGCACCACCACCCCGGGACCGGTCAGCGACTACACCGGGAAACGCATCTACTACCGGTCCATCCAGCACGACGGGGCCGGCAGCGACGGCGTCAAAGAAGACCGGCTGACGATCCACGACTACCTGTGGCGCTGGGACACCGACTGGTTTTGGTGCTCACGCGCGTTCGGCGCGCAGAACCCGCGGCTGCGGCGCTGGTGGCCGCGCCGCTACCGGCGCAGCAGCTTCTACGGGAAGCTGGTGGCCGCCGACCAGCGCTTCGGCATCGCCGACCGGATCGAGAAGCGCAACGGGCGTCCACCGCGGGAACGGGTGGTGCAGGACGTCGAGGTGCCGATCGAGCGGACCCGCGAGTTCCTGGAGTGGTTCTTAGACGCCGTGCCCATCGAGCCGATCTGGTTGTGCCCGTTGCGGCTTCGCGATCACGAGGGCTGGCCGCTGTATCCGATCCGGCCGGACCGCAGTTACGTCAACATCGGGTTCTGGTCCTCGGTGCCGGCCGGCGCCACCGAGGGCGCAACCAACCGGTCGATCGAGGCCAAGGCGAGTGCGCTCGATGGGCACAAGTCGCTGTACTCCGACTCTTTCTATTCCCGCGACGAGTTTGACGAGCTCTACGGTGGGGAGACTTACAACACGGTGAAGAAAACCTACGATCCCGATTCACGTCTCCTCGACCTCTTCGCAAAGGCGGTGCAACGACGATGACTGCAATCAGAGACCACGCGCGCACGTCGGGCAAACTGAGCGTGGCCGAGATCCTGGAGCTCTTCACCGCGACCGGGCCGGAGCCGCTGAAGTTCACCGCGTACGACGGCAGTATCGCCGGGCACGATGATGCCGAACTGGGCCTGGATCTTCGGACGCCCCGAGGCGCCACCTACCTGGCGACGGCTCCCGGCGAACTCGGTCTTGCCCGCGCGTACGTATCGGGTGACCTGCAGACATACGGTGTGCATCCCGGCGATCCCTACCAGCTGCTCAAGGCGCTGACCGACAGGGTCAAATTCGAACGGCCGTCGTTCTTGGCACTGGCCAACGTCGTGCGTTCGATCGGCGTCGAGCATTTGTTGCCGGTCGCACCGCCGCCGCAGGAAACCCCGCCCCGGTGGCGTCGGGTCGCTGCCGGGCTTATGCACAGCAAGACTCGTGACGCGGAAGCCATCCACCACCACTACGACGTCTCCAACAAGTTCTACGAATGGGTGCTCGGACCGTCGATGACCTACACCTGCGCGGTCTATCCGACCGCCGAGGCGACACTGGAAGAGGCGCAGGAGAACAAGTACCGGCTGGTTTTCGAGAAGCTACGGCTGCAGCAGGGCCACCGGCTGCTCGACGTCGGCTGCGGCTGGGGCGGCATGGTGCGCTATGCCGCCCGACGCGGTGTCCGGGTCATCGGTGTCACGCTGTCGGCCGAGCAGGCGAAGTGGGCGCAAAACGCGATCGAGGATGAGGGACTCTCGGACCTCGCCGAGGTGCGGCACTCCGACTACCGCGACGTGCGCGAAACCGGGTTCGACGCGGTTTCCTCGATCGGGCTGACCGAGCACATCGGCGTCAAGAATTATCCCGCCTACTTCGGCTTCCTCAAGTCCAAGTTGCGCCCCGGCGGTCTGCTGCTCAATCACTGCATCACCCGCCACGACAACAAGCATCCCCCCTCTGGCCGCGGATTCACCGACCGCTACGTCTTCCCCGACGCGGAATTGACCGGCGCGGGACGCATCATCACCGAGATCCAGGATGTCGGTTTCGAGGTGCTGCACGAGGAGAACTTCCGGCATCACTACACGCTGACGCTGCGTGACTGGTGCCGCAACCTCGTTGAACATTGGGATGACGCGGTCGCCGAAGTTGGTCTGCCGACCGCCAAGGTGTGGGGCTTGTACATGGCGGCGTCACGGGTCGCCTTCGAACACAACAACCTTCAGCTGCATCACGTACTGGCGGCCAAGGTCGACGCGTGGGGCGATCACGGCCTGCCGCTGCGGCCCTGGTGGACGCCTTAAACCTGAAGATCAACCGTTGTCGATGCGGCGGGCGCCCAGTTCGTTCTGCAGCAGTTCAAGTGCAAGCTCTTCGGGGTCGCGACGCGGCGCCTGCGGGTCGCTGCGGCCCGCTTCGGCAAGCATGTGTTCCTCTTCGTCGTCGTCCTGCTGAGCGGAATCCTCTTCGGGAGCGGGCGCTTCCGGCTTCGGGCTCGGCGGGCTCGCTGCCCCACTCGGGGGCGCCGCCCCCGCGGCGGGCTCAGATGCGCCGGCCTCACAACGCACCCGCCAGTTCACTCCCAGCGCATCTTTGAGTGCTTCGGCGATGACGTCGGCGTTGCGTTGTTCGGACAGCCGCTTGGCCAGTGGCGCCGAGTTATGGGTCAACACCAGTGTGTTGTCCTCGATCGCCAGGACGGTGGCGCCCGCCAGCATCACCTCGGTCGTGCGGCTGCGCTGGCGCACCTTGTCACGCACCGTCGGCCACATGGTTCGCACCGCGGCAGCGTTGGGTTCGCCCGGGGCAGGGGCCGGTTCGGCGGCCGGCGCCGGAGTCGGTTCGGCTTTGGGCTTCGACTCGGCGGCCACAGCCCGCCGTGGCGACCGGCTGGGCTGGGCAACCGGCTGAGCCGCCGGCTCGGCGGGCGCGGTCGCAGCCGCAGGGATCGACATGTCCAGCCGGGTCTCGATCCGCTCGACGCGTTCTAGCAGCGCCGACTCGGCGTCACTTGCCGAGGGCAGCAGCAGTCGTGCGCAGACCACTTCGAGCAGCAGACGTGGCGCCGTCGCACCCCGCATCTCACCCAGCCCCACCTGTACCACCTCGGCGTACCGGGTCAAGGTCGCCGGGCCGATCCGGGCCGCTTGCTCGCGCATCCGGTCCAGCACGTCCTCCGGGGCGTCCACGACACCGCGGGATGCCGCATCGGGAACCGCTTGCAACACGATGAGATCGCGGAATCGCTCCAGCAGATCGGTGGCGAAGCGCCGGGGGTCGTGGCCGGCGTCGATCACCGATTCGACCGCTCCGAACAACGTCGCAGCGTCTCCTGCGGCGAGAGCGTCGACCGCCTCGTCGATCAACGCGACGTCGGTGGCGCCCAACAGCCCCAGCGCGCGCTGGTAGGTCACCCGGGGTCCGTCCGGACCGTCTTCAGAGCCGGCCACTAACTGGTCCAACACCGAAAGAGCGTCACGCGGCGAACCACCGCCGGCACGGATCACCAGCGGATACACCGCATCGTCGACCACGACGCCCTCTTCTTCACAGATCCGCGCGATCAGCGCCCTCATGGTGCGCGGCGGCAGCAGCCGGAATGGGTAGTGATGCGTGCGCGAGCGGATCGTGGGCAGCACCTTCTCCGGTTCCGTGGTGGCGAAGATGAAGATGAGGTGTTCGGGGGGTTCCTCCACGATCTTGAGCAGCGCATTGAACCCCGCGGTGGTCACCATGTGGGCTTCGTCGACGATGAACACCCGGTAGCGCGACTGCGCCGGCCCGTAGAACGCACGGTCCCGCAGCTCGCGGGTGTCGTCCACCCCACCATGGCTGGCGGCGTCGAGTTCCACCACGTCGATGCTTCCCGGCGCGTTAGGCGCCAACGCCACGCACGAATCGCAAACCCCGCACGGGGTAGCCGTCGGTCCCTGGGCACAGTTCAACGACCGGGCCAGGATGCGCGCCGACGACGTCTTTCCGCAGCCGCGCGGCCCGGAGAACAGGTATGCGTGGTTGATCCGGCCGGCTGACAAGGCAATGGACAACGGCTCGGTGACGTGCTCCTGCCCCACCACTTCGGCGAAGGTTGCCGGTCGGTACTTGCGGTACAGAGCCACGTCAGCAGGCTACCGGCGCCCGGTGACGATCGTCGGTCTGGGCGTCGAGCCTGAAATCACGGCGTCGAGTCTGCGCGTATGCCGAGATTCGTCCCCGATTTCCCGCCCTCAGCGCAGGCTCGGTGCCGACGAGGCGAGCAAGGATTCGGAAGCCGCCAGCAGCGCGCAAGTCGCCAGCCCGTCGACCGCGTTGCGCAGGTCCGGGACCGGCGGGAAGGTGGGCGCGATCCGGATGTTCTTGTCGTCCGGATCCTTTCGGTATGGGAATGACGCGCCCGCCTCGGTGACGGCGATACCGGCATCCTTGGCCAGGGCGACGGTCCGGCGCGCCGTGCCGGGCAACACGTCGAGGCTGATGAAATATCCGCCCTTCGGCTTGGTCCAGGAGGCGATCTTGGAATCGCTCAGCCGCTGATCCAGAATTTCGAGCGCCAACGCGAACTTTGGCGCCAGTATCTGCTGGTGGCGCAGCATCTGCAGGCGGACCCCGTCGGCGTCGCGAAGGAACCGCAGATGCCGCAGCTGGTTGACCTTGTCCGGGCCGATCGACTTCTTCGCCACGTACTGCAGGTACCAGGCGATGTTGCCCAGCGATCCGCCCAGGAAGCTGACACCGCTGCCGGCGAAGGTGATCTTCGAGGTGGACGCGAAGACGTACGGCCGGTTGGGGTTGCCGGCCTTGGCGGCCAGCCCGAGCACGTCGACCTGCCGGACGAAATCCAGCGTCAGAGTGTGCACCGCATATGCGTTGTCCCAGAACAAACGGAAGTCGGGTGCCGCCGTCCGCATCTGGACCAGCCGGCGAACCGTCTCCCAGGAGTAGGTGACGCCGGTGGGGTTACCGAAGACCGGAACCGTCCACATTCCCCTGATCGCCGGGTCGACGGCGACCAGCTCCTCGATCAGATCGACGTCCGGACCGTCCTCCAGCATCGGGATCGGGATCATCTCGATGCCCATCGTCTCGGTGATGGCAAAGTGCCGGTCGTAGCCGGGGACGGGACAAAGAAACTTGACGCTCGGCTCGTCTTTCCATGGCCGCGGCGAGTCCACGCCGCCGTACAACATCGAGAAGGCGACGAGATCGTGCATCATCTCCAGGCTGGAGTTGTTCCCCGCGAGCAGGTTTTGCACCGGCATGCCGAGCAGCTCGGCGAAGATGGCCCGCAATCCGGGCAGGCCGTGCAGCCCGCTGTAGTTGCGGGTGTCGGTGCCCTCCTCGTCGCGGTAATCGTCTCCGGGCAGGCTCAGCAGCTGGTTGGACAGGTCGAGCTGCTCGGCACACGGTTTGCCGCGAGTCAGATCCAAGGCAAGCTTCATGGCCTGCAGCTCGGCATAATCCTGCTGGTGGCGTGTGTGCAGGGCCGCCAGCTCGTCGGGGCTAACGGAATCGAACGACACCATGGACCCTTTCGCCTTAGAACACCGTGGGATGACAGGCCGGAGGCATTAACACCCCCAAACGTAGGGGGACCCCGCGCACCCGACAGAGCCCATTGACCCTTGCTGCCTTCCGGCCCTGGGGGAGTTCATAGGATAGACGCCGCGCGGGGTCCACCGCGAGTGTAATACCTGGGGTTTGAGCGAACGTCGGCGACTGCGGGCCAGCCGGCCTGGACGAGCCGCTACCATTGCCACGGAGGATTCGCCTAGTGGCCTATGGCGCTCGCCTGGAACGCGGGTTGGGTTAATAGCCCTCGCGGGTTCAAATCCCGCATCCTCCGCAGTCGGTCGTGCGGTCCGCGGTGCGGACATGCGCGATATTTGGTTGGTAATCGGGTTGGCCGCCTTTAGGCTGGCGTGAACTCACCAGCACGAGGAGGGGTATGGCGCGCAAGTGGGCCATTCTGTGGCACGCGTTGTTTTCGATTGGCGCCGGCTTCCTTTACTTCTATTTCGTGTTGCCGCGCTGGCCTGAGTTGATGGGCGACACCTCCCACACGTTGGGGACGGCGATGCGGATCTTGACAGGCGCGCTGATCGGCCTGGCCGCACTGCCGGTGGTGTTCATCCAGCTGCGCACCCGCAGGCCGGAGCTCGGCACCCCGCAGTTGGCGCTATCCATAAGGACCTGGTCGATCGTGGCCCATGTGCTGGCCGGGGTGCTGATCATTGGTACCGCGATCAGCGAGATCTGGCTCAGCCTGGATACTGCGGGGCAGTACTTGTTCGGCATTTATGGGGCCGCCGCCGCGATCGCGGTACTCGGGTTCTTCGCCTTCTACTTGTCGTTTATCGCCGAGCTGCCGCCACCACCGCCGAAGCCGATCAAGGCGAAGAAACCCAAACGGCGCCGTCTTCGCCGCGGCAAGAAGGGCGACGAGGCGGACGAGGCCGTCGAAGAAGCCGCCGAAGAAAGCGGAGAAGCCGAAGAACCCGAACCCGAGGACGCGGAAGAAACCGAGGGTGCCGAAGTTGAGACGGTCGAAGCCCAGGTGTCCGACGCGCAAGAGGCCAACGTGCCAGAGCAGGCTGAAGAGGCTGAGTCGGAACCCGAACCGGCGACCGAGGAAGTCTCCGCAACTAACGGCACCGAAAAGACCCCAGTCGGCGCAGAACCCCAACGCGGACTGCAAAACCGCCGCCCGGCTGGCAAGGCGTCACATCGGATGCGGCGCAGGCGCACGCGGGGCGGCGTCGCCTTGGATGAATAACGAGCGGAGACCAGTCGAATCAGCCGCGGCGCCGCAGGCTCTCCATGGATTCGGCAATGCGCTGTCGTGTCTGATCGGCGGCCCACAACTGGCGGACCTCGTGGTCGATACCGCCAGCCTCGCGGATCCGGGCCAGAGTGGGCGCTCGCAGCTGTGCTTTCGTGTGGGCGTAGACGTCGACCGGGAAGTCGCCCAGGCCTGATGCCTCCGCTACCGCCGCCTCGACGAGATCTTCGGCGACGACGCGGTGGGCGATGCCGCTCGCGACGGCGTCGGCCCCTCGATAGGTGCGCGCGCCGAGCACCACTTCCTCGGCGTGGCGGCCGCATGCGTAACGCATAACCTCCAGCGCGGCGGCCGGAAACGGCACTCCGACACGGACCTCGGTTGCCCCGATCTGCGCATCGGGGCTGATCAGCCGGCGGTCGCACGCACAAGCGAGCACGCAGCCGCCCGCGATGGCGGCTCCGTTGATTGCGGCGACCGTCGGCCCTGGGTAGCCGAACACCGCGATTACCATGTCGGATATCGCCGGGATCAGCCGATCGGTGTAGTCAGCCCCGCCCTCCAACACGCGGTTGAGGTCGATCCCGGCGCTGAACGCCCGGCCTGCCCCGGTGACAACGAGCGCGCCGGCATCCGACCGTTTCAGCTCGCGAACAGCGTCGGCCAACTCCTCCAGCAGCTCGACATCGAGCGCGTTAACGCGCCCCGACGAAAGGGTCAACACCTGCACCGATCCGGCGGCGTGGATCTCAATCACAAGGGACACTCAAGCACTGAGCCCAGTCAGTCCCGCGTCGGGGCTATTGCTGGCGGTTCCATGACGCGAGGACGACGGGAATGTCAGTGTTCTCGTCGGTGTAATAGCTCGCGCACACCCGGTGGTAGCCGTCGGCGATCTGGAGCGGAACACCCGTCGCGAAATCGCCGCGAACCAGCAGGATGGGCGACAGCGGGTTCCCTTTCTTGATCTTGGATAAATCCGCGGCGACGTACGGATCGTCAACGGGTAGCAGACCCAGCTGCGCTGCCCGAAGAATGTCCTTGGCCTTCTTATGCACGACTGTTCCGTCCTGCAGCCGCTCCGTCAGCTCTTTGACGGTATGCGAGTCTGCGAGCAGGTCCAGGTAGTCGGCTGCCGCCGGAAAGTCGTGGGCCTCAGGCTTTTCCAGCCATTTCACGCTGGCCATCGGTGCCTCCCTTCGTTGGGCCACGTCGACGCAGCCTACCGGTTGCACCAGAAAATTGGGATCGGTAGCAACTCGGCCATTCTCTACTTGCTCCCATGACGACGCCAATGGGGCGGCGGCATGAACGGAAGGAAGTCCAGTGAAACGTCTTCTCGCGACAGCGATTGGAACCATCGGCTGTGCATCGGCCCTGGTGGCATGCTCGAGCGGCGGCCACACGGCCAGCACCGCGTCCAGCGTCTCCACCGGCGGCGGGGGCGCGCAGGTCCAGGTGGGCGGCAGCGCCCTGGCGGGTTTGGACCCAGCCTCGGTGACCTGCGTCAAGCAGGGCGGCAAGATCAGCATTGGCAGTGGATCCGCTGCCGGCGGCAAGCAGGCGTTGGCGGTCGTGATGACCGACGAGGCCTCCCCGAAGGTGGAATCCCTGGCAATGGTTGTCGACGGCAACGCGCTGTCCGTCAGCAACAACATGGGCGTGAAGGTCGGCTCGGCCAACGTCTCCGTCGATGGCAAGACCTACACGATCACCGGTCAGGCGCAGGGCGCCGACATGAAGAACCCGATGGCCGGGATGATCACCAAGGACTTCAACATCAAGGTGACGTGCGGCTGATCGGTCCGACTCCGGGCGGCGGACGTGTCTCACTCACGCGTCCGCCGCTCCGGTTTGCGCGGCAACAGACTTATGATGCAGCCGTGTCGATCCCTGGCGAATTGGAGCGCACGCGCCGTCTGATATATGCCGCCGACGAGGTCGCGGCCCGGGATCTGTTGCTTTCCCTGGTACCCCAGATCGAACAGGCCGATCGAGACGACTTCCTGCTGGAAGTGTTTGCCCAGCTTGGCGAGATCTACCTGGTTCGCGGTGCGAATGACGGCGTGCGAGAGTTCATCCGGCGTATCCGCGACTGTCTGGCCATCTATTCGGGAATTGTCGCCGGCACCATGCCGGAGGCCGCAGCCCAACTGCGGATGTCCGACGCCGAAGTGGCGCAGATGATCCGTCGATATTCGCGGCGGGCCCAGTTTCTGGAAGCGGGACTGGCCGCCGCGCAGGGCGATCACGAGGACGCCGAGACAAGCCTGATGGCCTTGGGCGACGCCGACTCCGATGGGGATTTTCCCGCTCTCGCCGAGGAGCACGCGTTCCTGCTGACCTATGCGCGAATCCTGTGCGCGACCGCGCTCTGTGACGACGACCTGCATGTGCAGTCGGTTCCATTGTGGGAAGAGGTACTCGGCGGTATAGACCGCGCCGGCGGCCCTGCCAGGGCGGCAACCGAGTCCGACGACTTTCTCCGGGTGGTCGCTGCCACCGCGTACGGCCGATTCTGCGTGGAAACCGGGCGGTTGCCGGAGGCTGTACCCTGGCTCCGGCGCGCGGGGGCTCGGGCGCAGTCGAACGGGTGGGAATTAGCCAGCGCCAGAACGCAATTGGAGCGAGGGGCGGCATCCTGGTCGGCGGGCGACAAGGCGACGACCGAGCAGCTGGTGTCGGAAGCCTATCCCGTCATTGCGCGATACGCCCGAGCTCACGACGTATCGCGCTGCTGGCTGTACCTCGGCCTCACCCGGTTGGCACACGGCGCACTGGAGGCCGCCGACCAGTGCTGGGAGCATGCCGAGCGACATTGGCGTGAATTGGGAAAGCCGTTACACATCCATCGCATTCTGTTGCAGCGCACCTGGATAGACATCTTCTGCGGCCGCTTTGCGGAAGCGGTAGAACGGATCGCCCAAGCCCGGGAATGCCTCGACTCGTCGCCGCGCAGCAGTTGGCTACAGTACGCCCAGCTCGACAATCACCTCGGCACGGTCTGGCGCGCAGATGCGCTGACGGACCTCGGTTTCGACGCTGCGGGTGATCCCTCGGAGACGTGGGAAGAAGCCCAAGCCCGGCAGGCAACCGCACTCGGCGTCACCCGTGCTGAAGTCGGCAGCCCGCAATACCGGCGCGCGATGACCAAACTCGAACACGCCGCCGAACTCAAGGTGCCGGCCGCGTTGGCGGTCGACTCGTTGCGGCATTCAATCGCCGACGCGGACGCCAGATCGCGCTGGGCGACTTGTATCTCGGCACGTATCCTCGCGAGCGCCTTCGCCGTCGCCTGGGAGTGGGACAACACCGAACTGATCAGCGAGCTGATCGAATACCACAGCGCGCGTGGGACTTTCAGCAGCGAGCCGCTGCCGCGGGAAATTGGGCGGGAAATGGGCGAATGGGAATCTACCGCCACCACACCGATTCTGCTCGACACCGGCTTGGAGCCGGCCACACCTCTGGCCGCGGCCGGCGCGCCGGGATCCTCGTCGCCCGGTGGGGTTTCGCTGACCCGGCTTGGCCCGTTGCCGCCGTTGCGGATGCAGCCGGATGGGCCGCCGATCATGAGCCACTATCGCGCGCTGGCGTTGCAGCGATACGGCCGTGACGTCACCGGCGGCGAACCCGCCTGGTCGACCTGGCCATGAGCGATCCGGACCGGCTGACCCTGGTCCTGCGATTCGCCGATGTTGGCATCGCTACCTATGCGAGTTTGCGGGTGGTCGGCCAGCCGTCGAGAACGGTCACCTGGGTGGTCGACGAGCCTATCCTGCTCGCGGCACTGCGGGAGCTGGATGATGCACTGCCTGAGCCGCGCGCGTCCGAGAGCCGGCGTGATGCCATCGAGCGAGCATTGACCAGGGGGCCTTTCGCGGCCCCGGGCACCGAATTGAGGATCGCCTACATCCTGGGTGTGCTGCTGATCGCCTCGCCCGGGTGGCAGCTGTTGATCGAGTGCATGGCTTCGCCGCGCGCGCTGTTGTTCATCTCCCCCAGCGCCCGCCTGGCACGCGTTCCCTGGGGCCTGCTGGCCTTGCCGACGTCGGGACCGACCGCAGAAGAATTGATTCGTGCCCGGGCGGACGCGTTCACCGCCGCCGGCACGGTCGCAGCCCAAATCCCCTGGCAGCTCACCGATATCGGCGAGCACACCGACGGCTATCGGCTGGTGGAGTTGGTCGACGTGTTGATGGCGGTGCCGCAGAACATCGTGCACTGGCCGCGAACACCTGCGGGATGGGACACCAGGCAAGACGGTCCGCCGCTACTGGTCCTCGACCCTCGGGTGCCCGGACAGCTCCCGGACTCCGCGCTCGGGTCGGTGCTCGGCAGGCCGTCCGCGCAGACGCGGTCGGCGCAGCACTTCGCCGAACTGATGCGACGCCGTCCGGTGCTACCGAGCGTCGATGCGGCAGTAGAGCTGTTCCGACGTCACGATGCCGACCGTAGGTGGCTGGCAAAGCTACTGGCGCAGCAGCCAAGCCGGCTCATGTACGTCGGACACGCGAGCTCGGCGGACAACGATCCCGATCACGCTGGTCGCGCTGACCTGGCGGCGCTCCACCTCGCCTGTACGGCGGGGATTCCGGGAGATGCCGATGCCATCGGCGACCATCGTCCACTCACCGCGTCGGACCTGATGTCATTGCAATTGCCGATGCCGCCCCGGGTCGCTCTGCTGGCCTGCGCATCGGGCGGTGACTATCAATTCGACGAGGCGTCCGGTCTGGTGGCCGCGGTGATCCTGGGCGGCGCACAGTTGGTGACCGCCACCTTGTGGTCGCTGCCCACCTCGGGGGCCTATCGGCAATTCGCGCCGGGCGGTGGTGATCTGACCGATCCGATGGCCGACGTGATCGTCGCTGTCGATCACGCACATGAAGCCGCCGACGCGGGGTGCGCGGTGAATCGCTGGCAACGTGAGTGGATGCGGCGGTGGCGCGATGGTGACGCCACGGCCAGCCCGCTCTACTGGGGTGCGCTCGTCAGTTTCTCCGTCGACGGCGCACGCTAAATTCACGCAGGCTCTCAAACTGGGTCAACCAACGTCGCGCGCACGGCCAGCACGTCGTCGGCTAGCGAAAGCTCTTCGCGGGCAGCGGGATCAAACGCCACCAGAACGAGGAGTCCCGGGCGCAACATCGACACGTCCGGATCGCCGGCACGATGAATCAATCGGCCGATGAACGTTTCTCCGTGCACACTCGCTACCTCGATCATGATCTGGCACTCGCCGGCAGCAATTGTGGATACATCGTCGCTGACCGTGCTTACAGTGCCGACCCTGACGGTACGGCCGTGCGCAGTTTCACGTCGAGCGAACATGAGCCGGCCAAAGAGCACCAAAAAAACAGCAACACAGGCTACGCCGATGAATGAGATCCACAATTCCTGGAAAACGAGGTTCAGGACGGTGGTAGCGATCAGTGCGACTACGGAGACTGACACCAGCAGCATTGGCTTCTTCATACGACCAGGCTCTAGGCCGTAGTTCCCCCTTCTAGAAGGGTCCTCAGGTGCCCGCGTTGTTTGTGAGCAGGTGTTTTATGCTCAGTGCTGGGCAGTATCGTCGTCATGT
>Ga0209040_10001040_pt1 | contig 21712 bp, 21 predicted proteins | sample BogFormECP12_OM3_FD_188240 | JGI IMG/M metagenome (GOLD analysis project Ga0209040, IMG submission 188240) | Bog forest soil microbial communities from Calvert Island, British Columbia, Canada - ECP12_OM3 (SPAdes) (version 2) | ecosystem: Environmental > Aquatic > Freshwater > Wetlands > Bog ... | reverse complement strand
CGATTGACACCAGCTCATGGTTCAATTTCAGATTTCCAAGGGGGACGAATTTCCTCAGATAAGAGACGAATCCACCTTTGCTAGGGTAGCGGAAGTGAGTGATATAGTGAACGTGCGGCGACGATGGAGAGAGCGCGCCGCGCAGCACCTCTTCTAGGCTCGGGCGGTAGACGCGCGGACCCAGCCAGTCGGTGGTCATATTGTCCGCGGTCGTGAGATGGTACTTCCGCGTGTACTGCATAGGGAAAAACTCTGCGAAAGTGCGGCCAAAGCTCGCCAACAGCCAATCTTCGTAGTTCTTCACCGGCCTGTCGGGCCGTTGCCGCTCGTCTACAAAGTCCTCAATGACCTTGACGATGACGTCTTCCGGGAGACCATGGAGGTGAAGTTGGACAGGATGCCTCGGCCAGTAGCCGCGCCAATAATTGTTCAAGTCGATCTGCACTGCCTCAAACTGCTGATCGACGCTGTCGGCGAAAAGATCCTGAATGCGGGGATCTTTGGTAAAGGAGATGTGCGGGCCGAGGTCGAAGACGAAGTTTGTGTCATAGCGAAAAGATGCCGTGTGGCCGCCATAAAATCCATTCTTATCGTACAAAACGGGCGTGACGCCCGCGTCATGCAATCGATAAGCAGCACCGAACCCCGCCATCCCGGTTCCTAGGACAACTATGTTTGGCATTTGCAAGACCTTATTGTGGACTTAGGTTTCGTCACCGCGGTGGAAGAGTCTTTATCAGTTCGGTAAAAGCGCTTCATATCGCCCTATTTGCGTCCGGGTAAGAAGATGAAGGTCATCTCCAGCCTGGAAAGCGCGGTACCATTCGATGATCCACTGGAGGGCCTGGTGCAAGGGAAGGAGTGGACGCCACTCCAGGCATGACCTCGCCTTGGAGGCGTCCAACTTGAGGAAATGAGCCTCATGAGGGTGCGCTGCAACATCGCATCTCCATGAGGCGCCGTCTCCCCACAATTGCGCCAGTTCGTCTGCTATCCAAGACACAGGCTTGGCGTCCGTCTCGGCGGGACCGAAGTTCCAGCCGCCGGCGAAACGCGAGGCGTCCTCCGCGAGTCGCTCAGCGAGCAAAAGATATCCGTGCAGCGGCTCCAGGACGAATTGCCATGGGCGGACAGCGGAAGGGCTACGGATCAAACAGGGCCCGCGGGTAAGGAACGCCCTCATAAGGTCGGGAATGAGTTGATCGGTGGTCCAATCGCCGCCTCCGATGGCATTCCCGGCCCGCGCGCTGGCGATGGCGACGCCGTGACGACCAAGGGAGGCGGGAGAAAAGAAGGACTCCCGGTAGGCGGTTGTCACGAGTTCGGCACAACCCTTCGAATTCGAATAAGGGTCGCGGCCGCCCATGGGCTCGTTCTCGCGATATCCCCAGACCCACTCGTGGTTTGAATAGCACTTGTCGCTCGTGACGTTGACCACCACACACGGCCGGTTTAGCTGCCGCACGGCCTCCAAAACGTGAACTGTCCCCATGACGTTAGAGGAATAAGTTTCGATTGGATCTTCGTAGCCGCGGCGCACGACTGACTGAGCAGCCATGTGAATGATGACATCGGGGCGGCACTCCGCAATTTCAGCCTTGAGTCGCTGAAAGTCGCGAATATCCGCGCGAATGGAGCGGACCGAATCCGCGAGATTCGCCTGCTCAAATAGATTTGGTTGGGTGGGCGGGTCGAGGGCATACCCTGTTACATCGGCGCCGAGCGAATGCAACCACATCGACAGCCAGCCGCCTTTGAAGCCGGTATGTCCGGTAAGGAAGACCTTCCGCCCGCGCCAGAACGAACGATTAAGCACAGTCAGTCAATTCCGGCGCGGTGCGAACATGATGTCGAGACCGCACGTCGCGACGGGATGGACATGCCGGATGCCCCGCAGAACAACACACAGCCTTCGTCAGATCCCTTCGACGGGCGCTCGCCGCAGCAAAGACTCTTTTTGCCCTCGCGGCGGAAGCGGCCATCTCATGTTCTGTTCTCGCCAGAGCTTTTCTGCCAGGCGGCCAGAGGGGGCGTCCACATCATCGAGCGTGAGCACGTCGTCCTTCGCGATATCTCGACGCAAAACGCAGCCCTCCGAAAGGCCGATTGGCAGGGCCGCCATCGCGCGAGCTGCAGCGGCGTTATCAATAAGCCCATAGGCGCAAAACCCACCGATGCCGTCGAGGCGCTCGCCGGCTTTAAGTTTACGCTTTGCAACGGTCACCACTTCGCAAACGGGGCCGGAAATTGGCGCAACGGTCGGATCGCAATGAATGACCGCTCGACCTATAGTCGAAGCTATCTGGACGTGGGGCAGATGATACGGCGTGTAGAAGACATAGTACGGCCCCTCCCCCAACTTATAGTAAGCGAGTTGGGCCTTCTTCAGCGGCGACTCTTCATGAACAATGACGAAGGCGCCAGTATGCGGTGCAGCGCCCAAGGCATAGTCGACAAGGCCAGTGGCGATCATTTGGTCCGCCGGCAGTAGCTCGGCCATTTCTCCGACGTATTTGCACGCAGGGCCGTACATTCCACGCCGTCCGCAACGGAATCCCGTCGCGTTGGCAAGGACCGTCGTTTCCATGGAGAGCTTCGTGGCGTCCGCAAACGAAGTGACTTTCCTGACGTCTTGGTCGTTTTTCTCGGCAAACGCCCGCTGAGTTTCGGGGGTCCGATAGTAATCGACCATGCCTTTGATGTTGCCAGCCGCCACAGGACGGAGACCCAAGGATCTGAGATAGCGGAGCAGGGTCATCGCGACCCCCGGTTCATCTCCGTCCGTGTGAGTGAGCACCACCCCGGCTCGGTCTGCCTTATCCTTTAAAACTGGGCCCAGGAGCGAATCAAGCTCGGCGTTCACCAGAACCACATGCTTGCCATAATCAAACGCCTCGAGGACCACATCGGCCGCTTCCCCGACCGTGCCCGTCACTTCAACGAGAACATCTACGGCGTCGCAGGCCGTAAGCACCGACGGGTCATCAGTGAGAATCGGTAAGCCACGGCCGATCGCCGCGTCCGCTTCTTGAGCGGAGTCCGCGCGGCTCCACGCTGTGAAGTTAGCCTCCCGGAATGCCCTTTCACCGTGCTCCGGAGTCCGATTTGCGATCGCCACAAGGCGTATCCCCGGTACGGGTGTCCCAAGTTGGAGGGCGATAGCCCGCGCGGTCGCACCAGCTCCAACCAATCCTACACGAACCGGATTGCCCGCAGCCTCTCGCTCCCGAAGGGCGGTATCTATGATCATCGACTGCTCCTCGTCCGTGGCGCCGGCGCCTTGGGTAAGCGTTGCGTACGCTCAGCCACAAAACTATTGAACTGAACTCCCCACCGCTCCACGAGCGGCCCTGTCGGCAGCACACGACTATGTCGCCGGCTGCTTATGCCTTTGTTCCGCCTGATGGAATGTGGTCAACGCATCGCCGTTGTCCACATTTCCACAGTCTCGCCGCCGAGCGGATCTAGGCGAAGTCTTTTCCAGTTCCTGAGCCTTCCTTTCTTTATGTTAGGTCGGCCAATGCGTCTGGGGTCCGTCAAAGATGGCGAGTGAGTGGTCGGAGAAGAGGTAGGCCTTCATCCTCGCTGGAAACGGTGAACCGGGTTGAGGGACCTGCTAACTAAGTGAACCCGCATATCGAGCGCAACTGGCGAATGTCGCGCCTTTCACGGGCCATCCCCGAGATTTGTCGCGCCGCGGCTACGTATCGCTGGCTCCTACCGAGCTAAGCGATATTGATGCACTACCAAAATCCCAATTCGCTTATCGACACTGCTCCACGAGCGGCCAGTTGCGATCCTGATCTGAAACCACCGCGGCGGCCAATGGCCATTGAATACCAAACGCGGGATCGTCGAACCGAACTCCGCGCACTGCGCTTGGTGTGTAGAACGCCGATGCCATGTAGTATATGTCCGTGAAGTCTTCGAGCGTCTGATATCCGTGCGCACAGTTCCCGGGTACGTAAAGCATTCGACCGTTCTCGGCGCTTAGCTCTACGCCATACCACTCGCCGTATGACGCTGACTGCGGCCTGAGGTCAAGAACCACGTCGAATATGGCCCCTCTGGTGCAGCGGACCAGCTTCGCCTCAATCGCGGGTGCCATCTGGAAGTGCATTCCCCGAACGGTCCCCCTGGTCTTGCTGAACCCCAAATTCGCCTGAACGGGCAAGAAGTCGACACCATGCTCTGTGAACTCGCGGGCGCACCACGCTCGCAGGAACCGCCCCCGCTCATCTTGGTGGGGACTTGGATCAATCACCTTGGCGTCTGCGATGCCCGTCTCTACGAAATGCATTCACCAGCTATCCTTCGTTTGTGAAAGCTCATTCATCGGCGCCCCTTGGCGTTATCCTGTAATCTGAAGGTCAAAATGCCGTGTATTGCGTCGGGTCTTGTGACGTTCGCTGGGGTCCCTAGCCGATTTGGACGTCGTCGACTTGTTCGATGTCACTGTCGAGGTGTGTATCCAGACTTTCCAGGGAGCCTCGCCATGATTGAGTTCCTCAAGACATTGCTTGTCCTTGAAGGTGTCCATGCACTGCCAAAAGCCTGTGCATTTGTGCGCCAACAAAGCCCCCTTCTCAATCAGCCGCTGAAACGGCCGCCGCACCAACTCATCTCCTGGATTGATATAGCGAAAGATCTCCTTGCGAAAGACGAAGAAGCCTCCGTTGATCCAAATGTCCGCTTGCGACAGGGCCGCGACCTGAGCCACCTTCCCTTCAGGTGATAAATGCACAATGTCGAAACTTGCCGTTGGCTGGACAAGGAGCAACGAGCCCACCGCGTTGCTTTTGTGGAACTCGTCGATCATTAGCGGGAGGTTCATATCGCTCAATCCGTCACCGTAGTTCGCCAAAAACATCTCCTCGTTTCGCAAGTACGGCTCCACTGCTTTGAGCCGTTCACCGATGTTGGAATTAATACCCGTATCGACGAACGTTATGGTCCAGTCATCGATGTCACGGTTGACGAAGTCGATTTTCTTTCCGCCCTGCGACCAGACAAGATCGTTCGAGACAGCTTCGTCATAGTTTAAAAAGTAATCCTTAATCACGTTACCCTTGTAACCCAGGCAAATGATGAAATCTTTGTGCCCGAAGTAGGCATAGTATTTCATCAGATGCCAGAGGATGGGTCGCTGCCCGATCTGCACCATGGGTTTCGGAACGTCATCAATATAACCTCTGAGCCGCATGCCGGCTCCGCCGCAAAAAAGTACCACCTTCATGATATGCCTCCGTTCTGGCGTCCTTGGCGAGGTCGCTACTCCACTCTTTCTTCGACACGCTTTCTTCAATAACTAAACAGCTCGTCAAATTGGCGTTTCAGTCGGCTTCTGTTTCTCGCCAGGCTCGCGGCCATGCGGCTCTTGATTTCCTCCGCGTTACCAACCATCGACGCAAACCGATCCGCTAACAGCTTGAGATCAATTTTCCGGATATCTACACAGTAACTTGACAGCTCCAGATCCGTCATCAGATCCTTAACCTTAGGGTGATGCGCTATTGCGAGTACGGGCTTGTTCAACAAATGTGCAAACACCACCCCGTGAAATCGGCAGGTAACCACATAGTCCATCCTAGACATTATCTCAAACAAGGCGTGCGCTGATTTGATCGAATTGTTAACCGCGTACTTGGACGAGGCGATATGGTGTTGGTTAAGTAAAGCGATTTCTAGATCGTCAATGGCCGCCGGGTCAACGCCGATGTCGGTGCCAAAAAACGATAGCTTATAGGATTGACTAACGAGCCACGACGAGAAACTGGCAAGCCGACCGATGAATTCGTGATAAACAATGCGATCGTTTTCTGATAGGTTTTGGCGAGGGCCAGGATAAGGCATCGGCGCAAAACCCACTGTCGGCCGAGCGCATTTTCCCGGCGTGCGTTCATGCGTCGTGGCGGCCTCAAGGCGGTAGACACTGTCAGGGAAGACCCGACTCTCGCCTGTAAACCCTATCTTTTGAACAAGCGCAAGGGACTTGCCGTCCCGGAAGGACACGTAGTCTGCGGCCCGCAAAGACCGCGTCACAAAAAACTTGCTTAACGGGTGGGTCAGCGGTCCGGCGCCAAGGTTCAAGAATATGCACCTAACCCCCGCAGTTTTCGCCAGTACCACCCACTTAAAGATCGTGTACGGGAATCCCCACGGTCCGTCCTTTTCGGTGAGCTGACCCCCACCACATATAACCAGAAGGTCAAAAGATTTTATATTGTGTCGCGATGATGCCAAAAACAATAGTTCACGAAACATCTCACTCGGCAGGCGAATAACTGCGTTTGTCGCCTGAAGGAGATAGAAGACTCGCCTGTATTTGCGCGCCAGCCCCTTCACCGCTTCCTTAACGGTCCCCTTTGCTTCCGCGGGCGCGGGCGCATACCCGATACTCCAGCCTTTTCGCCGGATCGGGTGAGACGCCATCCCGTGTCGCGTTTCAGTGTCCTTCGGATTCATGGAAAACGCGATTACTTCAGCGTTCCGCCACCGGCGCCTTATGTTGCCGGCGACTGCGTCCAAGGTCGCGTCGTCCCCAAGATTCCCACCGCCGACATGGTGTAGAAGACCAATCTTTGCGCCTACCTGAGTCAAAGCGATCCATCCCTGATTCAACGATAGCGTTGGGATCTCGCTTTCATTCCGAAAACACAAGATTTTCAGGTGATTGGTCCGCCCCCAACTCGTCGTCTCGTGACACAACCTCCACGAGCTTCCTAAGACGTTCCTTCCTTTCCAACACCCCTTGCATCGGTTCAAGGCCCACAGTCTTAAGTATGGCTTCCCACCGATACACCCAATCATGCCGCGCTAAGGCCTGTACAACATTGGTGCGCCGAATTCTGTCCTGTCGTGCAGGATCTTCATCGAGTCCCTTGATAATCATGTCTATTTCTGTTGAATCGTAAGGCAGGTGAGTCACGGCCTCCGGCCAATCGAACAGTCTCTCAAATTCCTCATTCTTCGGACGCTCCCCTACCATAATTGTCCCGGACGCTGCTCCCTCAAAGTACCTGTTCCCGGTCTCGAACTGGTTGCCCCGTTTTTTTGGTTGATCGATTGCTCCAGGATTAACGATGAAGTATCGACTTCTCTTCGCAATGTTCGAAAACAGCGCCCTGTGCTCTTTTGAATTAATGGCCTGGTTCCCACCAATACTGTCGTGAAGATAAAATAGACCCGTTTCCCTGACCATCTTTAGAAGACTCTGGTGGGTCAATTCCGACCTGCGTCCTATGCTATAGACATCAATGACCCTCTTCGGCAAAAGCGGATAAGGGCAAAACAAAATGGTATCTACACCTGGCGGCAAAAAAACACATCTGCGTCCGATTTGCCCGCCGAGCGTTCTCACCGTTTGACTATAGTACAGTATAACAACATCAAATTTAGCGAGAAGGCGCAAAAAGTGCCGATGCTTGACCAACTCGCTTAGCCAGAGCTCGTCTAACAAGCACACCGACGTTCTGCAGAGGCTCATCAGATTGCCGACGGCATTAGCCATCAGCAAGTCTTGAGGAAATCCGCAAATCGTAAAAAATAAATCGTAGCTACTTCTCGCCAGTTGTTTCTTAATACCTGGATTCAGCGTCACAGGAGCATGGTACGCCAGTTTTGTTGCAATTTTGGAGCGTGTCTTGGAAGGGTCGACCTCTGGCGCAAGCAGATCCGCAGAATCAATCTCACAAATTATGTCTTCAAACTCGAAGTGAGGACATCTAAAAAGAGCCTTGCTGAATATATTCCTAAGCGAAAAAATGAGCACGCGTGGCTTACTACGTCGCGTGTTCATGACTGCCCCGCTCAACATTGCCAACCCACTTCATTTTAGCACCCTACGTAAAAACGCAAAGCGCAGTTACCAGAAAGCAAACACGGCGGAGCCTCCCTCGAAAACACATAACGGTTCGGCAATTCTACTATCTACGAAGATAACGCCTCAGCCTATTGCGTGTCCACTTTACAAAACCAACTTCAATCACAACGTCCGGGTTCTTCCGGGTGGTCCGCTCATTTCCCTCAAACCAGCGCGGGTGCGAAACCAAGAACATTTTCATTTTTCCCGAATACGAGTATTCGACGCCTGGCGGCACCTCAACGAGCAGACCCGACGCTACATCGTACCTCTGATCGCCGATGGTGAACACGCCTGTTCCTTCAATGATGTAATATATGCGAGTAAGAGACTTGCTGATGATAAACGTGTCGTGTCCCTTGTGGACGTCGACAAGGTGGACTGCGATGTCCTGAACTTTTAGTGGCTGAAATTCATATCCCGCCAGGCCCTCGAGGGCAAAAGAGGGCGATGAAGAAGCTGCTAGTACGTAGGGCATGTGACCTTCTTAGAAATTGAAATCAGCGACTTGAGTTCCGCACTAAGTCTACAAACTTAAAGGACAAGCTTTCGTGCGTGAAACGCCTCGGCGTGGCGCGTGGGCGAGTTGCACTCGACGCCGCGCAGGCGCAGGTGGCCGCGAAACAGGTCGGCGTCGAACCACTGGCGGCCGAGCTGGGAGGGAAAGCATTTCAGCAGCGTCGCGATCTTCTGCTCGACTGTGGCCGGCGACAGCGGACAATACACTCCCGGATGCGCCAAATCCCCTTCGTATTTTGGGATTTCGTATTCCAGGATCGCATGAGTGCGAAATGTGTTCCAGGTCAGCTCCGCGATGACCCGATGATCCTGGTGCCGGTCGGAAAGGTAATGGGTCATCACCAGATCCGGCGCTACGTCAAAGCGCAACGCCTCGAAAGCGTCTTTGATGTCCGCACCGCAAAAGGGGAAGTAGCTGCCCCGAAAACGATGGACATCCACCGTGACGTTCGCGCCGGCGCCCAGCAGCGCCTCAGCGGCGGCTCGTGTTTCGCGCTCCCGGACGATATCCCCGGAAAACACCACCCAGACGAATTGCAGGTGCGGATGACGTTCGCGCAGCTCGATAAGTGTTCCGCCACATCCAATCTCGATGTCATCGCAATGCGCACCCAAACAAAGGATCGTGCCGTCCCCAGGCAGATCGGGCTTGAATCGCATCATTATGCTGCGGGACCCCATGACACGCGAGCGCTGCTCATCATCCTATTGCCACAACTCCTGCAGGCCGGTTTCGCCGATGGCAAGCAACCGTAGAAGCTCGGTTTCCTCTCCGCGTCTTTTTGATGTGCGCCCGATGAGTGACCGCTACGCTGCAGACGCAATCCGCCGCATCTAATCAAGCGATTTGGGCGCGGGCGAAATGCAGCACGTCGGCTGCGAGCGGCAGGTAGGTGCACAGTCGACCCGCGAGGGCGGGCTACTGCCTGGATATTTGAGACAGGACCCCCAAAGAGATGTCATCGTGCGCCATGCTTGTATCAACGGCAGTTGATACCGTTATAAGTCCTGTTTCGCTTAAGTGACGCGCCGCTCCGATACTTCGGCGCCCAATCCTGCCAGTTTGCTCCGATCCTCATCCTCTCAAGCTTCCGCCGGACTAGATCGGCGACGTTGTTTAGATCCGTTCTGAGGACCAACCCGGTCGCGAGCGCCAAGGCTAGGAACACCGCGACACACGCGGGCACGGCTAGCCATGGCGTCATGGATGGTAGAGCCCGGAATATTGCCACCGTACCGCCCGCCGCGGCGGCGGCGCGCAAGAAATCCAGCAACGCACCGCGGTCCACCGCCCTACGTAGCAGCAGACAGAGGAAGGCAGTCAGCATCAGAACCTCGGAGGACCCGAACGCCAATACTGAGCCAATCGCGCCATTGCCCAGGCGCGCCTGGCATACAGGAATGAGTAGGATAGCCAAGCTCGTACCTACCGCGACGCTTACTAACTTGACGATCGCGAGCTCCTTTGCCTTTCCCGCGGCGATGATCGCGTATCCAAGCAAGATGTCTAAGAAGAATAACGGCAACGCCGGGGCAAAGGCCCGCAGTACCGCAGTGGCTGGATCGAAGTGGTCGCGCCCGTAGACGAGGCCGACCGCCACGTCCGCGAACAGGAACGTGCCGACGGCCGCTAATGCCCCTAGCCCGGTTAGCACCTTCAACATTGCGCGCAGCGTGCGACGCAGATCAGGCGTCGAACCTGACACCCGGGAGAGTTCAGAGAATGAAGCGGCGGCGAGGATCAGGGCGGGGGCGAACAGCACCCCCATGATATTGCGAGCGGCGCCGTACCAGCCTACGACCTCCGGGGGAACCAGCTTGGATAGAACAATGGTGTCAGTGAACGGTTGCACCGCGGACACTACGAAGAAAACCGCGATCGGTGCTCCGCCGCTCGCCAACTGTTGCAGAACCCGAAGCTCTGGGCGCCGGGCTTTGAGGCAAATCTTACGCGCCAAGAACACGGCGATCAGCAACGAACCCGCGCCACCCACCGCCTGCATCAACAGCACCGAAGGAAGGCCGCCGCCCAGCAAGAGGGCCGGGACAGTGACCGCCAGAGTCAGCGCCTTACCGACAGTGGTGACGATCGCGTCGAGGTCCATACGGTCCTGAGCACGGAATATGTAGCTGTAGGGCTGCGAAAGTGCGAGGGAAAGTCCACAAACGACTGCAAGCAGCGCCAAGAACTCAGTTCTGCTGTCGTACCCGATCACTTTCAGCAGCGCCGCTGTCGCGAGCGCGGCCAAAAAGGCCGCCGTAGCGCGGAACGCGAGCGCGCCACCCAAAAGGCTGCCGCTATCCTCGCGGCGCCGCGCTGACTCGCGAATCAAATACGCGCTCTGGCCCCAATCCACGAACACATACGCAAATGTCGACACCGCCATCAACAGATAATAGACGCCAAACCTTACTTCTCCGAGCCGACGAGCCAGAATGGCGGTTAGGATGACAGAGAGCGTCGTCGTCCCGACTTGGCCGGCCAGCAGGAAAAAAGCATTCCGCGGTAAGTTGTGTGCGCGCGATCCCGTGCTAGCCGGCGTCCGTCTACTGATGTCGCTCATGGTGACTTTCAGAAGCTGTAGGGCGACGGAAGGGCCAGCGCCAGATTGGCGCCATCGCGCGTTTGAGTTGTTCGGGGCCTGAGACGCGAAAGGCTTCGCGACAGAATTTCGCAGACAAAACTCTCGGTGAGAGCGCCGGAAACCTCACTACGAGCATGGCAACGGTCGGTGGGCAACAGCGAGGCCGCCATTTATCCAGCAGCGCAGCGTTGCTGGCCCCTGTGTTGGCTACCCGTGACGAAAACCGGAGTCGCGCCCCTTCGGAAACCGTCGTCCAGGTCAAACTCCTGAGCTTTGATATTATGGACGAGATGCGAAATACGGCTTTTATTCCGGTCACCCGCGTCAGCGAGTTGGAAGCCATGCACTCACTGCGCGGAGAAAGTACAAGCCCAGCGAACTTATTCCGCTCTTTGCCGAAGTTTATATCAAGTTCTTTATAGGCTTCGATTCGGCGATGGGCGAGTCAGTTCCCGGATCAATTCCGGCTCGGCCTCCGGGACATCATGATAGGCCGAGGACAAGAATTCGTTGTTTTGGAGCATCGCTTGTGGGAAGTAGGCGATCAAATCGTTCTGAGTGATCGACACCGGCTCACTGAGTCGCTTTCTTGTCAGTTGAGCGGAGAGCGCGCCAATCATGTCCTGTCCGATCCCAAGCCGCAAATGAGAGGGCGGCGTGCATCTGGGATTCATTTCTATGATATACGCTGCGCCCGTTCCTTCCTCGATCACGAAATCGAGGCCGAAGAATCCCGATAAGCTCAATCGGCGCGCGATCGTCCGAGCGGCGACCATCATCTCGGCGTTATCGACCAAACGTACGACAGTCGCTGGACCGACCGGTGTTTCCGTACTTACCGCCTCGCAACCTACTCCTGCCAAGACGTCCCCTTTCCAACAGACGACGGCGCAGTTGGCGGCGCCGCCGAGGATCAACGACTGGGCCACCACGGCAGGCCGGACGCGCCGCGCGCCATGCCACCACTCTCTTTCCAAGACTAAATCCCGATTCAACGTTAGGTGTTTGATCGATCTCAGGAAACCCATGGGTCGGCGCAAATCGTAGTAATACCCCCGCGCCTCTTCCACCGTACGAGCAATCCTTACACCAGCGCCTCCGGTTGTTCGATCGGCCTTCAGCACCCAGGGAAGAGGGTGGGCCGAACGCCACTGCTCGAGGTCACCTAAACTGTCAATGATGCTTGTCTCTGGCGTAAGGATCCGTTCTTCGCGGGCGATCTTGAGCAGCAAATAACGGGAATCGACTGTATCGTAGCTCTCCGGCGGGCCGAGCGAGCGGACAATTAGAGTCGCAATATCAACCTCAGAGGCGTCTCGCGCCCGCTTGCTCGAGTGCAATCGATGCAAGTGTCGGACAGCTAAGTCGTCGCACGGAATGATGATATCGGGTTTGACCGCCTCGATTGCGTCCGCCAGCGAATCGAGGGGAGCCAGGGGCTTATACGGAAATGTGCCATGGATGACCTTTACTTTCCGCGACGGATGACCATGCACAGGGCACACGATTGAAACAATGTGCCCAACTCGCGAAAACTCGATCATGAGTCGTGCAGACGAAGGCCACCTGTTTGTGGCGGTCAGCAAAATCTTGGTTGGGCCTACTTCGCCCGGGAAAACTCCCCCAGCTGCCGTCACGGTCATTTCAAGCAAATTCTCAAGGAAAAAAGTAATCCGCTGTTGCCGGCGCCCGTTGCCGATGCTTTGCTTATACCTCCAGATTCAGGAACCGTCTCCTAAAACCTCTGCAGCTTGCGCCATCGCCTGCATGGGCGAAGCGGATTCGAGGGCGCTCGACAGCGCCAGACGCTTGCGCCGACGGATCAAATGTTGAGCCAGGCGGGGAGCCGCAAACTCGGCGCCGCAAGCAAAGCGCAGCACCGGACCGAACGTGTTCGCGGCGATCGCCCCGACGAAGTAGAGCCCGGGCATGGAGGATTCGAAGTTCGCCGAGAGAATTGGCGTTCCCTGAACGGCGTCGATACGTGAGAGGAGCGCATCATCCAGGAACGGCAGACGCGCCAACTCCGGCCTGTAGCCCGTCCCACAGATCACATGATCGGCTTGGAACTCGCGCTTCTCGCCGCTGTCGCTGGCGAGCGTCAAGAGGACGCCGCCTGCGTTTGGCTTTGCTTGCACCACCCGCAGTCCGTAATGAACCGCAACCCTGCCAATAACCCGGTCGCGCATAAAATACCCAGGCGCTGGCCCGAGATAGGTACGGACGACACGCAAGCGCGTCGCTTCAGGGAGACGGCGGAACAGATGCGGGAACTTGGTGAAGAATACAGAGCGCCAGCCTGGGCCGATCTTGGTCGAGGGCCTGCGCAATTGATCGGACACCGGTCGCGGCAGTCGAATCTTCGAGTGAAAAGGAATCACGGAGCCGCGGGCGATGAGGTACGCCTCGGCGCCAGCTTCATGCAGCAGACCGGCAACGTCCGCCGCCGACGCGCCAGCCCCGATGACGGCGACCTTTCGCCCTTTGAACGCGCCGAGATCGTGGTGTTGGGAGGTGTGCGTCACGAGACCCTGAGGCAGGTCCGATAGGGCTTTCGGCAACACTGCGAAGTGGGAAATGCCTGCCGCCACAACAACGGACCGGGCCGAGCAATGGGCTCCTGTTTCCAACCGCAATCGAAAACGGCCGCCGTCGTACTCCAGACTCTTGACCGGCGCCTCCTCGAGGTGCGGCACGAGGCTGCGCTGGAACGCGCGACCATAATCGACGAAATCCTCGAGGCGCGGGGGTACGCCAAGATCCGCATAGGGGACATTCCGTTCGCGGCAATAGCGCTCGAACGTGAAGCTGCGCGCCGGGTCATAGAGGCTGGTGGCGAAACCATCCGACTTCAGCAGCATGCCCCTCGGCATCTGCGTGGCCCAAGTTTCCATGGCCTTGCCGAAAATTCGGTGTGGAATGTTGCGGGCCGCCAAGTGCGCGGCAATCGAAAGCCCGTAGGGGCCGGCGCCGATGACGACGATCTCACAAAGTTCAGCCATGTTCTCCTCAGAGCGGCAGTTGTTGGCGCCATCGGGGCGCAGTTTCATAATCCCGGTTGGGTCTGTGCAGTCGGGCGTTTCAGGATAATCCCGAATAGCCCCTTTTTGTTGAAGCGCCTCAGATCCGGGTGAAGCGGCTCGGCCTCGCAAATCAGGTGTTCATGATCGGAGACAGTCTGAGTAAAAGACCAGAAGCCGTTATTAGCATCGACGTCATCAACGACGATTGCGCCGCCTGGTCTTATGGCTGCCCACGCTCGATCCAGCTCGAAAAGCACGTTGCGCTCGCTGTGCAGGCTGTCGTGAATAAAAAGATCAATCTCGCCGAGGCGAGAAAGCAGCCCCGGGAGGCGCCGGCGGCTGGAACCTTTGATGTACGACCATCGATCTGAGCAGCGATCGTCGACTGCTGCGCCGATCTGCTTGCGCCACTCCCGCTCTAGAGGCGGAAGATCAATACTCCATAGATGGCCATCTCCGCTCCTCTTGAGCGCCTCCAAAATGACGCGGGAGGTGACACCGTGAGCGACCCCGGTTTCGATAACCTTTTTCGGGCTCAGGTGTCGAGTTAGACACCATATGGCCCGCACGAGCCCAGCATCGCCGTCATTCCACCATTTGAAGCTCTCGGGGCCGGCGCGAATCCCTTTCGTTTCTAGTTCACCAATTACCTCTGGCCATAACTGCCAAAACTCCGAAGCCGCGTCACATGGCCACGCAACGCCAAGAGCTTCATGAAGCCGCTGTTCCCAATTTTCGTCAGACTCGTATCGGCATCGAGGTGTGCGCTGCTCGCGCTGAGCTGCATAGGCGTCCTGGACCGCGATCCAGACTTCAAGGGGATCGGCTGCCAAATCAGCCACAGCAGCTACGGGATGTTTCAGCAAGTAGCGGATAGGTATCCCCAGCATCGCCAAACGCTCCGGGGCCTGGGTTGAGAAGTAGCGGCGGATCCGCCCATTATCCGCTCGGCGGCGTGACCGTCGCCGTAAGGGTTCATTGGAGGTCGCCCATGGAGCGATACGTGGCCTCGTACTTAAGCAGCCGCGTCACGTGTTCGACAACGGTCGGGCGCCGGCGGGTTTTGGGCAGCGAAGCAGCCACGGATCTGATCTCCGTAGTCCAGACCCCGAGACTGGACCAGATACTGGCCGTTGAAATAAGCAGAGGGCGGCGTTCATGTCACATAGCGACTGCAATGAAATCCTGCCCGGGGTCAAGGTAGTTTGCGGGGCTTCGCGCTCGCGGCTGGGGCAAGATCAGGCCCTGCGCCTGCGGCGAATTTCCTCTTAGCCATCGCCGCCACCCACCAATGCATCCGACTCGAACCATTCGAGCTCGATTCCAATCTCACGGGAAACTGCAAGCCAGCGATACTTTTTCTCCACTCCAAAGAGATGAAGTAAAAAATGCGGGGACATTCGATCAAATACCGTCGAGCAAGCCGTTTCGGATCGGATAGAAGTCGATGCAGCCATTCCAGACCAGCTTTCTGAAGCCATATCGGCGCTCGACGCTGCTCTCCAGTAAGAAAGTCAATCGAAGCGCCGATGCACAATCCGACGCCTTGGGCTTGCGGATGATCGGCAATGTGATTCGCGAGAATCTCTTGCTGCGGCATACCTACCGCGAGAAAAACTAGGGGAGCTTGTGTTTTGACAACGAAGTCGACACACTTCTGGACTTCGAATTTCGACTTTATAAACCCCATCTGGGGCGTGTGAACTGTAACATCGAGACCAGGGTACTTGTCTTGCAGTCGGGCGCAAACCGCGCGCGTCGGACCGATGACCGCTATCGTCAGACGTTGCTTCGCAGCGCGTGTGATGAGCTCGGCTGTAAGATCACTACCTGTAATGACGGGAATGCGATGGCCACTCACCAGAGCCAATCGGCTTAGCACGCGGCTATCGCAATACACGCGCCATGCGCCCTCGTAGAGCGGCCGCATGGTGGCCGGATCCTCAAGCAATCTTACTATGTGCTGTACGTTTGGTGTTACTACGTACCTGAAGCGTCCACGAATCTCAGCGAGAATATTGCAAGCGGCTTCTTCGATTGATCCAGTATCGAAACGAGACCCAAGGAAATAAGCGTTTTCTTCAGTAGACATGTTGTCCCTCAGCAGAGCTAAGCTGCTTGGGCCGCGAAGAAGTCCCATTCACTCGCCGACACCAAACCAATTGAAACTGGTTCCGCCGATTGGGCCGACCGCTTCGGTCGGCGGTCTGACGACAATCGTGGCGCTCCTGGCCGACAGCACTGTTTTGAACGGCCATCTCATCGGAAGGCGCCGTGTGGGCGCCCGCCCGAGACATTTGGCCGAAGTCTATCGCGCCTTCAGCATCCTGCTGCGCACGAAGAGTCGTGATGAGCCGCAGCGTGACTGGCTTAAAGCCACTGAGAACCGGCTGCTGCTTTGTCGCAGCTCGCGGTCCGCAATTGCATCTGAGCTGCCGTCTAAAGTACCGGTCGACGAAGCGATCGACGGCGGCGCCATAGGCAATTTAGACCAGATGCTCCGTTGGGAAGAGGATGAAGGACCGCACTGGGATCCGTTCAGCGTGTTTTTTTTAAGATTCGGCCGGGTGGCTGACGCGCCAGAGCTGGGCCCGCTCGGCATTGATCCTAGCCGTGGCGGCCCGCTTGCCCATGCGCAGGCAGGCATGCTGGTAGGAGCGCAGGAAGCGCCTGAACTCGAGGTCATCGTAGCGCGGTAGGCTCTTGAGCCAGCTCCTGAAGTAGCCCCACAGCATGGCCACGCTTCCGATGAACACCGGATAAGCTGGCAGGTGATAGACAACCACAGCCAGGTAATAGAGCGGCGACGTGCCCATGAAATATTGGCCAAATCCCTTGCGAAGCCGGCCGGTCCAGATGCCCTTCTGGCTGGCGCCTTGCGGACGCAGGTGGATGAAGCGGAGGGGTTCCTGATCAATGCTCTCGGCGATCCAGCCGAGCATGCGGGCCCGGTGGCAGTCGATGCCGTCCCACATCACCTGGTGAATGAAGCCGCCGATCTCCTGGAAACAAGAGACGCGATAGAACTTGGTCATGCCGACCGACATTTCGTCCCCGCAGATTTCCGGCGCGAGCGCGCCGCTCTGTGGGTGGACGAACCACGGCTTTCCGGATGTGGTCCCGATGCGCGGATCGCTCTCCATGCGCCGCATAAGCAACTCGAAATAGCGAACCGGCAGGTCCAGGTCCGTGTCCAGCTTGCAGAGGTAGTCGAAATCCTCTAGGCGCACCGTCTCCAGGCCGGCATAGAAGGCCTCGATGACGCCGGGGCCCACCGCCCGGCGGCCGCGATCGGCGCGCCGCACCACACGCAGGTACGGCAGTCGACGAGCGTAATCCTCGAGAATGGCCGAGGTTTCGTCGGTCGACCCGTCGTCGACAATCACCCACGCCGCGGGTTGCACCGACTGCGCCGCCACACTGTCGAGTGTGCGGCGGAGGTACTGCGCCTCGTTGCGGCAAGGCGAGATGAGGAGATACCGTCGCGAGCAGTTCACGGGAAGAAAGCTCATTGGAGGAGGTCGCCGGCCGGGCAAACCCGGATCTTACGTGATTGCCTGTGGCGAGCGGGAGACAGAGCCTCGTCGAAGGTTCGTCTGACGGCGAATGCGGCTTCAGGGTCAGGTAGAGATAGAATTACGGTCCCTGGATCTGCGCCCGCAGGACATTACGTCCCAGCACCTGATCTCGTCAGCACCGATGACAATTCGACAGAGCGAGCCGGCAGCCATCTGCGCCCAAAGACCCGACGTCTAATGTTTATCAGGGCCTTAGCCGGCGGCCATCGAAACTTCTGGCCACTCATCGGCCAGCGCCTTGGCCCCGATCAATTCAGCGAGTCCGACATTCTCCGATGAGCTCTCGGCGCTGCAGGTGGAACCCAAAGGCCGCTTACGAAGTACTTGTCGATGGATCGGTGGCGGTAGCCGCCGCCGTACCCCCGCAGCTCATTGAAATCGACCTTATTGAGGACGATGCCGGCGACGCGATGAGCCTGCGGTCCCAAAACCCTGAGAGCCTCGTAGATGCTGGCGCGTGGCGTCCTGCGCCACTCGACGATCAACAAAATCTTTTCAGCGACGGTTGCGAGGGCAAGCGCATCCACGACCGGCAGCAATGGCGGAGTGTCCATGACGATATAGTCGAAACCGTGGCGCAGCTCGGCGATGAGATTCAACATCTCCTGAGACATCAGCAAGTCGGCCGCATTTGGTACTAGCGAACCGGCGGGGATCACATGAATCTTCGTTTCCTGGTGCTCGATAATTACATCCTCAAGCTCGGCGGTGCCGCGAAGGAACTCGGACAGGCCGGGGTGGTTCTTTTTTTGAAGCGATTCCGAAGTCGAACGCAATCGCAAGTCGCAGTCAAGCAATACAGTTCTATTGCCTGAGCTGGCGCTGGAAGCCGCGAGCAACATTGCGGCGGTCGATTTGCCTTCGCCAGATAGCGCAGAGGTAATTAAGATAACTTTTTGGTCGGCGTTCGAAAGGCCAAGGCTAATACGCAATGCATGCACTGCCTCGCTTAAGTGTGAGAGGGGCTCTTTGACCATTCTGTCTAACGGTCGAGGATAGGAAGCGCCTCGAGCTTTGCGCACTAAGGGTCGAGGATAGGAAGCGCCTCGGGCTTTCCGCACTAAAGGTATACTACCAATAACCGGCAGACCGAAGGATTGCTCTATCTCAATACTAGTTTTCAGCCCTGGTCGAAAATATTCCAGAAGGAAAGCAAGTAGAAGGCCACCACCGAGACCAGCCATCCCGCCAATCGCTTTCAACTTATTTGAACTAGGAGATCTGGGCACGCTAGCCGGTGAAACAATTCGAGCACTCGACACCTGCATTTCCCGACGTTCAGAAATTTCGGTGTACTGAGAGAGATAACTCTGGTAAGCTTTGCTGTCCGTGTCGGCAACATGTCGAAGTTGCTGAAGCTTAGTGAAAGTTTCCGAATAGCCTCGCGCGATGAGGCTCTGGAGGTTCGCCTCTAGCGTTTGCTCGCGCCGCACAGCAATATCGTAAGCATTTTTCATGATGCCAAGGATGTGCTCCGCCTCGGCGTTGATCTGCTTGTTGACGGTGGTCAACTGCGTTCGAATAGTGATAATCTGGTTGTTGTGCTCACCAAACCTATTTTGCAGGTCCGCAAGGTTCAGGTTCATTTCCATCTGTTTTCGACGTAGTTCTCCGAGCATGGCGGAGGCGGTTACTCCTGGGATGCTGTCGATATCCCCATTGGTGTCGAGCACGTGACGCGTCTGTTCGAGCTGGGCGCGCCTTGCGTTGACCTCCTCGCGGGCGCCCATGAGCTGGGTGTTTAACCCAATCTGCTGCTCCCTGACATTATCGAAGTCGGTGTCACGGACGCCGCTCTCAGCCTTCAATTTCTCGATTGCAGACTGGGTTTGCAATAGATGAGACTGCGCATCTTCGACACGCCCCTTCAGCCAATTAGCGACGTGCTCTAGCGCTTCCGTCCGCGCCTCGCGCTGGCTCGCCAAATAATCATTCGCGATACTGGAGGCCAGGCGCTGTGCTTTGATCGGGTCTCGTGATGTAGCAGAAACATGTATGATGTAAGAGTCTTGCCAAATATCCAATTTATCAATCAACTCATCTGCTGCCCGGTCCAGCTTTTCGGCCTTATCCTCCGTTTCGGCAATGGTTTGGCCACTGTTGTCAAAGGCTTGTCCCAGGCCAGAGAAGCCGAGCCGCTTCACCCAATCCGCGACGCCAAGCCGTTTCGCCCAATCTATGATTGCAAGCCGCTTCACGATTCCGTCGTCGGGTAGGAACTCCGGGTCGCTGTCGAGGCCCAACTCGCTTGCGACGCGTAACGCGACCGATTTTGACTTTAGCAGGTTGATTTCGGTGTTTATCGCGTCGGTGCCGACGGCGTCTACGAACGGGGAGATCGGTTTCTGGATTGTCGCGTCGATTTGTCGCTGCGGATCGTAGACGAGTATCTCCACTGTTGATTTGTACTTCGACGGCACGATCTTTAGAACGCCATAAGTTGCAATCAAAGCGGCCAGAGTTACAGAGGCAATTAGCTTCCAACGGCGCAGTACAGCTAGGAGGATACCAAGCAGGTCTATCGACGGAGCCTGCGCTCCAGCCATAGAGTCACCGCCGAAATCTTCAGCGTACTCCACCGACGGCGCGGGAAGCTTATTCTGCAATGGCTTTACCACTCCTGCCTTTCTGGCGGCCTCGAAGGCTAGACCAGCACGCCGGCTGGCGAATTTCTAAACGTGACTTACCGGAGATTCGTCTATTATTCCTGACATAAGCCGATGAAAGGATGTCCCGTGAAACTCCCCGCCTGTCACGGCGGTCTACTGCAGATGGGTCACCCAAAAATATGTCGTTTATTCGACCCGATCGGGAGTCGAAGCATCAATGAATGCGTTGGCAGGCTTCGGTTCGGCCGGCCCGAAGCGTCATCGGGATTGCGGCGAAACGCCTTTTTTTGTGGAATGCTAAAGAACTTCTCGAGGTTTACCCGCTATCGCCTACGCTTGGAATCCAAACATCACCTAAGGAAGAGTAAATGTTTCCATGTACAATCGACCAGTTCGATCGCTACGCCTCGACGCGCTACCCCGAAATCATGCCGCCGGTGCTACTTGGCGCCGATTCAGCTGAACCGGCACCTCCCCTCCCATGATCTCAAGGAGCACGCGAACCCTCCCTTTGTCGTCAAGATGCACAAGTCGACAAAGCGCTTCAGCAAACGGTCCCGACAAGATGCGGACCTCTTGGCCGATCTCAAGGTCGCTATCCAGACGAACCAGTCCCGAAGTCTCCGTTGAAATCACCAGCGCCTCGACGACGCCCATCGGCACTGGCATTGGCTGATCGCCCCCCATGATCAGCGATGCGACGCCGATAGTGCTATTGACGGCGCGCCAGCGTTGGATTGACAGGTCAAGAATGACAAATATATAACCCGGAAAAAGGGGAGCCAGAACGTTGCGCAAGATGCGGGCGTGCCGGACGGTGCGCGGAACCTTCGGAGCAAAACTCCGGAGGCCCTGGCGGTGGAGGTTGATCTGCGCAGCCGCCTCGCGATGGGGTAGCACCCGCGCCGCGAACCACCGTTCCCCCGGCTTCAGCTCCAAACTCGCCGATAAAGATCCAAATTGCACGCCAGCGCCTCCTATTCTAGGGGATAAGGCCTTTCCAAGCTACCGCCATTAGGGTGAAGCGAAGGCCTCATCCGAAATGATAACGTGAAGCAACAGTGGGTCCGCTCGGACTCAGCCCAAGACAACGCCAGGGCGAGTTCAAGATATCTCGACCGTGTTGCAGTAATGTGTGGTTCTATGATTGTAAGTTAGCACCCTTGTGAAAATCTGTATGCGCACAACTCCGCGGTTGTCGAGCCGTACGCCACTACCACTTTCGCGCTCACAAAGTTCTTTCGATCGCATCCGGCAGGCCGGCATGAAGCTTGGCCGCCGACGGTAAGAGTCTTACAAATGAATTCAGGCTTGACCGTCGCCTATGATCCGGTTGCGATTGTTGCGATGCGTTCCCTGTCGTTTTCGAAGAACATCCAAGCGTCGCAAAGCGAGCTGACGATCTCCTCAACGTGATCGTGTCCCGAGAGGAGGTGTAGCCGTCTGGGCGGCCAGTGCAGTTTCCGGGGCGGGCCGGATCGGTCAGATGACCATGGCGGGCCATCCGACGACAGGATCATCGCTCAAGGCGGCCATG
>Ga0209040_10001039_pt1 | contig 21731 bp, 19 predicted proteins | sample BogFormECP12_OM3_FD_188240 | JGI IMG/M metagenome (GOLD analysis project Ga0209040, IMG submission 188240) | Bog forest soil microbial communities from Calvert Island, British Columbia, Canada - ECP12_OM3 (SPAdes) (version 2) | ecosystem: Environmental > Aquatic > Freshwater > Wetlands > Bog ... | reverse complement strand
CAGCGTGCCGAAAGCCTGGAAGCTCGCCACCAGCGCCATGACGACAAGCACCGAGAACACCACCTGGTGCCCCGCCCGCGCGCCCACCGCACGCAGGAAGGCCGGATCGAACGCCTCCACGGCAAGCGGCCGATACAGCGCCGCGACCGCGAGCAGGATCACGCTGCTTGCCGCGGCAATCTGCCAGAGCGCCTCCCGATCGATCGACAGCACGGTGCCGAACAGCACGCGCACAAGATCGACATTGCTCCCACGCCTGGCGACCAGTAGCACGCCGAGCGAAAGGGCGATGAGATAGAACGCGATGAGTCCCGCGTTGTCCCGCGTGGCGCGCCGGGTTATTGCGCCGGCGAGCGCCGCCACCGCCAGTCCGCTCGCCAGGCCGCCGAGGGTGAGCCAGGTTGGCGAGGGACCCGCATAAAGGTAGCCAACCGCCGCCCCCGGCATGACCGCGTGCCCGAGCACATTGCCGTCGAGACTCATTCGCCGCAGCAGCAGCAATGTGCCCAGGGCGCCATTTGCGAGAGCTAGCGCGAGGCAGGCGACCAGCGCCGCGCGCATGAAGCCGAGCGTCTCGAACGGCGTGACCAACAGAGAATGCGCCGTGGTCATGCTGCTATAGCCGGCAGCGCTGCTTCGGTTGCACCCCAAGCAACGCAGCGTCGCGCCAACGCCAAGGTTTCGGGAAAGTGCGCTCGCACCATCGCGAGATCGTGCAGTACAACGATCACGGTCCGTCCTTCTTCATGCCACCGCATGAGCTGGTCCAGCAGCGCCGCAGTGGTCGCGGCGTCCACCGCCGCAAACGGCTCGTCGAGCATGATGACAGTAGCGTCCTGCAGGATCAGGCGCGCGAACAGCGCGCGCCGCAATTCGCCCTCCGACAATTCGCTCACCCGGCGGCTCAGCCGCTTGGTAAGGCCGACGGCTGCCCCCGCCTCCTCTGCCCGCGCCCAGAGCGCCGGCGAGGGTGCGCGGAAGGCGCCGAATTCTCGCCAGCCGCCGAGGGCGACGAGCTCTGCAACAGTGAGCGGAAAACTCCGATCGATCGCTGCGAGCTGCGGCAGGAAGGCGAGCCGGCCCTGTGCCCGCGCCCGACAAGCGACCGCGCCGCGGGCGAGACGGACGGTGCCGGCGACTGCCATCAGCAGCGTGCTCTTGCCGGCGCCATTGGCGCCGACGACGGCCGTGAGGCTGCCGGGGGCAAAGCTGCCGTGTAGGGCCTCGAGCGCCGTGCGGCTGCCGTAGCGCACAGTTACGTCGACGAGCTGCACGCCGCCGTCGGGCTTCATGCGCCGGGCGTAGGCGACGGGTAGGCGGGATGCACTTGACACAGCATCGCAGGTGGTCGCGGCGCGGGCAATCGAGGGGTCGTGCGAGATTCTAAGCTGCGCATCAGAAGTGTTTTCCGCGGCGCCGGTTCCGGATTCAACCAAGACGATAACAGTCACCCAGGCGTACATGCAATCGCGTGCCGACGTGCATTCTCGATTGCACGACCATCGATAGTGAAAGTTACCGGCAGCAATCCGCAAAAGCTGCCCGCGAGTGTACACCGCTGCAAAGGCGTGATCGACAGCGTCGACGAGCCGACGCGGCGCGCGTGGTTCAGGTGGTCGGCAAGCGCGCGGACATCTCGATCGAGCATGCGTGGGGTTTTCAATGCCCGTCCACCCTGATGGTGGCCATTGGCGCGGCCGGTGGCTACGACGCGAAGGCGCTCGAAGAGCATTTCGATTCTTGCGGCGCGGCTTGACTAGCCTGGCGTACAAGGTCGGGAAGTCCGACCGAATCGATTCGGAAAGAGCCCATGAACGACCGCAATTAGCGCACGGCGCCCGTAGCGCCTGCGACCGCTTTCTAGCGCATCGCTCTCGTTCGTTTCGCTTCGCGATCGGGGTGTGTCCCGTCCAGAGCGTCTTCCACTTTTCAGTTGCGAACCATGAACCCCGACGCCTCGGAAAGCCGCGGACGTTCCTGAACGCGAATTGCCAGAAAATGACTGATTTGCAGGGGCTCTTGTGGACGTCTTAGGGATTGCCTCGAAAGGAGATTTGGTGCCGGTTGAGGGACTCGAACCCCCGACCCACGGTTTACAAAACCGTTGCTCTACCAACTGAGCTAAACCGGCGGCGATAGCGCGAACTCGCTACCAGCGCCGGTTCGCCTGCGCAAGCGCAGCCTCGAAGGAGCCCCGAAAGCGGCGCTTCGGCGGCCGTCATCCGGCTGGGACGGTCGGCGTCCACGCCCCCTCGACCATGACGGCCTCCTGCATTCCCGGCCAGGGCGGCATGGTGATCGCCAGAAACGTGAGCGGCGCGTCGCCGTCGGCGCGGAACTGGAACGCCGTGCCGAGCGGGATGGTGAGCGCCGCGCCGGCCGCAATCGGGTCGATTCGTTCGGTCGCTTCGCATCGCCGCCAAATGCGCCCACGTCCCGAGAGAATGTACCAGATCTCCTCGACCGTCACATGCGCGACCGCCTGCGAGACGGCGCCCGCCGGCAGTTCGAAATGCGCCATGCTGCCGCCCGGACGTTTCAGCAGCAGGCGCACCGCCGTGCCGTCCGGGGCGGTCGCGTCCGGCTCGGCGCCAAGGGGCTTCGTCTCGAACGCCGGCTCTGCGTCCATCCGCGCTTCCTTCGAGGCGAGGCGAGCTTGGCGCGGCGAACCGCGCCCTGCTAAGAGATCCCATGCCGACCTTAACCGCCGAGGAGACGCTTGACGAGTTCCGCGCCGCGGGCGCGCTGCTTGAAGGTCATTTCATCCTGTCGTCCGGGCTGCACTCGCCGGTGTTCCTGCAGAAGATGTTCGTGTTCCAGGACCCGGCCCGCACCGAGCGCCTCTGCCGGGCGCTGGCCGAGAAGGCGCGCGTGGCGTTCGGGCCAATCGACGTGGTCGCCTCGCCCGCGCTCGGCGGCATCGTGCCCGGCTACGAGACGGCGCGGTGGCTCGGCGCAAAGGCCATCTTCGTCGAGCGCCAGGACGGCGTCTTCAAGCTCAGGCGCGGTTTCGCCATCGCGCCCGGCGCGCGGGCGCTCCTGGTCGAGGACGTCGTCACCACCGGGCTCTCGTCGCGCGAGGCGCTTGCGGCGCTGGCCGAGCATCCGGGGAAGATCGTGGGCGCGGCCTGCCTCATCGACCGCTCCGGCGGACGAGCGGCCTTGGGCGTCCCGCTCGTCGCGCTGGCGACGGTCGACATCCCCGCCTATCCGCCCGACGCCTTGCCGCCGGAGCTTGCCGCGCTGCCCGCGGTGAAGCCTGGCAGCCGCGCGCTCGCCGGCGCCGCGTCATAGAGAAACGCGCGATGAGCCGCATTCGCCTTGGCGTCAACGTCGACCACGTCGCAACCGTGCGCAACGCCCGCGGCGGGACCGTCCCCGATCCCATCCGGGCGGCGCTCCTCGCCATCGAGGCCGGCGCCGACGGGATCACCGCCCATTTGCGCGAGGACCGCCGCCACATCCGAGACGAGGACATGCGGCGGCTCAAGGAGATCCCGAAGCCGCTCAATTTCGAGATGGCCGCGACCGAGGCGATGCTCGACATCGCGCTCCGCATCCGCCCGCACGCCGCATGCCTCGTGCCGGAGAAGCGCACCGAGCGGACGACCGAGGGCGGCCTCGAAGTGGTCGGGCAATATCGGGCGCTGAAGCCGTTCGTCGCCGAGCTTGGCCGGGCCGGAATTCGCGTCTCGATGTTCGTCGAACCCGCGCCCGAGGCGCTGAAGGCGAGCGCGGACCTCGGCGCGCCTGTCGTGGAACTCCACACCGGCGCCTGGTGCGACGCGATTGAGCGGGCCGACCGCGAGCAGGCCGACTACGAATTCGGCCGCCTGCGGGTTGCGGCGGCTCAAACCGTGGCGCTGGGGCTCGAGTGCCACGCCGGCCACGGCCTCGATTACGGCTCCGCCCGCGCCATCTCCGCGCTGCCCGAGGTGGTCGAGCTCAACATCGGGCATTTCCTTGTCGGCGAGGCCATTTTCGTCGGGCTGGCCGCAAGCGTGCGCGCGATGCGGGCGGCGATGGACGAGGGGCGCGCGGTCGCGGAAGGCCGGCGATGATCGTCGGCGTCGGCAGCGACCTCTGCGACATCCGCCGGATCGAGCGGACACTCGAGCGCTTCGGCGACCGGTTCGTCGCCCGGTGCTTCACCGAAATCGAGCAGCGCCGGTCGGAGGGCAGGGCAGGGCGCGCCGCCTCCTACGCCAAGCGCTTCGCCGCCAAGGAGGCGTGCGCCAAGGCGCTCGGAACGGGCTTGAAGCGCGGCGTCTTCTGGCGCGACATGGGGGTCGTCAATCTGCCCTCGGGCCAGCCGACGATGAAGCTCACCGGGGGCGCCGCGGCGCGGTTGAAAGCGATCCTGCCGCCGGACGCCGACCCCTTCATCCACCTCACGCTGACTGACGAAGCGCCGATTGCGCAGGCCTTCGTCGTCATCGAGGCGCGCTTGCTCTCCCGGCAAGGGTGACGACTCTTTGCGAGGCGTGTCCGGCGAACAAGCACGGGATAGGTCGGAGGGCGAAGACACGAGAAGACACGAGAAGCTGCTTGTCGCTTTTTTCTGACGGCCTTCGCTCCCGTCGCCGGAGCGCCTTGGCGCGCAAGCCCCCTCCGCCAAAACGCGCGACAACCTATAGTAAATTGCGTTCGCCGGGGCCGGCCAACCTTTTGAAACGGCGGCGCGAATGACCGATGAAAGTGAAAAGGCCGCTTCGCGAGAAGTTAAGGCTTTGTTAAATTAATAAAAACGCCGGCTGTACCGGCTTCAGGCCGGTTTCGTGACCTTTATGCAACATTGCCCGACGAAAGGCCTTTTGAAGGCGAATTGTGGACGAATATCAGTTGAGCCTGCCGGCGATGTGCGTATTTTAAGGGGCGTGAACGGGAGATTCCCGGTCGCGGACGGGTTGAGGCAAGACCGCCGACATCCGGGGTAAATCGGGAAGAGGGGGCTGATCGCCTCAGGTTGAAAGGTTCGCGAAGCGGGTCCGGAAGCCGAAGCGTGAAGAAAACCAACGCCCATAACGTCAACTGGAGGTCAAAAATGACGCTCATCAAGAGCCTCCTACTCGGATCGGCGGCCGGCATTGTCGCCGTGGCGGGCGCGCAGGCGGCCGACTTGCCGACCCACAAGGCGGCGCCTGTCGTTGAGTATGTGAGGATCTGCAACGTCGGCGGCATCACCGGCTGGGTCATGCCCGGAACCGACACCTGCATCAAGATATCCGGCTACATCACGGCCCAGTTCGTCGGCGGCAACCTGTCGAACCAGTACAACTGGGCCGGGGCGATCCTGTCGGCTCAGGCGCAGGCGATTGATCCATTCGCGATCGCTCACTCCGATCAGCGGATTCTCGTCGAGGGCGGCGACTACGCGGCGCCGATCGTCTACGGGGTTCCGGGGTTTTATGCCGGAGGGGTTCTTGTGACGGCGAACACGCCGGGCGCAGTTTTTCATCACCTAGGAGATCCCGTTGCCCCGGGCGGGGTTCCACTCATCCTCCCCAACCAGAAAAACGCGATCTTCAATCGTGACGCGATTGGCTGGTCGTCGCGCGTCAACATCGGTATGGACTTCGCGTCCAACACCGCCTGGGGCCCGCTCATCGGTCACTTCGACTTTAACGCCGACACCGGCAACGGGTTCGACCACATCGGCGGCGACGTGTACGTCAACCAGGGCTACCTGACCTGGGCCGGCATCACCGCCGGTAAGGCGCAGTCCTTCTACTCGTTCGTCGGCGGCGGCGACAACTGGGCGAACTTCCTCTCGCCGGACCGCAAAGGCTTCAACGAGCCGATCCTGATGGCCTACACCGCCTCGTTCGGCGGCGGCTTCACGGCGACGATTTCGGCGGAAAGCCAGGGCGCGGTCGGCGGCTCGGGCAGCGGCACCAATGGAGCTGGCCCGTTCGGAGCCGGACCTCTCACCAATCCGGCCTCGATCACCTTCGGCGGCCAGCGGTGGCCCGACATCGTCGGCGCGCTGCACGTCAAGCAGGGCTGGGGCGAGGCCCAGATCTCCGGCGTCATCCATGACGTCAATGTGAAGGACTACAGCTTCAACAACCCGGGGTCTTTCTGCGGATTTGACTTCTTATACCCGTGCGACGCCAGAGAGACTAAGGTCGGCTGGGGCATCGACGCCGGCGTGAAGTTCAACTTGGCGAATTGGTGGGGAGGCTTCTGGGCGCCGAGCGACACCTTCCTCGTCACCGGCGCCTACAGCCAGAATGCGGTCTGGTACGGAGGTATGGGCGCGGGCGAGATGATGTGGGGCGAGGGCGGCCAGGTCAACGGCAATGGGCAGCCGATGTATCTCGCCGACGCCTTCTTCAACCCGCTGACCAATCAGTGGTCGCAGCCGCGGGCGTGGTCGGTCACCGCCTTGCTCGAGCACCACTTCACGCCACAGTTCTATGTGGACCTCGAAGGCTCGGTCGGCCAGATCCACTGGAACAACATGGGCGGCGGCTGCACCCTCGTTGGCTTCGGCTGCGGCATCGGTCAGTTCGGCTCCGGCGCCCTGTCGAGCAAGGCGACGACTTGGATCGTCGGCGCGGACCTCGGCTGGAACCCGGTCACGAACCTCAACTTCGACCTCGAGCTCATGTACCAGGGCACGACCCAGGACAAGCCGAGCGGGTTCATCGGGACGGTCTACAACAACGGCGTGTTTGTCCCGGGCGACTGGAAGGGCAACTCGAACGGCTTCGCCGGCCGGTTCCGCATCACCCGTTACTTCTGATCTCCTCCCGATCAGACGACAGCGGCCCCGGAGCGAAAGCTCCGGGGTTTTTTTGTTGCTGCTGGGCAATAAAGGGCTCACGCCGCCGCGGAGGTCGGCGGGCCAAGCTCATTTGGAGTCGGGCGCCCCCTCCGCCCCAACCGACGCTTGTGCGAGGAGAAAAGCAGGAGCTTATGGCTTCTCCCATGACCCGCTCCGGGCGGAGCGGAACAAAGCGTCGATGACGCGCATGTTGGCGATCGCGTCCTCGATCGGGTAGGGGAGACTTCCCTTGTCCAGGATGGCGCGCGAGAAAGCGTCGCCTTGCAAGGCATATTGGTCGCAGACCGGGAACTCCTCCATCCTCGCGCCCCCGCCAAAAAGATCGACGCCCGAGTCGATGAGGATCTTCGTCGGGCGGTCGGGCGGCGCGTTGAACGGGATCTGAATTTCGATGCGGCCCTCCTCGCCCATGATTGTCACGCGCTGGTGGCCTGCGAGCTGCGTCCCGACCGTGAACGTGAGGTGCCGGGCGCCGGGGAATTCGATCAGGCCGCTGAACAGCCGGTCGGTGCCGAAGTTCGGATCGCGGTCCATGACGCCGGCGACGCGCACGGGCTCCGCGCCGAAGACGTAGCGCGCGGTCAGGATCGCGTAGCAGCCGATGTCATAGAGGCCGCCGCCGCCGGGCGGAATGTTGCGGACATTCATGGGATCGAGCAGGCGGTAGCAGAAAAAAGTTTGGACGGCGCGCGCCGGGCCGATCGCGCCGGTCTCGACCAGCTCCTTGGCGCGCCGCCACTGTGGGTGGAACCGCACCATGAAGGCTTCCGCGACGAGCTTCCCCGAGCGGTCGCGCGCCGCGATGAGCGTCTCGGCCTCTTTGGCGTCGAGCGCGACCGGCTTCTCGCACAAGACGTGCTTGCCGGCGTCGAGGGCGCGCACGGTCCACGGCGCGTGCAGCTCGTTCGGCAGCGGATTGTAGACCGCCTCAATGTCGGGGTCGGCCAGCAGATCCTCATAGGACCCGTATGAGCGCGGAACGCCGAGGCGCTTCGCAGCTTCGCCCGCTTTCGTAACGTCGCGCGACGCGAGGCCCACGATCTCCGACGCTTCCCCCTGCTGCATGGCCGGAATGACCTTCTCGGTCGCGATTTTCGCGACGCCGAGCACGCCCCATTTCACCTTGCGCACATTTTCCTCCCCGATTGGCTTTGTCTTTTTAAGATCTGCCGTCGATCACGGCTTCGCCGCCGGCGCGCGGCCTTCCGCCATTCGCGCCAGCATCCAGCCCGGATATTCGGGGCGAAGAGCGCTCACTTCGTCGAGCTTGGCGATCTCGTCGGCGCTCAAGGCGAGTTCCGCCGCGGCCAGATTGTCGTCGAGCTGTTGGAGGCTCTTCGCGCCGACGATGACGCTCATCACTCCCCTGCGGCTCAAGAGCCAGGCGAGCGCCACGCGGGCGACCGAGCTCCCGTGCGCCTTGGCGACCGCAGCCATCGCGTCGATGATGTCGTAGGCGCGCTCCTTGTCGACGGGCGGAAAATCGAACGTCGTCCGGCGCGCGTCGTTGTCGCCGCGCTTCTCGCGGGTGAACTTGCCCGACAGAAACCCGCCGGCGAGCGGACTCCACACCATGACGCCCAAGCCCTGGTCCTCGACGAGCGGCGCGATCTCGCGCTCAAGCTCGCGGCCGGCGATCGAGTAATAGGCCTGCACCGTCTCGAAGCGCGAATAAGTGCGCTTGTCGGAAATCGCGAGCGCCTTCATGATCTGCCAGGCGGCGAGGTTCGAGCAGCCGATATAGCGCACGAGGCCGCGCGACACGCAATCGTCAAGCGCGCGTAAGGTCTCCTCGAGCGGCGTCAGGGCGTCGAAGCCGTGGATCTGGTAGAGATCGACGTATTCGATGGAAAGGCGCTTCAGGCTCGCGGCGATCTCATCCATGATGTGGCCGCGCGAGAGGCCCACCGCGTTCGGGCCCGGCCCCATCCGCCCCCTGACCTTGGTGGCCATGACGACGTCCCGACGCGGAACGCCAAGGTCGCGCAAAGTCTGCCCGAGCTGCGTCTCGGACTGGCCCTCCGAATAGACGTTGGCGGTGTCGAAGAAATTGACGCCCTTTTCGAGCGCGCGTTTGACAAGCGCCGTCGAGCCCGCCTGATCGACCGTGCCGATCGCCTTCCAGAAACCGGCGCCGCCATGGAAGGTCATCGTTCCGAGGCAGATTTCCGAGACGAACTGGCCGGTCCGGCCAAGCGGACGATAGCGCATCGGGCGTGGCTCCAAGGGCGAGGGGGAGAGACGAACGGCGAGCTTTGGAAGCGAGCGCGCAGATAAAGCCAAAATCGGGGCCTGTGCAAACGGGCGCTAATGCGCGCCGAAATTGCCGGTCGTATCGATCGGCGCGACATTCGGATAGGGCGGCTGCGCCGGCATGCACCCGGCGAGCACGAGGCCGAGCGCGAGGCCCATGAGGGCGAGGAGGAATGGGCGCATGTCGGCCTGCTTCTAATGCTAAATGACGTTCCTTGTCATGGCCGGGCTTGGCCAGGCTTGGCCCGACCATGACGGATGGTCTTGGCCCGAATTCATTGACGCTGCGACGCGCGCCCACCAACGACGCTGCCCGCGGAAAAGGCGTCCGAACAGGACGAATTCCGTCGCTGGGCAGAGTCGACATAACCTTCCCTTTTTCGGAAAATTATGCTATTGTTCGGTTTTTAGAAAGCCACGACATGCGGCCATTCGACGAGGACGGCGGCTCGGATATTGGCTGGCGACGGGCAGGGGTGCGGACCGACCCGCGCGGTTCCTCGGCGCCCCAAACCTTCCCGCTCCGACGGGCGAGCCAGGGTGAGGGGCAGGGGGGCGGCGAGGTCCGAGGCCGGCAGTCGAGGCGGAATGGCGGCCATCCTGTGGACGCGGCTGGTGGCCGCGTCCTCTCGAGGCCGGCGATGGCGCCGCAAGCGGGGAGGGGCCTAGGCCGCCTCCGCCTCGACCGGCGGGGCCAACGCCCCGGTCATCATCGCGACCGCGTCCGACATCGTCACCTTCTTCGGGTCGACCACTGTGAGCCGCCGCCCGAGCCTATGGATGTGAATGCGGTCCGACACCTCGAACACATGCGGCATGTTGTGCGAGATGAGGATGATCGGCAGCCCGCGCTTCTTCACGTCCAGAATGAGTTCGAGCACCCGGCGCGACTCCTTGACGCCGAGCGCCGCCGTCGGCTCGTCCATGATCACGACCCGCTTGGCGAAGGCGGCGGCGCGCGCCACCGCCACGCCCTGGCGCTGGCCGCCCGACAGCGTCTCGACCGGCTGGTGGATGTTCTGGATCGTCATGAGGCCAAGCTCGTTCAGCTTCTCGCGCGCGAACCTCGCCATTGCGCCGCGGTCGAGGGCGCGGAACCATTGGCCGAACGGCCCCTGCGAGCGGATCTCGCGGCCGAGGAACATGTTGTCCGCGATCGACAGCGCCGGCGACAGCGCGAGCGTCTGGTAGACGGTCTCGACGCCCGCCTCGCGCGCGTCGATCGGCGAGGTGAATTTCACCACCTGCCCGCCGAGCCGGATCTCGCCCGCGTCCGGGATCACGGCGCCGCAGATCGCTTTGATCAGCGTCGATTTGCCGGCGCCGTTGTCGCCGATCACCGCCAGGATTTCGTTGGGATAGAGATCGAAGTCCGCATGATCGAGCGCGGTCACCCGTCCGTAGCGTTTGACGAGCTGGCGGCATGTGAGGAGGGGTTCAGAACTCATTTCGAGACCCTCCGGATCCATTGGTCGAGGGCGACCGCGACGATGATCAGCACGCCGATGGCGAATTCCTGCCACAGCACGTCGAGGCCTGCGAGCGACACCGCCGAGCGGAACACGCCGACGATCAGCGCGCCGATCAGCGTGCCGATGACCGAGCCGCGGCCGCCGAACAGGCTCGTGCCGCCGATCACCACCGCGGTGATGCTGTTCAGGTTCATGTTCTCGCCCGCCGTCGGGCTGATGGCGCCGACGCGGCCGATCAGCGCCCAGCCGGCGATGGCGGCGATGAGGCCCGCGAATACGTAGACGCTGAGCAGGATTCGGTCGGTGTCGATGCCCGCAAGGCGCGCCGCCTCCGGATCGTCTCCGGTCGCGTAGATGTGCCGGCCATAGGCCGTCCTGTTGAGGATGTACCACACGACGGCGGCGACGATCAGCATAAGGAACGTGCCCCACATGATGCGCGCGCCGCCGATCTCGACGGTATTGCCCATGAGGCTCAAGAAAGGCGCCTTCTCGTCGATGTCCTGCATGCCGATCGTTTCGCTCTGCGAATAGAAGGTGTTGAGCGCGCCGATGATGCTGAGCGTCCCGAGGGTGACGATGAACGGCGGCATCTTGAGCCGGGTGACGAGCGCGCCGTTGAGGAGGCCGAAGGCCGCGCCGACGATGAGTCCGAGCGGAAAGGCGAGGATCGTCGGAACGCCGTCAAGCACGGCGACTCGTCCCATCACGACCGAGGCGATGACCATGATCACGCCAATCGACAGATCGATGCCGGCGGTCAGGATCACCAGGGTCTGTCCGATGCCGAGAATGCCGGTGACCATCACCTGGGTGAGAACCGTCGAGATGTTGCTCGCGGTGGTGAAGCGGGCGGGATTGACCGCCACGCCGAGGAGCAGGCCGAGCGCCAGCACGACGAAGGGGACGGTCGTCGGATAGGAATGGAGGAAGCGCTGGAGGCGCTGCAGAGGCGTGAGACGCTCTTCCTCAAACGAGGCGACGGTCGTCGTTGCCCCGGTCAGCGCTTTCTCGAATTCCTGAGGCGCCGGACGGCCGGCCGGCGACGCTTCGCTCATGGCTTCCTCGCTCGTTTCCCGACTGGTTTGGCGTTTTTTGGAAACCGGCGCTCGCATGGTTCCGTTCGCGAGCGCCGAGCCTGTTTTCAGTCGATTAAGCTCCGAACGTCGGGCGAAATCAACCCCAGCAGAGCTTCATCCCCTCGTCGGTGGTGATCGAAGGTACGCCGGGCATCGGCTGGTCGGTGATAAGCTTCTCGCCGCTGTCGATGCTGTGCGGCTTCGTCCCGTTCTTGATATACTCGGCGACCTGCTCGACGCCGTCGGCGGCCATCAGCAGCGGGTACTGCTGCGAGGTCGCGTCGATGATGCCCTGCTTGACCCACGGCATCGCGAAGCAGCCGCCATCGATGGCGACCGCGATGACGCCCTTGTCCTTGCCCGCCGCTTTCAGCGCCGCCATGCCGCCGTAGGCCGACGGCTCGTTGATCGCATAGACGACATCGATTTGGTCGGCCTTCTGCAGGATGTTCTCCATCGCCTTGCGGCCGCCCTCGGTCGAGCCTTGCGTGACGTCGGAGCCGACGATCTGCGGGCTGTCGCTCGGGGCATAGTGCTTGGGATTCTTGACCGGGATGCCGAACCCGGTGAGGAAGCCGTTGTGGCGCTCGTAGTCCACTGACGGCTGGTTGGCGGCGAGATCGAGAGTCGCGATCTTGGCTGTCGCCGCCTTGTCGCCGAGCTTGGCCTTCGTCCACGCGCCGATCAGCTTGCCCGCGGCGAAGTTGTCAGTGCCGATGTTGGCGTTGGCGGCGTCGGCCGGGTCGAGCGCGGTGTCGAGGGTGATGACGACGATGCCGACGTCGCGCGCCTTCTTGACGGTCGGCACGATCGCGGTCGAGTCGCTCGGCACCAGCAGGATGCCCTTGGCCCCGGCGGCCATCAGCTGCTCGATCGCGGCGACCTGACCGTCGTTGTCGCCGTCGAACTTGCCGGCGTAGGCTTGCGGCGTGAGACCGAGTTCCTTCGCTTTCGCTTCGAAGCCCTGCTTCATCTTGACGAAGTACGGGTTGGTGTTGGTCTTGGTGATGAGCCCGACGATGTCGCCGGCATAGGCTGGGGCGGCGGCCAGTGAAAGCGAGATGGCTGCGCTGGCGACAGATGCCAGAATTCCTGAAAGCTTGGTCATGAGGTTTCCTCCCATGGGTTAAATCGGCAACGCGTCGCGAGCGCGGGGCGAGCGATGGTTGCCCGAGGCACGCGCGGCGCGCCTCGCGTCGTCTCCGCTATTGGGCCAAACTTTTCGGCGCAAGTCAAGGATAATTATAGCCGCTTTAATTACTCTTTGACAGCGCGTCTCAATCCGCTCAGTCTTAAGATGGCATCCGTCGCAAGCACTGCGGGAGGTCAAAGATGAAGCAGGCGCGAAGCAGTTCGCGCGCCCGTTACGCTCACCTGGTTCAGGGCCTCAGCGAAGCGGAGTCGGTGTTTGTCTCCTCGGCGGCTGAAACCGCGAGCGGCGCCAACCAAGCTGGGGTGCGCCTCTACAACGAGAGGTTGCTCCTGTCGCTCGTGCGACGTTTCGGTCCCCTGTCGAAAATCGAGGTGGCGAGAGTGACCGGTCTTTCCGTGCAATCGACCTCGGCGATCATGAACCGCCTGCAGACGGACGGCCTGTTGAAGCGCGAGGCGCCGCTGCGCGGCCGCGTCGGACAACCGACGGTGCCGATGTCTCTCGATCCGGAAGGAGCATTTTCCCTCGGCCTCAAGATCGGCCGGCGCAGCCTCGACCTCGTCCTCGTCGATTTTCGCGGCGCGGTTCGCCGGCGCGATCGCCGAACGTTCGCTTTTCCGACGCCCTCGATGATCCTCGAGTTCGTCCGCGGCTCGCTGCCACGGATGACGGAGGCGCTCGACGAGCGGCAGAAGCGGCGGATCGCCGGCCTCGGCGTCGCCTTTCCGTTCCAGCTCTGGACCTGGGAAGAGGAGATTGGGGCTCCGCCCGGCGCAATGCGGGCGTGGCGCGACTTCGACGTCGAGGCGGAGATTGCGAAGCTCTGCCCCTACCCCGTGATCCTTTGCAACGACGCCACGGCAGGTTGCGCGGCCGAGTTCTTCTTCGGCCGCGGCTGGCGATTCCGCGACTTTCTTTACTTCTTCGTCGGGGCCTTCATCGGCGGGGGTCTGGTTCTTGACGGCGCCTTGCGGACGGGACGCACGGGCAACGCCGGCGCTTTGGGTTCGATGCCGGTTATGCCAAAGAGCGAAGGCAGGCGCGCGCCTCAGCTCATCGCCTGCGCCTCGATCTTCCAGCTCGAACGTCGCCTCGATGCGGCCGGCGTCGACGCTTCCCCGATCTGGGCCGCGCCGAGCGACTGGCCAGACTTCGGCGCGCCACTTGACGCCTGGATCGAAGAGGTCGCGTTCGCCTTGGCTTACGCTTCGCTTGCGGCGATCTCGGTTGTCGACTTCGAGGCGATTATCGTTGATGGGGAGATGCCGGCTCACGTGCGCGACCGGGTGACCGCCCGCGCGACGAAGATTTTCGCGGGGCTTGACCGGCGCGGCTTGAGCGACGTTGAGATCGTTCCGGGGACGGTCGGCGCAGACGCGCTCGCTATAGGGGGGGCTGCGCTGCCGCTTCTCAAGAATTTTGGCCGGGACCGGGAAGTCCTGCTGAAGGACGCATTGAGCCAGGCGGTCTAGTTGTGACTATTTGCCGCATTCCACGCGGGCACTGAGAGGCGCCATGACCCGACGCATCGTCAAGGTTGAGCCCTTCGACCTCGTGGTCTTCGGCGGCACAGGCGATCTTGCCCACAGAAAGCTCTACCCGGCGCTCTTCCACCGAGAGCGGAGCGAACAGTTCACGGAGCCGACCCGCATCATCGGCGTGTCGCGCCGCCATCTCGGCCGCGACGAATTCCGGGCCACCGTGAAGGACGCGCTCATTAGATACAACGCCTTCGGCGAAGGGACAGGAGACGCAGCAGGCCGGTTTTTATCTCGACTGGAGTACGTCGCGGCCGACGCCACGAGCGAGGAAGGCTGGCAGGAGCTGAGGTCCCTGCTCGCCTCGGATGAGCGCGTGCACGCGTTCTACCTCGCGACCGGTCCCGATCTCTTCTGTCCCCTCGCCAGCCGGCTCGGCTCGGAGGGGCTCGTCACGTCCCGCTCGCGCATCATCGTCGAGAAGCCCATCGGCAAGGATGGGACGACTGCCGCCGTCATCAACAACGAGATTGGGTCCGTATTTTCTGAAGGCGCGATCTTCCGCATTGACCACTACTTAGGCAAGGAGTCGGTGCAGAACCTGATGGCGCTGCGCTTCGCCAACGTTCTGCTCGAGCCGTTGTGGAACAACGCCCACATCGATCACGTGCAGATCACCGTCGCCGAGACGCTGGGCGTCGAGGGACGCGGCGGTTATTACGACGAGGCCGGCGCGATCCGCGATATGGTCCAGAACCATATGATGCAGCTCTTGTGCCTCGTCGCCATGGAGCCGCCGAACTCGCTTGACGAGGATTCGCTGCGCGACGAGAAGCTCAAGGTGTTAAAGGCGCTCCAGCCAATCGACGATTCGAACGCATCAGCCTTTACCGTGCGAGGGCAATATCGCGCCGGCTTCGCCGACGGCGGGCCGGTCCCGAGCTATCTGCACGACGTCGGCAGGGAGGAGAGCCGCACCGAGACATTCGTCGCCCTCAAGATCAGCGTGGCCAATTGGCGTTGGGCGGGAGTGCCGTTCTACTTGCGAACCGGCAAGCGTCTGCCGCAGCGGTTTTCCGAGATCGTGGTCGGGTTCCGGCGCGTGCCGCACGTCATCTTTGACGCGATGTCGGATTCGATGCCGCCTAATCGGCTCGTGATCCGCGTTCAGCCCGACGAAGGAATCAAATTATGGATGATGGTGAAGGAGCCGGGGCCGGGCGGCATGCGCCTTCAGCACCTGCCGCTCGACATGAGCTTCGCCAAAGCGTTTCGCGCGCCCTCCGCCGACGCCTACGAGCGGCTACTTATGGATGCGATTCGCGGCAACGCGGCGCTCTTCATGCGCCGCGACGAGGTCGAGGCGGCGTGGCGGTTCATCGACCCAATTCGTGAGGCCTGGGCGCAGTCGCAAGAGCCGCCGCGCCCGTACGCCGCCGGGACTTGGGGTCCGAACGCGTCGGTCGCGCTCATCGAGCGCGACGGGCGGACCTGGAACGAGGACTACGGGGACGGGGAGTAAAGGTTCTCAAGCGCTTGCGGAGGGCGCTTGATTTCCGCTCGCGGCAGTCAAGACGAACTGCGCCGACGACTTCGACAAAAGCTCTCCAGCATCGGCCTCCTCGCAACCACGGATTCCGGCGCCTTGTCGAGATCGGCCCAAGTATGATTGATGCGCCCCACAGCGATTTAGAGATTTCCCCCGCTGCGTGGCGATCGTGTAATGATGGCCGATGATCCAATCCAACACTGAAACCGAAAGCGCCGCTACCGATACCCGATACGGTCGACTGAGCATCGCGGGAGGGGACGATGTCGTCAGCCAATTCCTCGTGCGATTCGGAGAATGGGGTTGGGACGAAGTTGGTTTTGTCGCCTCGACGCTGCCTGAGTGGGCGCGGGTGCTCGATGTCGGCGCCTATCTCGGGACGTTTGGCCTTGGGCTCTCCATTCGAAAGCATCTTGGTTTTTTGTGCCTCGTCGAGGCGAACCCGAGAATCCTCCCTCTCCTGAGAGCGAACATCCAGACGAACGCCGCGTGCCCGACCGCTGTCGTGAGCGCGATGGTCAGCGGCGCACATATCTCGTTGCGTCCGAGGCGAGGAGATCCAAAAGACCTCGGGTCCGCCTCGGTTGGCTCCGATGCGGAGGGCGATTTCGCCGCCGGCCTGCCGGAACCGGCGCTGACGCTGTCCCAACTCAGCGCTCAGTACGGCCACTTCGACCTGATCAAGCTCGACGTCGAAGGAATGGAACGCGACATCCTCTATGCGAACCGGGATTATCTCAGCCGTGGGGACGCGACGCTTTGGATCGAGTGCAACCAAACCTCCAAATCGCTCCGCGCGGCTGAACTCGCGCTTTCGTGGCGCCTCCCGTCTTGGTACTTCGCGTTTCCGTCGCACAATCCGGACAATTTTCGCGCCGAACTTGAACCCATCTACCCATGGGCTTACGAAGCTGGCCTGCTCTTGGCGCCGAAGATTCCGCCGACGATGGACGCGGATCTTAAGAACCACAATTGCATTTTGCAGCCGATTGGCAGCGTCACGGATCTCGAGGAGGCGATGTGGTTCACTCCTCGTTGGCTTCCAAGAGAGCTTGCGCATGCGGGAGTCGCTCAAATGGCCGCAGCGGCCGGACGGGCGTTGCTCAAACAATCGCGCGACAATTTTCTTCCCGAGCGTTCGACCGGCGGGATTTTCCTCAACGTCGATCGATCGGAAGGCGAAGAAATTGCAGATATGAGCGATCCTCTGACGCGGGAACGCAGGCGCCGCGAGGTTGTCGAGGCGGGATTTGCGTCAGCCGAAAAGGTTGCGCTCGAGCGCCTGAGCGAGTTGACCCTGGAACGCAGGCGCCGCGAGGTGGTTGAGGCCGGACTCCTGCAGGCGGAAAAGCTTGCCCTTGAACGCCTGGCTCAATTGAACGAAGAACGACGGCGTCGCGAGGCGGCTGAGACCCAGCGAGCCCAAGCGGAGAAACTTGCCGCTAAGGCCGCGCTTGACGAGTCGGTGATGCTCGCCGCACACCTCGACAAATTGACCGAAGAACGGAAACGGCGGGAGGTCGCGGAACAGTTGCTTGCCAGCGCGAACGCGCATGCTCTTGCGCGTCTGGCCGAACTTGGAGCCGAACGAGAGCGTGCTGACGCAGCGGAGCGTAAGCTTGAGGACGCTCGTGCTCAGGCCGCAGTTGGCCGAGAAACGAACAGCGGTCGCATCCCCGCCCGGCCCGGTCGGGCGCACAAAGCGGCTGGTTCAGTCCTCCGTAGGCTGATGCGGCGCCTACGCTGGTCAGCGCGATCGATTTGAATTGGAAACACAGCTTTACTAAGCCGCCCGGGCGAACATTAAGGACCCTGTCATGAAAGCTTTGCGCGCTGACCGGCAGTAGCGAGATTGCCGCAATCAGGGAGGGGCTTTCTTTTCTCGGCGCGCGGTGGATGGCCACGCAGAATGACATGACCGCGCAAAAGGACGCTCACGTCCGCGCTCCAGGGGAGGCACTTGCCCGCATCCGCCCTTTGAGGGGACCGTAGCGGAAAAGGATGCGTGGGGATCCCGGCGACGGCCGAACGTCACAGTCCGACCTTGCCCGCGAGCTGAGGCAGCGGAGCGCGACGCCCGAGCGCCGACAAAGCAGCAGCGCCCTTTTCAAACCTAACCGCAATTGTTGCCCTTTCTGACGTGAGCCCAAGCGGCGCGGAAAAAGGAAATTCATTTGCCCATCCGCCAAGCGCGCTCAAGGCGCCGCTCGCCTATGCGAAAGCGCTGTTTTTGAAACGATGCGATCTCTCTGTTTTCCGAGTCGAAACCGTCGACTCTTGGCATCGCCGACGAGGTTGACCTCATGCTCGTAAGATCGAGCTCCTGCTGATAGTGGCCGCCGAGCGTGGCGGGGGCCCGCTGGCCCGCAATAGCAAGCACCCGGTATATGGTCGAGCCGCGCGTTGTAGAGCCCGGAGATGAGGTGCGACGCGCCGGGCCCCGAAGTCGCAAGACGCACGCCGAGCGTTTGGCGTAGGCGCTCGCCATCAAGGCGGCCATCTCTTCGTGCCGCGCCTGGATGAATTCGATCTTGCCGTCGGCGCGGTTCAGCGCCTAGATGACCCGTTGATGCCGGCGCCCGGATAGCCGACGATTTTGCGCGCGCCCGACTGGTGCGGGCGCTCGACGACGAAATCTCCAACGGTCTGGGCCATGATCTCAGTCTCCGATTCGAGTTTCGAAGCGATCCTTAGGCGCGGGCTCAACAACCCAATTGCGCCGGCGGGGGCATTTCCTCCGGACGCGCCGGCGGCGTCTCCTGAGGATTGGGCGGAGTAACGATGTCCGGTCCCGGCTCCGGGATCCCGGAAGGAAGGTCCGGCTGCGGCGCTTCCGGGGGAGTCGGCGGCCGGACAATATCCGGGCCAGGAATAGGAGTCGGGTTGTTCGGCGGCGCCGTCGGCATCTGTCCAGCCTTCGTCGTCGGTAATGCAGGCCAGGCCGCGTTTGTTCCTTAGTTGCGTCGGCTACGGCCAGGAAGACGACGATCGACGCCAAGCCGAACAGCCCTCGCTGAACAGGGTTGCGAGCCGACTTGTCGACGACGATTAGCGGCCCCGGCTCACGCCGATTGAGCGAACACCGCCCTGCGCCGCTCGAGGCTCTCGGCCGGCCAAAGGCTTTTGGAATCGTAATACGCCTCGAAGGCGGGGATGTTCGGCGGGAGGACAATCCAGGGAAGTTTCGAGCGCGTGTAGATGTGAACGTCCGGCGGCAGCGCCGAAGGCTCGTCGAGCGTTCCCACCCGCACGAAACTCAGCCGCTCCACCCCGCCATAGTGGCTCCAAACCGCGATGCGGCAGGTTGGACAGCGATGGATGACGTGCGGGCGGCCGCTGTCGGTCGGGACGGAGGTCGCCTTGGTCCGGCCGGCGATCTTCTCGACTCGTTCGGTTTCGATGAGGGCGTTGATCACGAAGGCGCTTCCGGTTTGCCGTTGACAGTCGCGGCAGTGGCAACAGTGTACGAACATCGGTTTCGATGTGAGCCGATAGCGCGCCTCACCGCAGGCGCACCCGCCTTCGAACGTGGTTTCCACTTTCGGACTCTTGGTCGTCCTCGAGCCGCCGCTGAAGCGAAGACTACTTGCGCTCGCGGCAAACGGCCAGCAAGATCGGCCGTCCGGCAGCTTTTTTCCAAAGACCCGTGGCCGCGGTCGGTGTCGCTTCGTGCTCTTCTGATGACGTCCAAGCCGATTGTGTCGTGGATTCTTGCGTCTCTGATTCCAGCTCGCGGCGCACAACCGACTGGGCGGCGATTGCGGCTGGCGGCGGCCGCTTCCACGCCGCCGGGAGGGACAATGGCGGATCGATCCGAAAAGCTTCGCCGAGCCTACGCCGCCGAGGTTTGCCGCCGGGCCGGAGTGCGCGATCCGCGGGTTGAGGCCGCTTTCGCCGCAGTGCCGCGCGAAAATTTCAGCGGTGCGCCTCCCTGGAGCATCGCTGGGGGCGTCATCGGAGCGGAGCGCTCCGATGATCTAGAGCGACTCTATGATGATGTTCTCGTGGCCATCGATCCGAGCAGGGGGATCAACAACGGACAGCCCTCGCTCCACGCGGAATGCATCGAGGCGCTTGCCTTGAAAGAGGGCGAGACCGTCGCGCATGTCGGGGCAGGGGCGGGATATTACACTGCGATCCTCGCGCATATGGTGGGCCTGATGGGGAAGGTTTTCGCCTATGAGATCGAGATCGACATCGCTGAGCGCGCTCGGGCGAACCTTAAGGCGTACCCGCAGGTCGAGGTCTTCGAGCGCTCGGGGGTTGAGGGCCTGCCGCCGGTCGATTCCATCTACGTCAACGCGGCCGCTTCTCATCCCGCGAAGGGATGGCTCGATGCGCTCAAGGTTGGCGGGCGACTCGTGTTCCCGATGCACGCGGCGGGCTCGAGCGGCGCCATGCTGGTGGTGACGAGGCCGCAGCAAGGACACGCTTGGCCGGCCAGATTCTTCAGCGGCGTCGTATTCATCGCCTGCCAAGGAGCGCAGGACCCCTCCGTGGCCGTGCGGCTCGACGAGGCGTTCCGGCGCGGGGGCTCCGGCAAGGTGAAATCGCTGCGTTTCGAAACGCCGTCGCTTGAGACAGACTGGCTTCGCGGCGCCGGATGGGCGCTCTCGACAGAAGAGTCGCCTGGCATTCAATATTGATGCGTTCAGCTTGCCGCCTTCAGGCCGGAGCTTTGGGTGAATCGATTGCGTAACATCTTGGGAAGAATGGCGCGGGCTGGCGTTCCTGTCGCGCTCGCGTTCGCCGGGACGCTCGCTTTCGCGGCGGGATCGTCGCCGACGCTCAAGGAGGTGAGGGACCGCGGCTCGCTGGTCTGCGGAGTGAACGAGGGATTGCCCGGCTTCTCTTACGTCGACGAGCGCGGAGCGTGGTCCGGCTTCGACGTCGATTTTTGCCGCGCGGTCGCGGCCGCCATTTTCGGCGATCCGAACAAAGTGCGGCTCGTGCCGCTCACCGCGGAAGCGCGCTTTGAGGCGCTGCGGGACGGGAAGATCGACCTGCTTTCGCGCAACTCGACCTGGACGATGGGGCGCGAGACCGAGTACGGCCTCACGTTCGTCGGGGTGACCTACTACGACGGGCAGGGATTCATGGCTCCACGCTCGCTCCAGGTCAGATCGGCGCTCGAGCTCGATGGCGCGAGGGTCTGCGTTCAAAGCGGGACGACAACCATAGCTAATCTCGCCGACTTCTTCGCGGCCAATCATTTGTCCCTGCAGGAGGTCACGTCCTCGTCCACAGGCGAGGCGATCAAGAACTACGAGGATGCGCGCTGCTCGGTTCTCACCAGCGACCTTTCCCAGCTCTACGCGCTGCGCCTGCGGCTTCGGAAGCCGCACGACCACGTCATTCTTCCGGACGTGATCTCGAAGGAGCCGCTCGGGCCGGTCGTGCGCCAGAGCGACCTTCAGTGGGCCGAGATCGTACAGTGGGTCCATTTCGCCATGCTCAACGCGGAGGAGCTTGGAGTGAGCTCAAAGACCCTCGGTCAGGCGATGCGGTCGCGGAAGCCGGAGGTGATGCGCCTTGTCGGGACAGCGGGGAATTTTGGCGAGCAGATCGGGCTCACGAACTCCTGGGCCGCGAACGTCATCCGCTCGGTCGGAAACTACGGCGAACTGTTCGACCGCAACCTCGGCGCGAAATCGCCGCTCGCGATCCCGCGCGGGCTCAATCAGATGTGGAACTCGGGCGGCATCCAATACGGGCCGCCGATCAGGTGATGCGACATCTTGTTCCCTTTTCTCCGCTCCCGCGCTATCATTCGGTTTTTCGGAAAAAGCGACGTGCTGTCATTAGCCGAATCGGCGGCCCAATCCTGTTGGTCGAGGCCAGACCAGCGGCCCGGCGTGCGCCGCCAGGACGGCGCGAAAAAAGATCCTATGCGGGTGGACGGTGGCCTGACTTGGTAGGCTGAGCTTCCACACACCAGCATGGAGGCAACCGATGCA
>Ga0209040_10001038_pt1 | contig 21732 bp, 22 predicted proteins | sample BogFormECP12_OM3_FD_188240 | JGI IMG/M metagenome (GOLD analysis project Ga0209040, IMG submission 188240) | Bog forest soil microbial communities from Calvert Island, British Columbia, Canada - ECP12_OM3 (SPAdes) (version 2) | ecosystem: Environmental > Aquatic > Freshwater > Wetlands > Bog ... | reverse complement strand
ATGGCTGTCCAGGTTTCCGGTCGGCTCGTCGGCGATGATGATGGACGGCCGGGCCACCAGCGCGCGCGCCACCGCCACCCTTTGCATTTGTCCGCCCGAGAGTTCGGCCGGCCGGTGCCGCGCGCGGTCGCCGAGCCCGACCCGTTCCAGTAGCTCCTCAGCGCGTGCGTCGGCTGAACGGGCAGGCATACCGTCTAGAACCAGCGGCAACGACACGTTCTCCACTGCGGTCAGCATTGGCACCAAGTTGAAGAACTGGAAGACGAATCCCAGGTTGCGCCGTCGGAACGCGGCGCGCCTGCCGGTGCTCTGCGCCCAGATGTCCTGGCCGGACACGGCTACCGTGCCGTTGTCAGGTGCGTCCAGCCCGCCGGCAATATGCAGGAGGGTCGATTTGCCGGCTCCCGATGGTCCGGTCACGACCACGAATTCGCCTGCGTCCAAGGTGAAGTCGAAGTCGACGAGCACATGTACATGCTCGTCGCCCCTGAGGTACGTCTTGCCGACGCCCTTCAGCTGCAGTACCGGCGTCACGCTTAAACCGCCGTCACCGACCGGGGTCACCACAGCCCCGCCAGTAGTGCGGGCAGGTCGGCAGCCAGCCCGGGCAGCTCGGCGGCGGGCAATGTCGCGGCGTACAGCGACGGCTCGGTAAAGAACGACGGCTCGAAAAAGGTCGGGCCTACCGCCTCAACGAACCAGGTAGGAAAGTTGAGGTCACCGAACGGCGTGGTGAAGAACGCCTCCGGCGTACCGCCGATGCTGTTGTAGACCTCGCCGAAGCCCTCAATCGGGAAAGAGTTGTACATGCCGTCCCCAATCCTGAAGTCGTTGTACTGCTCCCCGACGGGGACGTTGCCGGAGATGTCCTGTTCGACGGAAACGTTGTAGTTGTCGCCGCCGCCGTAGTAGGGGCGGTCGTAGCGCACCGCGCCCTCGAACGTCTCGGCCGGGGCGTTGAACAGGCTGAAATCCTGGTCATACAGTGTTTGCTGGAGCAACGGGCTGTCGTCGAAGGTGGAATTGAACTCGGGGCCAAACGGCGTGGGTGCATCGAGGTCGGCGTGCGCCGTGGCTGCGGAGAAGGCCAGCGCGGCCAGCGCGCCAGTCAGGGTGAGAGTGATGCGGATCATTGGTCAGTTTCCTAACTGTTGTTGTTCCTCGCGCAGCGATGATCAACGGCGTCCGGGTGTCCTGCCCCGCGATAGGAATCGTCACTCGCGCTCGGTCGGACGAGCGCAGTAGCGCACTACTGCAATTCGCCCGCTTTCGGCGCGGTACTACCGAGTCGCATTCTTGGGCCCCGGTCTATTGCCGCACGATCGTCTGTTGTGTTGAGCGCCGCAACAAGTTTCGCTTCGGCCATGCTGTACAGGCCATCCAGGGCGGCCTGCTCGACGTTGACGTACTGGCAGATCACGTCGGCGGCGACGCCGGCGTCGCGCAGTCTCAATGCCAGCGAATACGGCAACGGCAGCCGGCGGAGCGCCCGCTCGCGTTGGCTGAGTTCATCGGCCATCTGAGCAGCGTGCGTATATTTTCGTAGTGCCGACTCAGTAAGGCGATACTGAAATCATCGCCGGAGCGGAACGCACGCCGTCAGAGGCGATGTCACTCCGTTCGCGCCCCCGGGCGGGGTATCAGTGCGGCAAGTTCGTCGCGGCTGGTGGTTCCCGTCTTGGCCATCGCTCGGTAGATGTGGCTCTCGACGGTGCGTACGGAAACTGTCAGTCGCTCGGCGATTGCACGGTTGGACAATCCCTCACCGATCATCATCACGATCTCTGCTTCGCGGTCGGTCAACGGCAAGGGCCTAGCGGCCTGGCGTAGCGCCGGAGTGCTGGCGCCGCCGCATTGTTCGGCCAGCGCATCGCCGCGCGCCGAACATGTCAACGCCGATCCCCGCAGGTCTTGGCTGCGATACGCGAGGGCGGCATGGGCAGCCGCATCTAAAGCCGCGACAAGATCACCCATTCGTTCGAATTCCTCTGACACCGAGGACAATTCAGCAGCGTCGCCGTCGCGCAGGGCGACGGCGAACCGGGCAGCCAGGCCGGCACGTGGCCCTTCGACGATCGACTCGAGCTCACGCAACCTGGGTGCGCTGGTGCGATCACCGAACTGAGTGGCGGTCTGCAAGCAGACCACTTCGGCCGCGAATTGCCCGGCGGCTGCAGCCCTTTCGGCCGCCGACAGCACGACGGTGATCGCCTCGCTAACAGCCCCCTGGCTCGCAACCACCCACGCCCGGGCCAAGCTGCATTCGTAGTCGAGCGAGCGGAACGGACGCGGCAGCTTGTCCAGCACGGCGAGTATGGCGGCCGCCTCGCCCGTTGAACCATGCACGGCCAGCGCGGTCGTGCGCGGGATGTGATAGCGGTACCCCCAGCCGATGGCATGGGAGGCGGACAACCCTTCTGCCCCCTGTACCAACATCGCACATGCCGCATCTAGGTGGCCGGCCCCAAGCGCAGCCCGACCTGCCACGGCGGAGCCGAGTAACTGAGCGGCGCCCGGAAGATCGGCAGCCTGCTGGCGGACCCGTTCGGCCACCTCAACGGCGTCACCGATCCGCCCAGACAACAGCAACGCGCTGATGTGCGCATCAGCGATGTTGAACCTCATGTGCGGGGCGTCAAATGAGCGTGTCGCAGCGGTGTACCCCGCATCTGCGACGGCCACTGCTTCGGCGGTGCGCCCAGCGTCCGCGGCTATGGTAGCGAGCACCCACGCTATCTCCGCGCCAACGACGGCGGGCAGATCGTCCAATGCAAGGCCTTCCGAAGCTTGCCGCGCCGCCTCCGGCCGGTCCATCGCAAACCAGTACACCGTCAGGAAGGCATCGATATAGCTGCGCGCCTCAGGTGGTGTGGTGCGCGACCCCTCGTCAATGATTTCTTTCGCGCGCGATTGGTCACCGAGCGCCCAGAGCATATTGCTGGCCCGCAGGAACGCCAATCTGGCGTGGTCCTCGTCCGTCAACGCGCCGCTGTCAATCTCGGCGAGCACCGCGTCGGCCTCCTCGCCACGGCCCAACCACGAAAGTGCATGCGCACGAACAAAATTCGGTTCCGGCCCCCCTCCGGCGCGGATTGCCGCTTCCGCGAGTCGATCGGCGAGCGGCAGATCCGCCAGCCAGACGGCGCCCTGGGCTGCCCTAACGAGCAGGTCCGCGTCGGGTGTGAGGTCGGAGTCGAGACTCAACGTCGCGCGGCGCACCACGACCTGGATATCGTCGCGGTCATCGGCCGCGGCGAGTTCGTCGGCGACCAGTCCGCGCAACCGTCGTAGCCGCGTCGGTGCCGCGCGCCTGCGGCGCACCTCACCATAGAGCGGATGCGCCACCCGCACCTCCACGCCGCCAACGACGGGCTCAAGCGTGATGAGGCCACGGGTGTCGGATTCCTCGACCGCCGCCGGATCAGCGATCCGCCTGAGGGCCGCCAGGTCGATCGGCTCCCCCACAGCCAGCGCGTCGATCACATCGCTAACCGGCGCTGGCAGGGCTCCGATGCGGGATTCGATCAGCTCAACCAGGCCGGGCGGCACGACGGGATCACCGAGCCACCGCCAGTACCCGTGCAGTTGCACGATTCGGCCGTCAGCGACCTCCTGTTCCACGATGTTGCGCAGATACAAAACGTTGCCGCGCGTAAGCTTCCATAGCCGCTGAGCCGCATCCGGTTCCACCGGTCCCTCGAAGGTTGCCGACAGCAGCGTGGTGGTTTCATCGAGCGACAGTGGCTGCAGGTCGAGCCGGTCGAATTCGCCAACCGTCCATATCTCTTGCACAGCGGCGGCAATCGGTTCACCGTCGCGAATGGTGAGAATCACTTTCGCCGCGCCGCGCTCCACGATCTGGTGCACAACGAATATCGACAAATCGTCGAGCAAATGCACGTCATCGACACACACCACCACGGTGGCGCCCGAAGATGCGGCCGTCAGCGACTCGATCACCCCCCGCAGCAACTGAACGGTATCGGTGACACCCGACGGCGCCCACGCCGTGAAAGCACCCAGCGGAATCGCCCGCGCCGAAGATGTGCCGCCCACCCACCGGCATTCGTAGCCGTGCGACTCAGCAGCAGACAAGGCCTCACGGGCGATCCGACTCTTGCCGACACCCGCCGCCCCGTAGACGACGATCCCGGACGCATCCGAAGCCAAGATGGCGGCCTCAATAGCTTCCGTCTCCTCCGAGCGCCCAATTAACGGCCACGACAAACGCACCCCCAAAGCCTAGGAGCGCGGACCCCGCAACGCGGAGCATACGAGCGACTTCGACGAAGTGCGCGGTCGTTCGATTGACCGCAGCTGCGCCATGTAATGCCGCAGCTGCCCACGCGGTGGCTGTCCCGGCGCCGATCGGTCAGTGGTAGAACCAGCTTTGATCTTGGTGGCAGGTCCAGGATTCGAACCTGGGTAGGCGTAAGCCGACGGATTTACAGTCCGCTCCCATTGGCCGCTCGGGCAACCTGCCTGTGTGGTACGGGTAGCAAGAGTACAACGAGGATGTACCGGGTGCATAAACGGCCAACACCGATGAAAGGGGACGCATCCAATGGCGGATTCATCTTTTGACGTCGTCAGCAAGATCGACCGGCAGGAGGTTGACAACGCCCTCAACCAGGCCGCCAAGGAACTCGCCACCCGGTTCGACTTCCGCGGCACCGACACCAAGATCGCCTGGAAGGGCGAGGAGGCGATCGAGCTGACCAGTTCCACCGAGGAGCGGGTCAAGGCCGCCGTCGACGTGTTCAAGGAGAAGCTGATCCGTCGCGACATCAGCCTCAAGGCATTCGATGCCGGCGAGCCGCAGGCCTCCGGCAAGACCTACAAGGTCACCGGCACCCTCAAGCAGGGCATCAGCAGCGAAAACGCCAAGAAGATCACCAAACTCGTCCGCGACGAGGGCCCCAAGACCGTCAAGACCCAGATTCAAGGCGAGGAGGTCCGCGTCACCAGCAAAAAGCGGGACGACCTGCAAGCCGTTATCGCGATGCTCAAGAAGGCCGACCTCGACGTGGCTTTGCAGTTCGTCAACTACCGGTAGATCGTGCGGTTCGTGCATCCTGTCCATATGCATGAATCGCATGTAGCATGGTTGCCATGACCACTGCCGAGGACCTCGTCGTCGCGACGCAACGCGTTCGGGAGAGTGCGCAAGCCGTCGGCGCTGCCCTGGCATCGGTCGCGGTGTACACCGAGCCCGCCATTGCCCGGGCCGTCCAGGCCGAGCAGAACCTCTACGCCCGAATCGAGAATGAGTTCGGGATGCTGACCAGCACCGAGGCCGGCACTCGGATGGGGTCGCGGTCACGTGCTCCCCGCAACCTCGCAGCCACTGCACACCGCAACAACACCCTCGTCGCCGTGCGGCAAGGCAACAGCCTCGTCTACCCCGGCTTTCAGTTCGGGCCGGACGGACAGCCCCTCGAGGTGATCGGCCGCCTGCGCGAGACCGCGGAAGCCAACGACTGGTCGGAAGCTGGTCTCGTGCAGTGGCTGTGCTCGCCGACGACTTACTTCGACGGAGATCGACCCGTAGACCGCCTCGCCGAGGACCCGGACCGAGTCGTCGATGTGGCGAGAAATGCCCTGGCCGTGTCGTGGTGAAAGGGCCGCCGACCCCTTTCAAACCGGCCACCGACACCCTGCCCACGGGACACCTGCTGTATCGCGTCTTCACGTCAACCCGCACGGCCAGCGAGTTCAACCCCGGCGTGGGCGCACCGACCCGGTTCGGTTTCTTCGGCCAGCCGAAGGTACCCATCATGTACGCAGCCGACACCGAAGAAGCGGCCGTTGCCGAGACGCTTCTGCACGATATCCCGGTCGAAGGGGGCCTTCTGCCCTACGACGACTACTCCCGCAAAGCGCTCGCCCGCCTGGAGGTGATCCGCGAACTGCGCCTCGCAGTCCTGCACGGTCTGGATTTACGACGCCTCAAGGTCAGCCCCGAGGATGTCACGTCGAGCCCCTCGTCCACTTACGCGACCACAGTGCAATGGGCCGAAGCCGCGCACGGGATCGGCGTGGACGGCATGGTCTGGATGTCGCGACTGTGCAATACCGCCAAGGCGTACGTGTTTTTCGGCGACGAGTGCGCTGACGCGTTCGCTCAGGACATGTCGCACGCGCGCATCTTCGCCAGCCCCGCCGACCAGAAGTGGCTAATCGACCATTGCGCGCCACTGCATATCGACGTACTACTTCAGCCGTCATGATCGGCGCCACGCTGGCTCAACCAACCGGTGGTTGCCTAATGTGGTGATCAGCACCGCGCCGCCGCGGGAGAAGCGAGGTTCGCAATGAGCGTGACGCCCCAAGCCGCTGCTGACACCGTCCCTACCCCGGAGGATGGCGGAGACTTCGACGTCGTCATCATCGGCGCCGGCTTCTCGGGCCTGGGCGCGGCCTACCGCATCACCGAGCGCAACCCGGGGACCAGCTACGTCATCTTGGAGCGGCGCGAGCAGATCGGCGGCACCTGGGACCTGTTCCGCTACCCCGGCGTCCGCTCCGACAGCAGCATTTTCACCTTGTGCTTCCCGTTCGAGCCGTGGACCCGGAAAGAAGGGGTGGCCGACGGGGTGCATATCCGCGAATACCTCGCCGCCACCGCGCGCAAGTACGGCATCGACCGCCACATCCGGTTCAACAGCTACGTTCGCTCGGCGGACTGGGATTCGTCGACCGACACCTGGACGGTCACCGTCGAACAGGACGGCGCCGAGAAGATCTACCGCGGCCGGTTCGTGTTCTTCGGGTCCGGCTACTACAACTACGACGAGGGATACACCCCGGACTTCCCCGGCATCGAAGAGTTCGACGGCGCCGTCGTTCATCCGCAGCATTGGCCCGAAGACCTGGACTACACCGACAAGAAGATGGTGGTTATCGGCAGCGGCGCCACCGCGATGTCGCTGATCCCCTCGCTGGCCGAGAAGGCGTCCAAGGTCACCATGCTGCAGCGTTCGCCGACCTACCTGTTCTCGGGGCCGAAATACAGTGCCGCAGCGGATTTCTTGCGGAAAGTGTTGCCGGGCAGGGTTGCCCACTCGATCATCCGGCAACGCAGTGCGCTGCTGGAGGGCGTGATCTGGTTCTTGGCGCGCAAGACACCGGGCTTTATACGGTGGTTGATCCGCCGCATCGCGATCAGCAATCTGCCCGAGGGCTACGACGTCGACACACATTTCAAGCCGCGCTACAACCCGTGGGACCAGCGGCTGTGCCTGATCCCCGACGCCGACCTGTACGTCGCGATCGGCGATGGGCGCGCCGACGTGGTGACCGACCACGTCGACCACTTCGATTCCAGCGGCGTCGTTTTGAAGTCCGGCGGGCATCTCGACGCCGACATCATCGTCACCGCCACCGGCCTGCAGCTGCAGGCGCTGGGCGGCGTGACGGTGTCAGTCGACGGCGGCGAGATCAAGCCGCAGGACCGCTTCGTCTACAAGGCCCACATGTTGGAGGATGTGCCGAACCTGTTCTGGTGCGTCGGGTATACCAACGCCTCATGGACCCTGCGCGCCGACATGACCGCCCGCGCGACGGCAAAGCTGCTGGCTCACATGAAATCTCGCGGTTATACGCACGCCTATCCGCATCTCGACGGTGAGCCGATGCCCGAAAAGCCTTCGTGGGACATCCAGGCCGGTTACGTGCTGCGCTCGCCGCACGCGCTGCCCAAATCCGGCACCAAGCGGCCGTGGAACGTTCGGCAGAACTACTTCGCCGACGCCATCGATTACCGGTTCGACCGGATCGAAGAGGCCATGGTCTTCGGCCGCGCCGACGAAAAGGCGGCGCTGGCCGGATAACTGCTCCGTTCGCGAAATGTCGGTGACACACCGATAACTGGACTGGCAGCCGCGCACTTACCGGAGCATTATTGAGCCATGCTAATCACACGGAATTTCGTCACATCGGTGGTCGTGGCGGGAGCTGCAGCTGGGGCGATTGCCGCCGCATCGGTAGCCGTCGTGAGCACGACGGCGCCGACCACCGCGACCAGTCACGTCATTCTCGCCGACCCAGCGAATGGCGGCGGCGGCCCGGACGGTCAGGGTGGCGGAGGCGGCTGCGGGAGCGGTCCCGGCTGGAACGGCTGCGGCGGCTGGAACCCATTCCAGGGTGGCACGGTCAACGCTTGCTCCAACGGAGTCTGCGGGGGCTGGGACGGCCAACGCGGCTGGGGCCACTTCTAACCAACCGCCGGTAAAGATTGGGCGACGGCAATACGCTGGTCGCCATGGCAGCTGCTATGCGCGAACCGAACGTCGTCGTTTTGGGCGGTGGTTCCTGGGGCACTACTGTCGCGTCCATCTGCGCGCGCCGCGGACCGACGCTGCAATGGGTGCGATCGGAAGAGACCGCCAAGGACATCAACGAGAACCACCGCAACACGCGCTATCTGGGCAAGGACGTCGACCTCAGCGAAACCCTGCGCGCCACCACCGACTTCTCCGAGGCCGCCAGCTGCGCCGACGTCGTCGTGATGGGGGTGCCGTCGCACGGGTTCCGCGGCGTGCTCACCAAGTTGGCGACCGAGTTGCGGCCATGGGTGCCGGTGGTGTCGTTGGTCAAGGGGCTCGAGCAAGGCACCAACATGCGGATGTCTCAGATCGTCGACGAAGTGCTGCCCGGCCATCCCGCCGGCATCCTGGCCGGGCCCAACATCGCCCGCGAGGTCGGCGAAGGCTACGCGGCCGCGGCGGTGCTGGCGATGCCCGACCAGCACCTCGCCGCGAGGCTGGCACAGCTGTTCCGCACCAAACGTTTTCGCGTGTACACCGTCGACGATGTGCTTGGCGTGGAGATGGCCGGCGCATTGAAGAACGTCTATGCGATCGCCGTCGGGATGGGCTACTCGCTGGGTATCGGCGAGAACACTCGGGCCATGGTGATCGCCCGCTCGGTGCGCGAGATGTCAAAGCTGGGCGAGGCGATGGGTGGACAGCGCGATACCTTCTTCGGCCTGGCCGGCCTGGGCGATCTGATCGTCACCTGCACCAGCCAGCGCAGCCGCAACCGCCACGTCGGCGAGCAACTCGGTGCCGGCAAGCCCATCGACGAGATCATCTCGTCGATGAACCAAGTCGCCGAGGGCGTCAAGGCCGCCACCGTGATTATGGAGTTCGCCGACAAGTACGGGTTGAACATGCCGATCGCGCGCGAGGTCGATGGGGTGATCAACCACGGCTCTAACGTGGAGGAGGCCTACCGCGGGCTGATGGTCGAGACTCCAGGACACGAGGTCCACGGACCGGGGTTCTGAGCCCGCAAGCCACACCAGCCACAGCCGTACCCGCTGCCGTGATATCGCATGCGCCGTCGAATCGGAAAGTCACCGCATGCTCGGCTTGTGGGGACTCCTGAGGCTGGTGAGACTAGTGCCCGGCCATTTCCTCGAGCCGGCGGATCCGGTCGGCGATCGGCGGGTGGGTGGCAAACAGCGAACCGATTCGCTCACCGTTGCGGAACGGGTTGGCGATCATCAAGTGTGCCTGGGCCGCAAGCCGCGGCTCGGGAGGTAGCGGCGCGGCCTGCACACCACCGGAGATCTTGCGCAGCGCCGAGGCCAACGCCAACGGGTCGCCGGTCAGCAGCGCACCCGATTCGTCGGCTTGGTATTCGCGCGATCGCGACACAGCCATCCGCACTACCCCGGCCGCGATCGGGCCCAACAGCGAAACCAGCAGCAGCGCAAAGGGATTGCCGCCGTCGCGATTGCCGCCGAATGCACCTGCGAACATCGCCATGTTAGCCAACGCGGTGATCACCGACGCCAGCGCACCGGCCACACAGGAGATCAGGATGTCGCGGTTGTAGACGTGCGAAAGCTCGTGACCCAGCACCGCACGCAGCTCGCGCTCGTCGAGGATGTTGAGAATCCCGGTGGTGCAGCACACCGCGGCGTTGCGCGGGTTGCGGCCGGTGGCGAATGCGTTGGGCGCGGCGGTGTCACTGATGTAGAGCCGCGGCATCGGCTGGTGGGCGGCGGTGGCCAGCTCACGCACGATCCGGTACATCGCCGGCGCCTGCAGCTCCGACACCGGCTGCGCATGCATCGCCCGCAGCGCCAGCTTGTCGCTGTTGAAGTAGGTGTAGACGTTCATACCGACGGCGAACAGCACAGCGATCCACAGCGCGGTCCGGCCGAACAGCCCGCCGACGAACACGATCAGCGCCGACATGCCTACCAGCAAGGCGAACGTCTTGAACGTGTTGTGATGCGGATGCCAGGTCATCAGCTTCCTCCTAGTCGCTCATTAAACGCTCAAGGCAGCCCCATGAGTTCCTGAAACCTAGCCGTGTCGGTGGATCGTGTAGTCGACCAGAGTGGCCAGCGCCTGCCGACCACGGCTCTCGGGCAGCGCGGCCAACTCCTCCCGCGCCTGCGCGGCGTATCGCGCCACATTGTCCTTGGCCTTGGCCATCCCTGCCGAGGCCCGCAGCAGCGCCAACGCCTCGGCCACCCGCGCGTCGTCGTCGATCGGCCCGACCAGCAGTTCGCGCAGCCGATCAGCATCCGGTCCGCTGTCGTGCAACGCGTAGAGCACCGGCAACGTATGGACACCTTCGCGCAGGTCGGTGCCGGGCAGCTTGCCGGACTCGTCTGGGTCGCTGTCGATGTCGATGATGTCGTCGGAGATCTGGAACGCCGTACCGACAATGCTGCCCAGTCGGCTGAGCCGCTGGATTTGCTCCTCGTCGGCACCGGAGAACATCGCGCCGAACTGGCCCGCCGCACCGATCAGACAGGCCGTCTTCTCATACACCACCTTCAGGTAGTGCTCGATCGGATCGGCGCCATTGGCCCCTTCATCTATCCCCCGGGTCTCGCGCATCTGACCGGTCACCAGCCGGGCGAACGTCTCGGCGATGATCCGCACCGCGTTGGGACCCAGCCGTGACACCAGCCGCGACGCCGTCGCGAACAGGTAGTCGCCGGCCAGGATCGCGACGTTGTTGCCCCACCGCAGGTTGGCGCTGGGAGCCCCGCGGCGCACTTGAGCCTCGTCCATCACGTCGTCGTGGTACAGCGTGGCCAGGTGCACCATTTCGATGACCGCACCGGCGATCGTCACCTCATCGGCGTCCGGCCGCGGCCCTAACTGGGCGGACAGCACCGTGAAAAGCGGGCGGAATCGTTTGCCGCCGGCCTCGAACAGATGCAGCACAGCCTCCGTCATCAGGTCGTCTGACCCGCGCAGCTCGGTTTCCATCAGTTGCTCGATGCGGGCCACCCCGTCGCGCACATTCGTGGCTAATGCGGCATCGCCGAAGTCCACACCCGCTACCACCGTCGCCGGAGTCTTCACCCGACCAACATACTGGTGAGCATGCACAGCAGCGCCGACGTGGTGGTGGTGGGCGCCGGACCGGCTGGGTCGGCGGCGGCCGCCTGGGCCGCCCGGGCGGGCCGCGACGTGCTCGTCGTCGACGCGGCCAACTTTCCCCGCGACAAGGCCTGCGGTGACGGACTGACGCCGCGAGCCGTCGCCGAGCTGGAGCGGTTGGGGCTGGGCGACTGGCTGGATGCCCGGATCCGGCATCGCGGACTGCGGATGAGCGGATTCGGCGGCGAGGTGGAAGTCGAATGGCCCGGCCCGTCGTTCCCGTCGACCGGCAGCGCGGTGGCCCGCGTCGAGCTGGACGACCGGATCCGCAAAGTCGCCGAAGACTCCGGTGCGCGCATGCGGCTTGGCGTCAAAGCTGTAGGCGTTCATCATGATTCGTCGACGCGTGTGGTTTCGGTCGCGCTGTCGGACGGGACGGAGATCAGCTGCCGCGAGCTGATCGTCGCCGACGGCGCCCGTTCGACCCTGGGTCGCGTTTTGGGTCGACGATGGCATCAGGAGACGGTGTACGGCATCGCCGCCCGCGGATACCTGACCACGCCGCGCAGCGACGAACCGTGGCTGACCTCACACCTGGAACTGCGCTCCCCCGACGGCGCGGTGCTGCCCGGCTACGGCTGGATCTTCCCGCTGGGCAACGGCGAGGTGAACATCGGCGTAGGCGCGCTGTCGACCTCCAAGCGGCCGGCGGAGCTGGCGCTGAGGCCGCTGATGTCGTATTACACCGACCTGCGCCGCGACGAGTGGGGGTTCACCGGCCAGCCCCGCGCGGTGTCGTCGGCGCTGCTGCCGATGGGTGGGGCGGTGTCGGGGATCGCCGGTCGGAACTGGATGCTGATCGGCGACGCGGCGGCCTGCGTCAACCCGTTGAACGGCGAGGGCATCGACTACGGGCTGGAGACCGGGCGACTGGCCGCGGAAATGCTAGAAAGGCTCGGCTCGGGTGACCTGTCCAGGGCATGGCCGCAACTGCTGCAATCCCATTACGGTCGCGGGTTTTCGGTGGCGCGCCGGCTGGCGTTGTTGCTGACGTTCCCGCGGTTCTTGCCTGCGACGGGTCCGATCGCGATGCGCTCGACGACGCTGATGGGCATCGCCGTGCGGGTGATGGGCAACCTGGTCACCGACGACGACGCCGACCGGGTCGCGCGGGTGTGGCGCGGCGGCGGGCTGGCCTCGCGGCTGATAGACCGCCGAAAGCCGTTCAGCTGACCGCGTTCCCCGGTGAGCAGACACAAAAGCCCCTCACGCCTCGGCGTGTCGGGGGCTTTTGTGTCTGCTCGGCAGCGGTCAGGGCTTGTAGGCGGCGTGCAGCGCGACGATGCCGCCGGTCAGGTTGCGCCACCGCACCGCCGACCACCCGGCGCGCGAAATCTGGTGCGCCAGCGCCGCCTGGTCGGGCCAGGCCCGAATCGACTCGGCCAGGTAGACATACGCGTCCGGATTGCTCGACACGGCGCGCGCCACCCGCGGCAACGCCTGCATCAAGTACTCCTTGTAGGCCGTGGCGAAAAGCCGATTGGTGGGCGTGGAGAATTCGCACACCACTAACCGCCCACCGGCTCGAGTGACCCGAGCCATCTCGCGCAGCGCCGCGTCGCGGTCCGCGATATTACGCAGCCCGAAACTGATGGTGACCGCGTCAAACACGTTGTCGCCGAACGGTAATCGGGTGGCGTCACCCGCGACTTTCGGCACAATCCGGGCATGCCCGGCCGCGAGCATTCCGACCGAAAAGTCGGTCGCCACGCACCACGCCCCGGAGCTGGCCAGCTCTACCGTCGACACCGCGGTGCCCGCCGCCAGATCCAGCACCTTCTCACCCGACCCGATGCCCAGCGCCAACCGGGTGGCGCGACGCCAATACCGGTCCTGACCCAGGGAGAGCACGGTGTTGGTCAGGTCGTAGCGCCGGGCGACGCCGTCGAACATCGACGCCACCTCGCGAGGATCCTTGTCCAGGGTCGCGCGGTTCACGCCGTCGACGCTACCTGTGCCCGGGAATGAGCTGCCGACGTGTGCGTTACTCGACTGCGTGAGCGAAAAAGTGTGGTTCATAACAGGTACATCGCGCGGCTTTGGACGGGAATGGGCGATCGTCGCGTTGCAGCGAGGCGACAAGGTCGCGGCCACCGCGCGGAACACCGCGACGCTGGACGACCTGGTGGACAAGTACGGCGACGCGATTCTGCCGATCCAACTGGACGTCACCGATCGGGACGCGGACTTCGCCGCAGTCGGGCAGGCGCACGATCACTTCGGGCGCCTGGACATCGTCGTCAACAACGCCGGTTACGGCCAGTTCGGCTTCGTCGAAGAGCTGTCCGAGCAGGACGCACGCGACCAAGATCGAGACCAATGTGTTCGGCGCGCCGTGGATCACTCAGGCCGCCTTGCCGTACCTGCGCGAGCAGCGTAGCGGGCACATCATCCAGGTCTCCTCGATCGGCGGCATCACAGCGTTTCCGAACGTCGACATCTACCACGCGTCGAAGTGGGCGCTGGAGGGCTTCTCCCAAGCGTTGGCCCAAGAAGTCGCTTCGTTCGGCATCCATGTCACGCTGATCGAGCCGGCCGGTTACGACACTGACTGGTCCGGTTCGTCGTCCAGGCGCGCCGATCCGCTACCCGCATACGCCGAAGTGCATGCGGCGACCGAGGCGGTACGCCAGCAACGGTGGTCAGCGCCGGGCAATCCGAAAGCTTCTGCGGCCGCGCTGCTGAAAGTGGTGGACGCCGATGAACCGCCGCTTCGGGTGTTCTTCGGCGAGGCGCCGCTGGGGCTGGCGAAGGCCGATTACGAAAACCGGCTAGGCACGTGGGAACAATGGCAGCCGGTTGCCGAGTTGGCCCAGGGGTAGCTCACTCACCCTGCGCGCGTTGCCTGCGCGCCATGCGGGCCCGCGCGATGGGCGACAGTACCGCTTCGTAATGGCCGAGCAGCTCGTCGCAGACGACCGGCCAGCTGCGGCCCAGCACGCTGCGCCGCGCGGCCACCGCGTAGCGCTCGCGTTCCGCGACCAGGTGCGCGACAGCCTCGGGTAGCCGCGCCTCGAACTCGTTGACGGGCAACAGCAGTCCGGTGCGCCACGGGGTAACCAGGTCGCGTGGGCCGCCGGCGTCGGGGGCGATTACTGGCAACCCCGACGCCAGCGCTTCCTGCACGACTTGGCAAAATGTCTCGTGCTCACCGGCGTGCACGAAAACATCCATGCTGGCATACGCTTCGGCGAGTTCCTCGCCATACAGTGCGCCGGTGAAAACAGCTGTCGGCATTGCCGATTGCAGCTTGGCACGGTCGACCCCGTCGCCGACGATGACCACCTGTACCGTGTTGCCAGCAGCCAACGTGATGAGTCGCTCGACATGCTTCTCTGGCGCGAGCCGGCCCACAAATCCGACGATCGGCTTGCCATCTGGCGACCAGTGCTGCCGGAGGGCCTCATTGCGAGCCGACGGCACGTAGCGAATCACGTCGACCCCGCGGGCCCACCGGTGCACCCGTGGAATGCCATGAGCGACAAGAGACTCCATCGTCGCACTGGATGGCGCCAGGGTGCGGTCGGCGAGGCGGTGCAGGTGGCGGAACCACGCCCAGGCCGCCCGGGTGGTGATCCCGATGCCATAGCTCTCCGCGAAACCCGGTACGTCGGTTTGATATACCGCGACCGCCGGCACCCCGAGACGACGCGCCGCCCGCACACCGCCCCATCCGAGCAGCGCCGGCGACGCCAAATGCACTACGTCGGGATCGAATCGGCGCAGCACGCTCGTCATCCGGGGTGTGGGCACTCCGAGCGGTAGCGTGGTGACCTTCGGAAACATCCGCGACGGCGCCCGGTGCACCCGGATACCGTCGTGGATCCGATCGGCGGGCAGTTGTCCCGGCGGCGTGTCGGGCGCAATGACAAGGGCTTCATGACCAGTGCGGCGCAGGTGCTCGAGTATCCGGACTACCGAGTTGCTGACGCCGTTGACGTGCGGGAGAAAGGACTCCGCGACAATCGCTACGCGCACACCATCACGGTGTCAGCGCCGCCTGTCGATATGGTTACCGACGGGCATACGACACGCGAACTCTGATGCAAAGGAGGTTGGTCAATGGGGTTCTGCCTGCGGTTATTGGCCGCGACTGTGATGTGGTCGGCGCTTTTTGGCGCCCGGATCGCGCACGCCGACGTGCCACGCACCCCGGACGGCGACGGGGTGGTGCTTGGGTCCGGCTGGTCTGCCGCTGCCCCAGTGCAGTTGGAGATCTTCTGCGAACCCCAATGCTCGTACTGCGCGCAGTTGGAGTCGAGCTACGGCGACCGGGTTGCCGGTGACCTGGCCAGCGGCCGACTCGCGGTCACGTATCGATGGCTGACTTTCCTTGATGGCAAGCGTCACAACGACGTTTCCGGCCGGATAGCGAATGCGCTTTTTGTAGCGGCCGACCCGACAACCCCGGCGACCGCGTATCAGGCTTTCGTGCAAGACCTCTACCGCCATCAGAGTTCCGACGGCCCGAACAACAGCGACATCGCGGCGATGGCCCGCGAAAGCGGGGTGCCCGAGGTGCTGGCCGACCGGATCGCTGCCGGCGATTACGCGGTCGATGCCGCCGCGCTAAACGACGCCAACCGAGCACGTCTCGCTCAGGTAAACTCGGCAAACCCGGGCACCCCAACGGTTTACGACCTCAAAACGAACAGAGTCGTCGATATTCAGGACCCGGGCTGGCTTGACGCCTTGTCCAGCTGACGGTCCAGCCGTTTGTCCACCAACACCAGCCCGGCCAGGGCGGCCGCGGCGACTAGCCAACCAACCACCGCGATAGATCCGGCCGGGATGATAGCCAGCTTGGCGTTGCGGTGCTGCACCCGCACCAGGTTGGGGTTGAGTTTGTCGTATTCGACGTAAATCCGCATCCCCGTTGCCAATTCGGACGGATACAGCACACCGAGCTCTGGGCGGTAGGTGACCCGGTCCGGTGTGACGAATTCGATGGTGGAGCGCCGCGGTCCCGCGCTGAGCACCTCGGCCTCCGCCACTCCCATATTGCGTTGGATGGCAATGTCGTTGCGCCACGCCCCGGCCACCAGCAGCAACGACTGCAGCGTGACCAGGCCCGTCAGGATCAGCACGCCGAGGCGTGCCCAGCGCATCACGCGATGCCCCCGAGTGTCGGGGACATCGCCGCTGCGACCGTGAATGAGGATGCGCACCACAGCTTTCAGTGATGCGAGGGCCGTCACGGCCCTAGCGGGGACCTTCACAATGCAGCCTTGATGGCGGCGTGCAGCTGCCGCAGCGAGGATCGGTCGGCCTTGACCTCGAGCACTCGCATGCCGGCGCCCGGCTCGTCGAGCGCGGGGCCGAGTTCAGCGACCTCGATTTGCCGGCTGTCAACGTGGTAGGCGCGGCACAACGCGCCGACGTCCACGTCGTGCGGGGTGCCGAAGACCCGGGAGGACACGTCGGAAAACCGTGGGTCGCCCTGCTCGAGCAGTTCGAAGATGCCTCCACCGTTGTCGTTGGACACCACGATGGTCAGCTGGGACGGTATCGGTTCGGTCGGCCCGATCAGCAATCCGGAGCTGTCGTGCACGAACGTCAGATCGCCGATCAGCGCCACGGTGCGACCGCCCGTCTGCTCGTGCGCCAGCGCCGCCCCGATCGCGGTAGACACCGTCCCGTCGATGCCGGCGACCCCACGGTTGGAGCGCACCTTGATGCCGTGCGGATTGAGGCCCACCAGGGCGGCGTCGCGCACCGGGTTGGACGCACCCAGCACCAGTTGGTCACCGGGGCGCAGCGCGTCGGCGACGGCGGCGGCCACGTGCAGGCCGGTGGTCAGCGGGTGGGCCTTGAGCTGCCCGCGCACCGCAGCGATCGCGTGACGGTTGAGCTCGGCGCAGCGGCCCAGCCAGGCCGGGTTCGGCTCACCGGTGGTGGCCGCCCGGGTGCCGGTGGCCTGCGAATTACCCGACACATCAGGCCAGCGCGGGCCGGTCGTCAGCGCATAAACCGGCACCGACGGGTCGGCCAGCAGCGCCGACACCGGTCGGTGCAGGGTGGGGCGGCCCAGCATGATCACCTGCTGCGGGCGCAGCAGCGGCAGCGCCAGCGGGTGCAGCGGATTGGCCGCGGGCGGGGCGGTCGGCTCGGCAACCGTCGGCAACGCGGCCAATTCGGGCCGTTCGCCGGCGCCGTGACCGGCGATGACCACCGTGTCCAGGTTCAGGTCGACGTCCAGCGGCTGGTCGAAGCTGACCGGCGGGGTGTACGTCCACGGTCTGCCGTTCGGGCGACCGTGCGGGGTGGGGCCGGGGTCGGAATCGGGCACCAGCGGCTCGCGCAGCGGGATGTCGAAGTGCACCGGCCCGGCGTTGGCGCTGCGGGCACCGGTAGCGGCGACCAGTACCCGGCAGGTGGCTGACCGCCAGGTCGCATTGAGCGCGTCCATCCGCTCCGGTGTGTCCTCGGCCAGCCCGAGGCTGATCGTGGCGCGGACCTGGGTGCCGAAGTAGCCCAGCTGCTCCATGGTCTGGTTGGCGCCGGTGCCGAGCAGCTCGTAGGGCCGGTTGGCCGACAACACGATCAGCGGCACCCGCGCGTAGTTGGCCTCCACCACGGCCGGACCCAGATTGGCTACCGCGGTACCCGATGTCATCGCAACGCACACCGGCGCGCCCGCCGCGATGGCCAGCCCGATCGCCAGATACCCGGCGGTCCGCTCGTCGATGCGCACGTGCAACCGGATCCGGCCGGCCCGATCGGCTTCTTGCAGCGCAAACGCCAGTGGGGCGTTGCGCGAGCCTGGGCACAGCACCACATCGCGGACGCCGCCGCGGATCAGTTCGTCGACGACGACGCGGGCCTGTGCCGTCGAGGGATTCACCAGCCCAGCCTAGTCGGGCGACGATGCAGGCCGGGACGGCCTGAGGTGGGGGTACCTCCCGCTTGCGGGGGCGAGCCCGACCACTGGGTTTAGTTGGGTCAGTTGAGGAGCCCGGTTAGAACGGCACCTCGGTGAAGAAGTCCAGGATCGCGGTGTTGACCACCTCCGGCCGCTCGAGGAACCCGAGATGCCCGGTGTCGGCGATCTTCAGGTAAGTGGCGTTAGGCATGGCATCGGCGACTTCTTTGCCAAGGTGCGGCGGTGTCACCACGTCATCCGCGAAGCCCAGCACCAGCAACGGCGTCGGAATACTTCGATACGCGGGCAACCGGCTGCCCTGCGGCGAGGCCTTGCCTTGGCAGACGAATCCCGGAGTGAGCTTGATCGGCCAAAGGTTGAACATGCCGATCCACTCGGCGACGACCTCGTCGTTGCTCAGCGTCTTGGGTGAAAAGTTCTCCAGCAAACGGATTTTTGCGTCATAGGAAGCGGGCAGCTGGACGCCGGACGCGGCGAACTCGTCCTCCGCAGTCCGGAAGAAATCCCGTGCACGGTCCAGACGGCCGCGGGTGGCCATCAACACCGCCTGGCTCACCAAATCGGGCCGGACCACCAGCAACTCTTGCGCGATGTAGGAACCCAACGACACCGCCACGATGCGCACCGGGCCCGCTTCCAGGGATTCGATCAGCCCCACGGTGTCGGCGACCATGGTCTCGGTCGTGAAACCGTCGGCGTTCGCTGTCGCGCCGACCCCGCGGTTGTCGAAGGTGATGACACGGTAGCCGGCCGCCAGGAAGGCGGGGACCTGTTGCAGATGCCAGGTGCGTCCCAAGCCGCCACGGCCGGCGATGAAGAGGACGGGCTCGCCCTTCCCGCTGTCGTCGTAAGCCAGGTTGATCACGACGATGAACCTACCGACGCTCCCGGCTCAACCCCAAAACGGGCAGTCATGCCCCCGCGACGCGATTCGATCCAAGATCCGGCCAAGCATATGGCCGGTAGAAGCTGGCCAGCTGCGGCAATTCAGCGGCGGACGACCTTGGCCCGTGCCGCCGACAGCGCTCGGTCCCACAGCAGCAGCGTCCCGGCCTTCAGCTGAGCCGGTTTGGCCACATCCCTGGCCATCAGCGCGGTGGCCGCCGCCTTGGTCTTAGCGGATGCCTTGGACATGTGGCCGGAGTCGAACGGCGGCTCCGGATCGTATTCCATCGACAGCTGGATGGCCTTCGCCCGATCGTCACCGCCGATCCGGGCGGCCAGCCACAGCGCCAAGTCGATACCCGCGGACACCCCGGCGCTGGTGACGATGTCACCTTCGTGGACGACTCGTTCATCGCCAACTGGGATGGCGCCCAACGTTTTCAAGATGGGAAGAGCCATCCAATGCGAGGTGGCGCGTTTGCCATCGAGCAGGCCGGCCGCCGCGAGGATGACCGAACCCGAGCAGACCGACGCCGTCCAGGTCGCGCTCCGATGCGCCGTGCGTACCCAGTCCAGCAGCATTTCATCGCGGGCGTGTGCCACCGTGGTCATCCCGCCTGGCACCAAAATCACATCGGGCGAAGGGGTTTCGGCGAACGAATGAGTGACCCCGATGACGAGCACGCCGGAGTCGGCCGTGATCGGACCCGGTTCGTGCCACACGAATCGGATCTCGGCGTCGGGCAGCCAGCGCAGCACCTCGTACGGGCCGATGAAGTCCAGCGCGGTGAAACCTGGGTATACCACGATCGCGATCTGTGTCATGCGGTGCTCCTTGATTCAGGCGAATGTTTTTCGGTACTGGTCGGGCGACACGCCGATCCGGCGAATAAAGTTGCGGCGCATCGTTTCCGCGGTGCCGAAGCCGCAACGCGCGGCGATCGCCACCACGGTGTCGTCGGTCTGCTCGAGTTGACGGCGGGCTGCCTCGGTGCGGACCCGTTCGACGTACGCGCCGGGCGCCTCGCCGACTTCGTCGGTGAATACTCGGGTGAAGTGCCGCGGGCTCATGGCGGCGCGGCGGGCCAGCTCACAAATGCTGTGCGCGGCACCAGGTTCGGACTCAATGGCATCTTGGACGGTGCGGATCGGTTCGCGTTTGGCCCGCGCCACCCACACCGGCGCCGCGAACTGCGTCTGCCCGCCGGGCCGACGCAAATGCAGCACCAGATACCGGGCCACCGTTTGTGCCACCTCGGTGCCGTGATCCTCTTCGACCAGCGCCAGCGTCAGATCGATCCCCGCGCAGACGCCGGCGGCCGTCCACACGCTCGGCGAGCTGCGCACGAAGATCGGGTCCGGGTCGACGTCGACCGCCGGGAATTCGCGCGCCAACTGGTCGGTGAAGGCCCAATGGGTGGTCGCCCGGCAACCGTCGAGCAGACGGGCCTGGGCGGCCAGGAATGCTCCGGTACACACGCTGACCACCCGGCGGGCATGTGGCGCGGCTGCGGCGGTCCAGTCGATGATGCGTGAATCCTGCCGGGCCGCATGTACCCCGTGACCGCCAGGCAGCACCAGGGTGTCGACGGGTTCACTCGGGTCGGGCAGTTTGACGGTGGCGAAGGTCAGCCCGGTCCCGGTGGCCACCGGCTGCCCGTCGATCGAGGCCACCACCGGCTGATAGCCCTCTTTGCCTTCGGCGGACAGAGCCAGTGATGCCCCGGCGAACACATCGAATGGCCCGACCATGTCGAGGGCCTGGACGCCCGGGAAGCCGACTATCAGGACTTTTCGCGCCATAGAGCTAAGTGTTCGCGACAGACGCGGTGTCGTCTACGCCATGCACCCCACAAATCAGGACATCAGCGGGTAGCAGGCCCTGACCCGGTCGATCCACCACTGTCGGCGCTGCGGCGGCACGGCCAGCGCCTGCAGCCGAGCCGGGTCGGGTGTCACCGGCGCGACCGGCAGATAGCCGTCGGCGGGCGCGACGGCCTCGGCGACGTCCTCGACGAACAGCCGACCGGTGCCCAACCCGCAGGCATGATGCAGGTCCGGCAGGGCGGCGGCAGCGGCCAGGCCAACGGCGATCCCGACCGCCGAATCCAGTGCGCTGGAGATCACGACCGGAATGTCGATCTGCGCTGCGATCTTCAGCAGAGCCGAAATACCGCCCAGCGGCGCCACTTTCAGCACGGCGACATCGGCGGCACCGGCGCGGACCACGGCCAGCGGATCGCCGGCTTTACGGATGCTCTCGTCAGCGGCGATCGGGACGTCTACGCGACGCCGCAGTTCGGCGAGTTCGTCGACCGTGCCGCAGGGCTGCTCCAGATACTCCAGCGGACCGCTGGCGGTCAGCGCGGCTGCGGCCTCGACGGCCTGCGCGACCGTCCAGGCGCCGTTGGCGTCGACCCGCACGGTGGGAACCAGGCCGCGGACCGCGTCCACGCGGGCGACGTCGTCGGCGAGGGTCTGGCCGGGTTCGGCGACCTTCACCTTCGCGGTGCCCGCGCCGGGGAAACGGGCGAGGATTTCGGGCACCTG
>Ga0209040_10001037_pt1 | contig 21736 bp, 22 predicted proteins | sample BogFormECP12_OM3_FD_188240 | JGI IMG/M metagenome (GOLD analysis project Ga0209040, IMG submission 188240) | Bog forest soil microbial communities from Calvert Island, British Columbia, Canada - ECP12_OM3 (SPAdes) (version 2) | ecosystem: Environmental > Aquatic > Freshwater > Wetlands > Bog ... | reverse complement strand
CTCGCCAAGACGGCGGTTCGGAACGCTCGCGCGGATCGCACGATCTATTCCGACGTGGCATTTTTGAGAACCGCGTCGAACGCGCAAGCCGAAGGCGTAAGAGCGCTGATCGCAGCAATGAGGAAGTTCAAAAAGCGGCGGCAGGGCTCCATGCGACATACCGCAGTCTTGAGCGCGCTATTCGTCCTTGGCTTCAGTGCGGCAAACGGGACCGCTTCGGCCGCATGCGCTCCGAAAAGCTTCGACGGCGCCGACTTCACCGTCTGTCTCTTCCATCCCGCGCACGACGACATCCGGCTTTTCTGGAAAGGCGCGGACGGCAAGCCCTACGGCTCGCTCGCGGCGCTCGCCGGCGACCTCAGCGCGAAGGGGCAGAAACTCCTCTTCGCGATGAACGCGGGGATGTTCGGCGAAGATCAGTCGCCGGTCGGGCTTTACGTCGAGAATCGGCGGAAGCTGCACGGCGCGGACACGCGCGGCGGGGCCAGCAACTTCCACATGAAGCCGAACGGCGTCTTCTGGATGGGCGACGGCGCCGCGGGCGTCGCCGAGACGGGCCGCTACCTCGCGAGCGCGCCGGCGGCGCGATTCGCGACGCAGTCGGGGCCGATGCTCGTCGTCGACGGCAAGATTCATCCGAAGATCCTGCCGAACGGGACGTCGGCGAAAATCCGCAACGGCGTCGGGGTCGGCGCCAGCGGCGCCGTCTTTTTCGCCATCGCCGACGAGCCGGTCACCTTCGACAAGTTCGCCCGCCTCTTTCGCGACGGGCTCGGCTGCGCGAACGCGCTCTTCCTCGACGGTTCGGTCTCGTCGCTCTACGCGCCCGAACTCAAGCGCGACGACGAGCTTGGGCCGATCGGGCCGATCGTAGGGGTCGTGAAGCCCGATGCGGTGGGAAGCAACAAATGACGGTCCCTAGGCCCGCGAAGAGAAGTTTGCGAATGCTCACATGTAAAAATTCGGCCTGGCCCGGCTTGCGAACCGCGTAAACGTCAGGTAGTAGCGGCGAAGTGGTTTTCCTCAACAGCAAAATTTCGTCGTTGCTTACGAACTGTTTATGATTGCTCGCCTCTCATTCGCCGATCGGGTTGTATCTCACTGGAGTTGCGCTCATGAGCCCTGTTTGGGACAAGCTTTTCAAGGCCGGAGGGGGAAAGACTTCCGGCGTTCCCGCTCGCTTCGAACCGGAAATTGAGATCACCGAGGTCACGCACTTTCCTCCGGTCGCCGAAGCGCCGGCCCATGCTCCAGTCGATGTCGCCTCCACCTTCGACTCCATCGGCCGGCGCAACGAATCGCTGCGCGCAAAGCTCGATTCGGTCGAATATTCCTTTCGGCACATCGAGGAGATCCGGTCTCAGTTTCACGGGGCGCTGATCTTCATCGATCAGATTCTGGCCGACATCGAGCGCACGAAGGTCGCCCAGCTCGAAGCCGAGCGGAAACTCGACGAATTGCGGGCGACGGACGACCGCCTGAGGAGCGACAACGCGGCGCTGACGGTTGAACGCGACGCGCTGGCGCTCGTGCAGGAAGAGCTGTCAGCGCAAGTCGGCGATCTCGAACGGATGGCGTCGGCGGCCGAGGGCGCCGCATCGGCGGCGAATGCGACGCTGGCCGAGCGGAGCGCCAGACTCGAGCACGTTGAAAGGGAGCTTGAGGACACGCGGCGCGCGCTGCAGGCGGTGGGCGAGCAGCTTCCGACGATCCGCACCGAGTTTGCGGCGAAGGGAACCCGGCTTCAGGAAGTCGAGGAGCAACGCGCGGCGTTGCACGATCAATGCGATCTGCTCACTCAGGAGAATGGCGCGCTGCGCGCGAGGATCGAGGACCTGGTCGTCGAAACGACCAAGCTCAATCGGCAATTGAGCGAACTGATGGACCATAGCGAGGATCTCGGCCAGCGCCTGACGGAGACGGACGCCGCGCTGAAGCTGGAGAGCGCGGGACACGCCAAATTGAAAGCGTCGCACCTCGACGCCACCGAGGCGCATAAGCTCAACGAGGCGAGCTTGAGCGAACAGCTCGCGACCGCGACCGCGCGCCTCGAAACCGCCGAGCGTCTTCTCGCGGAGGCGAGGGCGGAAGGCCACGAGCGCGACGCCAAGATCCGGGATCTCGAACAGCACGTCCTGGAAGGCTCGCTGGCGGCGAAATCCACGGAAACCCGGATCGCCGATCTCGAGAAGGATCTCGCCGACGCGCGCGGCGCGCATATGGAGGTCGAGGTGGCGCGCGCCGCGGCGACCGACTGGTCGACAGAGCTCGCCAAGACTTTGGAGGAGAAAGAGGCGGCGCTGCGCCGGGCCGAGCAGAAGATCGCGTCGCTGCAGGCCAAGCATGATGAGCTGAAGTCGACCGGGCTCGCCGAGCGCGCTGGGCTCGAGGAGAGGGTCGCGCGGCTCAAGGAGCAGTTCGAGGCCGAATCCGCCGCCCGATCCTTCGCCGAGGGGGCGCTGCAATCGGCGCGGCAAGAGCGCAACGCGCACCGCCAGGAAGGCGACGCCCTTTTGCCTTCCCATGACGCCCCGCCCGCCCTGCCGAAACCGACGACGGCTATTGTCACGCGCTTGCGGGGATAGGCTTCGGCGCGGAGGCCTACGGAAACAGCCCGCGCGCCTTCTTGGCCTTCATCACCCGCTCGACGCCGATCGCCATGGCTGCGGTGCGGGTCGAGACTCGGTCGCGCTTGGCGCGCGCGACCACCAGGCCCCAGCAGCGGTCAAGCGCGCGTTCGAGACGGTCCATCACCTCGTCCTTCGACCAGAAGTATTGCTGCAGGTCCTGTACCCACTCGAAGTAGCTCACGATGACGCCGCCCGCGTTGCAGAGGATGTCGGGAATGACGAAGATCGCGTCGTTGCGCTCGGCGAGCGCACGGTCGGCCTCGGGCGTCGTCGGGCCGTTCGCGCCCTCGGCGATGATGCGGCAGTTGAGGCGCCGCGCGACATCGGCGTCGATGACCCGCTCGACCGCGCACGGCGCAAGCACATCGCAGGGCTGCTCCAAGAATTCCCGCGCCCCGATGACCGCTTGGTCCGACCAGCCGGCGAGCTCGCCGGTTTTGGCCGCGTGGTCGCAAAGCTCCCGCACCGGCAGCCCGCCCGCGTCGTAGTAGGCCACGGCGTGGTCGCTGACGCCGACGATCTTGACCCCGCGCGCGGCAAATCCTAGCGCCGCGTGCGAGCCGACGTTGCCGAAGCCCTGGACGATCGCGGTCGCGCCGACGGGATCGATCTCGAGCGCCTCCATGGCGCGGAAGGCGAGGAAGGCGACGCCGTGTCCGGTGGCCTCGCGCCGGCCGAGCGTGCCGCCCGAGCCCACCGGCTTGCCGGTCACAATCTCGGGCACGGTAATGCCCTGGTACATGGAATAGGTGTCCATGAACCAGGCCATGACCTGCTCGTTGGTGCCCATATCGGGCGCCATTACGTCGACCCGCGGCCCGACGAACGGGATCATCTCCTGCATGTAGCGGCGCGAGAGATTTTCGAGCTCGCGCCGCGACAGCGCGTGTGGATCGACCGCAACGCCGCCCTTGCCGCCGCCGTAGGGCAAATCCGCCAGCGCGCATTTCCAGCTCATCCAGATGGCGAGCGCCGCGATCTCGCCGATGTCGACGTTCGGGGCGAAGCGCGTTCCGCCCTTGGCGGGCCCCAAGGTGAGATGGTGCTGCACCCGGAAGCCGGCGAAGACCTCCTGTCGCCCGTCGTCCATGTGGATCGGCACGGAGACGACGATGGCGCGCTTGGGATAAAGCAGCCGGTCGCGGTGATCTTCGGGAATTTCGAGGTGGTCGGCGATGACGTGGAACTGGTCGCGGGCCATCTGGAAAACGGGGCCCGAATAGAGGCTCTTCATGGGGTTCTCCGCATGCGCCACCGCCGTCTCCGTTCCTTTGTGCGCCCGGCAGGATAGCCGCCGGCGAGACAGAAGGCGAATGCGCGCCTAATGCGCGCCCGCATTTGCTTGACTTGCGGGCGCACCCGACTATGTTGCGGGCAAAATGGCCCGCGGGCCTCGCTGCGCGGGCCTTTTCTGTTTATTGCCCCTTCGCGGGCCGATCAGGGGTTATCCATGGCCAAGGCCGCCTCGCTCAAGATCAAGCTGCTCTCGACCGCCGACACCGGCTATTTCTACGTCACCAAGAAGAACGCCCGCACCAAGACCGAGAAGCTGACCTTGAAGAAATACGACCCGGTCGCGCGCAAGCACGTCGAGTTCAAGGAAACCAAGATCAAGTAGCCGAACTGACGTCGGCGACCCTCGCCAGGGGCGACTTAACGCCTGGACTTTTTCACCTTGCTCCCAAAGACGAGACGGCGCAGTCTCAAAAAGCCGGCGCGCCCAAGCGATTCTCTTTTAATGAGGGCGTTGGCGGCGGCCAACAAGGCCTTCTAAGAAATTGAGGTTTGCGCGATGCGCAAGGTCATGAGAAGGATCGGCCAGGTTCTCCTTCTCATTGTCGTCGCCTACCTGTTTCCGAAACTGGTTCTGTTCTATGTCGCCTGCGGGCTTTACGACGTCCTGCGCAACGCCGAGCGCACGCTGGAGACATTCGACCGGTATTTCTTCGGGAACGGCTGGTTTGTCTGGCTGTTATCGCCGGCCAACATCCTCCTCGACTTCCTGTCTCTACCTTATGTTAACAAGGGCGTCTATCGGCTCCAAGACCTGCCGCCAGGACACCAGGCCGAGATCGCCCGGGTCGTCAAGTCGGCCGAGAAGCAGGACCTTGTCGGCAAGCTGCAGCAGATTGCGCTGATGCAAGATCGCAGCATGTTCTTCTTCAAGTGGTACGGTACCAACGTCGAAACTGCCGCCAGCGCGCCCGAATTCCACGAAGACTACAATTATATTACGACGATCGGCGTCTCCGTGTTCAACAAACGACAGTCGACCTCGAAGCATTTCGGACCGCTACGCATTTCGCTGCGCGTGCTGTACAACATCAACGACATGGTCGATAATTCAGCCTATATTGTCGTGGGCAATACGACGCAATACTGGCACGAGAACAAGCTTTTCATCTTTGACGATACGCTCCTGCACCAGTCGTTCAACGAATCCGACGAGCCGCGCTACTGCCTGTTCGTCGACATTGTCCGGCCGACGATGATCCCTTCGGTGTTCAAATTCGTGATCGTCGCGGTCGGAAAACTGTTGTCGCAGAGCGCGAACCGCGTCTTCTACAGCCACTGGAAGGTTTTTAAGAGCCCGAAGGCGGCGAACTCGTAGTCGAAGCGGCTTGATCAACAGTCGTCTTTTGCTCCACTCCCGCCCCTGCGCACTTGCCGAGCCTTTCTGCCTCGACGGCCGATCGCAACCTGAGCGCTCGACGCGCCTCGCCTGTTACCGAATTTCCCGCCAGTTCTCGGCGAAAAAGCCTTGCCCGTCGACCCTGACGACGGTCTTGCCGGGAACGGCTTCGCCGCCCGCACAGCGCCAGTTGAAGATCGTCGCGTGGCCAGTCGCGTACATCGGGATAAAGTCGGAGTTCGGGTTCGAGCGGCACCAGGCGGTCGCGCCGGGCAGAGAGCGGCGCGGGTCCGCCTCGCCGCAATTGAGATTCGCGCCGGGGACGCACGCCATCAGCTTCACCCCGACGCAACGCACGACCGCGCCGCGCGCGGCCTCAAGCGGGATCGCGAACGCGGTGGCGATCTTCCCTTGAAGTTCCGGCGGCGCGGCGGCGACATTCGCGAGGCTCGGGCAGAGCGCGGCGCCGGTCGCCGACGGCGGCGCTAGCGCCAACAGCGCGAGGGCGAGCGCCGCGGGCAGAACCGACCGCATCTCTATCGGCTTCCAAAGTCGCCGACGAGCCTCAACTTCCTCGTCGGGGCGAATACTCGCGAGCCGCGGCTCGCCTCCACATTCTCGAGGAACTGGCGCGCGCTTTCTTCCCAGCTGTATCGAAGCGAGTGCGACCGCGCCGCTTCCCGCGACATGGTCAGCGCCTTGAGACATGCGGCGCCCAAATCCTCGTCGAGCGCGCCGGCCTCCGGCGCGACCACGTCGATCGGACCTGGGACCGGGAAGGCGGCCACCGGCAGCCCGCTGGCCATCGCTTCGAGGAGCACGATGCCGAACGTGTCGGTGCGCGATGGGAACACGAAGACGTCGGCGCTCGCGTAGGCCGCCGCCAGCCCTTCCCCTTGCATCGCGCCCAAGAAGTGCGCGCGCGGATAGCGGCTCTGCAGGGAAGCTCGCGCGGGTCCGTCGCCAACAATTACGGTTGAGCCTGGCAGGTCGAGCTTGAGCAGCGCTTCAAGATTCTTTTCAACCGCAAGCCGGCCGACGGAGAGAAAGATCGGGCGCGGCAAGTCAAAAACGGATTGCGCCCGCGGTCGGAACAGATTGTGGTCCACCCCGCGCGTCCAGAGCCGCACCCGCTTGAAACCGCGCGCCGTAAGCTCCGCGGCGATCGACGGCGTCGGCGCCATGACCGCGGCGGCCCGCGCATGGAAATAGCGCAGCCCGGCGTAGGTCAACCGCACCGGCACCCCCACGCGGGCTCTCAGATATTCGGGAAAGCGGGTGTGATAGCTGGTCGTGAAGATCCGTCCGCTCTTCAGGCAATAACGGCGCGCGAGCCAGCCGATCGGCCCTTCGGTCGCGATGTGAACGTGATCCGGCGCGATCTCCTCGATGCGCCGCCGAATTGGCCGCAACGTCGTAATCGCGAGCCGTATCTGCGGATCGGTCGGCGCTGGCGCGGTCCAAAAGGCCTCCGGCGTCAGGAACTCGAACCGCGCCCCGAGACGACGCGCGGCTTCGGTCACATGCTCGAGGGTGGAGACGACGCCATTGACCTGCGGCCGCCACGCGTCGGTCGCAATCAGGATGCGCATCAAGCCGCTTCCGCAGGCTGCGTCTCTTCCTCCTCAACGGGGATCAGGCGGCCGTCAATGCGGCCCGGGATCACGAGGGCCCTCGGCCAGCGCAAAACCTCGAAGGCACCGTCAAAATGCTCGACGACGAGCGAGCAGGATTCGACGAAATCGCCGCAATTCACATAGGAGACGCCGTCCATCTCCCTGATGATCGGGTGATGAATGTGCCCGCAGACGACGCCGTCCACGCCGCGCCGCTTGGCCTCGTTCGCCAGCTCCTTCTCGAAAGAGCCGATGAAGTTGACCGCGTTCTTGACCTTGAGTTTCGCCCAGGCCGAGAAGGACCAATACGGCAACCCGAGCGCCCGGCGGGCGGCGTTGAAGTGAGTATTGACAAAAAGGGCGGTCGTGTAGGCCCAGTCGCCGAAATAGGCGAGCCATTTCGAATGCCGGACAACCACGTCGAATTCGTCGCCATGCGTCACGAGGTAGCGCCTGCCGTCGGCCGCGACATGGACGGCCTGCCGCTTGATCTCGATGCCGCCAAAGGTGAGGCCGAAGTACTGGCGGGCGAATTCGTCATGGTTGCCGGGGACGAACACCATGCGCGCCCCGCGCCTCACCTTGCGCAACAGCTTCTGCACGACGTCGTTATGCGCCTGCGGCCAGTACCAGCCGGAACGCAGGCGCCAGCCGTCAATGATGTCGCCGACCAGATAGATTGTGTCCGCTTCAATGTGCCGAAGCATGTCGAGGATGAGATAGGCTTGGCAGCCCCGGGTCCCAAGATGCAGATCGGAAAGGAACAGCGTGCGGTAGCGATGGGTCCCGTGTGGTTTGGACACTCGCACCTCTCGTCTTATGGCCCAGCCGCGTTGGAGCAATGCGCAGATTCTCGTGTCGCTTCGATGACGCAACGCGCCGTTGCGGCTTATAGATCGTGATAACTGGAGTGTCGAGACGAGGAGAGCGGCGTTGGATCTCGGAATATCTGGGCGCAGGGCGATTGTCTGCGCGTCAAGCAAGGGTTTGGGCCGCGCTTGCGCCGCGGCGCTTGCCGAGGCGGGATGCGAAGTCTTCGTCAACGGACGGAACAAGGACGAGCTTCGGCGGACCGCGCAGGAGATACGCAAGGCGACGACCGTTGCGGTCCATGAAATCGCAGGCGATCTCGACGATCCGGCGACTCGAGCCGCCCTTCTTGCGGCCTGTCCCGAGCCCGATATTCTCGTCAACAACAACGGCGGGCCGCCATTCAAGGCGTTCGAGGCGATCACGCGCGAGGACATCCTCGCCGGGATCGAGGCCAACATGCTGACTCCGGCCGCGCTGGCGCAAGTCGCCCTGCCGGGCATGGTCGAGCGCAAATTCGGGCGAATCATCAACATCACTTCGAGCTCGGTGCGGGCCCCGATCGCCGGCCTCGACGTCTCGTCCGGGGCGCGGGCGGGCTTGACCGCCTTCCTCGCCGCAGCCGCCCGCGCGCATGCCCGCGACAATGTGACGATCAACTCGATCCAGCCGGGATCCTTCGACACCGAGCGGATCAAAGCGTCGATCGCGCGGACCGCGGCGCGGCGCGGCCTGTCAACCGAGGAGGCGCGGGCGGAGGCGTTGAAGCGCAGCCCCGCCGGCCGCTTCGGCGACCCGGCCGAGCTCGGCGCGCTCTGCGCCTTCCTGGCGAGCGCTTGGGCCGGCTACATCACCGGCCAGAACATCCTCATCGACGGCGGCGCATTCCCTGGCGCCTTTTGACCCTTGGGCAGGCCGGTAATGGAAGACTTCCAACGGGACGTCCCGCGCCCTGGTCCGCGATGGCCGCGTAAAGCGCGTAAAGCTTAATGAAAGAATGGTCTTTATGAACAGTCCATTGATTGTAAAGTAAAGGGGCGGCTCTTTTCAGGAGCATTCCCCAAATGGAGGGCATTGTCCAGTTGCTGTGGTCGAGGCTGTCCGACCTCGTCGACGCCGTCTTCCACCTTCCGTTCGCGAAGCTTGTCGGCCTTCTCCTAGCGTTCGCGCTATTGCCGCTGATCATTTCGGCTCTTCCGGAGGATCGCCGGCAAATTGTGAAGGCCGCTTTTGTCGGCGCTTGCGGCGTCCTCGTGATTCTGGAGCTGGTTGCGCCGATCGACTGGAGCGCCGTTCTCGGTTGAGCTGCGCCCGACGGGGCGCCCTAAGATTGGGCCTTGCGGCTTGGTCGAGAATCCTGACGGGAAGCCGCGGAGAGTCGTCATGGTTTTCGCCCGCGGCGCTTGTTCTTTGCTCTATCGAGGCGTTTGCGCGCCAAAAGTAGCCGCGACGCCGTCAGCGCGGGATGATCCCCGGCACGATGAATTGCTGGACCGCGACCAGCACCCCGAGCGCCAGCGTCAAGATGATGCTGTGCCAGAAGGTGCGCGCGAAAACCGCGCCCTCGTGACCCCGAAGGTCGGTGACCGCGACCCCCGTCGCGATGTTCTGCGGCGAGATCATCTTCCCCATCACCCCGCCCGAGGAGTTCGTCGCGGCGAACAGCACCGGATTGAGGTCGAGCTGCTTGGCCGCAACGACTTGCAGGTTGCCGAAGAGGGCGTTGCCCGACGTGTCGCTGCCCGAGAGGAACACGGCGATCCAGCCAAGGAACGGCGACAGCAGCACGAAGAGATACCCGACTGACGACGCGCCGAGGCCGAGCGTATAGGCCATGCCGGAATAGTTCATGAGGAAGGCGAGCGCCACGATGAGGCAGACCGTCACGATTGCGAGCCACGCCTGCCGCATCGTTCGGCCGACGCACGCGAAAAACGCCGACGGGCTCATGCGCAGGATGAGCGCTGTCAGGATCGCCGCCAGAAGGATCGCCGTGCCTGTGGCGAGCGGCTGGAAGGTCCAGATCGCGGCGTAGGGCTTGTCGTTGTAAAGCGTGATTGAAATCGCTTTGTGGAGCCCCGGCCATTCGATCGCCTGCGCGCCGATCGTGAAGATCTTGAACGACGTCCAGATGATGACGACGATGGTTACGACGAGCCACGGCAGCCAGCCCTGCCAGGGCGAAATGTCCGAATCGACTTTTCCGTGGCCAACGACCTCCCGCACCGCGAATTCGGGGTCGGGCGCAGGCTTCCACACCTGCAAGAAAAGGAGGGTCACGATCAGCGAGCCGAGTGAGGACAGGACGTCCGTCAGCGTATAGTCGATGAAGTTCGACGTGATGAATTGCACGAGGCCGAACGAGGCGCCGGCGACGAGCAGCACCGGCCACAGCGCGCGCAGCGAGCGCGTCCCACCGTAGAGGCCCATCACGTAAAAGGGCAGGAGGAGGGCGATGAACGGCAGCTGGCGGCCGATCATCGCGCCGAGCGTGTTGGAGGGAAGCGAAGTGACCTGGCCAAGCACCGTCACCGGCACGCCGAGCGCCCCGAACGCGACGGGCGCGGTGTTGAACATCAGCACGAAGACGATCGCTTCGAGGGCGGGGAAGCCGACGAGGATGAGGAGCGACGAGGTGATGGCGACCGGCGTGCCGAAGCCCGCGATGCCCTCGAGCAGCGCGCCGAAGCAGAAGCCGATGACGACGAGCACGACGCGCCGGTCGTTCGGCAGATGATTGAGGACCCAGGCGCGGAATGCGTCGAAGCGCTTCGTTTCGACCGCGATGTTGTAAATCAGGAGCGCGTTGACGACGATCCACATGACCGGCCAGAGCGCGAACACCGCCCCGTTCAGGATCGAATTGATGGCGAGGTTCGTCGGCAGCGTCCAGACGGCGACGGCGATGATGAAGGCGACCACGAGTCCGGCCAAAGAGGACTCCCAGGCCGGCCGCCGGACGACGCCTAGGAGGATAAGGACCACGACGACGGGTAGCGCCGCCACGATGAATGACAGCAGCAGGCTGTCGGCGACCGGCGTCAGCAACTGATGAAACATTCGCGCCCCTCCCAATCACGCGCGATCATGGTCGCGCGGGCCGTCTGCTCCGCCGAGGGCGCTGGCGCGCCCTCTCCGGCGCTTACTGGCCTGGAATCTTCACCACCTTGATTTCGATCGCGGAATAGTAGGCCGCGAGGTCCTCGCTGTCGGCTTGCGAGAGATCCTGAATCACAACCCACATTTGTTCGTTCGTGCGCGCGCCACTTTTGAATGCGGTCAGCTGCGCGAGAAGATATTGCTCGTTTTGCCCGGCGAGATTTGGCGCTTCGGCGATCTTCGCGAGCCGTCCAGCCCGTGACAGACGGAGCATTTGTCCGCTTTCTGGGGGCCGCCTCGGCGTCGCCCGCCAAAACCGAGTGAACCTGAGAAACGAGCGCGAAGGCAAGCAAAAAGCCGGTCGCGCCCTTTAATGAAGCGTCTGCGCGCCGAGCGCCGCGGCGGAGGCAAGCCGAAGATCCATGAGAACCGCTCCCTGGTTTCCTCTAGGTTAAGAAGGCGTTGCGCGAGCCGCTGAACTCGGCCGCGGTCGGCGGATAGTGCTAGCGGCGGGAGAGGCTGTCAATCTTCGAACGCTTTTTCGTCAAATTGGGCGGCGGAAAAACGGTCGAACCCTTGCGTTTGAGGACGACCAGCAAACACGCGGTCCCCTTAGGATTGCGCCTGCACACATTGATCTGTAAGTCCGCCGCATGCTCAAAGGGATTGGCCTCAAGGTCGGCGCAACGCTTGCGTTCGCGATCATGTCGGCGCTCGTCAAGTTTGCGTCGCCGGCGTTCCCCGTCTCGGAAGTCGTGTTTTTCCGGTCGATCTTCGCCATGGCGACCCTCGCGGTTTGGCTCGCCGGGCGGGGAGAATTTCCCTCGGCCCTGAAGACAACGCGGCCGCTCGGGCATGTGGGGCGCTCCCTTGCCGGAACGGGCGGCATGTACTCAAACTTTCTGGCCCTCGCCCTCCTGCCTCTCGCCGACGCCACCGCCTTCAGCTTCGCGACGCCGCTCATGGTCGTGGCGTTGGCGTCTGTCGTGCTGGGAGAAAAGGCGCGCTTGCCGAGGGCGGCGGCGGTTGCGGCCGGATTCCTCGGCGTGCTCGTCATGCTGTCGGCTCATTTGGGAAAAGGTTCGGGCGGCGCGACCGCCGGGATCGGCGCGCTCGTTGCGCTTTGCGGAGCGGGCTTCGCGGCCGTGGCTATCATCCAGACCCGCAGACTGACCGCCACCGAGGCGACTGGCGCGATCGTCTTTTACTTCTCCTGCGTCACCGCGTTGGTCAGTTTCGCGGTCCTCATTGCCGCCGCTGTGCTCCACGACACATGGAGCCTGGCGGCCATATCAGGCCAAAGGTTCGTAGTTCCGAACGCCACGGAGTTCCCGGCGCTCGCGGCGATTGGGGTGTTGGGCGGCTGCGGACAGATCCTGATGACGCATTGCTACCATTTCGCCGACGCCTCAATCCTTGCTCCATTCGACTACGTGTCGATGTTGTGGGCCACGATCCTTGGCTATCTGCTCTTCTTTGAGGTCCCGACGGAAGGCGTTCTTGTCGGCGGCGGGATTGTCATCGCGGCCGGGATCGCCGCCATCTGGCGCGAGCGAAACGTTTGGGACGCCGCGCGCGCGGCCAAAACGGGCGCCTGAGCCATAAATTCGTTCGATATTGCGGACGCGGCGCGCTATGTTTGACGCTGATTTTCGGGTCGGCGAGCATGGGCGTCGAAGGCAAGGACAGGGCGAAAGTGTTGGAGGCCGGGGCGGCCTCTTTGTCGAACCGGCTCGGGCTCGCGGTCCAAAAGCTGCGCAAGGGCGGCGGACTGTCGCTGGCTGACCTGTCGAGCCAGTCCGGCGTGGCGAAGTCGATCATCTCGCAGATCGAGCGGAACGAGACCAATCCGACCTTAACGACGATCTGGCGCCTCGCTCACGCCCTCGACGCGTCGATCGAGTCGATGCTGCAGGGCGGGGAGGACGGGCCCTTCATCGAGCACCTCAGAAAGGGCACCACCCCGATTTTCGTTTCGGACGACGGACTTTGCCGGCTTGCCGTGATCGGCTGGCTGAAGACCGTCGATTGGCTGCAATGGTACGACTTCCAGGCGGACCCGGGCGGGACGCTCGATTCGGCCGCGCACGAAAGCGGCTCAATCGAGTGTTTGTCCGTCCTCGAAGGGGAGCTCGAAGTGGACGTTGGGGGGTCGGTGGACCGGGCGGCCGCGGGGGAGACTTTACGTTACCGTTGCGACCTGCCGCACAGCATTCGCAACCGGGCGGATACGCCCGCGCACGCGACGATGGTCTGCATCCTGAAAGCGGCGTCGATGGATTAAGGGGCCGAGAGGGTCGCAGGCGCAATTCACCATTAGCCGACGCGATTTTGGCGCCGAAAAATGCGGAACTCGCCTTTTCGGGACGAATTGTCCGCGAATCGCACGTAACTTCCGTCTCCTTTTGTCCCGTGGACTTTCCCAGCCGGCGCAAACGCCCCCCGAAACGGCCCAGGGCCGGCTCGCCGTCAACCCAAAACGGCTCCTTCGATCAAACCGGCGCAGATTCGACTCGCTTTTGAGGGGAAACTGAGTCCGCGCCCGCGAGTCGCGATTCGTACCCACTTTGTTTTTATCCTGATCGCCGCGGTCCAACGCGCGCTGGGCGCGCCGTCGACAGCCCGGCGGCCGGCGTTATAGAAGCGCCGTCAGTATGTCGGAGCGCCAGGTGTCGGTTGCGCCTTCCGTCGGCCGTGAAACCGGCGACGACGGGCTTGTTTTTGCTCTATCCGGCGATTGGACCATCGCCTTCGGCTCCGCATTGGAGGCGAGCGCCGCGTCTTTCGCCGCTCCGTCCGGGAAGCCGGATCGGGCTCGGCAGGCCATTCTCGACCTTTCCGCCGTGGACAGGATGGACACGGCGGGCGCGTGGATCATTGATCGCGGCCGGGCGCTGCTGGAGCAGGCCGGCGTGCCGGCGGCCTATCGCGGCGCCCGTCCGGAATATGCGCTCCTCATCAAGGAGGCCGGCTACAAGCCGGACGAAATTCCCCGGCCCAAGCCCCCTTCTCACACGAAGGCGCTGCTCTTCGCCATTGGGGAATCCGTCTACGTATCGGGGCAGGACATCGCCGAGGGCGTGAGCTTCTTCGGCCAGATTGTGGCGATGACGTTCAGACTCCTGTTGCGTCCGACGAAGTGGCGCTGGACGTCGATGACCTACCATCTGGAGAAATACTCGGTGCGGAGCGTGCCGATCATCGCGCTGATCAATTTCTTGGTAGGGGCGATCGTCACGCAGCAAGGGATTTTTCAGCTGGCGCGGTTCGGCGCCAGCCCGTATGCGGTCAATATGGTCGGGATCCTGGGGCTTCGCGAGCTCGGGCTCCTGATGACCGCGATCATGGTGGCCGGTCGGACCGGCTCGGCGATCACCGCCGAGATCGGATCGATGAACATGCGGGAGGAGATCGACGCGCTGCGCGTGATGGCGCTCGATCCCCTGGAGGTGCTCATCATGCCGCGGCTCGTCGCGCTGGCGATCGCCTTGCCGGTGCTGACCTTTCTTGCCGACTTGGCCGAGCTCGGGGGAGGCCTCTTCGTCAGCTGGGTTTACGGCGGCATGACGCCGGTCGTGTACATTACGAGGCTTCACAATGCGATCGCGACCGAGACTTTCCTGGTCGGCCTCATCAAGGCGCCGTTCATGGCGGCGGTCATCGGAGTGATTGCGTCGATCGAGGGCATGAATGTGCGGGGATCGGCCGAGTCGCTGGGTCAACGGACCACGGCCTCGGTGGTGAAGTCCATCTTCATGGTCATCGTCATGGATGGCCTGTTCGCCATGTTTTTCGCGGCGGTGGACTTTTGAACGAAGCCCCCACGATTGCCGGCGGGCGCGAGGCCGTCATCCGCGTGCGAGACCTGAAGGTTGGATTCGGCGACCGGCTCGTCCTCAACGGCCTCAATCTCGACCTCTATAAGGGCGAGGTGCTCGGCTTCGTCGGCGCCTCCGGCGCGGGCAAGTCGGTCCTTACGCGGACCATCCTCGGCCTCTTGCACAAGCGCTCGGGCACGATCGAAGTCTTTGGCCACGACCTCGACAATCTGTCAGTCGAGGAGCGGCTTCTCGTCGGCGAGCGCTGGGGCGTTCTCTTTCAGGAGGGGGCGCTGTTCTCAAGTCTCAACGTCCGGCAGAACATTCAGGCGCCGATGCGCGAGCATCTAAAGCTCTCGCAAATGTTCATGGATGCGCTTGCGGCTCAGAAACTGGACCTCGTCGGCCTGCCACAGGACGCCGCCAACAAGTTCCCGTCCGAGTTGTCCGGGGGCATGACGAAGCGAGCCGCCCTCGCCCGAGCTATCGCCCTCGATCCGGACATCGTTTTCCTGGACGAGCCAACTTCGGGACTCGACCCGATTTCGGCCGGCGAATTCGACGACCTTATCGCCACGCTGCAACGGACGCTTGGCCTCACCGTCTTCATGGTCACGCACGATCTCGACAGCTTGTTCGCAATCTGCGACCGCGTCGCGGTGCTCGGCCACGGCAAGATCATCGCCGTTGGAAAGATTGAAGAACTCTTGCGTTCTGACGATCCATGGCTCAAAGCCTATTTCCACGGGAAGCGGGGCGTGGTGCGCGCCGGGGCTCGAGAGGCGTCCGCCGCGCGCCGACCGGCCGACGGCAAGGCGTGAGGCGATGACGTTATGGAAACCCGGGCCAATTTCGTCCTTATCGGCGCTTTCACTCTCGCGGGGGTCGTCGGCGCGTTCCTGTTCTTGATGTGGATCGTCGGCTACGGCGCGTCGGGATCGCACCGGCATTTTCAGATCGTCTTCAACGGCTCGGTGAGCGGACTCTCCACCGGGGCCAACGTTCTCTTCAATGGACTCAAGGTCGGCGAGGTCACGAACCTCGGCTTTGTGAAGGGCAATCCCAGCCAGGTCGTCGCCGACATCGATGTGACCAACGAGAGCGCGCCGATCAATGCTGAAACCAGGGCGCGTCTCGAGACCCAGGGTCTGACGGGTTCGGGGACAGTCGCGCTGATCGGCGGCGAGAGGGGCGCGCCGGAACTGACCGGCAATCCGCCCGTCATCCCCTCGCTTCCGACAGCGACGCTCGCGGACCTGCAGACGAAGGCCGGGTATGTGCTGGATCTGATCAACAAGCTCATCGTCGACAACGCCCAGCCCATCCACCAGACCCTCGAGAACGTTCAAACCTTCTCGATGGCGCTCTCGAGCAACGCCTCGGGAGTCGACGCCGCGCTGAAGAGCGTCTCCGAACTCGGCAAGACGCTGGAGCCGCTGGCGACGCGCCTTCAGGCTCTCTCGGAGGACGCCGACAGAATCGTGCTCGCGGTCGATCCGCAAAAGGTTCGCGAAATTGTCGATAACGTTCAAACGCTTTCGGGCAAGGCCGGCTCGGTTCTCGACAGCGCCAACAAGCTAATCGCCGAAAGCTCAGAGGACATTCGCACGACCGCGGCCAATGCGAGCGCTTTTTCCAAGACTTTGAACGCCAACTCGGCAAATTTGGAGGCGGCGCTGAAAGGGTTTGGCGAGCTCGGCAAGGCGGTGCAGCCGGCGGCGCAGCGCATCCAGACTTTATCCGAGGACGCCGACAAGCTCGTGCGAGCCGTGGACGCCGACAAGGTCAAAAGCATTGTCGACAACGTCGAGACGCTGTCGGTTTCCGCCAACTCGGCGTTCAGCCGCGCCGACAGGCTCATCGCCGACAATTCCGACGTGATCCATTCGACCTTCGAGAACGTCAACGCCTTCGCCGAGACGCTCGCCGACAATCGGCTCAACGTCGACGCCGGCCTCAAAGGCTTTGGGGACCTCGGCAAGACCATCGGCCCGCTCGGGCCGCAAATCCAATCTTTGGCGGACCAGGCCAACAAAGTCGTCGCGGCTGTCGACCCGGACAAAGTCAAAAGCATCGTCGACAACGCCCAGAGCCTGTCGGCGACCGCCAACTCGGCGTTCAGCCGCGCCGACAAGCTCATCGCCGACAATTCCGACGTGATCCATTCGACGTTCGAGAATGTCAACGCCTTCGCCGCAACGCTCGCCGACAATCGTGCGAACGTCGACGCCACGCTCAAGAACCTCGCCGACCTCGGCAAGCGGATCGATCCGCTGGCGGCGCGCCTGCAGTCCCTGTCCGACGACGCCGACAAGCTGGTCAAGTCGATCGATACGGAGAAAGTGAGCAATGTGGTCGGGAACGCGCAGACCTTCAGCCAGGCGCTGGCGGCAAGCTCGGGCGATTATCAGGCCGTCATGCGCGACGGCGCGGCTCTCGTCGCCCGGCTGAACGACACGTCGAAAGAACTCAGCGCCGCGCTGACCGACGCCGACGCGGTGCTGAAGTCGCTCGATTCGAAGAAGATCGGCGGCATCGTCGACTCGGTCGGCGACGTCGCCACAACGATCCGCGACAACCGCGGCAATATCGACGAAACGCTCAAGAACGCGAGCCAGATGATGGCGAAGCTCAACGCCTCGGCCGACAAGGTCGACGGCGTCTTGACCGGCGCGCAAAGCTTTCTCGGATCGCCCGGGACGAAGAGCGCGGTCGGACAGATTGGCGACGCGGCGCAGTCGGTGAAGAGGCTCGCCGAAGATTTGGACGTCCGGATCAAGGAGATTTCAGTCGGTCTTAACCGTTTCAGCAACTCTGGCTTGCGCGAATACGAGGGGCTCGCGATCCAGGGGCGGCGCGTGCTCGACGACGTTGACCGGGTGGTGAGGTCGCTCGAGAGAAATCCCACCCAGCTCCTCTGGGGAAACAAGTCTTCTTTGCCGGAGTATCGCGGGCAGTAATGGGGAAAGCCGGGGGGCGTTTCGGAGCGCGTCTGAGGACGGGAGCCGCGGGCGGGCTTGCGGCGGCGCTTGCCGCCTGCGCCTCGGCGCCGGCGACGCAAGTCTACGATCTCGCGGCCGCTGAGCCGCCGCGGGCGCGGCCGTTGCGCGCGCAGATCAGAATCTCTCAGCCGGTTGCGACGCTCGATCTCGACAGCGAGCGCATTATCGTGCGCACGACGCCGTTGACGCTGGCGACGCTGCCGGGCGCGAGTTGGCCGCAATCGCTGTCGTCGCTGTTTCGCGCCCGGCTCATCGCGAGCTTCCAGAACGCCGGACTGGCGCGCTATCTCGCCGACGGCGGCGCGACCGCCGACTACCAGCTCAACCTCGACATCCGCTCCTTCGAACTCGACGCGCAGAGGTCGGAAGTGCATATCGACGTTGCGGCCTCGATCGTCTCGGCGACGAGCGGGCGCATCGCGGCGGTCGAAATTTTCGACGTGCGCGCCCCCGTGGCGGCGACGGACGCCGCCAATGTCGTCCCCGCTTTGGGCAAGGCGACGGCGGCCGTTATGACGAAAATTGTCGCGTTCGTGGCCAAGTCGATATAATGCGGCTGCCTTTTCGGGCGGTTGCCTTGCGGTATGGCGACAGTGAGTCGCGCGGCTTTCTAAAGAGGAATTGAACGCATGATTGCGGATGTCGCCGCTCCCGACGCTCTCTTCGACACGATCGTCGAACATGGCGAGAAATCCATTCTGGGGGGAGCCGTCTTCGACAAGCCGTATCCGCACCTCGTCTTCGAGAACTTCTTTCCCGACGACATCTACCGGCGGCTCATCAGCCATTGGCCGGACGTCGACCGCTATGTGGATCTCAACGGCGCGCGCACGCGCAAACAGTACACGCTCTGGGACCGCAGGGTCGAAGCGGGCGACCCGGAGCGGACCGAGCTCTGGCGCACGGTTTCCGACGCGCTGTCGGCGGCGCCGCTGCAGGACGCTCTGCGCAAGCGGCTGCACAAGGGTTTTGAGATGCGCGCCAAGGGCAGCGGCGAGGGTTGGCCGGCGCCCATGTATCCGCAGCCTGTCCTATACGCCGATTTCGACGGCTACATGATCAAGCCGCATCCGGATACGCGCCGCAAAGTGCTGACGATGATGATCTACATGCCGGAGGACGAAAGCCAGCGCGAGCTCGGCACGACCGTCTACAAGATTTCGCCGATGGGCGTCTTCGCCTGGAAGACTTACGGCCTCGTCAAGGAGAAGACCACCGCCTTCCTGCCCAACACCGGCTTCGCCTTCGTCGTCATCCACCCCGCCCACAATCTGTTGCGAGCAAGCTGGCACGGTCGCGACGCCATCTCGGTCGACCACGACAAGCCGCGCATGACGATCCTCAACACCTACTACGCCAAGCCTCCGAAGGAGACCGAGCCCCTCAACGATTACCGCTAAGGAATCGCGGCTGTTTTCGGCAAGATTTTATGCCTTGGGCTCGGCCAATGACGCGCCGTTCCATTGCGCGACCAGATCCGAAAGCATCGGCACGAAGTCCTGCCCATGCCCCGTGGCGACGGCTTGCGCGAAGGAATTGCGCACTGCCGCCCCGACCGGATTGGCGACGCCGAGCGCCTGCGCGAAGCCGGCGAGGTAGCTCACGTCCTTGAGCGCATTCGACAGCGTGAAGCGGTGGGCGTTGCGGTCGCGCTCGATCACGTATTTGAAGAAGGTCTGATAAAACGGGCAGTCCATGCGGCCGTTGCGGATGACGGCGTCGAACACGGCCGGCGCCAGCCCCGCCTTGGCGCCGATCATGAGCGCTTCCGAATAGATCGCGGCGTAGCCCATCGACAAAAAATTATTGAGGAGCTTCATCGTGTGGCCGGTGCCGACCGGCCCGGTCGGAACCACGCGCCCGGCAAACGCGTCGAGGATCGGGCGCGCTCGCGCGACGGCCTCGTCGTCGCCGCCGACCATGACGTCGAGCGTGCCCTCCCAGGCGTCCTTCGGCGTACGGCTCAAGGGCGCGTCGACGAACGAGATCCCCTTCGGCGCGAGCTCGGCCGCGAGGCGCCGGGTCGAGGCCGGCTCCGAGGTCGAGCAGTCTATGATGAGCAGCGGCTTGCGCCCGGAAGCAAGCCCTTGAGGCCCCTGGATGACGGCTTCGACCTGCGGCGACCCGGTGACGCACAGCACGACGACGTCGCTCGCCTCGGCGAGCGCCTTGAGCGAATCGACTTCCCTAGCGCCGCGCGATTTGAGGTCCTCGACCGCCTCGCGCCTCCGATGGGCGACGACGGACAAGGGCCAGCCCTTCTCGACGATGTTCTTGGCCATCCCGTGGCCCATGAGGCCGACGCCGACGAAGCCTACGCGTTCTTTCATGCTGTGATCCGTAATGGAGGTTTGCGTTTGAGCCTACTCGGCGGCGGCCTTGCGCATCGTCTCGACGTTCGTTGGCCCGACATACCAGTCGCGCGCCGCAACCTCCTCGAAGACGACCCAGACGTCGCTCTTGCCAAGGCCGGTCGCATCGGCGATCGCCCCGACCACCTTCTCCGCGATCGCGGCCTTCTTGCCCACAGGATCGCTCGCGATCGCTTCCCTCACGATTCGAATGTTGACAAAGGGCATGGCTGTCCTCCCGCTAACATGTCGCCGGCCATTTCAGGCGCATTTGACGCGAGCGTCAATCTAGCGAAGCGAGGATGAGCCGCTCAATGTCGTAAATCGGATGTCCGGTGAAATCCTTGTTGATCTCCGCGACCGTCCGCGCCTTTACCGTGCGAGAGAGGGCGCTGCGCAGGTCAGCCAGCGTCCGCGGCGGGGCGGCGATCACGATCGCGGGCGGGTCGCGTTCGCGCACCAGGCTTTCCAGCGCTTCGGCCACGCGCTTTGCGAACCGGTGCTGCTCGATTTCATGCCAGTCCGTCGTCTCCATGGCGCTGCGCGCCGTCGCGCCGGCGCCGGGGAAGGCGCGGCCGGGCCGGTCAGTCCCTTGCTCATGGGTGGGCGGATTGTCGTCGACGAACACCTGCTCGGTGACGAAATTCGCGAACTTCTCGTCCCCTTCGTTACGAAGGAAAAGCGCCTTGCGGCCGTCGCCGACGAAAACATACGCGTTGTGAGGAATGAGGGTTTTGCGCATCTTAAGACCCCAGAAGGCGAAGCTGATCGCGCCGAATGGCGCACCGGCTTCGCATGTGAACTGGTTAACGCAAGCCAGCGTTCCCGGCTTTGCGCTTGCGCAAATTGCTGCGCCGCCTGTCCCACCGTACTCCGCTACGCGCGCGTGATAGCATGCCTTCTTGCAGAAGGAGTCTCTTGACGTGCAGACGCCGTCAATCAGTCGTTTTGCTCCGCCCGCACTCGCCGATTTGCCCAAGGACGTCCGCGAGCGCATCGAAGCGGTGCAGGAGAAGTCCGGCTTCGTGCCCAATGTCTTTCTGGCGCTGGCCCGGCGGCCGGAGGAGTTCCGCGCCTTCTTCGCATATCATGACGCGCTGATGGAGAAGCCGGGCGGGCTCACCAAAGCCGAGCGCGAGATGATCGTGGTCGCCACCTCCGCGGTGAACAATTGCCACTATTGCGTGGTCGCGCATGGCGCGATCCTGCGCATCCGGGCCAAGAACCCGCTCATCGCCGACCAGGTCGCGGTCAACTTCCGCAAGGCGGACCTCACCGCGCGACAGAAGACGATGCTCGATTTCGCCATCAAGGTTGCGGCGCGCTCGCACGAGATCGACGAGCGGGACTATGCGGCGCTGAGGGCGCAAAACTTCTCCGACGACGACGCCTGGGATATCGCCGCCATCGCCGCGCTCTTCGCCATGTCGAACCGGCTCGCCAACGCCTTCTCGATCCGGCCAAACGACGAGTTCTACAACATGGGGCGGGAGCCGCGAGCGTGAGCGCCCGACGCCGGGAACCAAAACCATTCTTCCACTGTTGGATTCGCCGCCATGTGGAAGGGTTCATGCGGACGAGGTTGGCTCTGCTTGCCGGATGTCTCGCAGCCAGCGCGGCGCTCGCGGGCGAGTCGGTGCGCGTTGGACCGGCGGCGTTTGGCGACTGGCGCGACGACGCGCCGGGCGTTCGTCGCCTTATCACTCCCGCCGACCTTCCCTCGCCCTTCGCCACGCCCTCCGCCGCCAACCCTCCGCGCGAAGAGGCCCGAACGAGCT
>Ga0209040_10001036_pt1 | contig 21756 bp, 19 predicted proteins | sample BogFormECP12_OM3_FD_188240 | JGI IMG/M metagenome (GOLD analysis project Ga0209040, IMG submission 188240) | Bog forest soil microbial communities from Calvert Island, British Columbia, Canada - ECP12_OM3 (SPAdes) (version 2) | ecosystem: Environmental > Aquatic > Freshwater > Wetlands > Bog ... | reverse complement strand
TTCGAGCGCTACAAGGGCATCTTGGTCGATGTCATCTGACGCAGCGATCCGATGCCGCGGCCTGGGCAAAGCCTATCAGCTCTACGCCCGGCGGACCGATCAAGTAAAACAAATGTTGTTTGGCAGCTTGCATCGCTTTTACTTGGAATACTGGGTGCTGCGCGACATCGATCTGGAGATACGGCGGGGCGAATCGGTTGGGGTCATCGGGCGGAACGGCGCCGGCAAGACAACCTTGCTGCGGCTTCTGTGCGGCATTTCGCAGCCCACTTGCGGGGAGCTCCAGGTGGCAGGACGGGTCGCCCCGATCCTGGCGCTCGGTGCCGCCTTCGATTGGGAAATGACGGGCCGCCAGAACGTGCTGATTGGCAGCGCGGTCCTTGGATTGCGCCGATCGGAGATCCTTCGGCGCATGCCATCGATCGCCGAGTTTGCCGCGATCGGCCTTTTTATCGATCAGCCGGTGCGGCTCTATTCTGCCGGCATGCGCTCGCGGCTGGCCTTCGCGATCTGCGCTCACGCCGAAGCCGACATCCTGATCGTCGATGAAGCGCTGGCCGTCGGCGATGCCGCTTTCCGACGGAAAAGCCTCGCCTTCATGGAATCGTTCCGGCGCCGCGGCACACTGATAGTGGTTACGCACGATATGGAGCAGATCAGGGCCTTGTGTGACCGAGTGATTTGGGTGGATGACGGCGGCATCCGCGCGAGCGGTGGGGTGGCAGAGGTTCTCCGGCTTTATGACGATGCAACCGAAGCAGAAGAGGACGATGGCATCCGCTTTCGCTTGGATGCCGAGGCCCGCGCTGCACTATCCCAAGCCGCCGCGAACCGACGGCACACGAAATGGCGGAGCGGTTAGCTCGATCTCTATGCCCGGGCCAACCGCTTTAGCCGCGCGGTTGTTGCCTCAGCGAAAGCTCCGTGCCGGATGTGGGTTGGCTCGCGGGAGACAGGCCCCCGGATTCCAGGCTGATCTTGGTCATTTCAGCGTCTTGAGATAGGCGATAACGTCGTCGCGTTCCGTCTTATCCTTGATCCCGGGAAAGATCATCTTTGTTCCCGGGACTACGGTTCGCGGGTCGGCCAGGTAGGTATCGAGGGTTTCTTCGTCCCAGGTATGATCGAACTTTTTCATCGCCTCGGAGTAATTGAAGTTCTCGAGACCGGCGGATTTGCGGCCGACGATGCCGAACAAGCTCGGCCCGATCTTGTTTTTCCCGGCATCGGTGGTATGGCACAGCGCGCATTTCTTGAAATCCGTCTTGCCCGCCTCGACATCGGCGGCCGCAGCGGGCCAAATCGCGACGAACGGCATCAGCCAGCCCAAGCCGAGGTATGAGATCGGCAACCGCATCCTTCCTCCGGGGTACTGGTTTTGCCATGGGTCGTTTAGTTTATTCTCATCGCGCGGCCCGGCGCAAACAAGGATTAGCTGAGGCCGGTTCAGCCTGAGCCATAGAGGGTGCCAGGCATCGTGAAGCACCTCGCTGCTGTTGCCGGGATTCGCAGAGTGAAACAGGACGCGGCCAAATGGCGGTCGGCAATGGCGATTCGAGTCGTGCTAAGCAGGCATTTATGATTTTGACAACACGGAGGTTATGATATACTGACCACATGTGGCCCATTTTAGTTGCACTATTACACTATTGCCTCTCAAGGTCGTGCGATGTTACTGATTTTACATTTTGTCATAAGAACAACGGAAACAGCGGCGGAACAGCCGGCGCCCCGCTGTTCTTTCGTTAGCCGAACCGTCGGCGGCCTAGGATTTCCGCGGAGAAGGGGACGTCAATGGCTGATAATTTGCCGCAAAAACAGCAAAAACAGCAAAAATCACGGAAGTGGCCTACCCCGCCTCGGCGCTGGTCCAGGCTTCGGCGCTGGCCCCGGCCAATGCGCGAACACGATCCTCATCCTTGGCGAATTCGCGCGCCGCGCCCGCAAAGACCACGCGGCCGTCGTCCAGCACATAGGCGCGGTCGGCGATCTCGGTCGCCGCGCGCACGTTCTGCTCGACCAGCAGGATCGAGATGCCCTCCTCGCGCGCCGAGGTGACGACCTTGAAGACCTCCTGCACGACCAGCGGGGCGAGGCCTTGCGACGGCTCGTCGAGGATCAGCAGCTTCGGGTTGAGGATCAGTGCGCGCGCGATCGCCAGCATTTCCTGCTCGCCGCCCGAGAGCTGACGACCCTTGTTGCCGCGGCGCTCTGCGAGACGCGGAAACAGCGTATGGATGCGCGCGATCGTCCACGGCCCCGGCCTCTCGAGGGGAACCTTGAGGTTCTCCTCGACCGTCAGGTTCGGAAAGATGTGGCGCCCCTCCGGCACATAACCGACACCGAGCGCAGCGATCCGGTACGGCGGCCAGCCGGTCGTGGTGTGCCCCAAGATCTGCACCGCGCCGTCACGCGGCGGCGTAAGCCCGACCAGGCTGCGCAAGGTCGTCGTCTTGCCGGCGCCGTTGCGCCCCAACACGGTCACGATCTCGCCTTCGCGCACCTCCAGGCTGACGCCGTGCAGGATGTGGCTCTTGCCGTAGAACGTATGGAGGCCTTCTGCCGCGACCACCGGACGGCTCATGCAGCCACCCCCAGATAGGCGGCCTGCACGGCTTCGTTCGCGGCGATCTCCTGCGGCGTACCCTCGGCCAGCATCATGCCCTCGGCCAAGACCATGATGCGGTCGGCGAGGTGGAAGACCACCCGCATATCGTGTTCGATCAGCACGATCGTGAGCTTGTGGTCCTTGTGCAATTGGCGAATCAGCTGGGTGATGTTGTAGGTCTCCTGATCACCCATCCCGGCGGTCGGCTCGTCGAGCAGCAGAAGCCGCGGGTTCAGCGCGAGCGCCATCATGATCTCGGTGGCCCGCTGATCGCCGTGGCTCAGCGCCCCGACGGGGCGGTTCTCCCTGTCGGCCAGCCCGCCCTTGTCGGCAAGATCGGTGACCCGTGCGCTGATCTGGGCGTCGGTGTTGCGAGAGATCCATGGCCGCAGCCGATAACCCGACGCCACCTCGACGGCGATGCGCAGATTCTCGCGCGCCGTCAGCTCGGGAAAGACCTCGGTGACCTGAAAGGTGCGCGCAATCCCCCGCCAGACCCGCCGCGCCGGCAGCAAATTCGTGATGTCTTGCTTGTCGAACCGGATGCGGCCGGAGGTCGGTGTCAAGAATCCGCTGATCAGGTTGAAGAAGGTCGTCTTGCCCGCCCCATTGGGTCCGATGACAGCCCGCAGCTCGCCGGCCTCGACGGACATCGACACGTCGCGGACGGCGACCAGGCTGCCGAAATGGCGCGAGACGTTCTCGACCTCGAGGAGGCTCACGCGGCGGTCCTTCGCTGGATGACGCCGAGCACACCGCGCGGGAAGAACAGCACGACGAGAACGAAGAACAGCCCGATGAACGACATCCAGTTGGCGGTCTCGCTCGACACATAATCCTGCAGCACGACAAAGATCGCCGCACCGATCAGCGGCCCCCAGAAGGCCCGCATGCCGCCGAGCACCGCCATGATCACGAAATCCCCCGACTGGTCCCAGCGCAGATCGTGCGGATCGGCGAAATTGTTGAGCAGCGCATAGAGCGTGCCGGCGAGGCTGACGAACAGGCACGAAATGACCCAGGACAGCCAGATGTGCCGGTCGACCGGAATGCCGAGAAAACGCGCACGCCGCTCGTTCTCGCGGATCGCCAGCAAGGTGCGGCCAAAAGGCGAGCGCAGCAGCGCGGCCATGATGGCGACCGCCACGGTGAAACAGACCAGAACCAGGTAATAAAAGGCCTTATCGTTGCCGAGGATGTCGATTGAGGTGAGCCCCAAATCGATCGGCATGCGATGCCAGCCGGAGAGCCCGTCATCGCCGCCGGTGACCGAGTTCCAGCGATAAGCGATGAAGTAAAAGACCTGGCCAAAGGCGATCGTCACCATCGCGAAATAGATACCCCTCAGGCGCACGATCAGCAGGCCGATAAGTGCTGCGGCGATGGCGCCGGCAATCACCCCGACTGCCATGCCGAGCAATGTGCTCGGCACCAGATATTTAATCGTGAGGCCGACGCCGTAGACACCGAGGCCGAAATAGGCGGCGTGGCCAAACGACAGAACGCCGGTGAAGCCCAACAGGAAATTGAGCGACATGGCGGCGAGCCCGAGCACCAGGACGCGGCTTCCCAGCGATGTGTAGCCACCCACCCAATTGAGCCAGTATGGTAAAAAGAGAAGCAGCAGCCAGACCGCGATATCCGGGCCCCGCCTGCCGAGCGCGTTCACTAGAACCGTCCCTCCTCGCCCAACAGGCCGCGCGGCCGGACCAGTAGGACAAGGCCCATGAGGACGTAAATCACCGCCTCGCTCGCCGAGGGAAAGAACACCGTCGTTATCCCGGAGGCGACCCCGATCAGCAAGCCGCCCAACAGCGTGCCGGGCAGGCTGCCGAGACCGCCGATAATGATCGCGACAAAGCTCGGCATGATCAGCGTGCTGCCGATCGTCGGCTGCAGCCCGAGCATGCCGGCGGCGAGAACCCCCGCCAGGCCGGCGAGATAGATGCCGAGCCCGAAGTTGAGGTTGCGCAAGATGCGGGTATTGACTCCGAGCACAGATACCGTCTCAAGGTCCAATGTTCCGGCGCGGATGCGCATGCCGAGACGGGTCCGGTTGAGGATCAGAAACAGTCCGGTCACCGCCGCCACCACCAACGCAACCATGAACAGACGGTAGCCGGTCAGAAAAAATAGGGTGTTGCTGAGCGGGCTGGAGAGCCAGATCGGTATCGTGAAAGGCAAGGTGCCTGGGCCCCAGATGTAGCGCGTCCCGTCCTCCAGGATGAACGCGAGTCCGAAGGTGAGCAGCAGGCTGTACAAGGGATCGCGGCCATACAGCGGGCGGATCAAGATCCGTTCGACGACCAAGCCGAGGACCGCGGTCAGCACGGGTGCGACCGCCAACGCCCCCCAGAAACCGATATGGGGGATCAGCATGTAAGCGAGATAGCCGCCGATTGCCAAAAACCCGCCATGCGCGAAATTGATCACGCCGGACAGGTTGAGGATCAGCGACAGGCCGAGCGCCATCAATGCGTAGAACGCGCCGATGATCAGCCCATTAAACAGGTTGAAGAGGAGAAGCTGTGTCATTTATGCATGCGGCAGGCGCCTACCCTCACCCACTCAGCCCGACAGGGCCGGGAGAGTGAGGGTATCGCCGGGCTTAAGCCGGCCAACTCAGATGGCAGCCGGTCTCGGCCACCGGCAAGGCGGCGTCGACACCCTTGACCAGCTCGTCGACCTTGAACAGATCCTCCTCCGCCGCACCCTTCTCGACCGCGTTGCCGACATAGAGTGTCGGCATCAGCTGGTGATCGCCGGCACGATAGAACGTGTCGTACGGCATCAGCGCGATCTCCGGCGGTAATTTGAAGTTTTCCAGTGCCTTGGCCAGCTTGACCGGATCCAGCGTCTTTTGGTCGTTGGCGACGAGCGCGCAAGTCCAGGCCGCGACATAGCCGAACCAGTGGCGCGCCGACGGCACCTTGCCGCCATTGACCTTCCTGATGTCGGCAACGAACCCCTTTACGTGCGGCACGTCGGGTTGCACCCAATACCACTCGAATACCCAGGTGCCGATGCGTGCGTCGGGCGGCAGGCCTTCGAGAACCTCCAGCTCTTGCTGCGCGCCGGCGATGTGGAAGCGCTTGTCGAGACCGAACTGTACCGCCTGCTTCAGCGCATTGACCATGTCCTGGCCGGCGAGCAGGAAGATGATGACCTCCGGATTGGCCGCTTGTGCCTGAATCAGGTAGGACGAGAAATCGGTGGCGCCGAGCGGCGTCAGAGACGCACCGACCTCCGTGCCGCCGAATTGCTTGAGGCTCGCTTCAAAACCTTGCTGCAAGGTGTGGCCAAACGCATAGTCGGGGGTAATGAAGTACCATTTCTTGCCGTATTTATTGAACAGGGTCTTCGATACCGAGTTGGTCTCCATACGCGTCGTGTTGCAGACGCGAAAGACGTTCCAGTGGCAATCGGTGCCAGTGACGGAGTCGGTGTGACCGCCAGTGACGATGTGCAATCTCTTGAGCTCGTTCGACACCTGGCCGAGCGCGATAGCCATCGCCGAGTTGACGTTGCCGAGCAGGAAATCGACCTTGTCGCGCTCGATCAGCTTACGGGCTTTCTGGACAGCAATGCCCGTATCGGCGCTCGTCGAATCCTCAACCAGCAACTGGGCTTGGCGGCCGAGGATGCCGCCTTGGGCATTGATCTGCTCGATCGCCAATTGACAGCCGATCTGCTCGTTCTTGCCGAGCTCGGCATAGGTGCCGGTGAGCGGATCGTTGAGGCCAAATTTGATCTCGTCCGCGGCGCGCGCGGTAATGACAAAGGGAGCGGCGAACTGCGCCACGCCGGCTGCTGCCGCCGCCTTGATGAGGCTCCTGCGGTCGAGCCTCCCCGACAGAATGTCGTTGGTCATGGTACTTCCTCCCTAAAATCCCAAGTCCTGGTTCCGTTATGGCGAACGGCTTCCCTGACCGCGCTCGCCAAATAACCTGAACGCCGCGCTTTGGTTGCATTGGCGTTCGGTCGCACTCTTATCAGCCATAGGATGCGGCGAAAGGAAAGCGGTTTTCAGCAAATGGAAGCTGGCTGGCCATGATCGGGGTATGATCGCTGAGCACTGGAGGAAAGCTGGATGACGCCACGACAGAAGTTGAGAGGGTTGATCGACCGCGTCGGTTACACAATCGTGCCGGGGGCATATGACACTTTAACGGCGCGGCTCGTCGAGCAGGCCGGGTTCGACGCCGTCTATCTGACCGGCGGCGGCTATTCTCGGGCGAACGGGTATCCGGATCTCGGTTTGCTGACCCTGTCGGAGAATGTCCGGTTTATCGGACTGACCGTCGAGGCGGTCGGTATCCCGGTCATCGCCGATGCCGATACCGGCTACGGCAATGCGATCAACGTGATCCGCACCGTCCGCGAGTACGAGAAATCGGGGGTCGCGGCGTTCCACATCGAGGACCAGGTGAGCCCGAAGAAATGCGGTCATTACGAGGGTAAGGAGGTGATCGGTCTCGCCGAGATGGTGGGCAAGATCCACGCCGCCGTGGACACAAGGCGGGATCCCGACCTTGTCATCATCGCCCGGTCCGACGCCCGCGCCATCGAAGGCCTGCAAGCGGCGATCGACCGCGTCAACGCCTATCTCGAGGCGGGCGCCGATGTCGGCTTTGTCGAGGCGCCGCAGAACGTCGAGGAATTGCGGATCGTCGGGCGCCAGATCGCGGGGCCCGCCCTGGTTAACGTGTTCGAGGGCGGCAAGACGCCGATGATGCCGGCCGGCGAATTGGAAGAGATGGGGTTCCGACTCGGCATCTACCCGTCGCAGACCCATCGCGCGGCGATCCGCGCCGCCCAAAAGGTGCTGGCGGCGTTAAAGGAAGACGGCGACACCAGCCGCGTCGAGGGCGATCTCGCCACCTTCCAGGAGCGCGAGGACGCCGTCGGCACCGCCCGTTGGGGCGCGCTCGAGGAGAAGTATATGCAATTGCGGTGACCCCTCACCCTCCCAGCCCATCGGCTGGGCCCCTCCCCCCCCGCTCGTGCAGGGCTGTCCGGGGAATTTAACTCCGTTGCGAGAATACCGCGATTTCAACCGTAGATGCCGGGCCAGGCATGGGATCTTGGGGAGAGGGAGGGGCCCGCGCACCGGGAGGGTGAGGTGGGCGGCGCCGCGAACCGGGATCGTCGGCCCCCTTACCCTACCCTCTCCCCCCGGCCAGCGGGGGGAGAGGATAGAGAGGGCGCGGTTCTGCGATAAATTTCCGGCGGATTCTCGGAAAAATTGTCCATGGACTTTCCCCGGACAGCTCTGCGCGATGCGGGAGAGGGGCTACAACGCATTCAGCCCAAAGCTCCTCTCGCACCGTGGGAGAGGGGGACCCACCCCGCCAGGGCTGGGTGGGTGAGCGGAACTCACACGGGCTAAACCACCGGCGAGCGCCCGCCGTCGACGTTGATGGCGCAGCCGGTCACATAGGAAGCCGCGTCGGAGGCGAGGAAGCAGGCGACGTTGGCGAATTCTTCGGCTCTGCCCATGCGGCCGAGCGGCACCGCCCTCCCGGCCTGGGCGATGAATTCCTCGAGCGAGACATTGGCGCCCTCGCGCTGATGCCGGCGCACGATCTGATCGCTGACGATGACGCCGACATGCAGCGAATTGACCAGCACATTGTGCGGCGCGCCCTCTTGCGACAATGCCTTTGTGAAGGCCATCTGGGCGGCGCGGCTGACCGAGGTCGGCGCGCTGTCGGCACCCGGCGCCTTGGCGCCGATGTTGAGCACGCTGATGATTCGACCCCAGCGCCGCTGCTTCATCTGCGGGAATAGCAGACGGCAGAAGCGGATCTGCGCGAATAATTTCAGATCGAGGTCGGCTTGCCACATCTCGTCGGTAATCGTCTCGGAGGGGCCGCGCGTCGACTGCCCGGCATTGTTGACGAAGATGTCAACTTTGCCAAATTCCGACATGACTTGGTCGAAGGTCTTGCGGATATCGGCGGCCTTGGAAACGTCGCAGGCGACCGCGGCGACTTTGCCCTTGGCGTTGGCGGCGATCTTCTGTCTGGCCTCGGCCAAGGTTTCGGGGCTGCGCGCCAGAATCGCGACATCGGCGCCCGAGGAGGCGAATTTCTCCGCCATCGCGAGGCCCAGCCCCTTGCTGCCGCCGGTGATGACCGCGCTCCTACCGTCCAACCGAATTTCCATATCGTTGCTCCTCCTTTTTTCGGGTTGTAGTGTCGGCGACCGACGTTACTTCGCCGTCAGCCGATCGATTTCCTGCATCTCGGCCGGTGTCAAGGCCCATCCCGTCGCGCGGACATTCTGTTCGACCTGATCCGGCGTGGTCGCGCCGGCGATGACGCTGGCCACGGCCGGGCGGCGCAGCAGCCAGCTCAAGGCGAGCTCCAATAGCGTATGGCCGCGCTCGGCGGCAAACCCCGCGAGCCGCTCGACGATCCCCCAGTTTTCATCCGTCAGGTTGCGCTCCGCCGCTCTTGCCATTGTAGCGAGACGGCTGCCGGACGGAGGCGCCATGCCGCGCCGATACTTGCCGGTCAACAACCCGTCGGCCAGAGGCCGGAACGGGATAAGCCCGAGACCGTAGGTCTCCACCACCGGCATCATGTCGCGGTCGAGGTCGCGGGCGAGCAGGTTGTACTCTTCCTGGCAGGAGATGAAATGATGGAGGCCGAGGTGCGTCGACGTCCACAGCGCCTCGACCACCTGCCAAGCCGGCAAGGTCGAGCAGCCGATGTAGCGGACCTTGCCCTGCCGGACGAGATCGTCGAGCGCCCGCAAGGTCTCCTCGATCGGCGTCAGCGGATCGGGCTGGTGCTGTTGGTAGAGATCGATCCAGTCGGTCTTGAGGCGCCGCAAGCTCGCCTCGACCTCGGCCATGATGTAGCGCCGCGACGCGCCCTGAAACCGGCCGGCGGTATCCATCGGGCGCGCGAACTTGGTCGCCAGCACGATGTCCTTGCGATGATCGCCGAGGATCTGGCCGAGACATGTCTCGGAGCTGCCACGCGGGTCGCCATAAGTATCCGCCTCGTCGAAAAAGGTGATGCCCAGGTCGAGCGCCTTGTGCACGACCTTCTTCGTTGCAGCGAGATCAATGCGACCGCCGAAATTGTTGCAGCCGAGGCCGACCATTGACACCAGAAGGCCGGATTTCCCGAGATTACGCTGTTCCAAAGACGAGTTTCCCTTTACCCACAGCGTCGCGGCTCCGTAGCGAGCGCGCGGGCAGTATACGGGCCCGACCTCAAAGCCGCTATCGCATATGGCTCACCCACCTCTTGGTCGTGCATGGGACGGAGGCCGGACGGCTCAAAGTGGGGTTCTTCGCTTGAACGCTCGGTCGATCGCGGAGTATCGATTGAGCGTTTCGACCAGCTCACGCGACCACGCGCTTTGGCGCTTAACGGCTGCCGGTTTTGGGAGGGGAGGATGAACGGACTAAGTGAGCGCCGCGCGTGGAGCTGGTGGTACCTGCTCCTCCTTGTCCAATTCGTCGCCGTACTCTGGCCGCCCTTTTACAACAAAGCAGAACCCTATTTGGTCGGCATACCGTTCTTCTACTGGTATCAGCTTCTTTGGATAATCATCGGCGCTGTGCTCACAGCTATCGTGTATTTCGCTACTGAAGACTGATGCGGCGGCATAAAGCCCCGATAGCGGCGCCGAAGCAGGAAGGGGGGATACCGTGCAGGACGTGAACTGGACTGCTCTGACGATCTTCGTCTTGTTATTTGCCTCCATCACCTGGCTGGGCTTCGCGGCGGCCAATTGGCGCAAGGGGGATCTCGACCTGCTGCACGAGTGGGGGCTCGGTGGACGGCGCTTCGGTACCGTGGTCACATGGTTTCTCGTCGGCGGCGATCTCTACACGGCCTACACCTTCATCGCCGTTCCGGCGCTCGCCTTTGGCGCCGGCGCCGTCGCGTTCTTCGCGGTGCCCTATACGATCGTGGCCTACCCGATCTTTTTCCTGGTCTTCCCGCGCATCTGGTACGTCTGCCACAAGCACAACTACATCACGGCGGGTGATTTCGTCCGAGGCCGGTTCGGCAATCGCTGGCTCGCCTTGGCGGTGACCATTACCGGTATGGTCGCGACGATGCCCTACATCGCCCTGCAGCTCGTCGGCCTGCAGGTCGTGATCGGCGCGCTCGGCGTCTCGGGCACCGGGTTTGCGGCCGATCTGCCATTAATCATTGCTTTCGTAATCCTGGCGGCATTCACCTATTCGAGCGGCCTGCGGGCGCCCGCCTCGATCGCAATCGTCAAGGATATCCTGATCTATCTCACGGCTTTCGCCGCCGTGATCGTCATTCCAATCGAGCTCGGCGGCTTCGGCAAGATCTTTGCGGCGGTCCCGGCGCAGAAGCTGCTGCTGGCAACTCCCGGCCCCAACACCACGGGCGCCTACAGCGCCTATGCAACCTTGGCGCTCGGCTCGGCGCTGGCGTTGTTTCTCTACCCGCATTCTCTTACCGGAATCCTCAGCGCGAGCAGCGGCCGCGCCGTCCGCCGCAATGCCGCGCTGCTGCCGGGCTATTCCTTCATGCTCGGCCTGCTCGCGCTGGTCGGCTTCTTCGCCATTGCCGCCGGGGTCGGCAACCTTCCCGAATACGCCGCCGGCTTCAAGCAGTTCGGCAACAACTTCGCAGTGCCGGCGCTCTTCCTGCACACCTTCCCGTCCTGGTTTGTCGGCATCGCCTTCGCCGCGATCGGCATCGGCGCCTTGGTCCCGGCAGCCATCATGTCGATCGCCGCAGCAAACCTCTACACGCGCAATATTCACCGCGAGTTCATCAACAAGAACCCGACCGACAAGCAAGAAGCGCAGATGGCGAAATGGGTGTCGCTGATCGTCAAGCTCGGCGCCCTTGTGTTCATCATCTTCGTGCCGACGCAATATGCCATTTATCTGCAGCTCCTGGGTGGCATCTGGATCATCCAGACATTGCCCACGGTGATCCTTGGCGCCTATACCCGTTGGTTCAACGACTGGGCGCTGCTCGTCGGCTGGGCCGCGGGAATCATCCTCGGCACAGCGATGGCCGCCGCGGCCAACCTCACGCCGACCTATCCACTGCAGCTCGCCGGCTACACCTTCCCAGGCTACACCGCCCTATATACTGTGATCCTCAACCTCGTAGTGGCGATCGCTCTGACCCCGGTTTTCAACGCGATTTCCGCGCAGCGCGCGCCCTTCGACGAGACCGTCGCGTCCGACTACCATGCCTGAGGAGGCAATGACTTGCGCGCGGCGGCAGTCCCGAGCAGCCGCGCACCGGCCCGCAGCCGATTTTCGCTAACGCCGCCGCACCCGTGGCGCCTCAGCTTCGCCCTCCAATCTTCGCCAGCTTGACGAACGCGACCGGATGTCCAAGCGGCTGAAGCTCGCCGCCTGGGCTGGCGCGCGTAACCTGGCGTTGGCGATGCGCGAGAGGCGCCTCCTCCGGTCCGCCGCAGAACGGATGGTCGGACGGGTACGAGGGAGCGGACCATCAGGCGCCGTCACGCCGGACGAAGAACGTGCCCAGGAGATCTCGCTGAGTTCGTTGTTTCGGGCAGCCGAGCCGGTTGCGCCGGTGTCTGGCAGGCTGGCGATGGTTTGCGGCAGTTTACAGCCGGGCGGCGCCGAGCGGCAGCTCACCAACACCGTCCGCGGCCTAGCGCAGCGCGGCATTCGGGATATCACAGTGCTGTGCGCGCATCTCGCGCCAGGGCAACCCGAGGCATACGATTTTTTTGCCCCGGAACTCGCTGCTGCCGGCGTTGTCGCCCGGCAGATCCGCCGCCCGTCGCTGTTGCACGCTCCGCTACCGGCGGGACTGCTCGAGGTATCCCCGATGCTGCCCACCGGCCTTACTTGCGATGCCGCGGATCTGTGGCGCGAGCTCGTTTCACTGCGGCCGGCTGTCGTCCATGCATGGCTTGACTGGTCCAACATACGGGCTGGAATCGCGGCGGTTCTGGCGGGTACGCCCCGCATCGTGCTGTCCGGACGAAACCTGAACCCCAGCCATTTCTTCTTTCACGAACCGTTTATGCGGGCGGCTTACCGCGCGCTTCTCCCCCGGGCCGGGGTGGCATTGCTCAATAACAGCGTTGCCGGGGCACAGGATTACGCAGACTGGCTGGGGGTGCAGGCCGAGCGGATCGGCATTCTCTACAATGGCGTCGATTTGCCGCCGCCGGATCGCGATGCGGCGCTCGCCGAACGCCGACGCATCGGGGTACCGGACGAGGCGCTGCTGATCGGATCCATGTTCCGGTTCTCACCCGAAAAGCGGCCGATGCTGTGGCTCGACACAGCCGCTGCCATCCTCGCTCGACGCGCCGACGCAAGCTTCGCCCTTTACGGGGCGGGGCCGATGATGGCGGAAATCAAAGGACGAGTTGCCGCTCTCGGCTTGGACCGGCGTGTGATTCTCCCTGGGTTGAGCATCGACCCGCTTACCGCGCTCGGCGCCATGGACGTCTTTCTACTGACCTCCGAAGCCGAGGGTACCCCGAACGCGGCGATCGAGGCGCAATGGGCAGGCAGACCGGTCGTCGCCTGCACGGCCGGCGGGGTCGCGGAAGCATTTCTGCCGGGAGAGACCGGCATTCTGGTTCCGCGTGCCGACCCCGAAGCGATTGCCGATGCGGTGCTTCGACTGGCAACCGATCGCGCCTGGAGTGAGCGTATCCGCTCCATCGCGCCGGCTTTCGTCGCTTCGCGCTTTGGCTTCGACCGAATGGTCGGGGAGCTGATCGCACAATACGGCTTTGCCTGACCATCTCGGTAGGCGTTGCCTCGGCCCATAAAAGTGATGGAGAATGGGACAGGGGAACACCGCGGTATTTCGGCGTGACCGAAAAGCTGCGTCGAGCCGGGTCTCAGGGGGTTGGGGGAGATGAAAGCGTTTGGCTGGACGCGTGTTCTGCGCGCGGCGGCGATCGTGACAGGCCTGTTCGACACTTCGGTTGCAGCTTCGCAAACCCTGGCGCTCGACGCCGCGCGACAGCCGATCGGCGACGCCGACGGGCTTGGCGATCTGAGTGCGCGCATCGTTGCGGCGGAAGGCGGGCCGAAGCGCAACCCGTTGTCGAGCGCGGCCGGGTACGGGCAATTCCTGTCGGGAACGTGGCTCGAAATGTTTGAGCGCGCCTATCCGCAGGTCGCCCAGACGATGACCCGTGAGCAGATCCTAGCATTGCGGGACATAAAGCCGCTCGCCGAGGACCTGACCAACCGCTACGCGCAGGCCAATGCTGCGACGCTTCGGGGGGTCGGCCTGCCGGCAACCGCAGGCGAGTTGTCCCTGGCCCATGCCATCGGGCCGCGTGGCGCCGTCAGCGTGCTGACTGCCGAGCCCGCCCGCCCTGCGGCCGAGCTGCTGCGTCCGGAGGCGACGGCCGCGAACCCTTTTCTGAGGGAAATGACGGCAAGCGCGCTGCGGCAGTGGGCGACGATCCGCGTCAATCTGCCCACGGAGGGATCACCCGAGAGCGCGGCCCCGAGGATCGAGCCGCCCTTCGAACCACCAAGGCCCGCGGAGGATTTCGGGATTGACGACCGCACCAAGGCCTCCCAAGCGCTCGTCACAAACCACAGCGCGACTGCGCTGTTGCAAGACCTGGTGGACGCTTGGCGCAATACGAGAGGCGGCAGCCGCCTCAAGCTCCGCCAATCGACTGCCTCCTGGCTGATTTCCGTCGGGGTCGATCCCACCGGGCTGTTTCTCGGCGAGCCGACGGCCGTGCGGGTTTTCAACAGGAATGCCTCGCGCATCGTGCTCGAGGCGGTCCGGGAGACGTCCAGCCGTTCGGCGTATCGCGAGTTCAAGGCGATTGAAGCCCATGCCCGCACCCACGGCGAGCTGCAACCCGACATCGCCCGGGCCTTGGCGATCGCGCTGCTCGACAAAATGCGTCAGGAAAACAAGACGATCACCGACATCCTTCAGCACCGGCGGAGCGCCGCCGCAGCAAGGCCGAGCGCGATAAGTTCTGCGCCTCATCCGCTACGGGACGCCGCGAACGCGCAGAGCGCGGCGGCAGGCGGCTCACCTCTTTGACGATCGTCATCGACTATTAACCAAGCGGCTCCGGGCGCTGCCGAATATTCGCGTGCCGCCTAGTTCCCGCTGTGGTCTTGCTTTCTTGTCGAATGCATCATTTCGTTCTCAAAGTAGCGGAGGGACTGTTCACGACTTAATCGCGAATATCATGAGTAAAGTACAAATTGCAGTAGCAATCCCGTCTGATGGGCGAATTCCGCTTGACGCGATGGCCACCCACCGGCACGATCGCGAACACCGACGATTTTGCGAAACTTTTAGGGGAGTCGCACAATGATGAGGGCGGGAAGTGGATTGAGGCTGGGCGCAGCGGCGCTCGCCTTGATATGCGTCGCTTCGGGCGCGTTCGCAGCGGGTACCCCGCAGCCAAACAATTCTACCACCTTTTCGGCAGAAACGGTCGCGCTGCCGCCAGGAAATTCGGTCACCTTTCAGGGGGGCCTTCTGACTTATACGCCGTTAGGTGCCGGCATCCCCGCTGCCTCCGGCGTCTCGGTGTCTTTCGTCGCGCCGGCCGGCAATACGTTTACGATCGCGAACCTCGTCAACGCCTGCCAATGGTTCCCCGGGGCCGCTGTTTTTACGAGCGCCTCGCTCACCGGTACTGGCAACAACATCATCAATTGCCCCGTTCCCGCGGCTGGAGGGCCGTTCACTTTTGTGCAGATAGTTAATGGGGCGACAGTCGGCAACGTCAGTCTCTCCGGCCCCGACGTCGCCAAATTGGGCGTCAACATTTATCCTGGCCTGACGCCTCTCTCGACGACCGCGCCGAGCGCCTTGGTCCAGATCACCGAAACGGCCACCTCCGGCGGCGGGTTCACTGGAGACGGCACGCCAATTCCGGCCCTCGCTCTGCTCAGCCGCAACAGCTTCAGTGTCGTGCTCGGCACGACAACACTTGGGATCGATCTGACCGGCAGCGGCCTTTCCCTGACGCCGCCTATTCCTCCAGGTGGAGGTTTTGTCGTCAATCAGGCGAACGGGACCAGGACCGTGTCGACGGCGGGCTTTCTCGGCACGCTGTGGGTCAATCAAAGCCAATTCGATCTCGATGCCAGGACCGGGCTGAATTGCCTCAATGGTCCGTCCTTCTCCGGGAACCCCAATTGCGCCGCTGCGCTTAGCGGGACCGCTGCGGTCACATTGACCGGAGATTTCGCGACAATAACCACTGCCTACCTGCTCCCCAACCTCGCCGCTGCTGGGAACCCGGTCGCGAGCCAGGCCACCTGCACACCTGGAACACCGCCGGCCAACAGTATCGCCGGGGCGATAAATACGGCAAAGCGGGTGATCACCTTTGCCACTTTCAATACGCCCAACACCAACTCTGGCAATAGCCCCAATCCGGTCTTTTCCGTGTGTCTGGTGACGAACGGCAACCAGGTGATTCAGACAACCGACCCGGGGTCTGTGCAAATTATGGTATCGGTCACACTGACCAGTCCTAGTGCCCTGACGCTCAGCCTGACAAACGCCCCGAGCCAATTCTTCGGATCGATCGCCTATCAAGGCTCGGCCTTCTTCGCGCAGAACGTGTTCGGCATCAACAACGGGTCGCCGACCTTCTTCCGGATGGTCAACCCGAGCAACACCGCCGCGCAGGTATGGGCGGTGCTGACCAAGGACGTCCCCAACGTCAGCCCTGAAACCGGCGCAGGCAGCTGCAACTTCACCGCACCAGCCACGGGCTCGGCGACGTTGGCCACGCAACCGGTCCCCCCGAACGCGGCGAACCCGCCGTCGACCTGCAACATCTCGTTCGTCGCCAACCTCGCCTCGCAGCCGGGTCTGCCGGATACGGTCTCGACCAACGTGGCGTCGGGCGGGTCGGCTGGTATGGTGCAGGCGAATAACGCGACGTATGTCACCGGCGATGACATCGCGATTCTCGGCGGCACGTCTTTGAACCCGTTGGCAGGGCAAGGCGCGTTGCACGCGACGGTCTGGCTGCTGTCACCCAACCCCGCGATGCGGTTTTCGGCACTGACCCAGAGCGCAGCGTTCGGCGTGCTGGTGCAGTCGCCGTAATCGCGCGGCATCGGCGGCCCGAGAGGGTCGCGAACGAGAGAGGTGGGCCACCCCCCTTGGGGGTGGCCCACTTTCTATGTGAACCTCCCGCTACGGCACGCTGAACGAGGCACCATTCTGCGGCCCGCTCAGATGGCGCTGTCGAAAAGGATGGTTGCGTCGGGGGCTTTGCCACGATAATCCCGGCGTGTAGGGTGGCGTTGACAAAATTTCTAATCCGACTTGGGGGATGAGGAAATCGGCGGCTCGGCATCACAAGCACCGGGTCAGAGAGGCCACATGTGCTGAGAGGGATCAGGCACCCTCTTTCGATGCTACCGCCCAAGCCGACGAACCCCCCTCGCGCGCGAGGGGGCGAGCGCGGGTTTGCACTCGTCTTGACCTTGGTCATCATCGTGGCCCTCTCGGTCATGACCGAAATGATGACTCGCTGGATATCGGCCGCGCTCGACCAGGCTTTCGCCAATCGCGAAGAAGTTGACGGCAAGCGTCAGATCGCGGATGCTGCGGCGGTTTCTCTGTATGTCTTGGGCACTCGCCCGTTCAGTTTTCGCGGCATCGAGTCGTTGTCTGTCATGCAGCCTTCTGCCGCTCACGAACCGCAAATGATCGCTGGGTTTGATCCGACCGCAAATTACATTCGACTGGACGATCACCCCTATCGCCTGAGGGATGCTGTCGTTCGCTTTCAGGATGCGCGGGGTCTGATCAATCTGAACCTGGGAGCCTATGGCGATCTCTTCAGCCTGCTCGGGATTTTTGGGGTTCCAGCCGATGACCGCGGTCCGCTGATCGCCAAGTTGCAGGATTACATCGATGCCGATTCGTTGACGCGCCTCAATGGGGCCGAGGCGCCGGAATACGCCGATGCCGGACGCGAGCCTCCCGCCAACGCGCCGCTGCGGACACCCTGGGAAGTGCGGCGCGTCCTCGATTGGGACAAAGCCGACGGGATCGCCCGTGAAGACAGCCGGTGGCCGTTGCTGACCACGACCGCCTCGATCGACGGGTTCAACGTCAACACCGCCCCACGCGATCTGCTGTTGGCCATGCCGGCGATCACCGAGGCAGGTGTCGACAATGTCCTGCGCTGGCGGCACGAGCAACCGATTACCACCGGATATCAATTCGGCCAGCTCGCCGGCTTGCCGATACCGCAAGGGCCCTCGCGCTTTCTGGGGCTGCCGGCGAACAGCATCCTGCTGACACTCTCTTCGCGCCGCGATCCCCTCGAGCGCCGCATCGCAGTTCGGCTGACCCCGGGGTCGGCGGACCGGCCCTGGGTCATCGACTATGATGTCGAGACGCCACCCCCGCGCCGAAGTGACAGCGAAGCAAAACCCGATGCCCTCCCTATCCCCGCGCTGCTTTCGCCAATACCGTGATCGGACCGAACGGCCGACAACGTGGCGCGGTCGGCGGTACTGGGTGGTCAGCCGTTCGTTGTGTGGCTTTCGCCTGTTCCGGATGACCAATGTCGGACGCAGCGAGCTCAAAGACGCCGCTGGGCTGAGGGCGCGGGAATGGGCGCCGCACCGAGAGCCCGGGTACCATCTCCACCTGACCAGCGAGGCCGCACGGATCTGGGTTTGGGACGCCGATCGCGTCAGGACCGCGATGCTGGCGATGGGGCTCAGGCCAGGGCGCGTCGCCGTGCTCCCCGAGACTGCGCTCCAGGCACGGCTCGAGGACGGCCCGCACCTGATCGAATGCCTCGAAGGCGTCGAGGGACAGCTGTGGTCCGAAGGGGAGTTGAAGGCCAGTCGCTGGTGGGCCCAAACCCCGTCGCCGGACCAGTGGCTGGAATTTCAGCGTGCGGCCGGAGTCGTGGTCCAATCTCTGCCGGAGGTCCCGCCCCTTGAGCAGCCGGTGTGGCGCAGCCGTCCATGGACCAACTCCGGCGCCGGGCTCGGGCTCGAACGGCGCGGCCGCGAGGCGGCGGTGGCGGGCGCCGCCTTGTTATTGGCCGGGTACGGATATCTCGGCGGATCCCTGGTGCGCGATGCGCTGTCGTTGGCGGAAATCGATCATCGCCTTGGCGAGGTGCGGCGCGGGGCGGCGCCGGCGATCGCCGATCGTGAACAGGCCCTCGCCAACCTCGATTACCTCACCGGTTTTGCCAAGCTCGACCCCTATCCTCCTCAGCTGGCGGTATTGGCGCGAGTCGCACAAAATTTACCGAGCAACGGTGCGCAACTCGCTGCCTGGTCGTACCAAACAGGCGATCTCCAGTTTACGGTTTTCTCGCCGGCCTCCTCGCTCGATATACTCTTCTACGTGAAGACCTATTCGTCGATCCCCGGGTTCACCGACGTCACGGCCGAACGGGGTGACGGCGCGCGCAGCCTGCGGATCAAGCTTCACCTCGCGCGATGATGAACCTTGCAAACCTGTCGTTTATCCGGGTCGCGCCCGATCGGATCGGTAAATGGTTGCGTGATGGCACGGCAAACCGGCGGGCACGGGTGTTGCTGATTGCGCTGGGTTTCACGGTTGCTGCGAGCGGGCTGATGATCCTCGATTCGCGCGACCTCGAGATCCGGCGCGAGGCGGCCGACACGCGAGCCCAGCTCGCGCGCATCCAGCAGGTCGGCCAAACCGAGCTCTGGCGCCAGCGCCGGGAAGAGACGAGCCTGTCACGAAACAAGGCGGAAGCGCGGCTGTGGGAGGCCGAGACCGATGGTCTCGCGCAGGCAAATTTTCAATCCTGGCTGCTCGACCAGGCCAAACAGGCCGGCATCGCGGTGGGCGAGATCCGCAGCAGCATCGATTCGAACCCCAACAACCCGCTAAAGCTGCGCCGGGTGACGGCTCAGGTCGGCGGGCGGTTCGAAGCAGGAGGTTTTGTCAAGCTGCTGCAAGCCATCGCCGACCAGGAGCGCCTCATCGTTATCGAACGACTCGATATCCAAGTGGCTCCTGTGCCTCATTTCGAGATGGTGCTCGGGGCCTTCCTGCGACCCGCCGCAAACGCATAAGAGGTGGTGATGATGCGGCTTACAGCCCGACACGCCGGCATCGCCGCCGGTGCTGCGGGCCTTGTCGCATCGGCCTTCGCGCTGGGATGGTGGCAGGACGATCCCGCCGGCCGCGCCGCCACCAGGGCGAATGCGCCTGCTGCCGAGTGGAAAATACCCCAACCGAAGCCGGCAGATCTCGCGGGCGACGCTAAGATCGTGCTGGCCAAACAGCCCTTTGGCGCTGCTGGAGAGCGCAGCGTGACGGGCGGGGCTACCGACGGAGCGGGCGCCGGAAACCCGACCCCCACCCAATGGCGAATTGGTGGGATCGTTACCACCGAGACGAGCCGCTATCTGGTGGTGCTGCTGCGTCCGCCGGGGCAAAACACGGATCGAACCGAACTGCGGCAGGTCGGGGAAAGCCTGCCGGACGGCGGTATCGTCCGCTCCGTCGACCCGGGCGGTGTCACGATCGATCGGCAAGGTACCGTCATTACGGTCAGGATGTTCGAAAAGAATTGAATGGTTCGGTATGCGCGATCGCGGGGGGTTGCTGCGTCTTGCTTGTCTTTTGTGCCCAGTGGTGGTTGCCGCCTGCGCCTATCCGACAGAGAATCCAGGCGCGGATCTGCGCACCTTGCCCGAAAAGAACGAGCAACCCGCAGCCGTGGTGCCGATCAGCCCGCTGATTGCCGGTCCCACCGCGCGCCAGACGACGATGCGTCCGGGGCCGGCGCCTCCGAGCGCCCCCGCGGCCCCCATCCCAACCGAGACCTCCATCAACCTCTCGGGCGAGGCGGTCAGCCTCACGATCGAGCAAATGCCGTTGCCGGCGTTTATCAACACCGTCTTTGGCGAGACGCTCCACCTTTCTTTCGAGATCGATCCAAAGCTCGCGCAACGAACCGACCCGGTGACGCTGCGCACCGGGCGGCGACTGCAGCCGAACGAGATCCTGGCCCTGGCGCGCGCAGTTCTCCGAGACTACGGGATCAGCGTCATCACGACCGACAAGCTGGTGCGGATCGTGCCCAGCGAGGAGCTCCTCTCCCAATCGCCAAACGTGATCCGCGGCCGCAGTTCGAGGGAAGTCGCCGAGAGCCTGAGGCCGATCTATCAATATCTGCCGCTTGCGAATGTCTCGGCCAACGATATGGCCGGCTGGCTGCAGACGGCGTTCGGCACGAAAGTTCGCGTGTCACCGGCGCCGCAGGCCAACGCGATCTTGCTGCTTGGGCTTCCGGAAGACATCGAAGCGGCGAACGAGGCGATCCGCACGTTGGACCAGCCCCGTCTCGCGGGGCGACGCAGCGTGCGCATCGAGCCCGCCTTCTGGTCCCCGAGCCAGCTTGCCGACAGGCTCGGCGATATCCTCCGCGCCGAGGGCTACAGCGTTGGCACCAACCTGCAAAATCCCGGTGCGCTCGTCATGCTGCCATTACGGCCGAACAATTCTCTGGTGGTCTTTGCCGCCGACCAGAAGACACTGTCGCATGTCGAGGATTGGGCCCGCGACCTCGACCGCGTGTCGCAAGTCGACCCGCAGCGGAGCCTCTTTTATTACGGCGTCCGCAATACGACCGCCGAGAGCCTTGCCAATGTGCTGAACGCGGTTCTTGCTGGCAACATCGTCGCACGCAGCGCAGCAGCAGCGCCGGAGCCGGCAGCTCCCGGCCCGCCTCCACCCGGAGCGCCGCCGGGCCTGCCCCCGGCCCCGCCGGGCGCAGCTCTCGCCCCATTGGGCCCGGCTCCGGGAAATGTGCCGGCGCGGATCGTCACCGACCCCGCCCGCAATGCGATCATCTTTCAAGGCAGCGCCGAGGAATTCGCCCAGCTTCGTCCACTGATCGAAAGCCTCGATCAGGCCGCTCGCGAAGCCATCATCGAGGCGACTGTCGCCGAGGTGACCCTCACCGATAACGAAACACTCGGCGCCGAGTGGGTGGCCACCTTGGGCGCCGGGCCCAACGAAATCATCCAGAACATCGGGACGGGGATCGGCACCAACGCCTTCACCTTCACCGTGCTCAATCGGGCAGGAGCCACCCGCCTGATCCTGAATGCGTTGGCGAGCAACAACCGCGTAAAGGTGCTCTCGACCCCGAAGCTTCTG
>Ga0209040_10001034_pt1 | contig 21773 bp, 23 predicted proteins | sample BogFormECP12_OM3_FD_188240 | JGI IMG/M metagenome (GOLD analysis project Ga0209040, IMG submission 188240) | Bog forest soil microbial communities from Calvert Island, British Columbia, Canada - ECP12_OM3 (SPAdes) (version 2) | ecosystem: Environmental > Aquatic > Freshwater > Wetlands > Bog ... | reverse complement strand
TCGAGTCGAGGTCCGGCCGTTCCTCGCGATCCACTTTGATATTGACGAACAGGTCGTTCATCCGCTCGGCGATTTGCGGGTTTTCAAAGCTCTCATGCGCCATCACATGGCACCAATGGCAGGCGGCATAGCCGATCGACATCAGGATCGGCTTGTCCGCGGCCTTAGCCGCGGCGAGGGTCCCCTCGCTCCATGGCTGCCAGTGAACCGGGTTGTCCTTGTGCTGGAGGAGATAGGGGCTCGTCTCCTCGTCGAGGCGGTTGCGGTCCATGATAACTCCCGTTGGTTCGATAGCAGCGTTGCCGCCGCCGGCCCGACGCGTTAGGCTTTAGACCTTACTCCTGAACGGCGGTTTGCGACATTCGCTCCGCCATCACACCGACATGGAGAATCGGAATGGCAAGTGCGCCGGCCGACCCGCCGCTCTTTTACAGTCGCCACATATTCTGCTGCACCAACGTCCGCCCTGAGGGTCATCCGCGAGGATGCTGTAGCGCCGGCGGCAGCGAGAAGCTCCGCGCCTATATGCGCGAGAAGGCAAAGGCACTCGGGATCGAGAATATCCGGGTAAATGCTTCGGGCTGCCTCGACCGGTGCGAGCTCGGCCCCAACATGGTGATCTATCCCGAGGGCGTCTGGTACCACTACGACAGCACGGAAGACGTCGACGAGATCCTGCAAAAGCACTTGGTCGAGGGCGACCGGGTCGAGCGGCTGATGCTGCAGCCCGAGCAGAAATAGCCGAGCTCGTCGGCTCATAGTATCCGAAGGATTGAAATGGCCGGGCTCGACCCGGCCATTTGACGCCGACACCAAGGAGGACTTGCCTGATGCCCGACACACCGACCTTTGGCCGCTATGCCGAGATCCCCTACGACCAGATGACCCTGGAGCAGCAGGAGGGCTACCGCTCGCTGATCGAGACGCGTGGCCGCCTGCCGGGACCGACCAAGATTTGGGTGCACAACCCGAAGCTGGCGAAGGCTGCCGGACCGCTCGGGGCGCATTTCCGTACGGGCTACTCGCTCAGTGAACGCGAGCGCGAAATCGCCGTCGTCATCATCAACAGCAAGTGGCATTCGAACTACCCGACCAATGCGCATGAGCGTGCCGGCAAGGCGGCCGGATTGCCGGCCGAAAAAGTCGAGGCGCTGCTGTCAGGACTGCCGACTTCGTTCGACGACAAGCGCGAGCAGGTCGTGTACGAAATGGCGGCCTGCCTTGCCAATTCGCGCTGGGTCGCGAAAGGGCTCTACGACCGCGCGGTCGAGGCGCTAGGCCACGTCGGCATCACCGACGTGATCTGTCTTATGGGCTACTACACTTCGGTATCGATGACGCTGGCCTTCTACGACGTGCCGGCCGGCGCCGAGGGCATGGCCCGTTGAGCCGGTCGCGGAGCGGTCCGAAGGGGCCGCCCGCCTCGTTCGTCGTGGTCCATCCTCTTTGCACCCCAGGGAAGGAGACGCGAGGATGACCGCAGCAAAAGGCTTCGTCATACCCGCGGGCGGCGGCAAGCGTTTCGACAGCCCGACGCCCGGCCGTTCCTTTGCCTTGAAGCTCCTCGGGCGCGAGACCGGCGAGAGCATTATGATGTTCGAGGAGACGCTGCCGGCCGGTACCGCGAGCCTCCATCATCTACACCACGACAGCGACGAGGTCGCGTGGGTGCTTTCCGGCGAGTTCACGTTCAAGATCGGCGACGAAGTCGCAATCGGCGGGCCCGGCACCTGCGCGTTCATGCCGCGCAACGTCCCCCATGCCTGGAAGAACACCGGCCGCGAGACCGGCCGCGTGCTGTTTCTATACACTCCGGCCGCCGCCGGCGGCCTGATCGAGGCGCTGTCGGAGCGCCGCCCAGGCAACGACGACGAACGCAAGGACCTTTTCGAGCGCCACCACTGGGAAGTCGTCGGCCCGAACCCGCTTTGAGGCAGTTCACCGGCAAGAGCGAGCGCGGGCTCTAGCCGCTTCCGGCGAACATCGCGTAGCATCGGGCGCAACGGAGTGTAGCGGAGGAGGACGCCATGCTGATCGTCGACGCACAGGTCCATATCTGGTCGGCCGGGCCGCCGACCAACCCGGCGCACCGCAAGGTCAACTCCTATTCGGCGGAGGAGTGCATCCGCGACATGGATGCGGCCGGTGTCAATGCCTGCCTGCTGCATCCGCCGGGCTGGGACCCGAATTCGGGGAAGATATCCGAGGAGGCGGCGGCCAAATACCCGAACCGCTTCTCCATCCTCGGTAATTTTCCGCTCGACAGGCCGGAGAACCGGTCGTTGATCGACACTTGGAAGAACCGCCCGGGCATGCTCGGGCTGCGCTACGCCTTCACCCAGCCACACCAGGCCAACTGGATGACCGACGGCACCATGGACTGGCTCTGGCCGGCGGCCGAGAAGGCGGGCATTCCGATCGCGCTGATGGCTTCGAACTACCTGCCGCTGGTCGGGCAGATCGCCGAACGGCATCCCGGCTTGAAATTGCTGATCGACCATTACGCGCGCGTTCGCGACGGCAAAGATGACGCGGCGCACGGCAATCAGACTGCCTTGTTGGCGTTGGCGAAGCACCCGAACGTGGCCGTCAAGTGCACCGGCGCGCCGGGCAATTCGAGCCAGCCCTATCCCTATCGCAATATCCATAAATACACGCAGCAGATCGTCGAGACCTTTGGTCCGCAGCGCAGCTTCTGGGGAACCGACATCACCCGCATGCCGTGCTCGTGGAAGCAATGCGTGACGATGTTCACCGAGGAGATGCCGTGGCTTAAGGGCCGTGACCTCGAGCTCGTCATGGGCCGCGCTGTTTGCGACTGGATCGGTTGGAACTTGCCGGGTTGATGAAGGCTAGGGTGAGGGGCTGCGCGCCCTTACGCCTCATTATACTGGCTTTTTCGCTTTCCGGCGTTGGGAGCGGTGCGGCAGAGGCCGAGGGAGCCACTCTCGATGCCCTCATTCGGGCTTATCCCGAGCAGCTGGCTGGCTACGACTCGACTTACCTGATCTGGCGGGACGGCACGCGGATGCTGCTGTCCGACGGGCAGCCGTACAAAACTTTCGAGGAGATGCTGCGGCACGGATCGATCCTCGATCAAATTCGCCTGCCCTATCCGGCGGGCGGCAGTGCCGCCACGCTCGTTCCGCAAAGCGACCCCGGCCGAATCCGTAACCGCGCCTTCTTTGACAAGATGTACGGCGATTGCTGGAAAGGCGAGGTGACCCCGCGGCTGGTGCCCGTGGTTTGGCTTCCGCAGAGCTGGGGTCATACGGTCCGAGTGACATCGATCAACGGCGTTGCCGCGCGCCTGGCCGAGATCTCCGCGGAACTGGATGCGCTGCCCGCGGTCTTAAAGCGCTATGTCTACCCGCCGGCAGGTACATACAACTGCCGCACTGTGGCCGATACCGGGGAACCAAGCATGCACTCGTGGGGCGCGGCGATCGACATCAATGCGAGCTATGCCGAGTATTGGCTCTGGGCTCGCGGCGCATCGGCTAACGCCATACCGGCCGAGATTATCGACATCTTGGAGCGGCACGGCTTCATCTGGGGCGGGAAGTGGTCCCACTACGATACCATGCACTTCGAATACCGGCCGGAACTGGTGAACATTCCGTCCGCAACGGTGCAGTGGGCAACGGCGCCCCGTTGACGCCCGCAGGTTTGCTCCGGGTTGGCAGCATCGCTAAAGATGGGCGCAAAGATCTAATCCAGCACGAACCGCAGCGATGAGACGGCCATGAGCAGTTTGGATCCCATTCCCTATTCCGACGCGCAGCTCCGCGCGATCCTGCAGCGCGTCAAGACCATCGCGATGGTCGGCGCCTCGTCCAATTGGAACCGGCCGAGCTACTTCGTCATGAAGTATCTGCAGGGCAAGGGCTACCGGGTCGTCCCGGTCAATCCGGGCATCGCCGGACAGACGCTGCTCGGCGAAAAGGCTTACGCATCGTTGCGCGACATTCCCGAGCCAGTCGACATGGTCGATGTCTTCCGCCCCGCGCGAGACACGCCGGCCATCGTCGAGGACGCGATCGCGATCGGCGCCAAGGTGGTGTGGATGCAGCTCGGCATCCGCAACGACGACGCGGCGGCCACGGCCGAGAAGGCCGGGATCGAGGTCGTCATGAACCGCTGTCCGAAGATCGAGTTCGGCCGGCTGGGCGGCGAGCTCTCCTGGAGCGGGGTCAACAGCGGCATCATCCGCAACCGGCCACCCGAGCCGCCGATCGCCCGGCATGGAAAGGAACGGCCTGCTCCTTCGCACAATATGACTTATGGGTTCGAGACCCGGGCCGTTCACGCCGGGGCGGCTCCCGACCCAGTGACCGGCGCCCGCTCGACGCCGATCTACCAGACCACCTCATATGTTTTCGAGGACGTCGACCACGCGGCCTCGCTCTTCAACCTGCACAATTTCGGCTACATCTATTCGCGCCTGAATAATCCGACGGTTGCTGTCTTGGAAGAGCGGGTCGCGAGCCTCGAAGGCGGCCGCGCCGCAGTCGCAGCAGCCTCGGGGCATGCCGCACAGTTCCTGATCTTCTTCACCCTGCTGGAGGCAGGAGACGAGTTCGTCGCCTCGCGCAATCTCTATGGCGGCTCGCTGACCCAGTTCGGGCTGTCGTTCAAGAAGCTCGGCTGGAAATGCCATTTTGTCGACCCGACCGACCCGGAGAATTTCCGCAAGGCGCTGACCCCGCGCACAAAGGCCATTTTTCTAGAGAACCTCGCCAATCCCGGCGGCATCGTCGTCGATCTCGAGCGGGTGGCGGCGATCGCCCACGAGGCGGGCATCCCGCTGATCGTCGACAACACCTTGGCAACACCCTATCTCTGCGAGCCGTTCGCTTGGGGCGCCGACATCGTCTGCCATTCGACGACCAAGTTTTTGAGCGGCCATGGGCATGCGCTGGGCGGCATCGTCGTCGAGTCCGGTCGGTTCGATTGGGCGCAAGGCGGCCGCTTTCCGTCGCTGACGGACCCCGAGCCTGCCTATCACGGCCTCAAATTCTACGAGAATTTCGGTGACTTCGCCTTCACGACCAAGGCGCGCGCGGTGGCCCTGCGCGATTTCGGTCCGACCTTGTCGCCGATGAACGCCTTCCTGACCCTGACCGGTGTGGAGACCCTGCACTTGCGCATGGAGCGCCACGTCGCGAATGCCCAAAGGGTCGCGGAATTTCTCTCCGGCCATCCCCGTGTCGCCTGGGTCTCCTATGCCGGGCTGGAGGAGAGCCCGTTCCGCGACCTTGCCCGGAAATATCTGCCGAAAGGCGCCGGTGCGGTCTTCACCTTCGGCGTCAAAGGCGGCTACGAGGCCGGGATCAAGCTCGTCGAAGACGTCCAGCTGTTCTCGCACCTCGCCAATATCGGCGACACCCGCAGCCTGATCCTGCACCCCGCCTCGACGACACACCGCCAATTGAGCGACGAGCAACGCCAGGCCGCCGGCGCCGGTCCCGACGTCATCCGCCTGTCGATCGGCCTGGAATCCGTCGAAGACCTGATCCGCGACCTCGACGAGGCCCTCGCCGCGCACGATTGATGAGCCTCCACCGGCGCGGGAGGGGAGCGAACGGTTAGGGGGGGCCGAGTTCTATGCCCGCGCCACGGCGACGTTGTCGCGCCGCCTGGCGGCGGCCATTGCCCTGTCGAAATCGGTGTCGGTGAAGCCGTAGAGGCGACCGCCACCGCTCAAGATCTTGCCGCCGATCTCGGGGGTGATGCTCGAATTGGTCAGCACTCGGGTCGACACATCGGGGAAGCTCGAGTCGAAATGCGGGAAATCGCTCGACACGCAGATATTGTCCGCGCCGCCGAGCAATTCGACCGTGGCGCCGACCTCGCGCTCGCCGCTCTCGATCGCCGAGAAGCAGTTGCGCTGCCAGTATTCGAAGGGCGACAGCTTCAGATAGGGCGCGTCGGAATCATGGTGCTGGCGCAGGTCCCACTCGATGCGCCCGAGAAGGCCGGGCACCCACCAGCTCTGCGCCTCCAGGAAAGCGACCCGCAGGCGCGGATAGAATTCCAAAATGCCGCCCAGCATCAGCGCGATCAGCGCCAGCTGCATCTCGGTCGAGTGGCTCGCGACGTGTCGCATGAAACGGTTCTCGCCAAAACGCGGCTCGATCGTCGAGTAGTACGACCCGGTGCCCTCGTGGAAGCACAGCGGGACGTCGAGGTCCTGCAACAGGCCGTAGAGCGGGTCCCAGTAATTTGAGTGCCAGTAGCGGCCGTTGACGTAATTGGGCCGTACAAAGGCGCCGACCGCGCCGTACTCCTTGACGCAGCGATAGAGCTCCTGGCAGGCGAGATTGACGTCGTGGACCGGCAGCATCGCCGCCATCTTCAACTGGTCGGGACTGTGCTGGACGAAGTCGTGCAGCCAGTCGTTGTAGGCTCGGCAAATCGCCGCGGAGAATTGCGGGTCCATGTCGTCCCGTGCGAGGAACGACAGACCTGCGGTCGGGAACAATACGGCGATGTCGATCCCTTCCATCTCCATACCGATGACCTGGGCCTCGGGGTCGTAGCCGCGTTCGACCGCAAACATCACATTCGTGTTAGCCCGGCGCGACACGAGCGGGCCGCGCGTGCGGTTGTATTGGGAGATGTTGCCGTCGTTGCTGGTCGGCGTGCCGTCGAAAAACCACAACGGCCGGCCGCGCATTCCGGTCGGGCCGCCGTCGCTCCGCCGCATCGAGGAGGTGACGCGGGACTTGAAGGCCGGATCGAGGTATTTGTCGAACAGGTCCGGCGGCTCCATGATGTGCATGTCGCAATCGACAAACCGGTATCCCTGTTTCATCCGACCCTCCTCGATAGCTGCCTCGGCGGCGCCTTCGAGCATAAGCGCTGCATGCTGGCCGGGATAGTGAATTAGTACGAAATGGTTGTCCCTCGGCGATCCAGGACGCCACAATTTCAGATTGTGTGAGAAATTCAGCCTCCGCTGCATCTGCAGCGGGTCTGCAGCGGAATCTCTCCTTTGGGTTGTGCTGCCTTTTCGACGCGGCCGCGGCGGTTTTGTGAAAGCCCGCTTCCGTCTGCTCTTTGTCCGCCCCCACCGCGGTCCGCCCGGAGAGCCGCTTCGCCAGAAAGTCTGGAACATCAATTGGGCGATTTTTGGATCATGATTGTCGGAAGAGCGCCCCCGTGTCGGATCCCGCTCGCGACAAATTCGGGCGCCGCCGCTATCATTGACGCCTTATGCCACTGGTTCGGAGAAATGTCCGTGCAAAGGGTCGACATCCTCACTATCCAGCGCCTCGGCGCCGCGGAGCGCGCGAAGATCGAGGCGGTCGATCCGGCAGTCCGGTTGACCGATGCCGGCGGCTGGTTCGACGGCGAGTATCGCGAGACCTGGCCTGCGTATACAGCGGCGCGATATCTGCGGCCGGGCTCCGGCGGCGCGGGCACCCGCGAGGACCGCGACCGCCTGCTCGCCGGGGCCGAGGTGATCCTCGGCGGCTGGCCGTTCCCGCTCGACCTGCGCGCCCGGGCGCCGCGGCTAAAATGGTTTCATCAACGCCCGGCCGGTGCCAGCAACCTGCTGCGCGGTGATCTGTGGGGCAGCGATGTCGTCGTCACGACCTCGCGTGGCGTCGGCAGCACATTGGCGATGGCGGAATATGCGCTGGCGGGCATTCTGCATTTCGCCAAAAGCCTCGACTGCGCCGTCGCCGATCGTGGCACCGGCGCCTTCGACCACCGCGCCTATCGGCCGCTTCTGATCGAAGGCAAGACCGCCTGCGTCGTCGGCGCCGGCGGCATCGGGCGCGATGTCGGACGCCTCTGCGCCGCCATCGGCATGCGGGTGGTCGGTACCCGGCGCCACCCTCAATCGGGCGAACCGCTGCCGGCGGGGTTCAGCGAAATGGGCGCCGCCGCGGATCTTGACCGGTTTCTGCCGGACAGCGATTTCGTCGTGATCTGCTGCCAATGGACGCCGGAGACGAACCGGCTGTTCGACAAGGCCCGCTTTGCGCTGATGAAGCGGGGGAGCGTGCTCGTCAATGTGGCGCGCGGCGAGATCGTCGACGAGGGGGCTCTAGCCGAGGCGCTCGGGCGCGACCATTTGCGCGGCGTGGTGCTCGACGTCTATGTCGGGGAATTCGAGCACTTGCCGCTACCGCGCCTCTGGTCCGATCCGAGAGTGCTGATCACGCCGCACGTCTCGGGCGCCAGCGACCAGGACCGCCACGGCGGCATCGACCTTTTCTGCGAAAACCTGCGCGCCCATATCACCGGCCGCCCGCTGCGCAACGTCATCGATTGGCAACGGGGGTATTAGCCGCCCGCCCCGGCCCACAACCCGATCGGGCTCAATAATAAGGGTGATGGGCGTAGCGATAATGGCGGCGATATGCCGAACGCGGCGGGCGTGCCGGTGTCGTGGCAGCGCCGGCTACGGCACCCAACCCGCCGCCCACTGCCGCACCGATGCCGGCACCACGCCCGCCGCCGGCGATCGCGCCGATGACAGCCCCGGTGCCGGCGCCGACAAGACCACCTCCGAGCGCGCGGTCGCCTGGATTATAGGGGTCCGCATGCGCGGCTGCCGCCAACAGCCATCCGGCGCCGATCACGCTCGCAACAGTCGATCGCTTTCTCATTCGCTGCCTCCGACGAGCTGAGGGGCCAGAGACCTTCGAGATGCCGACGATGGGTAGAAGAGGTTCTGGCGCAGTTCCCGTTGTGCAAACGGCCGGAATTGCAGTTCCGTTCCGGGTGGCGCCTCCGGCCGAGGGCCTCCCGGTTGGGGCGATCGGGCGCGGGGGCCGCAGCAGACCGGGCGCGGCGCCGTCTGGAAGGTTCAGCAAAAGCCGCCGAGGCGAATTGGTCGTGGTATGCAGTGATGTAGCACCGGATACCTCGGGCTGTCGTTCCGGTTCTAAACCGGGGCAGCGGCGATCCGTGTCCGCCGGGCCTGACCGTTGGAGAGCATTGCGATGAGGCCGATACCGGTCGGAGTAAAAGGCTCCTTCACCCTCCTCGTCCAACCGGAGCATCTGGCGAACCGGTTCAAGGACGCGATGCTGCCGCCGGTGTTCGCCACGCCGGTCATGATCATGGTCATGGAAAACGCCGCGCTCAACGCGATCAAGGCTTACCTCGATCCCGGCGAGAGCGCGGTCGGCACGGAGGTCAATGTTCGCCATCTCGCCGCGACACCGGGCGGGCGGGTGGTCCTCGGCGAGGCCGTGGTGACAAAAGTCGAGGACCGGCAGATCGAGTTCACGGTCCGAGCGAGCGAGGGCGGCCGAGAAATCGGGGCCGGCTCGCATTCCAGAACCGTGATCGACATGGCCAAATTCGCACGGCGGCTCGGCTAAGCGGATCGCCCTTTCTGCGCGGCCCGCAGAATGTTCGGATCGAGCTCTTGGACCGAAACGCCGCCTGTCATTCTCCTTCGCCCCGCAAGCGGGCTGAGGTGCTAGACGAGATGCGGTATCAATTCGCCCCAGCGATCGAGGATCGGGAGGATTTCGCCGGTACGCGCCGAGGGCAGGCTGACGACCACCCGGGCGATCCCCAAATCGCGATAGCGCCGCAGCCAGTACCGATCTTCCGCGATCCCCCAGACCGTGGCAGGGACTGACGCGAGGTCGCGCCCGGCCTCGGCCGCCATTTGCCGAAACCGCAGCAGAAATTCGGTGACGTCGCCATATTGCGGTCGGCTGGCATGCGGGATCCAGCCATCGCCGTAGGCGAGCGCGCGCCGGGCGGCATAAGGGAAGGCGCCGTCGACGATCACCGGCGGATAAAGCGCGTGGCGAAGGCGGTGCCGTGGTCGGCCATCTCCTCGGCGTTCCAGCCGCCGCCGATTCCGAACAGAAACCGCCCGTCTGAAACCTGGTCGATCGAGGCCCCTCTCAGCGCGAGCGCCGCTCGCGCCTGTCGGGTGGCGCATCTGAGGATGCGCCAGGCTTTGCCGTCTGGATAGGATCGCGTTGGGCGACGAGGCACACCCCGGTCCCGACCTTCGAGGTCTTTGTCGCCACCGCCGCGGCGGTGGCGACACGAAAGGGTCCATCGCGTCGCAATATTTTTTCGGCAGTTCGCCCCCTTGCGGGAACGGCGTCTTTCGCGATGTCGGGATTGCGAATGCTCGGGCGCCGCTACGGATTCGAAGCCGCGCGCCTCGACCGCCTTTGCGAGTTCTCCGGGCGCCATCGAGTAGTCGGTGAGGAACATTGCCGCACCGAAATCCATGCGCTCCTCCCGGACGCGGGCGGCGGGCCGCCCCGAAGCCTATCTAGGCGAGACGGACCCTGACGGCTTCGGGGCCTTTGCGGCCCTCGGCAATGTCGATCAACACGCGCTGCCCTTCATTGAGGGTGGCGACCCCGGATCGCTCGAGCACCGAGGCGTGCACGAAAGCATCCTTTCCGCCTTCGTCGCGAACGATGAAGCCGAAGCCCTTTTGGGCATTGAACCACTTCACCGTGCCGGCTTCCTCGATGGTCGCCTCGGTGGAGGGTGCCGCACGTCCCGCTGCCGGATAGGCCGGCCGCCGCGCCGCGGCTGGTGCCGCGGTGCTGCTGTCGACACTGAGGACTTCGATGACCTGGGGTCCCTTTTGCCCCGGCGCCACGCGGATCTCGAGCGTTTCGCCCGCCTGCACCGCGGTGATGCCGTTGCGCTCGAGCACGCTGGCATGGAGGAACGCGTCCCCCGAGCCGTCCGTCAGCTCGACAAACCCGAAGCCTCTTTCGGGCTTGAACCATTTGACGACGGCGCGCACGGGCGGACCCGACGGTGTGTCAAAGCGCGGTTGGGGGACGCGCGGGGGGCCGCCAAATTCGCGGAGATGCGGGTCATAGCCGTCGTCGTCGAAATCGCGGCGCCGGGTCTGACGAAAATTCCTGTCTCTGATCAAGTCAACTTCCTGTCGAGTCGGTTTACGGCCCGTTTGGGACCGCAGGAGTCGATTGTTCCAAAAAATCGACGCGGGCGCGAGCGGATTAATTGTGACAATGACGCCGGATAGAAACCGGCCGGTCGCCGGTCCATCCTGTCTGGCTCGTAGCCGGTCACCCTGCGCCTCCGCGATGTCCGGGTGCATGATTGCCGCGTGGAACACCTGAGGTTCGCCGAAGTTCCATTTGCCGCGGGGTCCCCAAACGGCCACGAAACGTATAGTCGAGGACGGGCCGGCTGGTGAAACGGCAGGTAAACTAAACCGTAGCGCCCGGCGGTGGAACCGCGCTATATGACCCGCTGTTTCGGCTTCGCCCTAGCGGATTTGGCAAGCAGGAGGTTGATGGAATGCTCAAAAAACTCGCAGTAGCGATCGGCGCATTCGGCATGGCCGCAGGCGCTCTGGCGCTGGAGACCCCGGCGCAAGCGCAAGCCGTGAAAGCGGGGGTGCTGACCTGCAACGTCTCCAGCGGCTTCGGTTTTATCTTCGGCTCGTCGCGGGCGGTAAACTGCACCTTTTCGCCGGGTGGCGGCCCGCCGCAACACTACGGCGGAGCGATCAACAAATTCGGCGTCGATATCGGCTATGTCCAGGGCGCGGTGATGATCTGGGCGGTGTTCGCGCCAACCACCAACCCCGGACCGGGCTCGTTGGCAGGCACTTATGTCGGCGCCACCGCGAGCGCCACGGTCGGGGTTGGGGTCGGGGCCAATGTGCTGGTCGGCGGCTCCGGAAATTCCGTCTCACTGCAGCCGGTCAGCATCGAAGGCAATACCGGTCTCAATGTCGCCGGCGGCGTCGCAGAGCTGACCCTGACTTTCCAACCGAGCTAACCATAGCCGGTGCGCGCCGTCGACTCTGCCCGCGACGGCCGCGCCCCTTGCCCTTGCGGCGAACGAGCCGTCGAGAGCACCACGCCCGCACCCCGCGCGGCGGTTCAATTGCACCCGCCAACCGGCGGGATGACCGTACAACGCAAATCGCACTTCCTGCCCGGATCACACCTCCAAGCTATGGGGTTGCTGCTGTTGGGAAAATAACAGACGCCATTGCATTCCACATTCGAAGACGAACGGGTGAGCTGGCCGACAACCCCCAAAGCTTGGTCATACTTTTGGATTTGGGCCTGAACTTTTCCGATATCCTTGTGATCGGCAGTAATACTGTTGCCAACCACTTGCGCATCGGCGGCTGCGGTGATGCTGCAAACGTAATAGACCACCGCCATCGACCGCATCAGAAGCCGCATTTCCGAACCCTCCCGAGTTGACCGGCCGAAACTGGTCCCGGCGCGGGGGCGCGGCCAGGAGTTCTGGGTTGCCACGGGTAAACGGTGGTCTAAGATGCGCCGCAGCTGAGGCTCGATCCGCGATCCCCTCTGGAGGACCTGCCATGATTACGAAATTCGACAGCCTGTTCGCTGGACACATCGACATGGACAAGGTCGGCTACGGCGGCACTTCGGTGAACGACCGTCGATTTCCCAACGAAGCTCTGGCGGGCGTGTTCGACAAAGCCCAGGCGATGGCTCAGTTGATGGATCGTGTCGGCTATAATGCGTTCTGGATGGCCGAGCACCATTTTCAGCACGAAGGCTATGAATGCATTCCGAATGTCTTGATGACGGCGCTCCACCTCGCCCACGTCACCAAGCGTCTGAAGATCGGCTGCGGCTTCAACATCACCCCGATGTGGCACCCGCTGCGGCTGGCCGAGGATTATGCGACAGCGGATATTCTGACCGGCGGCCGCATCATTTTCGGGGTCGGGCGCGGCTACCACACGAGGGAAGTCGAAACCTTCGGCGCGCCGCTGCTCGACCAGTCGGCCAACCGCGAGCTCTTCGAAGAGCAGGTCGACATCATCTTCAAAGCCTTCAATGAGGAGTCGATCTCGCATCACGGCAAATACTACACATTGCCGCCGGAGGTGCCGTATCGCGGCTATACGCTGAAGGAGCTGACCGTCGTGCCCCGCCCGTTGCGGCGCCCCGTCGAGTGCTGGCAGCCGATTCAAGGCGGTACGGCGCGAGCCATGGATTTTATGGCAAAGCACGGGATCCGGGGTTTGATCGGAGGCGGTTCGGCCGAGGGCGGGGCCATGCACAGGGTTGTCCTGGGGTGGCAGGAGGCGCACGCCCGGCGGGGGCAGCATCTGGAATTGGGCGCGCGGCTGTGCTTCGGGTTTCATTTCTATCTCGCCAAGAACCGGGAACAGGGAATTCGCGAGGCCGCCAAGTATTACGAAGAAAACATGAAAATGTTCGGTGAGCTACGGCTGGTGCGGGCCCTTACGGACGAGCAGATCGAGATCATGCGCGACCCAAAGCGCGCCCTCACCGCTCAGCTACCCCGGATCGAGGATGCCATTGCCAATGGCGGCGTCCTGTGCGGCTCGCCGGAGCAGGTCGTTGAGCATCTGAAAGCGCTCGAAAGACGCTATCCCGGCCTCGACCGGGTTTCGGTCAGTCTGTCCGTCGGCGTGCCGAAAGCGGTGTGCCTCGAACAGCTCGAGTGGTTCGCCACCGAGGTCATGCCGGCCTTTGCGACAGCCAAGGTCCGCGAGCCCGCGATGGCGAACTAAGGCGCCGCCGGCAAGCCCTCAGCCTCCCGCTTCGCGGGCCTCCCTCCCTCTTCCCGTTCGCGGACGCTCGTGGGGAGGGGGGGCTCGCCGCAATGAGGATCGCTGCGCAATGAGCTCGGAAATCAACGCGATCACGATGCCGAAATGGGGCCTGACGATGACCGAGGGCAAGGTCGTCGGGTGGCTTAAGACGCAGGGGCAGAGCTTTGCCGAGGGCGAGGAGCTGCTGGAAATCGAGACCACCAAGATCACCAATGTCGTCGAAGCGGAGGCGGGCGGCATTTTGCGGCGTATCGTGGCGCCCGCCGGCGCGACCCTCCCGGTCGGTGCCCTGCTCGCCGTGATCGCTCCCGAGGGGGCTGCGGACAGCGACATCGACACCTTTGTCTCCGGCTTTGCGATCCCCGAGCCGGCGGTCGAAGCAGCGGTCGCCGCCGAAACCGCGAGCCCGCGCGAATTGGAGGCCGCAGGCCTGCGGCTGCGCTATCTCGAGGTCGGCGAGGGCGACAGTGTCCCGGTCCTGCTGTTGCATGGCTTCGGCGCCGATCTCAACACCTGGATGTTCACCCAGCCCGCTCTGGCGGACGGGCGGCGTGTCGTCGCGCTGGATTTGCCGGGGCATGGCGGCTCGGCCAAGCAGTTGGATCGCGGCGATGCCGAGAGCTTGGCCGCCCTCGTCGGCCACGCGCTCGACGCGCTCGGCATCGAACGGGTACACCTGGTCGGACATTCGATGGGGGGCGGCATCGCCATTTCGTTCGCATTGCGGGATCCCCTGCGCGTCGCGACTCTGACCCTGATAGCGTCGGCCTCGCTCGGACCCGAGATCAATGCGGCGTTTATCGACGGTTTTGTGCGCGCCGCGCGCCGCCGCGAGGCAATGGAGGTGCTCGGCCTGCTGGTCCACGACCCGGCATTGGTTAGCCGCACAATGGTCGAGGATGTGTTGCGCTACAAAAGGCTCGACGGCGTAGCGGCGGCGTTGACGAGGATTGCCGAGGAATGGTTTCCCGGCGGCCGGCAACGGGTCCGCCTCGGCGACGCCGTCGCGGCGCTGCGACTGCCGGCGCAAATCATCTGGGGCCGCGAGGACCGCATCATCCCGGTCGCCCACGCTGAGGCGCTCGCGCCACGCCTCCCGGTTCACATTCTCGAGCAAACCGGACACCTGCCGCATATGGAAAGAGCCGGCGAGGTCAATCGGCTGATCAAGCGGCTCATTGAGAACCAAGCCTGACGCGATTAACCAAACTATTGTCATTTCGTCTCTGCGGGCTTAGCCTATCGCCTTAGCGACGATCATACGGTCGCCGTTAGATTGTGGCCGCACATGCCTTCCGTCAGATGCCTGAAATCAACGGAGGTTTCGATGCCGACCTTACGTGACCTTTACCTGATCGACGCACGGGTCTCGTATTTGGAGCAAATCCTCGCCGCCCTCGGCTTGATCAACCCGGTCGACCCCGCGCCTTTGGACCTTTCTCGGCTGGGCGGTGCGCAAGTCGAGGCTTTTCGTCGGCCCGGGCCGATCGTCGACCCGGCGGTAACCGATCGGGTGCGATTGGCCGAGTCGCTGTTGCGCCGGCCGCCTCAGGGTGACCCCGCGGCAGCCGACCGGGTGCGGTTGGCCGAACTGCTGTTGCGACGGCCACAACCGGGTGATCCGGCGGTCAGCGACCGTGTTCGGCTTGCCGAGCTGCTGCTGCGCCGGCCGCCGCACGGCGATCCGCCGGCGAGCGATCGTGTCCGCCTCGAGGGCGTCGACCCGATACTCGCCGAGTGGGTCGTCAGGCTGCTGCACGGAGGGGACCCGCCGCCCGAAGACATCGCGCGCCTGACCGCAATTGAGCTCGAGGCGACCGTCCGGGCAGTGTCCGAGGATATCGTTAGGCTGCGTTCGATCGAGGGGTTGCTGAACGAGCGGCTGAAGGAGCTGCGCGAGAACGAGGCCGGCAGGCAATGACCGCCGGCGTCCTGCTGATCGGCTTTCAGGACCAGGACAATCTCGGCCTGCGCTACCTGCTCTCCTCGGTGCGGCACGCCGGCTTCCGCGGCGAGATCGTCACCTATACGGCCGATCCCGCGCCGATTTGCGAGATGGTGGCGCGGCTCGAGCCGGACGTGGTCGGGTTCTCATTGATCTTCCAGTACATGGCGCCGGAGTTCGGGCGCGTCATCGAGGCCTTGCGTGCGGCCGGCTGCAGGGCGCACATCACGATCGGCGGCCATTATCCGAGCTTTGATTACGGCGAAGTTCTGCAGCGCATCGCGGGTGCGGATTCGGTGGTTCGCTTCGAAGGCGAGGCGACGCTCGTCGAGCTGATGGAGCGTCTGGCCTCCGGCCGCGACTGGCGCGACATCCTCGGCATCGCTTATCGCCGCGGCGCGGAAATTGCCGCCAATCCGCTCCGGCCGGCGATCGATGATCTTGACAGCCTGCCGGAGCCTGAGCGCGGCGATATCGACTATCGCAGTCGCGATCTGTCGACTGCCTCGCTATTGGGCAGCCGGGGTTGCCCATGGAACTGCAGCTTCTGCTCGATCAGGCCGTTTTACGAAGCCCAAGGCGGCCGGCTGCGCCGGCTGCGTGCCCCGCGCGCCGTGGCCGAGGAGATGCGCCGCATCCATGTCGAGCGGGGAGCGCGCATCTTTCTCTTTCAAGACGACGATTTTCTGGCGACCGGGGCTCGCGCGCGCGACTGGGCGAGCGCTCTTGCCGACGAAATCCTGCGGGCCGGTCTCGGCAACCGCGTCGCGTTCAAGATCAGCTGCCGGTCCGACGAGGTGAAAGCGCCGGTGATCGAGCAGCTGGTCGCAGCCGGCCTGACCCATGTCTACATGGGGGTGGAGAGCGGTGACGCCGAGGGGCTGCGGCATATGAACAAGATGCTGAAGCCGGCGCAACACCTGGTGGCCGGCGATGTGCTGCGGGCCGTAGACCTGTCCTTTGATTTCGGCTTCATGCTGCTGGAGCCCTACTCCACGCTCGAGAGCGCGCTCACCAATGTCGATTTTCTCGACGCCTTTGTCGGCGACGGGTGGAGCGTGGCCAATTTCTGCCGGACCTTGCCGTATGCAGGTACACCCCTAAAAGCCCAGCTGGAGGTGGATGGCCGGCTGAAGGGAACCCCGTTCGAGCCCGATTACGATTTTCTCGATCCCCGGCTCGATCGGTTCTACGACTGGATGCTGGCGACCTTCCGCCAACGCAATTTCTCGAATACCGGTCTCTGTCATATCCTGCGGGCGCTGGTCTTCGAGGCGCACCTGAAGCTGCCCGGCTACCGCAGCTTCGCGGCGCTAGACCGCGCCTATACGCACAGCCTCGCGGCGCGATGCAACGGGTATGCATTGAACACATTGCGCTCCGCCCTCGATTACTGCGCGCGGACACCGGCCGAGCGCATCGAGATCGACCGCGGCTATCTCGCCGATCTGACGGCGCACGAACTCGCGGAGGAGCGCAAGCTGACGGCGCAAGTACTGGCCTTTTTCGTCTCGGTACGTCAGCGCAGCGGCCGCGCTTCAGAATTCGCCGGAAGCTTCGAGAATTCCTGGACCGCCGCTCCGCGCGACATCGAAGCGGCGGTGCCGATCAACTGAAGCGGCGTGCTTGGATCAAGTGTGACCCAACCGGCGGCGGAGCAGGGTCCGCATGAACCTGTTTGGGCTGCGGCCGATCTGGGCCGCAAGAGGCTTTGTGGATGGGGCTGTAGGAGGGGAGGAGCCGACTGCTCCCGATGCTTCTTCGGAGGAATAGCGCCGTTCGAAATCTTCGTCGCTAAAGGTCAAACCGACGTCTTCTTCTTCGTTCATTTGAGCCCTTCCTCCTTTGTATAGTTGCGGACATCGAGGGGCCGCTACATGCGGCCCGCGCCGACGGCTATTGCCGCACGTATTTGACGACCCGGCGCACGCGGCCCCATTCGCCCGGCTGCACGACATAGAGATCGCTGTGGGAATCCACCCAGATGCCGTGGCAGGACCGGTTGACCGGCCCGTCTCCCCAGCGCGCCAGGCGCTCGCCGTCGAGCGTCAGGACGCTGATCATGCCGCCATTGTGCTCGGGGATGTAGACGATGTCGTCCTCGTCGACATAGAAAAACGCCGGGCCGATCAGCGCGGTCGGCCAGACCGTCAGCAATTTGCCGTCCTGGTCGAAGACCTGCACCCGATCGTTTTCGCGGTCGGCGACCAGCACGCGGCCGCGGCGGTCGATCCACACACCGTGCGGCAGGTTGAACTGCCCGGGCGCATTGCCCGGCTCACCCCAAGAGAAGAGGTATTTGCCGTCGGCCGAGAATTTGTGCACGCGCGCATTGCCGTAGCCGTCGGTCATGAACATTGCCCCGCCCGGCGCAAACGCGATGTCGGTCGGCAGGTTGAACGGCCCGCCGCCATGCGTGACCTTCTTCCAGGCCGACGAGCTAAAATCGTGTGCCGGCACCCCGGTGTCCGAGCGCTGACCTTTGGTGCCGATGGTCTGCAATAGCCGGCCATCGGTCGTGAATTTCATGAATTGCCCGTGATGCTCGTCGGTGAGCCACACGAAATCATTCTCGTCGATGCGGATCGCGTGCGGAAAGGTGAACATTCCCGCTCCCCAGGACGACAGAAAGCTGCCGTCCCGGTTGAAGATGACGACCGGATGCTGGGCGTTGCGATTAAAGCAGTACACTCTGTCCTGTGAATCGACGGAAACGGCGCAAGCCCTGATTTCCATCCCGTCGGGAACGCGAGCCCAATCCTCGTTCACTTTATAGGTGTACTTGCCGCTGCCGACGATCGGGTTCATCGGGTCCCCTTTTCCGTTTTTATAAGCGCATACGGCGCCTCGGTTCGCCATCATAGCCGTGCACCGCTGTAAATCATGAGCCTATTCTGCATCGCGAGTATGCAACAAAAGAGCCCCGAGCCATTCCTTGGCGCAAGCACGCCTGTACACGAGCCGCCCCTTGAACGGGTCCGCGCTATGCCCACTTACCATCCCTACGGATGGTTGGCGGATGGATGATGGCTGGCCGGACTGAAGAACCTCGACTTAGGCCCGCGGACAGCGAAAAGATCACGATCAACCTCGGTCATGTCGATCTCGGCCAAATCGACCTGATGGTTCGGCAAGGCTTCTACTCGAACCGCACCGACTTTATCCGCACCGCCATTCGAAATCAGATCGAGCGGCACGCCGATACGCTCAAGGAAGCGATTGCGCGAAACAAAGTCGAGCTGGGGCTGCGCCACTTCAGCCGTGAAGATCTGGAGGCCGTGCGCGCTGCCGGGCAAGTGCTCCACATCCGGGTACTGGGACTGGCCAGCATCGCCAATGATGTTACTCCCGAGCTTGCCTGCGCGACGATCGGATCCATCGCCGTGTTGGGAGCACTACACGCGAGTTCTGCCGTGAAGGCCGCTCTAGCCGACCGGATTCGCTGATCGGTCAGCCCGAATAATCGACGCAGCGCTCAATCGAGCCCCTCCACCTTACAGGAATTTCACGATGGATGACACACTGCACGCCGGCATGCGTGAAGCAACCCGACTGACCCGATCGGGCCGCCTCATCGAGGCGACCGCTCTGCTGCAGCGCCTGCTTCAGAAGGGGCGGGATCCAAACTCCGCCCCCAATAAAGAAGGCGGCCCGCCAACGATTGACCTGGTCCCCGAAGCGGTTGCGGTGACCGATCGCGCGCCATTGTCGCGCAACCGCCCCGGGCGCCGGGCGAACGGAGTGGTCCGGGCGAATTTTCCCGAGGCACTGCGCGGTTTTTTGGACCGCATCGCTCCGACGCGGTCTGAGCCCCAGCCGGACGAGATCGCAGAACCGTCGCCGGAAGCCCTCGAACCACCGGAACGGGGACAGTTTCTGATGAAGTCCTATAGCAATCAAGCCGGAACCCGGCACTACAAGCTGTATGTGCCGAGCCGGTATTGCGGGCAGCCGCTGCCATTGATTGTCATGCTGCACGGCTGCACTCAGTCGCCCGACGACTTTGCCGCAGGCACACGCATGAACCTGCGCGCCGAAGAACACAATTGCTTTGTCGCTTATCCCGCCCAGCCGGCCTCGGCCAATGCGTCCAAGTGTTGGAACTGGTTCCGTCCGGGTGACCAGACCCGGGGGCAAGGCGAGCCCTCGCTGATCGTCGGCATCACCCGCCAGGTGATGACCGACTTCTCGGTCGACGAAGAACGGGTCTACGCTGCCGGCTTGTCGGCCGGCGCCGCGGCGGCCGCGATCCTGGCGGCGACCTATCCCGACCTCTATGCGGCGATCGGTGTGCACTCCGGCCTCGCTTGCGGAGCGGCCAGCGATGTTGCCTCCGCATTTGCGGCAATGCGCCAGAGCCAGCCGGCGGCGCGGCGCAGCTCGGCCGGTTTCTCCGTTCGCGCAGGCTATTCGCGCACCGTCCCGGCCATTGTGTTCCATGGCGATCAGGACAGTACGGTGCACCCGCAGAACGGCGATCGGGTCATCGCGCAGTTGCGGGACGCGTTGAGCACCAATTTGCGTGTGACAGTCGAGCGCGGCCGCGCTCGCGGGGGCCGCGCTTACACCCGCACCGTCCACCGCGACGCGGCTGAACACGCCATTTTCGAGCAGTGGGTTATTCGCGGCGCCGGTCATGCCTGGTCAGGCGGCAGTCCTGCGGGCTCCTACACCGATCCGCAGGGGCCGGACGCAACGCGGGAAATGATCCGCTTTTTTCTCGAGCACCCGCTCAGTCCCTGATCGGGTCGGTTACGCGCAAATCAGCCCTGCTCGCTCGGCATTTCGGCGAGAGACCCGACGAGGTGCATTGTAAACGTTCTTTTGCCACGGGCAGTCGAGGACCGAGCCATGCATGACATCGTCATTCGCGGCGGCACAATTATTGACGGGACCGGCCGGGCGGCCTTCACGGGAGACATTGCGGTCGATGGCGGGCGGGTTACTGCGGTCGGCGGTAAGGCGGGGCCGGCCCGCCGCGAGATCGCGGCCGACGGTCTCCTGGTCACGCCGGGCTGGGTCGACGTCCACACCCATTACGACGGGCAGGCGACGTGGGATCCGATCCTCGCACCCTCCTCCTGGCATGGCGTCACGACGATCCTGTTCGGCAATTGCGGGGTCGGTTTCGCGCCGGTCAGGCCATATCACCGCGACGCCTTGATCGACCTGATGGAGGGTGTCGAGGACATCCCCGGTCCGGTGCTCGCCGAGGGCCTCAAATGGGATTGGGAGAGCTTCCCCGATTTTCTCGACGCGCTGGAGCAGACGCCGCGGACGATCGATGTCGCGGCGCAGATCCCGCATCACCCGCTGCGCGTCTATGTAATGGGCGACCGCGCGATCCGGCGCGAGCCGGCCACGGCGGAGGATATCGCCGAGATGCGCCGGCTGACCGAAGAGGCGGTCCGCGCCGGCGCCTTCGGGTTTACCACCTCGCGCACCAACGCGCACAAGACGACCCAGGGCGAGATGGTCCCCGGCCGCTTCGCCGAGATCGACGAGCTGACCGGGATCGGCGCGGGGCTCGGCGCGGCGGGGGCCGGCACCTTCGGCATGAACAGCGATTTCGAGGACGAGGAGGCCGAATTTGCCTGGCTAACGCGCCTCGCGAAGGAGACCGGCCGACCGGTCTGGTTCTTATTGACGGACCGGCCGACCGACCCGCAGCGCTGGCGCCGCATCATGGCCGGCGTGCACAAGGCGCGCGGCGCGGGCGCCTCGATCACGGCGCAGGTTGCCGGGCGCCCGGTCGGCGTCATTCTCGGCATCGCAACCTCGCTCAACCCGTTCGCCGTCCGCGAACGCTACAGGCCGTTGGAGGCCCTGCCATTGCCCGAGCGTCTCGCGCGGCTGCGCGACCCGGTGGTGCGCCGGGCGATCCTCGATGACCGGCCTTCGCCGGCTCTGCTGAGCCGCTTCGGGCCGCTCGTCCAGTACGCCGCCGGACAGTGGGACCGCATGTACCTGATGGGCGATCCGCCCGATTACGAGCCGCGGGCCGAGACCAGCGTCGCCGCGATTGCGGCGCGCCAAGGCCGCTCGCCCGACGAGGTCGCCTATGATTACCTGACCGCAGACGCCGGCAATTTCTTGTTCTTCCCGGTGACCGGCTACGCCCGGGACGACCACGAGCCGATCCGCGAGATGCTGACCGATCCCGGCACATTGCTCGGGCTCGGCGACGGCGGCGCGCATGTCGCGATGATCGTCGACGCCAGCGCGCCGACCTACATGCTGACCCATTGGGGCCGCGACCGGAAGCGCGGG
>Ga0209040_10001033_pt1 | contig 21789 bp, 16 predicted proteins | sample BogFormECP12_OM3_FD_188240 | JGI IMG/M metagenome (GOLD analysis project Ga0209040, IMG submission 188240) | Bog forest soil microbial communities from Calvert Island, British Columbia, Canada - ECP12_OM3 (SPAdes) (version 2) | ecosystem: Environmental > Aquatic > Freshwater > Wetlands > Bog ... | reverse complement strand
TGTCGAGCTGCGCAACCGTCTGAAAACCACAACCGGGCTGGCCCTTTCACCGACCCTGATCTTCGACTACCCCACCCCCACCGCAGTAGCCCGCCACCTACTGGACAACTTTCAAGGCGCCCACACCAGCAGCGATCCGGGCGTTAGTGAGGACGACGTGCGTCAAATCTTGACGGCGATACCTATTTCACGGCTGCGCGAAGCCGGGATTCTGGATACCTTGGTAGGTCTGGCGGAGTCACCGGGATCGGCAGCGACAACGGAAACCGAAATTCCTACGGATGGGTCGATTGACAGTATGGATGTTGAAACCTTGGTCAAACATGTTACCGATAACTACTCGAGTCAGAAGTAATCAGATAGATGGCATCCATCAGGGTCGCTAAATGAAAATCGTGGTGACCGGCGCCAGCGGCGTTGTTGGTCGTGGAGTCGCCTCCAGGCTGCACAACGCGGGCCATGACGTGGTGGGCTTGGCCCGCCGGCGTCCAGCCAGCTGGCCGCTGATAATGGATTTCGCCGAAGCTGATATCCGCGATGCGACCGCAGTCCGGCGTGCCGTCGTGGGCGCAGAGGTTGTCGTCCACTGTGCTTGGGCGGCAAGCTCCGATGTCAACGTCGGCGGCACGGCCAATCTTCTTGAGGCGATGGCCATCTCAGGTTCTCGGCGGATCGTGTTCGTCTCGTCTGCACAGGTCTACGGTACGCGTCCGAACGGGACCGCTCCCTTGATCGAGGACGGGGTCATGGCCCCGGCGGTCGAGCAATTGCATGGCTGCGATAAAGCGACTGCCGAGGCGATGATCGCCAACGCTGGTGTCGAATGGGTCACGGTCCGCTCGGCTTTGGTGCTCGGTCGTGAAGTAGAGAATGCGGTGCTCCGATTGTTGGCCGCCCCGATGCTGCTCGACGTTGTGGGTTCCGGGGATCAGCTGCTGCAGGTCGTGCACACCGATGACATACATCGACTCCTGGTGCGGGCGGTCCTCGACGACGACGTCGAAAGCCGCACCGTCAACCTTGCGGCGGCAGGGGTTGTGACGCTGAAGGAGTTGGCGGCGGCGATCGGTCGGCCGCTGGTGAGAGTTCGCCAAGGGATGCTGCGTCGTGCGCTCTCCGTATTGCCGGGTTCAAGCCAGCTACCTATATCGTCCACTGAATATGTTCTGCCACTGAACCTTCCATTGATGGACACCACACGGCTGCAACATGCGTGGGGATTTGACCCGGTTTGGAGCGCACAGGAATGCGCAGCGGACTTCGGGCTCGCGGTTCGCGGGCGGGTATCTTTCGGCGGGAGGACGATATCACTGCCGTGGCGAGTGGGCCGTGTTGAAAGTATCCCGGCGGTCGAGGGCGCGTCCGTCGACGGAGTCGTGCCAGTGCCGGCCGGGCCTGAGGGTGGCAACTGCGAGTTCGACACCCCGATTGACCCGCGCTTCCCGACATTTGTCGCGACGAACCTGGCCGAGGCGCTCCGCGGACCTTTCTCACCGTCGTCCGCGTCGGTAACGGTACGGGGCGTGCGCGCTGGTGCCGTGAGGATCGCCGCCACGCTCCGGCCCGGAGGCGTGGTGCAGCGTGAGATGGCGTTGCGAACCGTTGGAGTATTTGCGCACCGACTGTACGGTGGAGTGACTTCCGTGCACTTCATGGCCGAAACCGTGCCGTTCGCCAGCCCATCGACGATACTCGGCCAGTTCTTCGGTCCCACGATCGCTGCCATTCCGCTGTTCGGCGCGGAGCGCCCCCCGCGTGAATCCCGCAGCGCCACAGGACAACTGCGCGACATCCTGATGTATGGTGCCAAATTCGTAGGGATCAGCGCAGGATCGATGCGCGACACCAGGGATTTCGTCGCCGATATCGAGCGGTTGGAACAATCTGTTGGCCAAGACTTCACAGATATGAACGACGAGCGGCTGCTCAGCCAGATCGTTTTGGCGCGCGACCACATCGTTCACGGCTGGACGTTGGCGTCGGCGTCGATCTTGTTGTGCACGGCCTACGGCTTTTTCCTGCGTCGGTTGACCGGACACGACATTACGCCGATGGCCGGGCCGGATCTCGTGAGCGCGCACCCGCTGGATGCGGTACGCCGGTTGGTGGCTCTGGCCCAACGCGATCCCGACGCCACAACACTCCTGAGCGAGCCCGGCGAGCATGTTGACGCGCTCCGTGAGCAGGTGCCCGAGTTCTATGCCGCTTTCGCCGCGGAGTTGGCATCTATCGGGCATCGCGGTCCGGCCGAAGCGGAGATGCGGTCGAGCACCTACGCCGATAACCCTGAACTCTTTCTCCGCATGGTGGCAAAGTCGCTGGGTACCCCAGCACCTTTGACACCGAGAAGTCCAATGATCCCGATCCTGGTCCGCCCGATTGCCATGCTCGCCGCGTGGCAACTGCGAGACCGTGAAGTCCGTCGCGACAAGGTGATTCGTGCCATCTGGGTGTTGCGCCTGATGCTGCGCGAGTACGGGCGCAGACTCACCGGCACCGGCGTTTTCGAGACCGCAGACGATGTGTTCTATCTGCTCGTCGATGAGCTCAACTCGTTGCCGCCCAACGTTTCTGATGTCGTGGCGCGGCGTCGCGCCGAGCAAAATTCACTGGCTGCGGTTTTACCGCCGCCAGCTTTTTCTGGAAGCTGGCGGCCGGCAGACACAACGGTGACGGTACTCACCGTCGGCGAGACCATGTATGGCCGCGGCATCTGCGGCGGACGGGTCCGTGGTCGCGTGCGCATCGTGCGTCCGGAGACGATCGACGACCTGCAGTCAGGTGAAATTCTCGTCGCGGAGGTCACCGACGTCGGGTACACGCCCGCCTTCGCATATGCCGCTGCTGTAGTGACCGATCTCGGTGGTCCGATGTCACACGCGGCCGTGGTCGCACGAGAATTCGGTGTTCCGTGCGTTGTCAACGCTAACGGTGCCTCGAGGCGGCTTCCGGAGGGATCGGTTGTCGAAGTTGACGGCGCCACTGGCGAGATCCGCGTCATCGAACTTGGTCCTCATCACAGACCGGCGTCCACCGCCACCGGGAGTTCCGGGGTTAGCCCGACGTCGCGCGCCGTTGGCTCACCAGAAGGCGATGGTCCCGCAATCGCGACCTGACAGGAAGCTCGGCGTCGGACGGTGAGGGCCCAGCCGACAAACGCGAGCACGGCGCTCGGCGGGCGCAGGCCTTCAGTTATCCGTTTGCCTCCCAGCCTTCAGCAAATCCCTCACCGCCGGTCCGCGGGCCTGCCTTGCTGATCCTGAGTGACGGCGCAACCACGCCACAGGATGCGGGGCCCACCAATTGGCGCGGCCCAGCACATGCATGAACGCAGGAACTAGCAGCATGCGCACCAAGGTGGCGTCCATCAGCACCGCCAACGTGAGACCCAGGCCAAACATCCGCACGATGGACACCTGGCCGGCTATCAGTGCCGCGAACGAAATCGACATCACCAAGGCCGCGGCCGTCACCACACGGCCGACGCGAGCCAGACCCAGTGCGACACTCTCGTCGTTGTCGGCGCGGCTCTGACCGCTCTGCAGCCAGTATTCGTGGATGCGGGAGATCAGAAACACCTCGTAATCCATCGACAGCCCAAACGCGATGCAGAACAGCAACACCGGGATATTCGGCACCAGCGTGCCGGTGACAGTGGTACCCAGCCCGCCGAGATGGCCGTCCTGGAAAACCCAAACCAGCGCGCCGAATGCGGCGGTGAGCGATAAGACATTGAGCAGCAACGCCTTCAATGGCAGCACCACGCTGCGGGTCAGCAGAAACAGCTGCACAAAGGTCACCGCCGCGATTACTCCCAGCACCATCGGCAGGCGCGAATTGATCGCCGCCGCGCTGTCGCGGGTGATCTGGGCAACCCCGGTCAGCTGGACACGCTCGCCGGAAGGTCCCGGCACGGCGTGCAACCTGTCGAGCTGGGTCTCTGAAGCCGCCGAGAACAGCGTCGCTGTGCTTGCCACGGTCAGGAAGGCGCTCCCATCGGCTATTCCGGTGGCCGCGGTGGGCGGCCCCACCCGAACGCCGCCAACGTAGGAGCCCGCAGGTGCCGACACTGAGGCCACGTCGGCGACCCGGGACAGCTGCGCGGCGTAGCGCGCCAGCTCGGCTGTGCTGACATCACTGCTGTGGGGGATGACCACGGTCACCGCGGAGGCCGGGTTGCTCGGGAACTCATCGCGCAGCTGGTCACCTACCTGGCGTGCGGAGACCGAACCGGGTAACACCCGATCGTCCGGGAATCCCCACCGCACCCCCAGGAAGGGCGCACCCAGCACCAGCAGCAATGCGATCACCGGAAGGCTGACCAAAACGACCCGGCGCATCACGAACTTCGTCGACCGGTACCAGAAGAATTGTTGCAACGACCGGCGCGGCGGGTCCGGGCGGCGCAGCAGCCGGCGGCCCAACCGTCGCACGTCCAGCGCATCAATGCGGTCACCGAGCAGCACGATCGCGGCCGGCGCCACCAACAGCGCCGCAACCGCCGTCAGCGCTACCACCGCGGCGCCGGCGAACGCGAACGATTTCAGGAAGTACATCGGGAACAGCGCCAGCGCGCCCATCGAGAAACCGACCGTCAACGCCGAGAACAACACAGTGCGGCCCGCGGTCGCCATGGTGCGGGCCAGCGCGGTGTCGCGGCCCGCGCCGTCGGCCCGCTCGTCACGGAACCGGCTAATGATCAGCAGTGTGTAGTCGAGCGCCAGTGCCAGACCCAGCGCGACGGTCAGGTTCAGCGCGAAGGTCGACACCTCGGTAACCAACGAGACGGCGCGGAGTACCGCCATCGTGCCCACGGTGGCCAGCAGGCCCACTGCCACCGGCAACGCGGCCGCCAACAGCCCGCCGAACACCCATACCAGCACCAGGAAGCTCAGCGGGATCGCGATGGATTCCATCACCACCAGATCCTGCTTGGTTTGTGAGTTGATCTGCACGTAGGCCGCGGCAGGACCGCCGACGCGGACCGTGACACCCTCACGGGGCGCCACCAGCTGCCGAACCAATGCTTTCGCGTGTTGCTGGCCCTCGCTACCACCGCCGGAAATGGCGGCGATGATGAGCCCGGATTTGCCGTCCCTGCTGGTCAGCGCCGCCGCACCGGTCGGTGTGGCGGTCCAGGTCGAACTCATCGCACCGACGAACGGCGAGATCCGCAGCTGTTCGACGATATCGGTCGCGACGGACCGCGCCGCGGCGCTGCGGACACCCCCGTCGGCGGTGATCATGAAGATCAACTGCAGGTCGCCCTGACCGAACTTGTCGGCCAGCAGCCGACCGGCGCGCGATGATTCGGCCGCCGGGTCCTGAAAGCCGCCGGCCGACAGGCTTTGCGTGGCCGAATAGCCGTACCAGCCGGCGGCTACGGCGACGAGCACCGCCACGGCGACAATCCAGCCTGGCGCAGCGATGGCCAGACGCGCTAAACGGTGCAGCACACGAGTCCTCACTTAGGCGGTCAACGGTACCGACCCTTTAAGTAACACGTCGGCCCGAAGAAATGTGCCGCGCCACCCCGTGCCCGCCGACGGGGGCTAGCCTCCTAGCTGTCGGTGGTGTAGCCCATCGGCATCAGCACGCTCTTCTGCTGGGTGAAGTGCTCGACGCCTTCGGGCCCGTTCTCGCGGCCGATGCCGGAGTTCTTGTAGCCACCGAACGGACAACACGGATCGAAGGCGTACCAGTTGATCGCGTATGTCCCGGTGCGGATCTGCTCTGAGATCTCTATTCCGCGCGGCACATTCGTGGTCCACACGCTGCCGGCCAGTCCGTACGCCGAGTCGTTGGCGATCTTGATCGCTTCCTCCTCGGTGTCATACGGAATGATGCTCAGCACCGGCCCGAAGATCTCCTCCTGGGCGATCGTCATGTTGTTGTCGACGTCGGCGAACACGGTGGGCTGCACGAAGAAGCCGTCATCCAGGCCTTCGGGACGGCCGCCGCCGCAGACCAGCCGCGCGCCCTCCTCGACGCCCTTGGCGATGTAGCCCTCAACGCGGGCACGCTGCTTCTCCGAAATCAGCGACCCGATCTGGGCCGCCGGGTCCGACGGCGTCCCGACCGGTAGCGCCTGTGCGAAAGCACTGACCGCGTCCACGATTTCGTCGTACCGCGAGCGTGGCGCCAGGATGCGGGTCTGGGCTACACATGCCTGCCCGGTGTTCATGATCCCGGAGAACACCAGCATCGGGACCGAGGCGGCCAGATCGACGTCGTCGAGCAGGATGGCCGCCGACTTGCCGCCGAGCTCCAAGGTGCAGGGCTTGAGCATTTCCGCGGCGCGCTGGCCGATCTCCTTGCCGACGGCCGAGCTGCCGGTGAAGGAGAACACGTCGATGTCGCGGTTAGAGGTCAGCGCCTGACCGGTCTCGATACCGCCGGGCACTATCGACAGCACACCCTCGGGCAGGCCGGCCTCGGCGAACAGCTCCGCCAAAGCGTTTGTGCTCAGCGGTGTTTCGGCCGCGGGCTTGAGCACGATCGTGCAGCCGGCCAGCAGCGCCGGGCCCAGCTTGTTGATCGCCAGGAACAGCGGCACGTTCCACGCCACGATCGCGCCGACCACACCGATCGGCTCGCGGTGGACGATGGTCTGCCCGTAGCCGCCGTTGCGGGTCTCGCGCCACTTGACCTGGTCGACGGCGGGGCCGGCGAAGAAGTTCATACATCCGATCCCACTCATCCACTGCATCGTCTCGACCGAGACCGGCGGCTGGCCGGTCTCGAGGCCGAGCAGCTTGGTGAAGCCGTCTTTGTGTTCCTCCATGAGTTTGAGCGCGTTGGCGATGACTGCCGCGCGCTCCTTTGGCGGCGTCGTGGGCCAAGGGCCGCTGTCGAATGCCGCGCGGGCCGCGGCGACGGCGGCGTCAACGTCGGCCGCGGCGGCCATCGGCACCTTGCCGACGTACTCGCCGGTGGCCGGACAGTGCACCTCGATGACTTCGGAGGTCGACGGTTCAGTCCATTTGCCGCCGATGAAAAGCTTGTCGTATTCGGTCTTAAGGTCGGTCACTTGCGCCGCTCCTCCTCATCACTCGGCCGTGCGTCGTCGCCGACGGCCATGGCGCCACACTACCCAGCGGATCGCAAAACGAGAACACGTTGCAGTCAACCGGCCCGCTGGCCTCACTGCGGTCGCAGCACCAGCACCAAATTGCTCACCAGGAACTCACGTATCACCGGTATGCGCGTCAGCGACCATGCCCATCTGGGGTGATAGCGCGGGAACGCGGACAGCAATGCGCCGGTGCTCGCCGCCCAGTTCAGGCCGTCGGCAACCGACACCGCGAACAACGACGACCCGTAGTGGTTTTTGGCCGGGTGACCGTGTTTGCGGGCATAACGCGCAGCGGCCCGGGCGCCGCCCAGGTAGTGCGTCAGGCCCATCTCGTGGCCGCCGAACGGCCCGAGCCAGACCGTGTAGGACAGCACCGCGAGGCCGCCCGGCTTGGTGACCCTCAGCATCTCGCTGCCGAGCAGCCAAGGCCGCGGCACGTGTTCAGCGACATTCGACGACAGGCAGATGTCCACCGAGTCGTCGGCGAACGGTAGCGCCATGCCGGATGCCCGTACGAACGTGTGTGTTGCCCACGGCAAAGGCGTTGCGGCCGCATGCATTTCGCTTGGGTCTGGTTCGACACCGATGTAGCGGACACCGGCGTCGGCGAATGCAGCGGCGAAATAACCCGGGCCGCCGCCGACGTCGAGCAGCGTGCGACCAGCCGGAGACTCGCCATTGGCGCACCGCCACAGGTCGCTCACCATGGCCACGGTGTCGGTTGCCAGCGTGCGGTAGAACCGCGCCGGGTCCGGCTGCTCGTAGCGGAACTCTGACAACAGCCGCACCGATCGGCGCAGGGTCGCTCGCCGGGCAAACACACCAGTCACGGCCACCGGCCAACCCTACGGCCCGCTGGAATGATTGCTGGACTCCTCAGCCGCCGCTGCGCGGCGCGCATCGTCTCCAGCTAGGCTGACCCGATGTCTGGTGTGCGCTCGGTACTGCTGCTGAGCTGGCGCGACGTCGGGCACCCGCAGGGCGGGGGGAGTGAAACCTACCTGCAGCGCATCGGCGCCCAGCTAGCGGCGTCGGGGGTCTCCGTTACGTTGCGCACCGCCCGCTATCCCGGCGCGGCGCGGCGGGAAGTGATCGACGGTGTGCGGATCAGCCGCGCGGGCGGGCGGTACTCGGTCTACGTGTGGGCACTGCTGGCGATGGCGGCGGCGCGTCTGGGGGTGGGCCCGCTCCGGCGAGTCCGCCCGGATGTGGTGGTCGACACGCAGAACGGTTTGCCGTTTCTGGCCAGGCTGATCTACGGGCGGCGGGTCGCGGTCTTGGTGCACCACTGCCATCGTGAACAGTGGCCGGTGGCGGGCTGGGTGCTGGGTCGGCTGGGCTGGTTCATCGAGTCGCGGTTGTCACCGATGCTGCACCGACGCAATCAGTACGTCACGGTGTCGCTGCCGTCGGCTCGTGATCTGGTCGGCCTGGGTGTCGGCAACGAGCGAATCGCACTGGTGCGCAACGGTCTTGACGAAGCACCAGAGGCATCGCTGCGTGGTCCGCGGGCGGCCACCCCGCGGGTGTTGGTGTTGTCCCGGCTGGTGCCGCACAAGCAGATCGAGGACGCACTGGCTGCGGTGGCCCGGTTGCAGCCATCAATACCCGGGCTGCATCTCGACATCCTCGGCGGCGGGTGGTGGTGGCGGCGCCTGGTCGATTATGCGGCGCGCCTGGGCATCAGTGACGCGGTGACATTCCACGGCCATCTCGACGACGTCACGAAACACCATGTTATGCAACAGTCTTGGGTGCACGTGTTGCCATCCCGCAAAGAAGGTTGGGGTTTGGCCGTGGTCGAGGCGGCGCAGCATGCGGTACCAACGATCGGATACCGATCTTCCGGTGGACTGGCCGATTCGATCATCGACGGGGTGACCGGGGTGCTGGTCGACAGTCATGCCGAGTTGGTGAATCGGCTTCAGCAGTTACTGGATGACCCGGTGCTGCGTGATCAGCTCGGCGCCAAGGCGCAAGTGCGCAGCGCCGAATTCTCTTGGCCACAAAGCGCTGACGCGATGCGCACCGTGCTCGAGTCGGTGGTGGCCGGCGATCACGTCACCGGAGTGGTCGGGCGATGATGACAACGCCGGACGAGATCGATATCAAGCGGTGGGCATTTCGCGTCCGCCCGGAAACCGAACAGAACGAAACAGGTTGGCGGGCCTGGTATCCCGGTACGGGCTGGTCGGTGTCTGCACCCACCGAGGACGAAGCGCGAAAGCTGCTGCAAACGGAAGCCGAGCGCCGCCGCCAGGCCGGCCAGGATCCGTTTACAGACATTTATCGCAGCACTCCTGTTCACAAGGGGTAGTTTCGCGACACCTCACCTTGATCGGGCGCGCCCGCGCCAGCCGGTTACCGTCGTGCCGATGCCTCCGCCGATCAGCATCGCCAACCACACCAGGTGCGCGATCACCGCGAGCAGTCGACGATCGGCGGGCGCGCCTGCTGCTGCGCCGCCGACCCGATACAGCACTAGATCCCGCCCACGATAGGCCACCGGCAGCCGCTCGAAAGTCCTTGCAGCCAAGCCCATATCGCCGGGCGTGCCGGCCTCGACCACCAGCCATCCCACGCCGGCGCGGCGAAGCGCAACCGGATCGGCGCCCGCCAGCAGCAGCCGTTGCACCTGGTGCGCCCGGTTTCCCTCACCGGGAACCGTCACACCCGAGATGTTCAGATCGCCGGTAGTCAGTACGTCGGCGCGCACCCAGCGCGGCAGCGGATCCAGCACCGGCGCCGGCCCGGACCAGGCGAAGCGCCGCATCGTGTCGGCCGGCAACACGGCGACCGCTGCGGGATCGCGGTTGATCACCGCCGCGACGCTCGCCCAATCGGCCGGATAATGCACCGGCTCAACCTTTCCCGCGACGCCCCACGCCAGATCCGGAAGGGAGAGCGGCAGCGCGACACAGCACACCAGCGCGGTCACCGCGGGCCGCAACCAACGCCGCAACGTCAGCACCGTGCCCGCACCTGCCAACGCGTATCCGGGCATCGCCAGCGCGACCCACTTCTGCCCGTCGCGCAGAACGCCCAGACCGGGCGCGGCATTGACCACCTCGTGCAGCGCGGCCAGACCCGGCCCCGTCGCGAGTGCGGCGGGTACCAGCACGGACACCACCGCCAGCACCACCAACGGCACCACGGCCCGGCGTCGCAGCACGGTCGGCAGCCCGGTGGCCACCACGGCAAGCAGCACCGCTGCCGACACGACTGCGAAAAGTGTTGCTCGCGAAGTGGGTACGGCCTCGGCGTTCCAGATCCCACCCAGGCTGGCCAAGCTACCCAGCGTGCCGAGGCCGGGCTCGGCACGGGCGGCGAACGCGGCTACGTCCGGGGTCTGCGTCCAGATGCCGTCCCGCGATGACAGGCCCAGTGCCGCAGCCGTCAACCACGGCAGCGCCGCCAGCACGGCGCCACCGGCCAGGACGGCGGCGCACAGCCAGCGCGGACGGCCGGAGCCCGGTGCGACTATGCAGACCAATCCGACCGTCGCGGCGAGGATCAGCCCGGTCGGGGTCAGCCCGGCCAGCGCAATCCAGAACGCCAACCCGAAAAGCGGCCGCCAGACAGGCCGGTCGACTGATCGCAGTGCATACATGTTCGTCGCGACCCAGGGCAGGCAGCCGTAGCCGAGCAGCAGGCTCCAATGCCCCTGCAGCAGCCGCTCACCGACATACGGGTTCCAGATCGCCAGCGTGATCGCGACGAACTGACCGGCGGCACCGGCTTCTGGCAACACCATCGCGACCAGCCGGGCCGCGCCCCAACCGGCCAGCCACAGTCCCGCGACGAGCAACGCTTTCACCACGATGCCGCCATCGACGCAGTGCGACGCCCACGCGATGGCGAAATCCTGCGGCGTGGCCCGCGGGGCCGACATCAGTCCGAGGGCGCTATCGGTCAAATACGACCGCGGTGTGGACACCGCATCGCGGAGCAGCAAGTATCCGGGGCTGATCAGCGGCGCAACCACCAGCATCGCCAACGCCAGTGCATACCCCGAACGGGACGACTGCAGAACCCAGCGGGGTACCGGCGTCACGCGGCCCGGCTAGGACGGGTCGGGTGGACCCGAAGTCGGCGGGCCTCCCGAACTCGGCGGACCCGCGCCCGGTGGCCCGGAATCTCGCTGTAGGTCCTTGGGCGGTGTTGGCAGCTTCTCGGTTTCGGCCTCAGCGCCGGATACCCGTTCGGGCGGCGGCTCGCCGCGGCCGAAGAAGCCGTGGTCGGCGGTGTCCAGGCCGGGGTCGAGCAGCGCCGCCTCGGTCCGCAGGCTAAACGAGCCCAGCAGCAGTCCACCGATCAGCGCGACCACGCCGGACGCCGTGAAGCTGATCGGCAGCACCCGGGACCACAACGCCAACCGGTCGCGCTCGTTATGCGCGGCGTTCACCTGTGCCTCGACGGTCTCTTCGTTGGAGGTGACCTTGTACTCAGCCATCGTCATCTCTGGCTTCAACGGATCGCGAGCGAAGTAGTGATTGGCGTGGTCACTTTCTTTGACGATGGTCCCCGACTCCGGGTCCACCCAGAAGGTCCGCTGCGCCGCGTAGTAGCGGGTCATGGTGATCTTCTCGTCCGGATCGCCGGGCACGTCCCACATCGCCGCGCTCGCGGTCACCTTGCTGTCGTCGTCGTTGGCGTACAGCGACGGATACTTGATCGGCTCGGCCAGCTTGCCGTCGGCGTCATAGCCGACGTCCTGGATGAACTTGTAAGTGGTCAGCCCGTTGACGTCTTCTTCTCCGCTGTAGTTGGCATCGAAGGCCTTCTGCGCGATCGGGTCGAAATACGGATATGTCCGCTTCTCGGTGTGGAACGGGAATCGGTAGGACAATCCGTCGTGCGGCAACGCGATGTTGGTGGGCGGGTTGTCGTCGTTGAAGCCACGGGGTTTCTGGACGGCGCCACCGGGATGGGTGTCATCGGAGACCGCCATCGCGGTTTTCCGGTTCAGCGTGACGGTGTCGACGAGTGCTAGCAGCAGACCGGTGTCCTTTTGCTTGTCGCTGCGTCGAACCGAGCTGCCCACTTGGAGGGTGACGACGTCGGCGTTGGCGGGGGATTCGACGTCGATTTGCTGCTGGGATACCAGCGGCACGTTTTTGTTGACGACCAACTTCTGACTGTTCATCGACGCCGGGTCGAGCGCCGTCCCGGTGCCGTCACTGATCAACGTGGCATTCAGATCGAGCGGGATCTTGGCGATCCTGCTGGTGGTGTACGTCCAGAGCAGCAGCGCGGCGACGAGCAAGGCGGCTCCGAGTCCCATGATCCCGCACGCGGCCATCCGCAACATGACTGCTCGGCTCACGTTGCCGTGACCTCCTTCAGGTCTCATTCGGTTCGGGACCACTAACCCGCCCGTCGCGACCGCCCCGACCTGGGGCCAGCGAAGCAAAACTCGTTCGACCCTAACAGCAGAATCTAAGGTTGCGATTTAGGTGCCCAGGTGGGCAAACGGGGTGTACCCGATTTGTTCGTAGCCGATCACAGGCAGACTGTCGTCATGCGCGCCGGCGACGAGGTGGGTGGAACTCGCAGCTTCCTGCCCGCCGTGGAAGGAATGCGGGCATGCGCGGCCATCGGCGTCGTCGTCACCCACGTTGCATTCCAGACCGGGCACTCGACTGGCGTCGACGGTCGGTTGTTCGGTCGCTTCGATCTGGCGGTCGCGGTGTTCTTCGCGCTGTCGGGGTTTTTGTTGTGGCGCGGGCATGCCGCGACGGCACGCGGCCTCGGGTCACGCCCGTCGACCGGTCACTACCTGCGATCGCGGGTGGTGCGCATCATGCCGGCGTACGTGGTCGCCGTTGTCGTGATCTTGACCCTGCTGCCGGACGCCGATCACCCGAGCCTGACGGTGTGGCTGGCGAATCTCTCGCTTACCCAGGTGTACGTGCCGCTGACGTTGACGCACGGGTTGACCCAGATGTGGAGCCTGTCGGTAGAGGTCACCTTTTATCTGGCGTTGCCGATCCTTGCGCTGCTGGCGGCGCGGCTGCCGGTCCGCGCCCGGGTGCCGGCAATCGCGGGTCTTGGTGTCGCCAGCTGGTTTTGGGGCTGGATTCCGTTCGCCGCTCCGGCTGGCCTCAATCCGTTGAACTGGCCGCCGGCATTCTTCTCCTGGTTCGCCGCCGGGATGCTGCTCGCGGAGTGGGTGCACAGCCCTCTTGGGTGGCCGCATCGGCTGGCCCGACGCCGGACGCTGATGGCCGTCGTCGCGGTGGTGGCGTATCTGGTGGCCGCCTCACCGCTGGCCGGGCCCGCGGGGCTGGTCCCGAGCAGTGCCGCGCAGTTCACGGTGAAGACCGCGATGGGTGCGCTGGTGGCGGCGGGCCTGGTGGCGCCGCTGGTGCTGGACCGGCTCGACACCGGCCATCGGTTTTTGGGTACCCGGCCGATGGTGACGCTGGGTCGCTGGTCGTACGGGATCTTCATCTGGCATCTTGCGGCGCTGACCATGGTGTTCCCGGTGATCGGCGAATTCTCCTTCCGGGGCCGCATGCCAGAGGTGCTGGTGCTGACGCTGATCTTCGCGATCGCCATCGCCGCGGTGAGCTATGCGCTCGTCGAATCACCGTGCCGAGAAGCATTGCGGCGCTGGGAATCTCGCAGAAGGCAACAGCCCGCGCCGGCGCCCGACGGCGCTGTCAGCCGGCGTCAGGAAGACGCAATCGCGCCATGATTTCGGCGCGGACCGCCGAGCGGCGGGCCTTGCCGGCGTCGTCACGCAGCGGGGTGTCGACGAACTCGACAGTGGCCGGCACCTTGTAGCCGGCGATCCGGTCGCGAAGAAACGCCTGCACCGTCTGCTCATCCAGCGGCGCCCCCGCTTGAACCAGTGCGTAGGGCACTTGGCCGAGATCCTGATGGGGCACACCAACAACCAGACAGGACAGCACATCCGGGTGCGCCGACAGGGCATTCTCGATCTCGGCCGGGTAGACGTTGCGGCCGCCGACGGTGAACATGTCGACTCGGCGATCGGACAGGAACAGGAACCCGTCCTCGTCGAAATGTCCCAAGTCGCCCAACGAGTCCCAGCCATCACGGGATTTCGCCGTCGTGCCGATGTACCGGTACGACGGCACGCTGCCCGGGTTGGGCCGCATGTAGATCTCGCCCACCACACCGGGCGCGCACGGGTTGCCGTCGTCATCGAGCACCTTCATCTCGCCCATGACCACCACACCTACCGATCCGGGATGCGTCAGCCATTGGTCGCCGGAGATGAAGGTCATCGCCTGAAATTCGGTGCCGCCGTACAGCTCCCAGACCTTTTCAGGGGCCAGCAGGTCGATCCAGGCCTGCTTGATGGCCGGTGGGCACGGCGCGCCTAGGTGCCAAAACCGCCGGATCGACGACAGGTCATAGGAATCCGGATCGGTGTGGTAGATCGGCAGCGCCCGCTGCATCATCGTCGGCACCGCGGTGACGAGCTGCGGGCGATGCTCGGTGATCAGCCGCAGGAACTCGTGTGGGTCGAACCGGCCCATCAGCACGAGGTGGTTGCGCATGATCAACGCGATCGCCGCGGCGGTGAAGCCGGTGGTGTGGGTCAGCGGCACCGGCACCAGCGCGATGTCGCCCTCCTGGTTACCCACGGCGTACCCCAGTGCCGGCCCGAGCCGACTGTCGCCGCCCGCCTCGATGAGCTTCGGACGGCCGGTGCTGCCGCCGGAGCCGATCGACCTCCAGCATGGTGACACCGCTTCCGGCAACGGGTCATCCAACAACGACGGGTCGGGGACGAAACCTTTAGGAACACTTGGTATTTCGGGGTGCGTTCGCCCCACGAGCAGCGCGCGTGGCCGCAGTTCCAGCAGGCCTTCGAACTCCGCGTCCGGCAGCCGCGCGGACAGCGGCTGCGGCACCGCGCCCAGCTTCCAGCACGCCACCATGGCCTGCACACACTCGACGGAGTTGGGCAGCGCGATGGTCACATAGTCGCCGACGCCGACGCCGCGCTCGGCGTAGGCGCGGGCCAGCCGGTTGGTCGAGCGATCGAGTTCGCCGCGGGTCAGCGTGCGCCCGTCGCAGGTAACCGCCGGCTCGTCGGGGGCGAGCGCGGCCAGCGCCGAAATCTGGGTGCCGATCGGCGGGACCGGCTGGGTCACGAGTAGGCGCCCTGTCGCTCAAAGATGCGCCGCGGGTTGTCCACGAGCATGGTGTGCAGCTGTTCGTCGGTCACGCCGCGTTCCTTCAATGCTGGGATCACGTCATTGTGGATGTGCAGGTAATGCCAGTTCGGCGCCATCTGCGGCACCAGATCCTCGGGCAGCGCGTCGAAGTAGCAATTGGCGTCGTGCGAGAGCACCATCCTGTCCGCGTGCCCGCGCTCGCACATCGTCGCCACGATGCCGACCCGCTCCTCGAACGATAACAGCACGTCGAGGCCGAAGCGGTCCATTCCGAGATAGGAACCGGGGGCGATGAGCTCCTCGAGGTAGCCGACGTCGGTGCTGTCACCCGAATGGCCGATGATCACCCGGCTCAGGTCGACGCCCTCTTCTTCGAAGATGCGCTGTTGCTCGAGCCCGCGCCGCAGCCCCGCGTGGGTGTGGGTGGAGATCGGCACCCCGGTGCGCTTGTGCGCCTGGGCCACCGCGCGCAGCACCCGTTCGACGCCGGGGGTGATGCCCGGCTCGTCGGTGGCGCACTTGAGGATCCCGGCCTTGATGCCGGTGTCGGCGATGCCCTGTTCGATGTCACGGACGAACATGTCCGTCATGATCTCCGGCCCGCCCAGCATCCCGCCCGGTCCCTCGTAATGGAACCGGAAGGGTATGTCGTTGTAGGTGTACAGGCCGGTCGCGACGACGATGTTCAGTTCGGTCTGCGCGGCGACGCGCGCGATGCGCGGAATGTAGCGACCCAGCCCGATGACGGTGAGGTCGACGATGGTGTCCACGCCGCGCGACTTGAGTTCGTTGAGCCGGGTGACGGCGTCGGCCACCCGGGCGTCTTCGTTGCCCCACGCTTCCGGGTAGTTCTGGGCAATCTCGGTGGTCATGATGAACACGTGCTCGTGCATGAGCGTGACGCCGATGTCTGCGGTATTGATTGGTCCTCGAGCGGTATTCAGTAGCGACATGGGGCCGATGTTAGGTGGTCTGCGGCTCGCGCATGACGGGCTTGGGTGAGACTGGGTCAGCCCGGCTTGCGAGCCTCGATCAGTACCCGCGAGGAGACGGTGACGAAGGCTCCCTCGGCCTCGATGTGCCGGTGCAGTTCCATCAGCTTGTCGCGGTACTTGGCGACAGTGAAGTCCGGGACAACCCAGTTCAGCTTGCGCAGAAAGTAGATCACCGCGCCGACATCGAAGAACTCGAGCTGTATCTGCTCGTGTCGCAGATCGACCACGTCCAGTCCGGCCGCGGCGATATCGGCGCTGACGGTATCCGGGTTCACCTGCCCACGGATCGGAACCCGAAGCGGTTGCCCGGTGAAGTGCTCAGTCAATGTGCGGAGGTATATGACGCCGACGTGCTGGGCAAAATAGGTACCGCCAGGTGCCAGCACCCGCGCGAAGTCGTCCCACCACACTTCGGACGGATGCCGGCTGGTCACCAGGTCGAATGCCGCGTCGGCGAAGGGCAGCGGCGGCTTCTCGCCAGTGGCGACCACGACCACACCCAGTGGATGCAGCAGTCGGGTGGCCGGCGCGATGTTCGGCGGCCAGGGCTCGGTGGCAGCCATCGTCGGGGGAAAGGGGCCGGCCCCCGCCAAGACCTCACCGCCGCCGGTCCAGAGGTCCAACCCAGAAGTTGCCTGCGCCAGGCGTTTACGCAGCAGTCGTTGGTAACCCCACGACGGGCGCTGCTCGGTGCCCCGACCATCCAGCCAGGAGAAGTCCCACCCCGCGACCGATACCGAATCGGCCTCCGCGACCAGCTCGTCGAACGTGCGCGCCATCCGAATGCCCGGGTCAGAACGCGGCTTCGTCGAGGTCCATCAACGCGGTCGAGGTGCGGGCCAAGATGCCGCGTGTCGCGGTGATCTCCGGCAGCACGTTGGCGGCAAAGAACTGGGCCGCGGCGATCTTGCCCTCGTAGAAGGCCTGCTCTTTACCGGCCGCACCGGAATCCAGTGCCCGCAGCGCGATTTCAGCGTGGAAGAGCAGCTGCCAGCCGATGAGCAGATCGCCGACGGCCAGCAGATACCGCACCGAGCCGAGCCCGATCTTGTACAGCTCGGTCGGCGTTTCGGCCGACCCCAACAGATAACCGGTCAGGGTGGCCGTCATCGCCTGCACGTCCTCCAACGCGGTGCGCAGGTAGTCGCGGTCCACCTTCAGCCGTCGGTCGGCGACGTCGCTGTCGATGAACGACGTGATCTGCCCGGCGATGTGCGTCAGCGCCCCGCCCTGGTCACGCGCGATCTTTCGGAAAAAGAAGTCCTGCGCCTGGATCGCGGTGGTGCCCTCGTACAGCGAGTCGATCTTGGCGTCGCGGATGTACTGCTCGATCGGGTAGTCCTGCAAAAAGCCGGAGCCGCCCAGGGTCTGCAGCGATTCGGTCAGGTGCTGGTAGGCCCGCTCGGAGCCCACGCCTTTGATGATCGGCAGCAGCAGGTCGTTCACGCGGGTTGCCATGTCTTCGTCAGCCCCTGAGACTGCCGCGGCGACAACGGGATCCTGATGAGCCGCGGTGTACAGGTAAATGGCGCGCAGTCCCTCGGCGTAGGCCTTCTGCGTGATCAGGGACCGCCGCACATCCGGGTGGCGGGTGATCGGCACCCGCGGTGCACCCTTGTCCAGCATCTTCGTCATGTCGGCACCCTGGATCCGCGTCTTGGCGTAGTCAAGGGCGTTGAGGTAGCCCGTCGACAACGTGCCGGACGATTTGATGCCGACCAGCATGCGGGCGTTTTCGATGACCTTGAACATCTGGGCGATGCCGTCGTGCTGGTCGCCGACCAGCCAGCCCTTGGCGGGGATGCCGTGAGCGCCGAAGGTCAGCTCGCACGTCGGGGATGCCTTGTATCCCATCTTGTGCTCGAGACCGGTGGCGAAAACGCCGTTGCGGCCGACGATCTCGAAGGTGTCCCAGTCGAACAGATGTTTCGGCACGACGAAGAGGCTCAGCCCCTTGGTGCCCGGTCGGGCGCTCGCGGGGCGGGCGAGGACCAGGTGCAGGATGTTCTCGACGGTGTCGCCGAGGTCGCCGCCGGAAATGAACCTCTTTACGCCTTCGATGTGCCAGGAGCCGTCCGGCTGGTCGATCGCTTTGGCGCGTCCGGCACCCACATCGGAGCCGGCATCGGGCTCGGTCAGCACCATCGTTGCCCCCCAACGGTTCTCGACCGCAGCCTGGGCTAACGCGCGCTGTTGTTCATTCCCGAGCTCGTAGAGGATGTCGGCCATCGCCGGGCCGGCGTAGTAGAAGAACAGCGCCGGGTTGGCGCAGATGATCATCTCCAGAATCGCCCACACGGTCGTCCTGGACACCGCGGTGCCACCGATCTCGGGGGCGACACCCAGCCGCCACCATTCCGCATCCCAGATCGCTTGCACCGTCGCACGGATCGGGTCCGGCACGGTGATGGTGTGCTAGTCCGGCAGAAACACCGGCGGCTCGCGGTCGGCGGCGACGAAGGATTCGGCGACCGGGCCTTGGGCGAAGCGGGCAACCTCGGCCAAAATCTCACGCGTGGTGGCGCTGTCGAGCTCGCCGACCGATCCTGAATCCAGGACGGGTCCCAACTCCAGCGCTTCGAACAGGTTGAACTCGATGTCGCGCAAATTCGCTTTGTAATGCCCCATGGATCCCTCCTTGGGTTGCAAGTATCTCCGGCTGTTGCCGTTTTCCGTGGCTATTTCCAATGTTTCGGACGTCGCGCCGTCTGTGGCGACGAAGCGGCCGAAACCCGCGGTCGCCTCGGGATCGAGTGCTCTGGCGTGTCGGCCATGTGCCGAACCTTGAAGAGTGACCTGGCTCACAGTAGAGTGACCAGTGGTCATCGACGCGAGGAGGACCGAATGCCGACGGTGACGTGGGCTCGCATTGACCCGGCGCGCCGCGCGGCGATCGTGGACGCCGCCGAGGCCGAGTTCTCAGCGCACGGCTTCTCGCGCGGCAGCCTGAACGTCATCGCCCGGCGCGCGGGGGTCGCCAAGGGCAGCCTGTTCCAGTACTTCGCGGACAAGCGCGATCTGTACGCGTTCATCGCCGACATTGCCAGCCAGCGGGTGCGGGCCTACATGGAGGACCGCATCCGCGAGCTCGACCCCAGCCGCCCGTTCTTCGACTTTCTGACCGACTGGCTCGACGCGTGGGTGGCCTACTTCGCCGACAATCCGCATGAACGCGCGCTACACGCCGCGGCGACTCTCGAAGTCGACACCGAAGCCCGGGTCAGCGTGCAGAACGTCATTCACCGCCACTACCTGGAGGTGCTGCGGCCGCTTGTCCGCGACGCGCACGTCCGCGGGGACCTGCGTGCGGATTCCGATACCGATGTGCTGATGTCGTTGCTGCTGATGATCTTTCCGCACCTGGCGCTGGCGCCGTATGTGCGCGGACTGGATCCGATCCTCGGACTCGACGAGCCCACGCCGGACCAACCGGCACTGGCGGTGCGCCGGCTCGTCGCGGTACTGGCTGCTGCATTTGCCCCGCTACCGCAAGCTCACCGGATTGACACAAAGGAGGTCACCACATGACACGGACACACACCGGCTCGATGGTTGCGGGCGGGCTCAACTGGGACAGCTTGCCGCTCAAGCTATTTGCCGGCGGCAATGCGAAGTTCTGGAACCCGGCCGACATCGACTTCTCCCGCGACCGCGCCGATTGGGAGCGGCTTACGGACGAGGAACGCCACTACGCCACCCGACTCTGCGCCGAGTTCATCGCCGGCGAAGAAGCCGTGACCGAGGACATTCAGCCGTTCATGTACGCGATGCGGGCCGAAGGCCGGCTGGGCGACGAGATGTACCTGACGCAGTTTGCGTTCGAGGAAGCCAAGCACGTCCAGGTGTTCCGGATGTGGCTCGACGCCGTCGGCATCACCGACGACCTGCACAGCTACCTGGACGACATCCCTACCTACCGCACGATTTTCTACGAGGAGTTGCCGGACTGCCTCAACGCGCTGAGGGTCGATCCCTCGCCGGCCGCGCAGGTCCGGGCGTCCGTAACGTACAACCACATGGTCGAAGGCATGCTGGCGCTGACCGGCTACTACGCCTGGCACAAGATTTGCGTGGAACGCGGCATTCTTCCCGGCATGCAGGAGCTGGTCCGGCGGATCGGTGACGACGAGCGACGCCACATGGCATGGGGCACGTTCACCTGCCGGCGCCACGTCGCCGCCGACGATGCCAACTGGGGCGTCTTCGAAACGCGCATGAACGAGCTCATGCCGCTCGGGCTGCGCCTCATCGAAGAAGGCTTCGCGCTATACGACCCGATGCCATTCGACATTTCGACGGACGAGTTCATGCAGTACGCGTCCGACAAGGGGATGCGGCGGCTCGGCACGATCAGCAGCGCCCGCGGTCGTCCGGTCGCCGAGATCGACCTCGACTACTCGCCGGTGCAGCTGGAGGACACCTTCGCCGACGAGGACGAGAAGGCGCTGGCGGCCGTCTAGCCCACCCACACCGTCTTGGCGTTGCAGAACGCACGGATGCCCAGCCCTGCCAGCTCGCGGCCATAGCCCGACCGCTTGACGCCGCCAAACCCTAGCTCGGGGTAAGACACCGTCATCCCGTTGATGAAGACCTGGCCGGCCTCGATGTCGTCGATGAACCGCGCTTGCTCGGCTTCGTCGTTGGTCCAGGCGTTGGAGCCGAGCCCGAATGTGGTGGCGTTGGCGATCTCGATGGCCTCGTCGATGCCCGAGGCGCGATACATCGAGGCGACCGGGCCAAAGACCTCTTCGGTATAGAGCGCCATGTCCTTGGTGATGTCGGTGACCACCGTGGGCGGGTAGAACCAGCCCGGCCGCTCCGGGGTCTTGCCGCCGAGGCGGACCTTCGCACCCGCGGCGACGGCATCGTCGACCTGCTTGGCGATTTCGTCGCGGCCCGACTCGGTGGCCAGCGGACCCACGTCGGTGTCCGGGTCGGTCGGGTCGCCGACCTTCAGTGCCTTCATCTTGTCGATGAACTTGTCGACGAACGCGTCGTAGATGTCGGTGTGCACGATGAACCGCTTTGCGGCGATACAGGACTGGCCGTTGTTCTGCACCCGCGCGGTGACCGCTGTTTTGACGGCCTCGTCGAGGTCGACGGACGGCATCACGATGAACGGGTCGCTGCCGCCGAGCTCCATCACGGTGGGTTTGATCTCGTCGCCGCAAATAGCGGCGACCGATTGCCCGGCGGGTTCGCTGCCGGTCAGCGTGGCCGCCTTGACCCGGGGGTCCCGCAGGATGGCCTCGACGGCGCTGGACGACACGAGCAGAGTCTGGAAGCAGCCCTCCGGAAAACCACCGCGGGTGATGACGTCGGACAGATACAGCGCCGACTGCGGCACATTGGAGGCGTGTTTGAGCAGGCCGACGTTGCCTGCCATCAGCGCGGGCGCGGCGAACCGGACGGCCTGCCACAGCGGGAAGTTCCACGGCATCACGGCCAGGATCACACCTAGCGGTTGGTAGCGGGTGTAGGCCCGCTTCGCGCCGACCTTGGAAGCCTCGGCGGGCTCGTCGGCCAGCAGCTTCTCGGCGTTCTCAGCGTAGTAGCGAAAACC
>Ga0209040_10001031_pt1 | contig 21803 bp, 19 predicted proteins | sample BogFormECP12_OM3_FD_188240 | JGI IMG/M metagenome (GOLD analysis project Ga0209040, IMG submission 188240) | Bog forest soil microbial communities from Calvert Island, British Columbia, Canada - ECP12_OM3 (SPAdes) (version 2) | ecosystem: Environmental > Aquatic > Freshwater > Wetlands > Bog ... | reverse complement strand
ACTACGGTTGCTCCATCACCGGGGAAGTTTTGCGCTTCCGGAGGAACGAGGGGCGTCTAAGTGGTTGAGCTCAAGGCGTACTTGATCCAGACGGATGCCATCAATCTTAATACCGCCGGACCGGCCGACTCCGCTTCCTCCCAAGTCGCAGGAAGATGGTCAAATCGCGCTGTGGAATAGCGAGGAATTTCCTGACCTCGATCTCACGCCACACATCCTGATCCAGTTGGAAGATGACATTGAACGCTCGCGGATGCGCGAGGCGTTCTGGATTTCCGTGGTCGTGCACATGGCGCTGGTGATCTTTTTGGTCATGGCGCCGAAGCTGTTTCCCAGCATTAAGGGTGTGGTCTTGCTCTCGCCGCAAGACATCATGCGCAACCAGCAGTTGACCTACCTCGATCTGCCGCCGGATGCGCAGAAGCCGCCGCCGAAGTCTCCGGAGGCGAAGGTGCTGTCGGACAAGAACCGCATAGCGGAGAGCCGTCATCCAAGTTTGGACAAGAAGACGCTGGAGGAACTGAAGCGCGCAGGTCCGCCCGCGCCAGCGTCGCAGCCGGGACAGCAGGCGCAAATGAGCCCGCCTACTCCGCAGGGCGAGCAGCAGCCCAACCCGGCACAGAGCCAGCAGATGTCACAGTTGCAGCCGGTGCCGAATCCCAAGCTGCCGGCGCCGTCGCAGGGGAGCGGGCAGACTCCCAACTTTGCCGATCTGATGAAGTCGCCAGGCGATCTGACGGCACAGGCCGCGCGCGCGGTTGCCGCCCGCCGCGGCGGTGGCACCTACGGAGGAGGCGGCGATTACGGCGTGGGACCAGGAGGATCAGCACCGAAGCTCGGGCCCCTGGAAGTACTGAGCGACACGCAAGGCGTGGATTTTGGGCCCTATCTCAACCGCGTTCTGGATGCGGTGCGGAGAAACTGGTACATCCTGATACCGGAAGAAGCCCGCGCGCCGCTTATGAAGCGCGGCAAGCTTGCGATTGAATTTGTGATCCTGCCCGACGGCAAGATTGCGGGGATGAAGCTGTCCGCGCCGTCAGGCGACGTCGCGCTGGATCGCGCCGCCTGGGGCGGAATTACCGCTTCCAATCCGTTTGCGCCCTTGCCCGGCGAGTTCCACGGGCCCTACCTGGCGCTGCGCTTCCGCTTCTACTACAACCCGCAAAAGGGCGATCTGGATTAGGTTTGCACGCGTAGAATTGGCCTGTGAGCCAAGGCCCACCCGATCGCAAGCTCGATTCCGACACACGTCAGACGCAGGCCGAGTGGGAGGCCCGCTCTCGTTCGCGCGAACGAAGGAAGCTTATCGGGCTCCTGGTCATCGTACTGTTCATCCTGGTTCTGGCGTTCCTCCGCTTCGGCAAGACGATCCCCTGGGGCGCCCGATGACCCCTCCAACAAAGCAATGACCGCCCAGCCTGCAACGCAATCTGAACCGCTGCTGGTAGTCGTTCTTGGGCCGACTGCGACCGGCAAATCAGCACTGGCCATCACGCTTGCCCAACGGTTCGGGGGCGAAATCGTAAGTTGCGATTCGGTCGCGCTCTATCGCTATTTTGAGATCGGGACGGCCAAGCCGACGCGCGAGCAACGGGCGCTGGTTCCACACCATCTGCTGGACGTCGCGGAACCGGACCAGCCTTACACGGCCGGTGAATACGCGCGCCAGGCGCGGGCCGTAATCGGTGAGATCGCAGGCCGAGGGTACTTGCCCATCGTGGTCGGAGGCACAGGTCTTTATCTGCGCGCGCTGCTGGAAGGGCTGTTTCCCGGCCCGCAGCGCTCAGAAGAGTTACGCGAGCGTTTACGCTCCATTGCGTCCAGGCACGGCTCACCTTATGTGCATCGAATATTGGCGTGGCTCGATCCGGAAACGGCAGCAAAGATTCATGCCAACGATCTGCCGAAGTTGGTCCGCGCTCTTGAAGTTTGTCTGGCTTCGCGGGCGCAGATGAGCGAATTGTGGAAGCAGCGCGGGCGCGATCCCTTGCGCGGCTATCATGTTCTGCGAATCGGTCTTAGTCCGGAGCGAGAGAAGCTCTATGACCGCATCAACCAACGTGCCCAGCAGATGTTCGACGATGGATTAGTTGCAGAAACGAAGTCGCTGCTTAAGCGATGTCCGGGCGCCGAGCCGCTGAATTCGCTTGGCTACAAGCAAGCTGCGCACTTTCTGCGCGGAGAGCTAACGCGCGAGCAGGCGATCGCTGCGGCGCAGCAAGGGCATCGCAATTACGCCAAGCGACAAATGACGTGGTTTCGCCGCGAGCCGCTGGTGCGGTGGCTCGATGGCTTCGGTGACGATCCGGTGATCGCGAAGCAAGCTGTAGAAGTGGTTTCCAGCCGGACGAAATCTACGGTAGACCTCGTGTGATGCTGCCGATGCGGCCGGTTGCGTTATCGCGGACCACCAGGCGCACAACCGTGGGGTCGTTCGGCGCCGCGATTTTATAGGTCCAGGTGAGCCCGGAAGTGTCCAGATCAGAAATTGTCTTCCGGGGCAGCGGCCCATGAACGTCCTCGCCAAAGCGCTGCACCACATCCGATCCACTAAATACGACACCGGCAACAGTAAAGTCCATCCCGTCTGTATTCCACACCCCTGGGTGCTTCGCGTCCGAGCGCATGAGCAGCGACAAAATCAGGTCCTGTCCAGGCTGATGAGGCGGGGACGGTTGCAGTTCGAGCCACAGACCCGGTAGGTCCACCGGAGAAGCCAGAGCGGCAGCGATCTGTTCGCGCTTCTTTTCCTCGGTTCTGAGATTCGGAGCAATCATCACACCGCTGCGAGCGGAGACCGTAACGCCGGGCCGGTTAACCTTCACCCGGATCTGACGCCACTCCGGCTGGGTCGACCGCGAGTGGGTTTCATAACCCAGCAAGTAATGATCAGTCGCGTCTTCCAGTGCCTTCTGCACACAAGATTGCGGTTCGAGGGAGTTACTGCAGAGTTCACCTCCGGTCTCTTGCGCTGCGACGCGCATGTTCTGTAGCAATTGGCCATTCACGGCAGTTTCGTATTCGTATGTCGTTTCGGGAGTGGTGAATGAGGCGATGAACCTGTAGGGAATATTTGCATGAACGTTGAGCGCATACAGCTTCACCTGCGCCGCTTGCAGGGGTGCGGTCCAAACGGCAGTTGTTGTTCCGGCGCTGATCCAGATCAGCGTCTTTTCGTCCGGCCATGCTGCAAACAATCGCGCTGCATAGATCAGCGCCGATTCTGTATCACCGCCACCCATCGTGCGGTGCCAGAAATAATCCAGTCGCCCCAGTGTCCGTAGCGGCCCATCGCCTGGCCCAAAAGCTAGATTTTCGTTCGCACCGGCGGGAAGGGGCAACTCGCCGGTAGCACCAGCTCCTTGGGAATTAACGGTTGTCGGAATGCTTTCGATGGCGGCCTCAACTTTGGCCGCTTCCACAGTTGGCTGTTGCAGGATTCGGAGCGCCGAACCGGTGTACAAAATCACGCACGTCGGAGCCGAGAGGGTCTGCTGGCTCCGATACCAGAGAGCAAGCTGGCGACGCACCTCAGGCTGCTCGTTGGCCGGGGTGTTGAGCTGATCGAAGAAGAGAACGATGGGAACAGGTCCGATTGTTTGCGGGAAAGGCATCTGGCGTTTTGCGCGAGCGTGAACCGATATTGCGGATACCGGCTGCCCAGCCACCGTGTCGAAGCTGCGAACCTCAACCTCGCGCCCGTCTTCGAAGATACGGAAGTCATTCCTGGTAAGTCCGTAGAGGTGGTTTCCGTGCCGGTCCTTCACCACCACAGGCACAGATACCAGTTCTGTACTGGTGCGGAATGTCGGAGCGCTTGCCTGTGGGTCCGTTTCCCCGATGGACGACACGCAGGACAAGATGACGAAGAGAACCAGGAATGAACAACTAACGCTTAACTTCGGGAATTCGCCGACCGCTCGCGGATTGCCGGATGATGGGTTTAATGGCGAGACAACGCTTCTATAACGATCACCTGCCGCAACGGACTCTACTCGAAAAGCCATGGCTGTTCCAGGGAGGAGAGTATACGATCCTCAACCCGTGCCCGAGCCGTAAAGTTGCGCCTGCAACAATTCTTAACCAATCGCGCGTGGGATACTGGTGGACAATTACCGATGAAACAAGCTCTAGTAACGTGCTCGGTTTTGTTTGGCTGGCTATTCTTCTCAACCGTCATGCCTCCGTTCGCCCACGGCGAAGATCATTCCCAATCACCCGGCCCCATCCACCTCGACAAGCGGGGGGAGAAGTGGGCGCGCGAGTCGCTGAAGAAAATGTCGTTGGAGCAGAAGATTGGGCAGATGTTCATGATCTGGTCGCAGGCGCGGCTGATGAATGTGGACGACCCGGAATTCGCGGAGCTGCGCGACGCCATGCATAAGTATCATCTCGGCGGTTTCGGGCTCACGGTCGACTTCGAAGACGGCTTCCTCTACAAAAACGAGCCGCTCGAAGCCGCGATGGTGACGAACCAGTTGCAGAAGGAATCAGAGTTCCCGTTGATTTTCGGCGCTGACTTCGAGCGCGGGCTGGGGTCTCGTCTCAATGACGTGACCACTTTCCCTCACCCGATGGCGTTCGGGGCAACCGGCAATGTGCAGTTCGCACGCGAGGCGGGGCGCATCACGGCGCAGGAGTCGCGCGCTATCGGCGTGCAGTGGAACTGGTTTCCCATTGCCGATGTGAATTCCAACCCAGCAAACCCCATCATCAACACGCGATCGTTCGGTGAAGACCCCAAGCAGGTGGGCGAGATGGTGGCCGCTTATATCGAGGGCGCGCATGAGTTCGGCATGCTGACCACGGCCAAACATTTCCCCGGACACGGCGACACCGATACCGACTCGCACCTCTCTGTTCCGACTGTCAATCGGGACAAGGCATACTTCGAGAATGTGGCGCTTCCTCCGTTCCGCGCGGCCATCAAGGCTGGTGTGGACGCGGTGATGGTGGCCCACATCCTGGCGCCGGCCCTCGATCCGGCGTCCGATCGCGTGGCTTCCATCTCGCCGGCAATCGTGACTGGACTGTTGAAGCGGCAGATGGGCTTCACAGGACTCGTCGTGACCGATGCGATGGACATGAACGGGTTGACCAAGCTGTTTCCCGAGGGCGGCTCAGAGGCGGCGGCCAGGGCCGCGGTTGCGGCGGTGAACGCCGGCAACGATATGCTGCTGATCCCATCCGACCTTGACGGCTCCTACAAGGGCTTGCTGCAAGCGGTGCGCAGCGGGGACATTCCAGAATCGCGCATCGATGAGTCAGTGCTGAAGATCCTGCGCGCTAAAGCGTCGGTAGGTTTAAACAAGGCAAGGCTTGTGGACATCAACGCCGTAACCCGGATTGTGGCCAAGCCTGCGAGTCTGGCGAGCGCGCAGGAGATCGCCGATAAGGCGGTAACCCTGGTGCGCGACAATCATCAGGTTCTTCCCTTGAAGGCCACGCCGAAGGGAACCACGGCGGCCCGGAATGCGTATCCACCAGCAGCGGAGATCCACGATCGCACACTCGCCTTGATTTTTACCGACGACAGCCGCTCCGACCGGGGACGGCTGCTGGACCAGGAGGTGCGGATGCGAATTCCGGACGCGCACGTAATGTATATCGACCCACGCGATGCCGCAGGATTGAAGCAGCCGGTCATGGATGCACTCGAGCAAGCGGATGCGGTGATTGCCGCTGTTTATGAGGTTCCCAGTGCCGGAAGGCTGGCGAGCGCGGCGACCGTGCAGGATGCATCCGCATCGCTGTTGCACGATGTGTTGAAAACGGCAGCCGGTAGGACGGTAGTAATGGCGATGGGCAATCCGTATATCGCAGCGCAGTTCCCCGAAATTCAGACGTATGTATGCACATTTTCCAACGCTCAGGTCTCTGAGCTTAGTGCGGTGCAGGTGATGTTCGGCGAAATCCCGATGCCCGGACGACTGCCGGTTACCATCCCCAACATCGCCAACCGAGGCGCAGGTCTGGGCGGGCCGGCGCCAGTTTCCAGCGGAGGACCACAATGAGAAAGATTTCATTCGGATTAGTGATTGCCAGTTTCGCGGTACTGTTGCTGGCCGCGTGCAGCATTAACGTTGACGATAAGGACAAGAAGAAGGAAAAGGTCGATATTAAGACCCCATTCGCCGACCTGAAGGTCAACACCGACGAGAAGGCAGCAATGGACAACGGCATCCCGGTTTATCCCGGCGCGCACCTGCGGCCGGCGGAGAACGGGGACAACCACGCCGCCAACGTCAACCTTGGCGCCATGGGCTTCGGGCTGAAGGTGGTTGCTGCGGAGTACGAAACCGATGATGCGCCAGAAAAGGTGAAGGCGTTCTATCAGGACAAGATGAAGTCCTTTGGCGACGTGCTGGTGTGCACCGGACATGGCGGTGGATCCGATGTTCGCATTGACTCGCACGGCGAAGACACCAAGCTGAGTTGTAAGGGCACGCACGGCAACGGCTGGGAGATCAAGGCCGGCACCAGCGAGAACGAGCACCTGGTCTCGATCGAGCCGCACGGCTCGGGAACACGGTTTGGAACGGTGTTGCTGCAGACGCATGGGAAGGAAGGCACGTTGTAAAGAGCAACTGCTGTGTCGTTATTGAGCATGTCATTCTGAGCGCAGGCGGCGCGCTCTCGGCCACCGGAGTCGAAGAACCCCCAGACAACCCGGAGATTTCCATCGCTATCGGGTTCTTCGACTCTCCTTGCCCAAAGCTGGGTAGGCTCGCTCAGCATGACACAACAGAGGCAGACGCGGCTTGTTGTTGCACGGAATAGGCTTCTGCTGGTAGGTTCGGCTGGTGGAACATCCCTGCTACCGATGTCAGGCGCTGATTGAGGAGGGCATCGCCTTTTGTCCGCACTGCGGCGCTCCGCAGATCAGAGTTGTTCCTCCTGAAGAAAACGTGCCGGCGACGCAACCCGGGCCGCCAATCGCTCCCGGCGAATTCCCTTCCCCCACTCAGCCGCCGCCGGCGTGGCGATCTGGCGGCATGCCATACGTGCAACAAGCCAACACAATCCAGTGGAACCTGGCGTGGCAAGGCGCTCTGCTGGCAGGAGCGGGCGCGGGCATCCTCTCGGTGATTCCGATCGTCAAGCTAGGCTGCTGCTTGTGGCTGCTGGGCGCGGGGGCTCTCGTGGTTGTGCTCTACCAACGCCGATCTCCGGGCACACCTATTACGCCGGGGATGGGCATGCGGCTCGGCGCTCTGGCGGGCGCTTTTGCTTTTGTAATTTACGCAGTGGTAGCCACACGTTCGTTCCTTGTATTGCTCTCGAGCGGCGACTTCCGCCGCCTCATGCAGGAGCAGACGGAAAAACAGATGGCCAGCAATCCCGATCCCAAGGTGCAGGAAATCATGCGGCAAATGCTTGACTGGATTAGCACCCCGCAAGGCATGGCAACCTTCATGGTGCTGACACTGCTGGTGATGGCGGTGATGTTCGTGCTCTTCTGCTCCGCCGGCGGCGCGCTGGGCGCCGCGATGTTCGGCCGGAGACGGGAATTTCGCTAATCACCGACCTGCGTGCGCTGCATCACATAGCGCTCGGACAAAGTTGCCCGCTGCTTGAGCTTCTCGTATGATTCGAGCGGCATGATGAAAGCCTCGACTGGTTCGTCCAACCTCCGCGAGAAGTCGCAAATCCTTTCCGGCTCCGAAATCGAACGCACTCTGGTTCGGCTGGCGCACGAGATTGTCGAAAAGAACAATGGCATTGTCGACCTCGGGCTGGTAGGCATCATGCGCCGCGGAGTGCCACTGGCCCAGCGGCTGGCGAAGATCCTGGGACGCATCGAAAAGACTGAAGTGCCGGTCGGAACGCTGGACATCACCTTCTACCGCGACGATCTCTCCAAGGTCGGCCATCGCCCCGAGGTACGAAAGAGCAAAATGGAGTTCGACATCCAGGACAAGAACATCATCCTGGTGGACGACGTGCTCTACACTGGGCGGACCACGCGGGCTGCGCTCGACGCGCTGTTCGATCACGGGCGTCCGCGTCGCATCCAGCTTTGTGTACTCATCGACCGTGGCCACCGCGAGTTGCCGATCGAGGCAGGATTTGTCGGCCGCAAAATCCACACCGCCGACAACGAAATGATCGAAGTGAAATTGCAGGAGACCGACGGCGCCGACAAGGTGATGCTAGTCGAGCGCGTGGCCGAGGGCCAATGAAGCCGCACTTGCGTTCGCTGCTGGGCATCGAACAACTCACGACCGGGCAGATTGAGGCAATCGTGGCGCTGGCACGGCGCATGGATCCCAGCCGGCCCTCGCAGCTATTGCATGGCAAACGTGTGGCGCTATTGTTTTACGAATCTTCCACGCGAACCAGGACCTCGTTCGAGTTTGCCGCCAAGACCCTGGGCGCAACCACCACACTGGTGACGCCGGTCTCGTCAAGCATCGAAAAGGGGGAATCTCTCATCGACACCGGATGGACGGTGGCGGCCCTCGGAGCCGATGCCATCGTCATGCGGCACGCCAACAGCGGCGCGGTTTATCTCCTGGCCCGCTATGTTCAGGTACCCATCGTGAACGCGGGCGATGGCATGCATCAGCATCCGTCACAGGCCCTGCTGGATGCCTTGACCATCACGAATCACAAGAAAAAGCTGAACGGGCTGCGGGTCGTGATTGTGGGCGATGTCTATCACAGCCGCGTAGCGCGTTCCAATGCGGAGCTGCTGTCGCGCTTCGGTGCGGACATCGTATTCGCCGGCCCGCCGGATTTTGTGCCCGAAATTTCCGCTACCATCGCGCCGGGCGTCACCGCGTGTCACGACCTGAATATTGCCCTGCAGGGTGCTGACGTTGTGATGGCGTTGCGAGTGCAGAAGGAGCGGCTCGCGGGAAAGGACATCCGCATCGAAGACTACATTGCAAACTACCAGATCACGCCGCAACGCATGAAGCTTGCGAAACCAGACGCGATCCTGATGCATCCGGGCCCGGTGATTCGCGGTATGGAGCTGACCAGCGAAGCGGCGGACTCGTTCCAGTCGTGCATCCACGAGCAGGTCCGCAACGGAGTAAAAACGCGCATGGCGATTCTCGCCATGCTGCTCGGAGCAGCGCACTAGATGAAAGACATGGACTCATTGCTGATCGTGCGCGGGCGGGTGGTCGATCCGGCAAGCGGTGTGGATCAGGAGATGGACGTGCTCCTGCGCGATGGGCGAGTGGCTGCGGTGGCGACGCCCGGTAAGCTGCGCGGCCAAGCCAAACGGACATTTAACGCCAAGGGGTGCATCGTCACGCCCGGCTTTATTGATCTACACGTGCATCTGCGAGAGCCGGGACAGTCTCATAAAGAGACTATCGCGACGGGCACTGCCGCCGCCGCGGCCGGCGGATTCACATCCGTCTGTGCCATGCCCAACACGGTGCCGGTAAATGATTCGGCGGAGATTACTCGCTGGATGCAGGCCCCGGAACGCGGCGCGCTAGTCAACGTCTTCCCCATCGCCGCCGCGACCGTCGGCAGTCTGGGAGAGAAGCTGACGAACTTTGCTGCGCTGAAGAAGGCGGGCGCAGTTGCGGTCACGGACGACGGCAAGCCCATCCTCGACGATCGCGTGATGCGCGGTGCATTACGTGCTGCCTCTGGGCTAAAGGTTCCCGTGGTGCAGCACGCCGAGGACACACGCATGACTGTCAACTGCTCCATGAATCTGGGAGCGACATCGTTTCGCCTGGGACTGCACGGCATGTCGAATGCTGCCGAGGCGAGCATCGTGGAGCGCGACATTGCGCTCGCCCGCGCCACCAGGGGACACCTGCACGTCGCGCATCTCTCCACACGCGAGGCGCTGGAAGCAGTGCGCCGCGCGAAGAAAACCAGGCTCCGCGTCACCGTTGAGGTGACGCCCCACCACATCACCCTGGTGGACAAGAATGTGGGCGATTTCAATACGCATTGCAAGATGAATCCGCCGCTCCGATCGGCCGCCGACCGCGACGCGCTAATTGCGGGCATCCTCGACCGCACCATCGACGCGATCGCCACCGACCACGCGCCGCACGCGTTTCACGAAAAGCAGGTCGAGTTCGAGCGAGCGGCGTTTGGCATAACCGGCCTGGAAACCGCGCTGCCCATTGCCATCACGGTTCTGCATCTGCACTTCAAGGTGCCGCTGTGGCGCATCGTCGAGTTGCTGTCGTCGAATCCCGCGAAGATCTTCAGCCTGAAAGGCAGAGGCACTCTCGCCAAAGGCGCGCACGCCGACGTTACCATCTTCGATCCCGGGAAGAAGTGGACCTTCGACGCTACCCAGTCGCACTCCAAGTCAAAGAACACGCCGTTTGACGGATGGAGTTTTACTGGCAGAGTCGTTGCCACGATTGTGGATGGAAAGATGGTTTACGAGGTTTGATTCGAGACGGGCCGCATTGAGGATGAGATTAACATCGCGCCGGTTGCACCGAGAGCAAGGCCCAGAGCAAACCGCACTCCCAGCCAATTTCCGTGCAGTCCCGCCAGTTCACTTCCCGCATCGAGCAGGTTAAGCACCGCAGCGGCGATCAACAGGCGCAACGCAATGGTGCGCGATGTCCGGAACATTAGGCCGAGCGCTGCTCCCAGATAGATTCCAAGACATCTCGAACACACGGCCACGCTGCCGCCGAAGAGCGAGAACGAGCGCTCTGGCCGTTGATGACAGACGAGCGCGAATCCGCGTTGCATCGCCAATCCAATCGTCAGAAATCCGTGTGTCAGAAAATACGGTACAGCCATGGCTGCCCCGGCCAGCAGGAGCGGAACAAGCGTCCACCAGTTCCAAGCAGGTCGGCGGAATTCGGAGTGCTCGTGCAGGATGATGGTCCCGGTAACGACCGCGCAGCCCAACAGCAGCACGCGCAGGATGTTGGCGTGGAGCACTGGATCACCGAGAAGGATACGCACCAGTCCAAAGCCGGCACTGGCCGCGCAGAACGCGAAGTACAGCTTTTCCCGGGCGCATTGCGAAAACGCCAGCAAGACCAGCAGCACCGTCGTGACTATGACATAGATGGCGAGCAGGATGGTGCCGCTAACCCTTTTCTCTCCATGGATCGAGAACGCCGCAGCATGCGAGATGGCCAGTTGCACTCCAGCCACTCCCAGGAAGAAGACCGAATGGACCAGCGCAATGATGGCGCGCTTGCGGTTGTTAATGATGGCGAAGCGGTCCATGAACTGAGTTTATTGTGCAGAAATGATCGCACAGCAGGCTGTGATTTGAATCACAGGCGGGGTGGTTTTGTACCAAGTCCGCGCGAAAAACCCTCGCAGGAAGCGAGGGCGGCAGAATCTGGAGCGGGAGACGGGATTTGAACCCGCGACTTCGACCTTGGCAAGGTCGCACTCTACCACTGAGTTACTCCCGCTCGAAACCTTGATTATAGCGAAAGCGCGAATAAACGGGCAAACCAGGAGGTGACCTCCAGGATTGTCATGTGGAGATCTTCAGTCAGTCGTGAGCGTGAACAGCCCATTGCGGATCTTTCTCCGGCGGCACGATGGAACCATCCCGCATATGGATGATGCGGTCGCCATAGCTCGCGGCTTCGGGATTGTGCGTGATCATGAGGACTGTCTGGGCCAGTTCCTGGTTGGACTGCCGCAGCATGCTCAGCACGATTTCGGAGTTCTGCGAGTCGAGGTTGCCAGTGGGCTCATCGGCCAGCACGATGGCGGGCTGGTTGACCAGGGCGCGCGCCAGGGCCACGCGCTGCTGCTCGCCGCCGCTCATCTCGGACGGGCGATGGTCGAGTCGCTGGTCAATTCCGAGCAACCGCGTGATGTGTTCGATGTATTCACGTTCGGCCGCGCCGTCGCTCTTGCCCGCGATATCGCGGGCGATCGCGATGTTGTCTTCGGCGGTCAAGGTGGGCAGCAGGTTGAACTTCTGGAACACAAAGCCGATTTTTGAGCGGCGCATGCGGGTACGCGCCGAATCCGACAAGGCGGTAAAGTCAATACCGTCAATGAGCACGCGGCCCGCGTCGGCGTTAGTCAGCCCGCCCAGAATGTAAAACAAGGTTGACTTGCCGCTGCCGGACGGGCCGACAATGGTCACAAATTCGCCCTTTTCCACCTGCAGCGAAACCCCGCGCAGGGCCGGCACGTCCACTCTGCCGATGCGGTAGGTCTTTTGTACTTGCTCAGCTTCGATCATCCACGACATGAGAATCTTTGATGTTACACGAATGATGGCAGGCTGGCCTTGGGCGCCGCTGTGTTATCAAAGCGGTCGTGGGGCGTGATTCGGGTGCCTGGACGGGCGTTGTGCTTCATTGGGATGGAGCGAGGTCTTGGCCTCGGAATCTTCCCGCCCCCATTTGCGGGCCAGTTTTTCCAACTCGGCCAGAACTTTGTTGATATCCTGCATCCGGTCGGTGATGCCGTAGGTAACAGCCGGCGGAATCGTCGCCCGGTAATGCCGGTAGATGAAGCCGCGTTCCTCCAGCAGACGAAGGCGGTCGGCCAACATCCGGGCGGAAATGCCTTCCACCTTGCGCCGCAACTCGCCGAAGCGGGCTGGGCCATCGTTTCCCAGCACCCACAGTATGTTAAGGGTCCAAGGGCCCACTAATACGGAAAGGAATTCAGCTATGGGACAGGGACTCGAGTTTGATTTGGCGCGAGCCATGTTACGTTCTCTTCACTTGGTTATTTTGGCGTAACAAGTAATCTTTTGTCACTAATTATTTTTAGTAACCAATGAGTAGTTTCCACATCGAATAACGCTAGTAAAGGAGAAGCTTCGATGTTCACCAATTCCACAACAGTTCCTTTTCGTAGTTCACGCAGTCTGGCTTCGGAAAGCTCGCAGCAAGGCGTTTTGACCAGTGCCGTAGTTCTCGCCGGCCGCCTGCTCTTCTCATTCATCTTCATCCTTGCGGCGTCCGGTAACTTCTCGCACCAGACCATCGCCTACGCGGCGGCGCAAGGTGTACCGCTGGCTTCCATCGCGGTACCTATTTCTGGTGCACTTGCTCTTGTGGGCGGACTCAGCATTTTGCTGGGCTATCGCGCCCGGATCGGAGCCTGGCTGTTAGTGCTGTTCCTGGTACCAGTAACCCCAATGATGCATAACTTCTGGGTGGTGAAAGACCCCATGATGGCGCAGATGCAGATGATCATGTTCCTGAAGAACGTCTCGATGCTAGGCGGGGCGCTGCTGATCACGCAGTTCGGCGCCGGACCGTGGAGCCTGGACGCACGCCGGCAAGAATAAGGGACGCGGTTGTTCTAGTCTAGTCTTAGTCTAGTCTAGATTTGAGGGCCGCCTTCAGTCGCAACTTCAGAGGAACAGGAATCATGGAATACACACGACTGGGCCGAACTGGCATGGAAGTGTCGCGCATCTGCCTGGGGTGCATGACCTATGGCGATCCTAACCGGGGCGCACATACCTGGACGCTGGTGGAAGAGCAAGCACGTCCGTTCATTCGCCGCGCAATTGAGCTGGGCATCAACTTTTTCGACACAGCTAACACTTACTCTGACGGCACCAGCGAGGAGTTCCTGGGCCGCGCGATTCGCGACTTCGCCAACCGCGACGAAGTAGTCATAGCGACCAAGGTTTACTTTCCGCTCCGCAAAGGACTCAACGCGCGTGGCCTTTCCCGCAAAGCGATCATGGCGAATATTGACGCCAGCCTGCGGCGCCTGGGCATGGATTACGTCGATCTCTACCAGATCCATCGCTGGGATTACGACACGCCCATCGAGGTGACGCTGGAAGCGCTGCACGATGTGGTCAAAGCCGGAAAGGCGCGCTACATCGGTGCCTCGTCGATGTATGCGTGGCAGTTCTGCAAGGCGCTCCACCTTGCCGACCGGCACGGCTGGACACGCTTTGCCTCCATGCAGGACCACTACAACCTACTGCAACGCGAAGAGGAGCGCGAGATGCTACCGCTGTGCGCGGCGGAAAACATCGCCGTGATTCCGTGGAGTCCGTTGGCCCGCGGACGCCTGGCGCGCCCCTGGGATGAGAGCACTAGCCGTCTGGAGACCGACGAGTACGGGAAGAAGCTCTACAGCGCTACGAATGAGTCGGATCGCCAGGTGGTCGAACGGGTTGGCGAGATCGCGCAAGAGCGTGGCGTGCCGCGTGCGCAGGTCGCGCTGGCTTGGGTGTTGCAGAAGCCGGTGGTCACCGCGCCTATTGTTGGCGCGTCGAAACCGCATCACCTGGACGACGCTGTCGCAGCGTTGTCGCTGAAGCTGACGGCGGCAGAGATCGCCACGTTGGAGGAACCCTACGTTCCGCATCCGGTCGTAGGATTTTCCTAGGGCGCCATTCCCTCGTTCATCCATTGCTTGAAGCGGTCGATCTGCGCTGTGGGCCAGGCTTCGTCGCAAGGCATGCTGCCGTCCTCAAGGCGCGAGTGAATCGCCACGGCGTGAGTCTTGACGTCATCGTAAGACGAGAGGTCCATACCGAACTCCTTCATGGTGTCAATGTCCGGAGTATCTCGAAACAACGGGCGAATGTCCTTGGCGAAGCTGAGAGCCATGCACACCTCTTCGGGGACAAGCTAAGATCTGGTGACGATCGGTCCGCTGCGAACTATATCGTGCCGACTCCGAAGATGACAAGTCGCCTGTTCCCGTAGCATCCTTAGAGTTAGTACATGACTCTTCGGCCCATCCCGGGCGTTCGCTGGCTAACTTGCATGGGGTTCTTGCTGTTCTCGTTCAGCGCGGGGGCACAAACCCAGTCCATTCCCCTCACTTCGGGGCCGGTGCTGCCGCTGTATCGCGCGCTGGGCAACGTAGGGCTCGATCCACAAAAGGTGTTCACAGTTCGCGAAGCCGTGCTCGATCGCGAAGATGTTCACATCTGGCTCAACGACGGGACAATCGCTCTCACCCAAGCCGTGGACGGCAAGATCACTGGCGCTTACTTCGAAGGTGAAGGCGAAGTGCTGGTGCGTCCGCCCGACCGCATGGAACGGGCTTCTCTTGGGCTGTTTACCGGTGCCGGCGTGCTGGAAGAGAGGTTTTCATCTGCCTATCTGCGCTTCAACGACGACACCGCAAAGGAACTGGAACCGTACCTGCGCCCGCCTCAGGACGCGGCAGACTTCGCCGCTCGCAACGACGAGAAGGCGCGCGCCTTGGCCCGGATGGACGCCACCCGGCTCTGTATTTCGTTCACCAGCGCACCATCGACAGCGGTTGCAGGTGAACCGCCGCCAGTTCCTGATCGCCTGTTGCACGTCACCGTAGCCGGTCAGCATTATGGGGTTTTCGATATCTACTTCGACACGCGCAGCCCGGAGCAGGTGATGATAGGAAAGGCCTCGGCTCCACGGGCGAATGAGGTCTATTACGACCTGTGGATGAGCTTTCCCATGCGGTCGTTGCGCAAGGCGCCGCTATCCGACACCCGCTTCGGGGGCCCCAGCGGTCCGCTATGGACGCCGAACGTGATGTCCATCAGTAAGTACACCATCACGGCAAGCCTAAACCCTCCGCGTGAGCTGGCTGCCGACGCGACGCTCGACGTGCAGGTGAAGCAGGGCGGAACCCGGATGGTGCTCTTCGAATTGTCGCGCTACCTCCAATTGAAGCAGGTGGAGTTCGAGGGCAAGCCGCTGGAGTTCATCCAGAACGAAGCCATCGAAGGCAGCGAGATGTCGCGCAAAGGCAACGACACCGTGGCGATTGTCTTCCCTGAACCATTGCAGTCGGGCGCGCACTTTCAACTGCGCTTCAGCTACGCTGGCCAGGTCCTCGCCGATGCTGGCGGCGGCCTACTATACGTTGGCGCGCACGGAACCTGGTATCCCAACCGTGGTATTGCCATGGCGAATTATGATTTAACCTTCCGCTTTCCACGGCCGTGGTCGCTGATTGCGACCGGAAAGCGCGTTTCGCTGGAGCGGGACGGCAATGATTTTGTCGGGCACTGGATCAGCCAGAAGCCTATTCCTATCGCCGGGTTCAATCTGGGCGAGTATGTTCGCAGCACCGCCAAGTCAGGCGAGGTGACCGTGGAAGCCTTTGCGGCGCGAGGAACTGAGTACCGAAGAGCGGCTCCCATTGCGGGAGAGAGGACGTCGCAATTGCAATCGCCGCATGCGCCTGGGACGCTCGATCCGGTGCCTGACCCGCCGCCTCTTCCGAACCCGGCAAGCACAGGAGAGGTGCTCGTCAATCGCGCAGCAGCAACGCTCAGCGATCTAGCGCAGATTCTGGGGCCTTATCCCTTTAGCAGCCTGTCACTCACGGAGAATCCCAATGCCAACAGTCAGGGATGGCCCGGGCTCATCTTCCTCTCCACTTACTCGTACCTGTCGCTCGAACAGCTCGAGGCCATCAATCTCACACCGCTCGACCGCGTCATCTATAGCGAAATCATGATGCCGCACGAGCTCAGCCACCAGTGGTACGGCGACGAAGTATCGTGGGCCAGCTATCACGAACAGTGGCTCTTGGAGGCGCTGGCGAACTACTGCTCAATCCTGCTTTTGGAGCGCAATCGGCCGGCTGATGTGCAGTTCCTGCTGGAAGGCTACCGGCAAATTCTGGGCAAAGAGTCGAAGGACGGCCGCCGCCAAGTTGTGGCTGGACCCGTGACGCTGGGAGGTCGGCTGTCGTCGTCGCTGTTTCCCAATGGCTACGAGATCATCACCTATGGACGCGGGACGTGGCTCATGCACATGCTGCGCGAAATGTTGCGCGATGCATCGCGTACCGCGGAAAATCCCGCCGGCGACGATACGGCTTTTCTTGCTTTATTGCGCACCCTGGTGGAGCGTTACCAGGGGAAGGAGATTACCAATACCGATTTCGAGCAGGCCCTCGAAGAGGTGCTGCCGCGCTCGCTATGGTTCGAGAACCGCAAATCGCTGGACTGGTTCTTCGATGGCTGGGTCAATGGCACTGCATTTCCGCAGCTGGAACTTGCCGGGGTGAAGTTTTCCCGAACAACAGGAGCGGCCACAGTGAGTGGAGTTATCCGGCAGAGTTCCGCGCCGCCCGACCTGGTCACCAGCGTTCCCGTGTATGGAGTGACCGGCGGCCGCAATATTTACCTTGGACGGGTCTTTGCCGAGGGCGACGAGACGCACTTCACTCTGCCGGCCCCTGCTGAGGTGAAGCAGTTAGTGCTGGATCCGTATCAGACTGTGCTGACCGCACCGTAGCTACAGATTTCCCCGGCGCCAATCCACAGGCAAGTGCGATACCATGAAAACGTCGACGAGGTTGTGTTGCCGTGATGCACTACCGGTTTTGTTATGAAAGAGTTCTACATTTGCGATTGTGCCCGGGTGGAGAACCAGACAATCACCTCGCTGTTCGTGGTTGCATCCAAGCAGGTGAAGTCGAAGAAGAACGGAGAACTATACCTATCGATCATTCTTGCTGACCGCAGCGGGCAATTGCAAGCCAATATGTGGGACAACGTTGCCGACGCCCTTGATGCCTTCGAGCAGGATGACTTCGTCAAGGTCAAAGGTGTCATCCACAAGTACAACGGACGCTGGCAGCTCACTATGCACAAGGTGCGAAAGCTGGCAGAGCAGGAGATCGACTACTCCGACTACATTCCAAAGACCACCAAAGACATCGATCAGCTTTGGCGCACGCTGGGCGAGTTTGTCGACGGCTTCGATAACCCATGGCTGAAGGCGCTGGTCAAGGAATTCATGTCCGACGAGGCGATCACGACCGCTTACAAGAATGCCCCGGCGGCCAAGACGCTGCACCACGCTTTTGTAGGCGGCCTGCTCGATCACGTGGTCTCGCTGTTCACGGTGTGCGATCTGGCGGTGCGCAACTATCCGCAAGTGAATCGCGACCTGCTGCTGACCGGCGCCTTCCTGCATGACATCGGGAAGATCCATGAACTCACCTACCAGCGCTCGATTGCCTACACCACCAAGGGCCAGCTGCTGGGCCATATGATTATCGAGCTCGAAATGTTGCATGAGCGGATAGCGCGGCTGCCGGGCTTTCCGGATGAACTGAAGATCCTGATCGAGCACATGATCATCAGCCATCACGGGCAATACGAGTTCGGTTCGCCCAAGCTGCCGATGTTTCCGGAAGCGCTCATGCTGCACTATCTCGACGACCTGGACTCCAAGATGGAAAGCATGCGCGCGCAGTTTCAGCGCGAAGCGGAACTTGACAGCGCCTGGACCAGCTATAACCCGTCGCTGACGCGTCCTCTGCTGAATACGAAGAAGTTCCTGGAGAAGGGACTAGCTGGGGCACGGACTGTCGAGCCGGCGAAGCCCGAGACGGCTGACGCCGCGAACTCCGCAGAAGAGCCTGTCGCCGTGACGGCGGACGAACAGCCCGACAGGTCTGCAAGCGCCACCGCAAAAGACCTGACACCCGCTTCTCCACTCGCGGCGCTCGAGCGCAAGTTCGCGGCGCACAAGGTAACACCGGTCGACCCCAAACCGCAGTGATACGCTAGCGGCACATAACCTAAACTTTGGCCACCCGCGAAAGGGACGCCACTGACCTATGCTTGATTTCTCGCGCTTTGACTGGCTCTCGTTCGACTGCTACGGCACGCTGATTGACTGGGAGAGCGGTATTCTCGGGTATTTGCGGCCCTTGCTTCAAGCTAAAGGTTGCAAGATCAGTAACGACCGGATTCTCGCGATGTACTCGGAGTTCGAGCCGCAGGAGCAGGCCGGTCACTATCGCAGCTATCGCGAGGTGTTGGCGGGCGTGGTCCGCGACTTCGCGCGCGAGCTGCATTTTGAGGTAAACGACAGCGAAGCCAACGGGCTGGCAGAATCCATTCACGACTGGCAGCCGTTCGGCGATACAGCGGCCGGGCTGAAGCGGTTGCATTCGCGCTTCAAACTGGCGGTGCTTTCGAACATTGACGACGACCTGTTCGCCTACACGGCACCCAAGTTGGAAGTGCCGTTTGACGCGGTCGTTACAGCGCAGCAGGTGCATAGCTACAAGCCGTCACTCAATAACTTCGAGGCCCTGCTGCGGCGGCATGCAATTCCTCGCGAGCGCCTCCTGCATGTAGCGGAGAGTCTGTACCACGATGTGGGACCTGCTCGTTCGCTGGGCATTGCCACAGTTTGGGTGAATCGCAGACTGGGCAAACCGGCAGCAGCATCAAAGTCAGCTGAAGGAAAGCCCGATCTGGAAGTTCCAGATGTTGGCCGGCTTGCTGAATTGGCCGTACCAGACCAATAGCGACTTAAGCTGCTCACGGCTCCGTTAGAATAGATGTATCCGGCCGTTCCGGGCCCTGTGGGGTAGTTTGTCCTTGCAACAATTCACTGAGACTTACGACGTTGTGGTGGTGGGCGCCGGACATGCCGGCTGCGAGGCCGCCATGGCCGCGGCGCGCATGGGCCTGAAGACCGCGTTGTACACGCTCAACCTCGATCTAATCGCGCAAATGTCGTGCAACCCTGCCGTGGGCGGCATCGCCAAAGGGCATCTGGTGCGGGAAGTGGACGCCCTGGGCGGCATTATGGGCGAAGTCACGGACGCAGTGGGCATCCAGTTCCGCCTGTTGAACACATCGCGCGGCCCGGCGGTATGGTCTCCTCGAGCCCAGTGCGACAAGCAGCAGTATCGCCAGAAGATGCGCGAGGTACTGGAGTCCGAGCCGAACCTCAAGATCAAGCAGGCCGAAGTGGCGGAGCTGATCGTGCAGTCAGTTGCCAGTAGTCAGTTGCCAGTTGCCGGTTATGCCGAGCGCATGCGAGCCCAAGCGGAGGAACCTACGTCTTCCCAACTGACAACTGACAACTGGCCACTGACAACTTCCATCGTCCGCGGCATCAAGCTGCGCGATGGACGCACCGTCGGCGCGCAGGCGGTCATCATCACCACGGGAACGTTTCTGAACGGGCTCATCCACTGCGGCGAGCAGCAGTATCCGGCGGGACGCAGCGGTGAGCCCCCGGCGGTGCTGCTCGGCGAATCGCTAAAGGCGCTCGGCCTCCGTGGATGCCGCCTGAAGACCGGCACTCCGCCACGCCTTGACGGCCGCAGTATCGACTGGTCAAAGTTCAAAATGCAGCCTGGCGACGACGATCCGACGCCGTTCAGTTTCCGTACTCAGCGCGTGGAGCATCACGACAAGCAGGTGCCCTGCTACATCGCGTTCACCACACCGGAGACGCACCGCATCATTCGCGCGAACGTGCATCGCTCGCCCATGTATAGCGGCCAAATCCAGTCCATCGGCCCGCGCTATTGCCCGTCGATCGAGGACAAGATTGTCAAGTTCCCCGACAAGGAAACCCACCAGCTCTTCCTGGAGCCCGAAGGCCTGCACACCTACGAAATCTATGTGAACGGCATGAGCACTTCCCTGCCGATCGATGTTCAGATGGCGATCATCAAGTCAATTCCTGGCCTTGAAGCGGCGGAAATGCTGCGCCCAGGCTATGCCATCGAATACGACTCCATCGATCCAACCGAGTTGCAGCGCACGCTGGAGACGAAGAAGATCGCGCGCCTCTACCTCGCCGGGCAGATCAACGGCACCAGCGGTTACGAAGAAGCAGCGTGCCAGGGCATTATGGCCGGCATCAATGCTGCGCTGAAGGTGAAGGGCGAGCCACCGCTCGTTCTCGACCGTACCGAAGCGTACACGGCAATCCTTATCGACGACCTCATCAGCAAGGGGACGAACGAGCCTTACCGCATGTTTACCTCGCGAGCGGAATTTCGCCTGCACCTGCGCATCGACAACGCCGATCGGCGGCTCACGCCGCACGGGCGGCGCGTGGGATTGATCAACGACCCGGCTTGGGCGGACTTCCTGGCCAAGCAGGAGCGCCTAAAGGCGATGCGGGATTTTCTGGAACGTACGCGAGTGACGTCCGATATGCCCGAGTTGCTGGAGAAGTTTGGCGATACCTTGGCGGGCTCCACGTTGGCGCAGTTGTTAAAGCGTCCCGAGGTGCAGATCGAGGACCTGGCAACGGTTGTCAGTGGTCAGTTGTCGGTTGTCAACAAGAACTCGTTTGGGGACCGCGGACAACTGGCAACTGGCAACTGGCAACTGACAACTGCTTTCCGTAACGACCTCAAGTCGGTCGAAACCGAAATCAAGTACTCCGGTTATCTCGACCAGCAGACCAAGGCAATCGAGCGGTTGAAGAAAGCCGAGCAACGCGTCATTCCGGCCTGGTTCGACTACGGAAGAGTCAGCGGCCTGTCGCGCGAAATGAACGAAAAGCTTACGCGCGTCCGTCCCCAAACCCTCGGCCAGGCCAGCCGCATTCCGGGCGTGACGCCCGCCGCGGTCTCGCTGATCAATGTGTACATCGAGATCCAATCGCGGCAGCATATGGGCGCAACACAGTGACCACGGCGACCCGTGCGATCCTATCTGTTCACCAGGAAGTCAAAGACCACATGGGCATTATCGCTTCTCAGTCCTACTGGACCATCAAACTCCAGGGCAACCGGACCAAGATCACCCTCCCAGACCACTTTGTTGTCGGCCGTCACAGTGAGGTTAGAACGGATCATTGATGCGCTAAGAGTGTGGGGTTGATCAGGGTGAACCCGTTGCGGAGGCGCCGAAAGGCGTGGCTTAATATCGTTAATGTAACCGCGGTCAAGACATTCTTCGTGCGTCCGCTCGCCTGGATTACGCTTAACGGAAACAGCGATTTTTTGGTCCGGAGCAAAATGCCACATGATATAGACGATGTTGCACGTGTCCTGGGCGCGGAGCTTGATACCAAACTGGCTCCGGACCTCTCCGCTGCCGAGACGCGAAACCTCCTTGGTTGGGCCAAGATAGGTGAACTTTACACTGACATTCTGTTGGGTTGGAA
>Ga0209040_10001030_pt1 | contig 21804 bp, 13 predicted proteins | sample BogFormECP12_OM3_FD_188240 | JGI IMG/M metagenome (GOLD analysis project Ga0209040, IMG submission 188240) | Bog forest soil microbial communities from Calvert Island, British Columbia, Canada - ECP12_OM3 (SPAdes) (version 2) | ecosystem: Environmental > Aquatic > Freshwater > Wetlands > Bog ... | reverse complement strand
GTCGAGAATCTTTTGGGTCGCGGGGATGGGCGCCGACAGCATCATCACCGGATCGGCGCCGGCCAAAGCGAATCCGGCAAAGCGCGCCAGGGGACGCAGGTTCAACCGTTGGGCGGTCTTGAGGTCCATCACCAGAATGGCGGCCGCGCCATCGCTGATCTGCGAAGCGTTGCCGGCATGGACCACGCCATCGGGTTTGAAAGCCGGTTTGAGCGTACCAATTTTGGCCAGCGTGGTTTCCTTGCGGATTCCCTCGTCTTTATTCACGAAGATGGTTCCCGTCTCGGTCTGCACCGGCACTGGCGTGATCTCATTGCAGAAGCGGCCTTCTTCCGTGGCCCGGGCGGCGCGCTGGTGGCTCTCGTAGCTGAACTCGTCGAGTTCCTGCCGGGAGATGTTCCACTTTTCAGCCATCATCTCCGCGCCGATACCCTGGTGGAAGACGACATTGTTGTAACGATCGAGCATGAGCGGACCAAACGGCTTCCCAGGCCCGGAGGCGGCGCTCGATCCCATGGGAACGCGCGTCATCGCTTCCACGCCGCAGCCGATGGCGATATCGTAAGCGCCCGACATCACGCCCTGCGCGGCGAAGTGGACCGCTTGCTGGCTGGAGCCGCATTGGCGGTCGACCGTCGTACCTGGCACCGATTCGGGAAAACCGGCGGCCAGAACCGCATTGCGACCGACATTGGCCGCTTGCTCGCCCACCTGCATAACGCAGCCGGCGATCACGTCGTCGATCTCGGCGGGATCGAGATGATTTCTCTGGACCAGAGCTTTTAGGGTGTGCGCCAGTAAGTCCACCGGGTGCCAGCCCTTGAGCATCCCATCGCGCTTACCAACAGGGGTACGAATCGCATCAACAATGACTGCTTCACGCATGTTTAGCATAATAGCAAGCCGGGTGCCGTCGCGATACGCAGACGGGCGGTAGTTCTGGGCAAGACAGCACGACAGTCAAAGCTTAGGAAAAAGCTGAAACGGAGCCCTGCGCGAGTTTAGCTTCGAACGTCGTTTTGCACAGGGCAAGTGATACAAAACATTGTGTGGCAAAAATGCTTTGATCGATTTTTTTACACCTTCTCAGTGAGGGGATTGGCCCTCATTCCCCTCGCTTGACGTTCGGGGCTAGACGGAAGGTGCGGCTTAAGCAGGTGGCCGGGGCCGATTAATAATCGGCCGCCGGTTGTCAACAGTTGATAACCTGTCGCCATGAGCCTGCGGCCCACAAAAGCGTGATGAAAACGCGGCTTGGGGCGTTCGTTTTTTTTCTTGCACTTCCGTGGCGTTTTCGACCGCGCCCCACAACTCTAAACACTCAGCACGGGACAGGGCGCTTGCCGGATGATCCCGTAGGCATGAGTTCGCAAGCGGCCGAGTTTCTCGTGCATGGCGCCGCGCCCAATCACCACCAGATCCGCCGCATGCCTTCGCGCTTCTTCTGCGACCGTCTCCGCCACATGACCCGCCGTCACGCACAAGGGCGCATCGATGCCCGCCGAAGCTTCCAAGCCCTCGATCACCAGATGCGCTCCCTTGCGCAAGGATTCTTCAAACTCCCGGTCCATTTGACGAGTGGGAATCCCTTGCATCGCCGGAATGGCATGCACCAGCCGGAGCGTCGCACCGGATTCCTTAGCCAAATCGCCTGCCCGGCTCATCAGGGCCTCACAGTTCGGCGTGCCATCAACGGCGCACAAGATATTGCGCCACGCGACATGGTCGCGGCAGGGCGCTTGCTCGACGTGAGCCGCAGTCCAGACGGGGCACTTGGCATCGTGCAAAACCTTCGCTGTCACTGAGCCTAACAACAGGCTCCGGAACCTTCCGTAGCCGTGGGTCGGCATCATGATCAGGTCGACACCGTTCTCGTGAGCGTAGCCGGTGATGCTTTCGGCTGGATCGCCGAGTTCAGCCACTCGTTCCACGCGCAGGCCGGGGAATTTTGCGGTGAGCGACCCCTCCAGCCGCTGCTTCAGCTCTTGCAATAACTCTCCCAGGTCGATAGAGACCATGGCTCCCGGCTCGCCCATGGCGGCGTAGAAGTAAGGCTGCGCGATGCTGAGCAGAGTGACCCTGGCTCCATAGCGGTTCGCGACGAACTCGACGAACGGGACCGCGCTGCAGCAGCGCTCTGAGAAATCGATGGGAAATAAGATGTGTTGTATACCCGGCATGACATTCGCCTCCTGATTTAGACGAGCAATCCTTGCGCCAGCACGCAGCGCCTGTACGAACTCGCGTTTTTCCGCGTCCGCCTGCGCCATCTCACGCAGTCCATATTACCTACGCGCCAAGTGACTCAAGCCGGCGCCGAATTCGAGACTGGTTACAGTCGCGCTAAGATGAACAGGGTCTATCTTTTTCTATGATTCCTACCCATTCCGGGAAGTTTCTGAGCGGTTTGCTCGAAACATCGCGGTTCGGAGTCTTCGCTTTGGACTCGAACGGCCGGGTGCAGGTCTGGAATCGCGGCGCCGAACGCATCCTCGGGTGGAAAGAGGAGGAGGTGCTTGGCCACCCCTCCCCGATGGCCCTGCAATTGCAGCAACTCCCTTCAAGCCAATTCGAGATCAGCCTTGCCCGAAAGGATGGCCAAGTGGTCGATGTCGAAGTGTGGGCTGAAGAGTGGAGGGACGCCGCTGCCAGTGAGCTGGGCGCAATCGCGATCATTACAGAAGTTGGCCAAAATCGCGCGGTGGAGCGGAAGCTCGCCAACGTGGAGCAGGAGCTACACGACGTGATCGTACAGGAAAAGGAAACCCGCGCCCAGATGCGAATTGAGCGTCGTTTTCGTGAACTGCTCGAGGCCGCTCCCGACTCCATTATTCAAGTGGATGGGGACGGCCGGATTGTTCTCCTCAACCTGGTCGCTGAAAAATCGTTCGGCTATAGCCGCGAGGAGTTGCTGGGGCAGCCCGTCGAAGTCCTGGTTCCGGACGCACTAAAGACTAGCCACATCCAACATCGGGCGAACTACCGGGATCATCCCGTCACGCGCCCCATGGGGAGTGGCCTCGCCTTGCGCGGGCGGCGCAAAGACGGGTCTTTCTTCCCAGTCGAAATCAGTTTGAGCACGGTGAAGTCGGAGGACGGTTTCCGCGTTACCGCGGTGATTCGCGACATCAGCGAGCGGCAGCAGGCCGAAGACCGGTTCCGGGAGATGCAGCAAGCCTACACGCGCGAACTGGAATCCCGGAATCGCGAAGTGGAGCGAGCCAACCAGCTCAAGACTGAATTTCTGGCCAGCATGAGCCACGAGTTGCGCACGCCTCTGCATACCGTTATCGGCTTCGCCGAATTGCTGGCGGAGGAACTCGAAGGACCGCTCAATGAGAAGCAGCAGCGCTTTGTCGATCATATTCATAAGGACTCGCTCCACTTGCTGGAGCTGATCAACGACATTCTCGATATCAGCAAGATCGAATCCGGGCGTCTGGAGCTGCGGCGCGAAGTGTTCGACATGGCGACCGCTTTGGAAGAGACTCTGTCCACCATCCGGCCTCAGGCGAAGGCAAAGTCGATCGAGCTTCAAACTCACATGTCCATCCCTGGCGCGATTTTCGCGGACCGCCTCCGCATCAAGCAGATTCTCTTCAATTTGTTAAGCAACGCGCTGAAGTTCACGCCCGAAGGCGGAAGAGTTCGGGTGGAAGGCGCGCAAAACGACGGATTCATCGAAATCTCGGTCACGGACACCGGGATCGGGATCCCCAAAGAGCAGCACGAAGCGGTGTTCGACAAGTTCTATCAAGTGGGCGCGACCACCAAAGGCGTGCGCGAGGGCACCGGGCTCGGGCTGGCGATCAGCAAGGCGCTGGTCGAGGAACATGGCGGCCGGATCCGGCTGGAGAGCGAGCCGGGCAAGGGTAGCCGCTTCGCGTTTACCATCGCGTTGGAGAACGAATACGAAAGAATATGAAGAAGGTCCTGGTCGCGGATGACGAGGCCAAGAGCCGCGAGCTGGTCCGCACCGTTCTCGAAAAAAGCGGCTACGAAATTATCGAAGCCGCCGACGGGTTTGAGGCGCTGCGGAATGCGCGAGAACAGAAACCCGACCTGCTGATTCTCGATCTCCATATGCCGGGGTTGGACGGTTTCAGCGTGGTCGAGGAATTCCGGAGCGATCCGGAATTTGCCGTGACGCCGGTCATGGCGCTCACCGCAAGCGCCATGCATGGAGACCGCGAACGGGCCCTCGCGGCCGGATTTACCTCGTACATTTCTAAACCGATCAGCCTGAGTATTCTGCGCAGCGAAGTGGAACGATTATTGACGTTAGGAACTCTCATGCCAGCCACCAGTCCGGCGATTTCGCTTTTGATCATCGACGACAACACCAAGAGCCTGGAACTGCTATCGAGCGCTCTGGCCCAACCGGATCTCCTGATACTGACCGCGTCCGATCCCGAACAAGGGCTGGACTTGGTGTACAACAAGCATCCGCAAATCGTGCTGACCGACCTGGTTATGCCCCACATGACCGGCATAGAGGTTCTGGAGCGCATCATGGAGTTCGACCCGTCCACCGAAGTGATCCTGATGACCGCGCATTACACCACGGAAACGGCGGTCGAGGCGATTAAGAAAGGCGCCAGCGACTACTTGAACAAACCGATATCGCTGGGCGCTTTGCGGGCGCGGGTGGGCCGGCTGGTAGCCGAAGCGCGCAAACAACACCGTTCCCTGCAACTTGAGGGAGAACTGCTCGCCACCTCGGAGTTCGAAGGAATCGTGGGCCGCAGCCCGGTGATGTGCGAGATGTTGCCGCGCATCCGGCGCATCGCGCCCCACTTCCGCACGGTGCTCATTACCGGCGATACCGGAACCGGCAAGGACCTGGTGGCGCGCGCGCTGCATCGTCTGAGTCCCGTATCGGCTGGGCGCTACGTCGTACTAAATTGTTCGGCGGTAGTGGAGACGCTGTTTGAAAGCGAACTTTTTGGCCACGTGAAAGGAGCGTTCACCGGCGCCACCAGCGACAAGGCGGGATTGTTCGAGCATGCCCACGGCGGCACGCTTTTTCTGGATGAAATCGGCGATATGCCGCTCTCCACCCAGGCCAAGCTCTTGCGCGCCTTGCAGAACCAGGAAGTGCAGCGCGTCGGCTCGCTCTCCATGCGCAAGGTGGATGTCCGCGTGATCGCCGCCACCAATCAGAACCTGCGCGCCGCGGTGGCCGAGAAGCGCTTCCGGGAAGATCTCTACTATCGCCTCTCGATGGTGGAGGTCCAAGTCCCCAGATTGATCGACCGCAAGGAAGACCTGGCCCTGTTGGAGCGTTACTTCGTCGACCGGTTTGCGAGCCAGTACAAGAAACAGATACGCGGCCTGACGCACCGCGCGCAAGTGCGGCTTTCTTTGCACAACTGGCCGGGCAACGTGAGGGAGCTGGAGAACGTTTTGGGCCATGCGTGCATGATGGCGCTGGGTGACACCATCGATGTGCAGGATCTCCCCGCGTATATGCGCTCTCCGTCCGCGCACGAAGAGCCGCGGCCGGCCCTCCCCTCCGACCCCGAAGTGGGCGCGCTGGCCGAGCAGGAACGTCTGTTGATTATCCGCGCCTTGGAAACTTCCAACGGCAATCAGTCGCAAGCGGCGCGCATCTTGCGCATTGGGCGCGACGCGCTGCGGTACAAGTTGAAAAAGCACAACCTGGAATCCAATTTGGCGCCGCAGCGCAGCGCGACGGGGGAGTAATCGGCTCGGCCGAGCAATGCTTTGACCGGGTATAGCCGCAACAGTCTGTATCGCCACAACGGCGATGGAACTTTCGCGACGTCACACGCGCGGCAGGAGTTTCCGATCCGGGTTGGTCGACTTCCGCTGTGTGGTTCGACTACGACAACGACGGGCTTCTGGACCTGTTTGTGTGCAACTTTGTCGAGCTCACGGCCGCGACACCCAGTCTGCACGCCACGGGTGTTTCGCCCTCGCGCGAGCGTTCTGTATCACAACCACGATTTCGCTTACCCCGCCGGCCACAATTTCGCGCCCCCCGTGTGACTTGGTGCGAAGCCGCCGGCCTGGTCTTGCCTCGGCGATAACAACTGAACCGCGACCGTCAGGGACCGGCAAGCAAGGCGTGATGTCAGGGAGCGGCCCGGACGTATCGCCCAGGTTGTTTCATTACTCGGGCTTAGAGCGTCATGCGCTCTAATTTTCGGTAGAGCGTTTTGCGCTCGATACCAAGTATCTTGGCCGCCCGGCTCTTGTTACCGCCCGTCGCGGCCAAAACACGCCGGATCTGCTCAGCTTCCGTGTCGGCGAGCGTATCGCTGGCGGTTTCGCGAGGTTCCCCTTGATCGATCGCTTCGCGCACGGCTGCTTCATCAATGCGTCCATGCGGCGCCAGAATCGTCAACCTCTCCATCATGTGCTGCAGTTGGCGCACATTTCCCGGCCAACTATAGTTTTGCAGAACCGCCAATCCCGACTCGGTCAAGCGTGCGCCTTGCCCATACCGGCTGTTGTATTTCCGCAGGAAATAGTGCGCCAATAGCGGTACGTCGCCACGCCGCTCCACCAATGGCGGCAACATGACCCGCACCACGTTCAGGCGATACCACAAATCCTCACGAAACTTGCCTTCATCCACCAGGCGCTGCAGATCGCGATTGGTGGCCGCGACCACCCGCACATCCACTTTTTTGCCGCGGGAAGCTCCCAGCGGCCGGATTTCCTTCTCCTGTAAGAACCGTAAGAGTTTTAGCTGGAAACCGAGTTCGACATCGCCGATTTCGTCCAGGAAGACCGTGCCGTTGTTAGCCGATTCAAAGACGCCCATCCGGTCCCGGTCGGCGCCGGTGTAGGCTCCGCGCAGGGCGCCAAACAGTTCACTTTCTATCAAAGAAGGCGCGATGGAACCGCAATCCACAGGAACAAATGGCTGCGCTTGACGCAAGCTGTTGCGGTGAATCAGGCGCGCAATCAGCTCTTTCCCGGTTCCGGTCTCGCCCTCAATCAGCACTGAGGCATTGGTGGGCGCCACACGAGAAATCATCTTGTAGATTTCAATCATTCGCGGCGAACTGCCAATCATTTCACTCTCGGGAAGATCGTCTATTTCCGATTCTTTTTCCTGATCGCCGCGATCCGAAAACGACGCTTCCGCGCGCTTCACCGTGTCCAGCATCCGATCCAGTTCAAATGGCTTGGCGAGGTAGTCGAAAGCTCCTCCCTGGGTCGCTTTGACTACTGTCTCGATGCTTCCCCTCCCAGTCATCAGGATCACGGCGCACTGCGGATTGCTCTGCCGGGCCGTCGCTAACACGTCCAGCCCGGTTCGCTCGTCCAAATAAATGTCGGAAATTACGATCGGATAGGTCGCGCCGCGCAACCGCTCCAAGGCCTCGCGGGTGGAGGAAACGGCATCTACGTTGTACCCTTCCAATTCCAGAAAGGTGGTGATGGTACTTCGGACGGACGAATCGTCTTCGACTACTAATAAGCGCTGCACGGTACTTCCTATCTATTTCTAACTGCCTTCCCCTCTCGTTAACGTTCGGGGCCCGCCAATCTAAGCTTGACACACTTCGCAGCACACAGCGGGTTTTATTCCGCAAGTCACACCTTCTGCGTCATAGCGCCGGCAGCACGATCGTGAAGCAGGAACCTTTGCCTACCTCGCTGGTCACTTCCATGGTTCCACCATGAACCTTAACAATCTGCTCGACGATGGACAAGCCGATGCCCGACCCGGTCTCGCCCGATGCCTCCGCGCGCTTGGTCCGATAGAACTTTTGGAAAATACTCTTCAGCTCCTTCGAATCGACTCCAATTCCCTGATCCTTTACGGAAATTCGCAGTTCGCCGCCCCGGGCCTCCGACAGCACCGTGATCTCGGTCTGGGCTGGACTGTATTTCACCGCGTTGGTCAGCAAATTGTACACGGCATATTCCATCAGCTCCCGGTCGCCGTTCAATTCGCCTTTCAAATGGTCCGCGACATGCACCTGAATTTCCTTACGTTCCGCCTGCGCCCGCACTCTGCCGACGCAGGTCTCGATAACTTCTTCGGCGGCAAACGGCTCCTTCTTCAGCCCGATGTGTCCTTCCGAGAGCCGCTCCACATCCAGAAAAGTCTGGATCATGCGGGCCAGCCGTTTGGATTCGGAGTTAATCATCTCGGCAAGCTGCGTGCGCTTTTCCTCACTCAAGTTATAACGGCCCATCAGTTCGCTGGAGCCTTGAATGGCGGTTAGAGGGGAGCGCATTTCATGCGTGACCCACTGAAAAGCCTGCCGGTAGCGCGTTCGTTCCGCTTCCGATTGCTGAAGCTGGCCGCGCACGAATAGAAGCTGATAGGCGGCCGCGCCCACGAGCCCGAGCCACACGGTGCTGAGCGGCCCAAAGTAGGGAAACACGATTCCCTGACGAAAGAACAGAACTGGAGCGGCGTGCACGGCCGCCAGCAACACGAGGCTCGGCAAATAAGCGAGCCAGCCGGAGTTGAAGGCAAAAATCAGTGCGGTTAGCAGCGCGATAGCCAGACAAATTGAGGGCGCGAGCAAAGTGGGCGCATCGACGAGAAAGCGGTTCGCGGCCAGCGTTTCATAAGCATGGGCATGGACTTCCACTCCCGGCATCTCCCCCAGGGGAGTCTGGACGCGATCGCGCGTAGCCGACAAATCGGTTACTCCGATAAACACCACTTTTCCTTTTGCGCGCTCGCTCGATCCAGGGTTGGTGACGAGATCGAGGAGCGAGATCTGGGGAATGTCTCCGCCGAAGATCACGCGCAGCGGACGAAATCCCTTACCGGAGGCCATGAACCGCGCCGGAATGATCTCCTTACCAACCTGTAGATCCTCCGGAGATTCGATGATCGGAACCTTCTGCTGCAACCGGAACGCCTCCAGCGAAAGCGCCCAATGCCGCTCCCGTGCCGTGCGCTTCTCCAGCGGAAGCACCCGCGTGACGCCGTCGAGCGAGTCCTCATCCGAGGTATCGTGTCCCACTGCGTCCGCGCATTCCTGAAATTGGGGAAGTGGGTCGTCCCACTGGCCATTATCTAGATCCGCAATCAGTACCAGATTGGGCGTAGCGCACATAGCCGTGGCCAGGCGTACGTTCTGCGCCGGATCGGCCGGGTCGGTCAGCAGAATATCGACCGCGACGACCGCCGGTTGCGCGGCCTGGAGCTGTTCGAGCGCGGTCGCGACCATGGAGCGATAGCTCCCGACGCCGCCCATGGCTTTGTAGGTCGGCCCGTCTATGGCGACGATCAGCGATTGTGGAGTATGGGGAGCCGGCGGGGTCAACTGCCAAATCCAGTCGTAGACGTAGTTGTCGATGCGTGTGGCGATTGCGGTCCATCCCGCCACGGTGGCGACGAGAAAGCAGGCCAGCGCGATCGGGAAGTAACCGAGTTTGCGGTTATTTTGCCAGAGCTTTCTCAAATTCTCAGACTAGCGCGAAAAGGCATCGCCCATGATCCTCTCGCCTGGCGCGGCGCCGGGCATTACATCACGCCGCGCATGTCGGAAGTCTCCGCCGGAAAGTGATTCGTCCCGGCGGACACTACATCACGCCAGAACGGTTTGCCACGAGGACATGCGGAAGTATCCGCAGGAACGCAGATCCTGACCCTTCAGCCCCCGTCTGGCCCCGAACGTCAGTGAGGGGATGGGCGAAGGGTTGTCGCCGATCCCCTCACTTGACGTTCGGGGCTAGACGTTGTTTGGGCTAGACGCGGGCTAGACGGTAGCCTACTAGACGGCTGGCGCAGCTGCCAGAGCCGACGAAATGCGGGTAAGCGAATCGATGTGCGGAAATGTCGCTCAGGGGCGCCGTGCTACTGCCACGTGGTCTTCGGCCAGCAGCTTAATGGTTTTCTCGAGTTGCTCGATCCGCTTTGTCAGATCCTCGATCAATTGGCCTTCGGGATCGGGGAGTTTGCCGTGCTCCAGCGGATCGGCACAGTCGCTCTCGCTACGGGAGCGGACGATCCGGCCGGGAACGCCCACCACCGTCGAATAAGCGGGCACGGGTTTCACCACCACCGATCCGGCGCCGATCTTTACGTAGTCGCCGATTACGATACTCCCCAGCACTTTCGCGCCAGTGCCGATAACCACGTTGTTTCCGATCGTCGGATGGCGCTTGCCCTTCTCCTTGCCAGTCCCACCCAGCGTTACGTTCTGATAGATCAGTACGTCGTCGCCGATTTCGGCTGTTTCCCCGATCACCACGCCCATGCCATGATCGATAAACAAGCGGCGGCCCAGTTTCGCCCCGGGGTGTATGTCGATGCCGGTGAGCGAACGGTTAATCTGGGAGACGATCCTCGCCGGCAGATACAGACCGGCGTTATAGAGCTTGTGGGCAATCCGGTGAAAGAGAACGGCGTGGAAACCGGGGTAGCAAAAGATAATCTCAAGAACGCCCTTGGCCGCTGGATCTTCCCGGAAGATGGTCTCGATCTGTTCTTGGATCGCAGCGAACATGAGTTGCTACTTTGGATTACCAAATCGGGCTGTGCGTCGCAAGAATCGCCCGGCCCATTACCTTTGTATTGACTGCACCATCTTGTCGAAGGCGGCCGCCTGGGCTGCGACCGTTTTCGCGGGTCCGGTGAACTTGAAGAAAACCGAACCTTCCGGGCCTTCCGCGATCGCGCCGAGCAGCCGAAAACCGGGTTTTGGGGCGCCGCCCGTAGCCATCGGCCCTCCCATTCCGGTGTAGGAACCGGACACGTCCACCGTCGTCACCTTCAAACCATGAACCGTAATATGCTGAATCTTCGGCGGTTGCGGCGGCTGCTGGAACTGTCCGACCCAGCGGTCCAGATTGGCCTGGGTGGAACCGCCTTGGCCCTCCCCAAAATAAAAAACGCCGCATTCGGCTTCGTCGCCGGCAATGTATGTGTTCAGCCGCATCGGCCGGGAGCCTTGAGCTTTCCATGCCGCTGGAGCAGTCCACTGAAGCCCTGCTCCGGAGTCGGCGACTAGACCTACGGCAAAAAACAAAACGAAGCCAATCACTTTCGCGAGCATATAAAGTGAGTGTGCCACACTTGTAACTGATGAAACCAGTGCTTTTGGCGGCTGGAGCGCTCTTTCTCAACGCCTGCTCGTCAGCGCCTTCCGACAACGCAAAAAAGACCGAGACCCCAGCGCGAGTGGCGGCGAGTTCCAATCCGGCAGCCAGGCACCTGGAACTGGCGGGATTTCGTGTCACGGAGAGAACGCCTGGAAAGCTGGAGATACAGTTTGGCGTCGTTAACCACTCCGACGCCGACTTGGGGGACATTTCTTTGGATGTGGCACTGAAAACAACTACCTCGAAGGACACCGATCCGCCGCTGGTTGCCTTCACCGCCAAGGTTGCCGCCGTTGGCCCCCAGGAGCTAAAAACGGTCTCAGTGGAAGTGCCTTCAAAGCTCCGTCCGTATGAGTTGCCGGATTGGCAGTTCCTCAAGGCGGATTTCAAACTCATTGAGCCGAAATAGGGCAACGCGTGTATCGGGTTGCCACAATTCCGCGGCACTATGCGCCCAGCTGGAAGGTTGTCGATCGATCGGCACAGGCTAAAGCCTGTGCCACGTTTATCAGCGACTTGGGTGGCACAGGCTTTAGCCTGTGCGGCCGTTTGCAGCGACCCATTAGAGGCTGGACCGCCGGATGCAGACGCGAAAGCGAGTTCCGCGTCCTGGCCCGCGCTTTTTTCCATTCCTTTCCGATATTGAATAGTGGCATTTGAAAAAACAAGGAGCACCACGTGTCTTACCAGATCAGGAGCCTACGACTCGGTGTAGTTCTCGGAGCGGCTGTTTCGCTGTTGCCAGCGGCGCCGCGCTTGGCCATTTCTCCACAAACCGCTTATACCGTCTCCATAGTGACGGGACAGAACGGTAGTCCGATCATTGTCGATGCCGGCAATCTAGGCGACGGCTCTCTCAGTCTTGCTGTGACTTCGTCGGTGTCATGGCTAAGCGCGAGTATCGGTTCGCAAGTGTCCTGTGGCTTTGGACAATGCACCGCCGTCAATATTGCGCTACAGACATCCGCATTGGCCAAAGGCACGTATACCGGATTTGTAACGGTAAGCGACCCGAGCGCGGTCGATGCGCCGCAAACCATCTCGGTGACGGCCTTGGTAGGAGGCTCGGTGCCCGATTCAATTGCATTTTATGCGCCGCCTGGAGGTACCGCAACGCAGACCTTCAATACCGGAGCCAGTCCAACGGTCACGGCGACCACGTCCTCGGGCGGCAATTGGCTCTCCATTGCCGGACAGGGAAACGGAAGTTTCAACTTCAATATGACTTACCAGGTCGTTGCAACGGCCGGGAGTTTAGGCGCAAGCACATATCAAGGCCAGATCGCTCTTACGGGAAGCAGTTTCAGCCCCGATAACAAAACAGTGCCCGTGACTTTCACGGTGACTACGTCTCCAATCGCACAAGTGAGTCCCTCCGCTGTGGCCTTCACCATCGTGCAGGGTAGCAACAGCGCGAACACCAACATTGCCGTTAGTAACGCCGGACAAGGATCGCTGGCAGTCAGCGGCGTAACGGCGGCGACCACCACTCCCGCTGGCGGCACATGGCTGGCGGTCAGCAACAGCGGAAATGTGCTTGGAGTGGCGGCGAACGCGACTGGCCTGTCGGTAGGGCAGTATAGCGGGACGGTGACCATCACCAGCAACGCCGCGAATGCCTCTGTGCAGGTTCCGGTGACGTTGCAGGTGGTGGCGCAGACGCCTCCCATATCGAGCGCCGGCGGCGCGGTGAACAATGCTACTTTCGGCTCGGGGGAATCGCTTGCCCAGGGAGATATTGTCGCTTTGTTCGGTTCGCAGTTATCGAGCAGCGCTCCCACTGTGACCAGCGGCATTCCATTGCCTCTGCTCGCCGGCGGCACACAAGTGTTGGTGAACGGGAACGCGGTTCCGCTCTATTATGTTTCGGCGTCGCAGATCGACTTCCAGATGCCATATGAAGCCAAGACCGGCGCCGGTACCATTCAGGTAGTTCGCGATAGCACTGCGGGGAATATGATCTACACGAATGTCGCCGCGCGAGTGCCGCGCATTTATGTCATCACCAACGCCGCGGGCCAATTGGTTACATCCGCCAAGCAAGGGGATGTGTTGGTGATCTATGGCGTGGGCTTTGGTCCAACCAGCCCGTTTGTGGCTACCAACACCGCCGCGCCTTCCAATCCTCCGGCTAGCATTTCGGGCACTACGCAAGCGTGCTTTGGCAATAGCAGTCCGTTCCATCAAGCGCCTTGCGTCAACGCGGCGTTCGATGGCCTGACGCCTACTTTCGTTGGTCTTTACCAGGTCAACGTCAACATTCCCCAGGGTTCTTCCGGCACGGGCGTGCCGATTTCCTTCATTCTGCCGGACGGCACCACCACCAACCAGCTCACTCTGAATATTCAGTGACGGACCGCCTCTACTACAACGACAGCTATCTGACCGAGTTCCGGGCCGACGTCATCGACGCTGGCCCGGAGCGCACGCGCGTGTATCTCGATCGCACCGCGTTTTATCCATCCTCTGGCGGCCAGCCATTCGATCGGGGAACGTTGGGGGGCCGAGCGGTCATTGATGTGATCGATGAAGAAGATCGCATCGCCCATGTGCTCGAGCAGCCGATCGAGGGTAGCAGCCAAGTTGCTGGTTCCGTCGATTGGGCCCGGCGCTTCGATCACATGCAGCAGCACACCGGCCAGCATTTGCTTTCCGCTGTCCTGCTGGAATTGTTTAGTATTCCTACCGTCAGTTTTCATTTGGGCGCTCAGTCATCGACCATCGACGTTGCCGTGGCCGAATTAGATTCGCGGCAACTGCTGGCGGTGGAAGAGCGCGCCAACTCTCTGGTGTTTGAGAATCGGCCGGTGACCGTGGAATATGGCCAGGCATCGGACGACTTAGGATTGCGGAAGGCGACCCAGCGTACAGGAACGATCCGTTTGGTTACAATTTCCGGTCTCGACCGAAGCGCTTGCGGCGGCACGCACGTGCGGGCGACGGGCGAGATCGGGCCGGTGCTGCTGCGCAAGCTGGACAAAATGCGCGGCAACGTGCGTATCGAGTTTTTGTGCGGACTACGCGCGGTTCGCCAGGCTCGGGCCGACTATAACGGGTTAAGCGCGGTGGCGCGCATTTTCGGCGCTCCATTAGAAGATACTCCCACGCTGGCCTTAGCGCAGGAAGAGAAATTGCGGGACACGGAGAAGCAGCGAAAAAAAGTCGCCGCGGATTTGGCTCATATGCGTGGACGGCAGCGATATCTTGAAGCGGTACCGGATTCGGCGGGGTTGCGTTGGGCAGTCCTCCGCTTGCCGGCTCTCACAGAAGACACGCGAATCGAAGCCCAGAGCTTTACCGTGGGAGAAAAATCGGTTTTTCTCGCGGCCGGAGAGAATCCTCCCTCAATTTTGCTGGCAACGTCGAAAGACAGCGGCATCGTTGCGGGCGAGCGCCTGAAGCCGTTGCTGGCGGCATCGGGCGGTCGCGGAGGTGGGAACGCCGCGCTCGCACAAGGCAGCGTTTCGTCGATAAAAGACCTGGAATTTGTCATTCGAACGCTGACAAGTGCATAGAACCTCGACTTCGACGGTACTGCTAAAATTTTACTTCACTAAATGTGGCTGCTGAGATATCATTACCGTCATGGATATCTCCAAAATGCTTGACGACCTTCGCGTCAGGCGAGACCAAATTGAAGACGTAATGATCGCACTGGCGCGCATGAATACTGGGGAGCGCCGGGGAAGGCCTCCGAAATGGTTGGTTGAGGCCAAGAGACAAGATTCCGCTCCAGCGGCTACGGCAAGAGCAAAACGCTCGGTGAGTCCGGAGGCACGGCAGAGAATGGCCGAGGCTCAGAGGAAACGTTGGGCGGCACAGCGGAAAAACAATCAACAAACAGTCCGGTCGGCGTGAATTGACTTCTGTTGGATTACTTGATCTTCTTGAATTCTGCAAGTAATCGACAGTAGTCTCAAGGTGCTCGCCCAAGGAGCGAAGGGCGGCCAATCCAATCGACTACGGCGCCTGGACGTATAGCGTCACTGGCGGAGCGGTAACTGTTCCCACGGTCAAGAGAACGGGTATGGGAACACCGGTACGCACGCCCGGTGGAATCTGCACATTGATTTGATCCAAGCCCGCCAAGCCGGGTGCCGCGCCTTTGTATTGCACGCCGGCCTCGATTCCATCGATCTGAACCGAAACAGGCAACAGAAGCGGCGCCACGCCGGCGCTGGGGACGCCATCCGCGGTGGGCGGATTGGTCTGGCCGCCTCCAGTGGCAAAGATTAGGACGACAGAGCCATTGGCCGCTGGCGAGTTTACCGAGTTCGGAGTCCCGTCCTGGTTTACAATCGCGCCCTGCCCAGATTTGTCAGCCATAAAGATGGCTGGATTCGCATCAACGACGCGCACGTCCACCGCGGGCGATAGCAGCCCTTGGTACTGCACCTGGACTTGCGTGCTGGCGCGCCCGGCCAGTCCAACCGGGGCGATAACAGCCAACTGTTGGGCCGAGGTGTACAACATGATTCCGGGTGCGCCATCAAAGAGCACGCTGGCGCCGGCTAGACTGCTACTTAGCGGAGAGCCGGTGGAAACCAGGGTGGCCGGTCCGAGATCCGACCCGAAGAGAACCAGCAGCTCCGCTGGAGCGACGGGCCCGGCTTGAAATGACGCGGCGTTGGTAACCGCCGAGACGACCGGGCTGGCGGCCACGTTCACCGAAACCGGGACGGTCACGGACGGACTGGAGTTCGAAGGGTCGGAAATGGTCAGCGTAGCGCTATACGTGCCCGGCGTCAACCCGGTTGGATTAACCGCAATATTCAACGTTGCCGGGGTGAGAGCCGTGAATGCAGTCACAGCGAGCCAGTTTGAGGCGGATGCGGGGCTGATGGAGACGTTGAAGCCAATGGGCGGACCACTGGTCAAAGCCACCGCTTGCGGCGTGGGCGTCAAGCCAGCCTGTACCTTGAAGGAAAGAGAAGCCGGGTTGACGGCCAGCATGGGTCCACCGGTTACGGTTAGCGTAACGGGCAGGGAGAGGACCGGCCCGGTCGTGGGCACGATCGCCATACTCCCCGTATACGCGCCAGCGCCCAAGCCGGCGGCATTTGCCGTGACTGTCAATGTGGCCGGCGTTGCGGCGGCCGTTGGAGTGACTGACAGCCAGCCGGTTCCACTGACGGTGGAGGCCGCAGCCGTAAAATTCACCGCAGCGCCAGTCGATGCGATGGTGATCGACTGTTGTCCGGAACTCTTTGAGCCAGCGGTCGTCAAATTGAATGCCAGCGCCGTGGGTGTCGCGGTTACCATCGGCCCGGCAGTTACGGTTAAGGTCACGGGAATCTGCAGCGGCGTACCACCATTCACCGGCGAAATCGTTACCGCGCCAGCATAGGCGCCGGCTGCCAGCGTAGAGTAGTTGGTCAGACCGACGGTTATGGTTGCGGGCGTGGCACCCGACACGCCCGATACAATTACCAGCCAACTGGTACTACTAGCGACAGAGGCGGTAAACACCGTACCCACGCTGGCCGCGCTCAAGGCAAAACTCTGGGTGGCCGGCTGTGCGCCCCCGTTGGCATATAAGAACGTCAAGCTGGCTGGAGTCGCGGTGAACTGGGCCGGTGGAGGCGCGGAAGTGCCTACCATGATCGTGGAGGATTGAGTTATCGTGACGTTGCAGAAGTCTGTCGCGCTGAGCGTGAACGAATAGCTCCCGGTGGCCGTGGGACTTCCGGAGATCAGCGCTGGCGGACCGCTGGAAAAGCTCAAACCGGGCGGAAGTGTTCCCGTCTCGCTGATGACGACGCTTTGACGGAAGGGAGTGGTGCTCTGGCATCCTCCCACGGTTTGAACTGTCTGACTGTAAGTTTGGCCGGTCACGGCCTGCGGAAACAATACATTTGCGAACGAAAATGTTTGCGTGCCCGGGCTGTTCACGGCGAGTGAGACCGGCAGCATGGCTGTCGCGCCCTTGGCATCCGTGACCATCACCGTAAATGCGTAGACGCCCGCCGTGCTTGGCGTTCCGCTGATGACGCCCGCTTGGGGGGAAAGTGTCAGACCGGTTGGCAGCGTGCCGGAGAGAGACCAAGTGTATCCCGGAGTGCCACCCGATGCCGCCAGCGACGTCGAATAGGGCACATTTTGGGTGGCGGGCGGAAGCGTGGCGCTGGTCGTTATAGAAAGGCCGGAAGTAGCGGAGGCGCTCTGCGAGACGGTAAATGTCTGGCCGGCGATGATCAGTGTGCCTGACCTCGCAAAGCCAGTAGTATTGGCGGAAACATTGAACCCTACAGGGCCGTTTCCAATGCCGGTGGCGCCTGAGGAGATGCCGATCCACGGCGCGTTACTGACCGCCGTCCAGGAGCATCCGGCGGACGCCAGTACGTTGACCGATCCGCTGGCGGCGCTGGCCGACACATTTTGCGAGGTGGCGGAAAGGCTGTAGGAACAGGATTGGGGAGCGGTGACAATCAGCGTGAACACGCGATAAGTAAATAGATCGCCGATGCTGACGGAGAATTCGTACGTGCCAGGCGCCGCTGTGATCACCAGGTCGCAGCTCACGATGCCTTGGGCGTTGGCCAACGCCGTTCCGCCCGGTCCGCTGCACATAGCGGGCAAGGCGAAGATATCGAACGGGACGATCCGGATGCCGATGTCTGGGATAGGCATTCCTTCCTCGCTGCCCGTTGCTGCCACAAAAGAGATCTGGATCGCGCCCGGAAGGGTAGCCCCGGACGCGCCGGTGATGGTCAGTGCGCCGGTCGCCGAGGTGGGGGCCAATAGGACTGTTCCCGGCTGTGCTGGTCCAGTGGGGCCCAAGGAAGAAATGGTGGTGAACTGAAAATTCACGTTCTCCTGCGAAGAGGCGGCGTTTAGGGTCTCTGACTCGAAAGACTGACGCGGTTGCAACGAGCTACTAATCACGATGGTGCTGGCCATCCCGTTGGCGTCCGTGGTGACCGACGGCATCTGCACGGTGCCCAGGCCTTGCGTCAAAGTAAAACTCACCGTCGCGTCGGAGATGGGATTGCCGGACGCATCTCTTGCCTGCACCGTAAACGGCTGGGATGGAAACTGCTCGAGCAAAACCTGCCCGTTTCCGGACACAATGCTGAGACTCTGAGCCTGCGAAATAGCCGCAACGAACAAGAATAAGAATACGGACCGCAAAAATAAAAGGACGGACCGGGAAAGACACGGAACAAACTTCATAGTGGGAACCTCACAGGAAGGGGACGGGCGGGCAATTTCACTCTAGCACGCTGCAAGATCTTATCGGCGTACGCGCCGCCCGGCGTTAGGTCCTATCCGCTGCTTCACCGCGCCGTGCTAATGCCTTGCTCAAACCCGGCCGATATACCCCAAAGTAGATGGAGGTAGTTTGACTCTATGCCACACGCCGAATTGACTTGGAAGGCGCTCGACAGTGCTTTGGATCCGGTCATCACGATAGACGCTGCCGGCCTGGTAACGCGTTGGAATCAAAAGGCTACCGAGTCGTTTGGCTGGCCCGCGTCCGAAATCCTCGGTTCGCCCAGCGGCCAGCTGATTGCACCCCGCAAGCGAGAGGCGATTGAAGCTGCCTTACGCGATGTGATCCTGCGCGATGTGACCGAGCGCGATGTGACCGAGCATGAGGCTCTGACTCCCGATCGCCCGATCCGGATACCGGCTCTCCATCGCGACGGGCACGAATTTCCGGCAGAATTGAACTGGTCTCGTCTGGACAACGCTGAACTGGCGATCTTCATTCGAGATTTGACCGAGCAGGTGCGACTCCAGGAGGCACTGCGGGAAGGTGAAGAGCGATATCAAGCCATTGTTAATCGCATTGAAGACGGCTATTTCGAAGTGAACCTCAGGGGCGACTATACTTTTCTCAGCAATCGCTTCTGCGAGATGTTTGGATATCGCGCGGAAGAGATGCTGGGCCAGAGTTTCAGGAGGTTCTACTCCACGGAATCCATTCCCATCATCCATAGTGCCTTTTACGAAGTCTGGAAGACCGGCACTCCACTCCAGTCGCTGGAATACGAAATAAAACGCAAAGACGGGGTTACCCGATTCGTGGAGGATTCCGTTTCTCTAAAGAAGGATCGCCACGGGCAAGTCGTCGGTTTTATGGGTATCCGCCGCGACATAACCGAGCGCAAGCGGAACGAGCAGGAACTGGCGCGCACCAAACAGGCTGCTGAAGAAGCCAACCGTGCCAAGAGCGAATTCCTGGCCAACATGAGTCACGAGATCCGAACGCCGATGAACGGCATTATCGGCATGACGGAACTGGCGTTGTCCAGCGAGTTGACTTTTGAACAACGCGACTTTCTCGAGACGGCGCGGTCTTCCGCCGACACTTTGCTGGTCATTCTTAACGATATCCTCGACTATTCGAAGGTGGAAGCGCACAAAATCGAACTCGACCCCACGCCTTTCAACCTGAACGAATTGGTGGGCGACGCCATGAAGAGCCTTGCTCTGGACGCCCACAAAAAAGGCCTGGAACTGGCCTATTCCATCGGTCCCAACGTGCCGGATGATGTGGTTGGCGATCCGACGCGTCTGCGCCAGATTCTGGTCAACCTCACCGGCAACGCCATCAAGTTTACGTCCCAAGGCGAGGTGATCGTCAACGTCTCGACCGAATCCAGCGACAATTCCAGAGCCAGCTTGCACTTCACCGTGCGCGATACGGGCATCGGAATTCCTCCCGAAAAACAATGCAAGCTTTTCCGGCCCTTTGAGCAGGCGGATACGTCGACCACCCGTCAATTTGGCGGCACCGGTCTCGGCTTGGCCATCTGCAAAAGCATCGTTGAACTGATGGGCGGAAAAATATGGCTGGAGAGCGAACCCGGCGCAGGCACTATCGTTCATTTCATCGTCACACTGGAGGCGTCGCCGGTAATCGTCGGAGCGGCCTCGCTGATCGACGCGCGGGAATTGGAAGGCATGGCGGTCTTGATCATCGACGACAATGCCACCAATCGCCGGATCCTGAGAGAAATGCTGCAGCGCTGGCGCATGCGTCCCCAAGCCGCGACTTCGGGTCAAGAAGGGTTGCAAATGCTGGAACAAGCCACCGCGGCGGGCGATCCATTCCGTTTGATTATTTGCGACGAACAGATGCCGGTGATGAGCGGACTGGAAGTGGCCGAACGCATCCGCGGAAACCCATTGCTGCGGAACGCGACCATCATGATGCTCACCTCGTCCGATCAAGCCGCTAGCGCCACCAAGTGCCGGTCCATGGGCGTGGAGAGCTATCTGGTGAAGCCGATCAAACCGGCGGAGATGCTGGTGATGATCCGGCGGACGATTACCGCTTCCGCGCAGTTCGTTCCGAAGCGTTTGCCTTCGGCAAGGAAGCCCGGTTGCAACCGCCCTTTGCGCGTTCTAGTGGCCGAGGACAACGATGTCAACCAAAAGGTAGTTCTGGCCTTTCTCCAAAGAATGGGGCACGAAGCCACGTTGGCGGTGAGCGGGACCGACACGCTAGCCAAATGGAGCGCCGACAAATTCGATCTGCTGCTGATGGATGTCCAAATGCCGAATATGGACGGCTATGAGACCACGCGCCGGATTCGCGAGCAGGAACTCACTTGGCTCCATCGTGTTTACATTATTGCCATGACGGCGCATGCGATGCACGGGGACCGCGAAAAGTGCCTGGAGGCGGGGATGGACGACTACATCGCGAAACCTGTCACCTTCGCGAAGTTGGAAGAAGCGCTCGCAAACTGTCCCGTGGCTCAAACAGCCATCAGCGTGTAACGGAGCTGGTGGGGCGGGTGCAAACCGGTACTTGCGTCAGCGGGACGGGGGCGTCGGCACCACTATACCCAGCAAAGCCGACCGGGCGTCGGCCCCACTATTCCCAGCCCCGCAATCAAGACCGGCTTTCGCCGGTAAGTTGGCCGCGCGCCGCCGCGTTAGCCAACTCGTCGCAACGATTGTTATCGGGGTGAGATGCATGTCCTTTGGTCCACTCCCAGTGCGTCTGGTGCCGCGCCACCTCGGCGTCGAGCATCTGCCACAAGTCCTGGTTCTTGACCGGTCCGGTGGAGGTGCGCCAGCCATTGCGCTTCCATTTGCGAATCCACTGCGTGATGCCGTCTTTGACATAGTTGGAATCGGTGGTGATATGCACTTCGCAGGGCTCTTTCAGTGAACTCAGCCCGCTAACGGCGGCCGTCAATTCCATACGATTGTTGGTTGTGGCCGGTTCAGAGCCCCACATCTCCTTGCTCTTGCCGTCACACCGCAGAATGCAGGCCCAACCACCCGGGCCGGGATTTCCAATGCATCCGCCATCTGTGATCAGTTGGACTCTTTTCAAGCGGGCGCCACCGCCAGTTCCCGCTCGAAGAAGGCATCCACTTTGTCCAGGATCGCGGCGGCCTCCTGAGTTCGATAAATCTCCACGCGCAGCTTGGATCCGTTGCGCACGCCGTGCGTAAAGTAAGTGGCGAACTGCTTCATTTTTCCCACGGCGTCGGGCTGGTCGCGCTCCTTCAGCATCGAGTAATAGGTTCGCATAATCTCATAGCGCTGCCGTTCCGCCGGATGCTCGTAGCTCCCGGTAGCGACGTACTGTTCAATCTGACGGAAGATCCAGGGGTTGAAAGACGCTGTCCGCCCGATCATCACGGCATCGCAGCCAGTTTCGGCAACCATGGTTACTGCGTCTTCCGGCGTTACGATGTCGCCGTTGCCGATCACCGGGATCTTGACCGCGGCTTTCATCTCGCCAATGCGCGTCCAGTCGGCCCGGCCGCTGTAGCCTTGCTCTCGCGT
>Ga0209040_10001029_pt1 | contig 21806 bp, 8 predicted proteins | sample BogFormECP12_OM3_FD_188240 | JGI IMG/M metagenome (GOLD analysis project Ga0209040, IMG submission 188240) | Bog forest soil microbial communities from Calvert Island, British Columbia, Canada - ECP12_OM3 (SPAdes) (version 2) | ecosystem: Environmental > Aquatic > Freshwater > Wetlands > Bog ... | reverse complement strand
GCCCGCGTCGATTCCGCGTTCGGATCCTGAAAGCCGCCCGCGGACAGACTGTGCGTCACCGGCAGGCCGAACACCGCCGTCGCCACCATGGCAAACAGCGCGAGCACAATGATCCGCCGCGGCGCGCGGATTCCCAGTCGAGCGAGCCGCTCTAAAGTGTTCAAAAGCGAAGCACCGCACCTTCGATGGTGAGGCCCGGGCCGAAAGCCAGGAGCACGCCGTGCTCTCCGCGGCGCGGCTTGTCCACTCGCAGAATGTTTTCCAGCACCAGCAACACCGTGGCCGAGGCGCAGTTTCCGGCGTTGGCAAGAACGTCCCAGCTCGCCCGCAGCTGCTCCGGCCGCAACCCCAGTTGCTTGCCCAGCTTGCGGACGATCTTCGGGCCACCGGGATGGATTCCCCAGTGGGCCACGTCATCGGCGGAAAGTCCGAGCGGCGTGAGAAGTTTGGCCAGGAAGCCGTCGATGTTCTCCTCGAGAACCGCGGGCACACCGGCGGCCAGGGTCATCCAGAACGACCGGTTGCCGACGTTCAGGCTCATCATCGTGTGCTGGTCGTACAGCTGCTCGGTGTGCGTGCGCAGGAACTGGATTCCGGCGCCGTCGGGCGCCGAGCCCAACAGCATCGACACGCTGGCGTCGCCGAACAGCGCCTGCGTGATCAGCGCCTCCACCGGATCCTCGCCGGGCATCAGGCTTTCGCGGATATGCGCGGAGCTCAGTTCGGTGTTGTTGCAGATCACCAGCTCGTCGGGCCGGACGGTGACACTGTCCATGGCGACCTTGATGACGTTAAGCGCCGCATAGCAGCCCATGTGACCGATGAAGGTGCGCCGCAGATCCGACCGCAGTCCAAGCTCTTTGGCGAGCAGGACATCCGGACCGGGGTTGACGTAGCCGGTCGAACAGGCCATCACGAAGCTGCCGATCCGCTGCGTGTCGAAGTCACCGATCGCTTCTTTGACCGAACGCGAGGCGACGTCGATGACCGCCTCGCTGTGGGCGGCCATCCGGTCGCCGGTGAGCAGGCCGGCGGCCTCCTGCAGGCGGTCCGGGTCCCACATGATGTGGCGTTTCTGGACCTTTGTCGATTCGACTATCCGCTTCACGAACCGTACCGACGACATGCGCTCGAAGAGCTTCCAGGTTTCCTCCTGGGTCACCTCGAACGGTGGATACGCGGACGAGATGCCCAGCAGCGTAGGGCGGTTGCGCGTCGCGCTCGCCGTCACGTGCGACGGAGAGAGCGCGTAAAAGGGGTCTGCTAGATACATTGGTTATTGTTCCTTCGCTCTATCCGACGAACCGGTTGTTCTTGTTGCGTCGTGCCAGCGCTGCACGAGCGTGAAGAAGTTCTCCGTTGGCCGCCTGGACCAACAACCTTGCGGCCGTGACCTTTTTGGGCGCAGTCAACTGCCCTGTCTGCCATTGAGTAAGCGCCTCGCGTCGGCGCAGCTTGCCGCTGCTGGTCCGTGGCAATGTTCCCGGTGTCAGCAACTCGACATGCGCCGGCACGATGCCGGTGTGCTGCTGAACGCGCGATACGACGTGTTGCGCCAAACTCTCAGCGGCCTCGGAGGTCGTTTCGACCAGCATTGCCAGCGCCTCGTCATCCTCACCCGAAGGCACGAATCCGACCGCGACCGCGCATCCGGTGCGGACGCCCGGCAGGCCCTCCAACGCCGCCTCGAACTCCTCGGGCGGGTGGTTGGCACCGCGCACGATGACGATGTCCTTCTGCCGTCCGCACACATAGAGCTCGCCGTCGTGGATGAACCCGCGGTCACCGGTGTGCAGCCACCCCTCATGCAACGCCTGATCGGTGAGGTCGGGCCGGCCGAAGTAACCGGCCATGATGCTGGGGCCCGAAACGAAGATGTGACCGACACGGCCGGGCGGCAGCGCCACCCCATGGTCGTCGCGGATCTCAACCGCCATGCCCGCCAGGGGACGGCCGACGCTGACAATCTCCTTGCCGCCCGATTCGACGATGCCGTCGGAGGCGAATTTGTCCCCGTTCACACCGAGGGTTTTGAAGGAGGTACCCCAGGGTTTGAACGTCACGGCCAACGACGCCTCCGCCATGCCATAGCACGGCGTCAACGACGTGGCGCGAAAGCCCCAGCGCCCGAACCGCTCACTGAACCGGCGCTGCGCTTCGGCGCTGACCGCCTCGGCGCCATTGAGGCAGATGCTCCACGAGGACAGGTCCACGCCGTCGAGTTCGTCGTCGCGTATGCGCTTGAGGCACAGGCCGAAAGCGAAGCTGGGTGCCGCCGTGATGGTCCCCCGGTGCCGTGAGATGGCTCGCAGCCAGGCTCCCGGTACGGCAACGAACAGCTCGGGCGGAAGCAGTACCAGCCTTCCGGGAACATAGAAAGCGCTGAGCAGGTTGCCGATTAATCCCATGTCGTGGTATAGCGGCAGCCAAGTGACGCCGACGGGGTACGGCGCCCCGTCTGCGCTCATGTACTGCTCGAGGTTTGCGAGATTCGAGAGCAGATTCGCGTGGGTCAGAGCTACAGGCTTGGGATCGTTTGTCGTCCCCGATGAGAATTGGATCACTGCGATGTCATCGGCCGCGACCTCAACCGCGTCGGAAATCGGCCCGCCCAGGCTGGACGCCGTCACGCAGCCAAGCGCAGGAGCCGAGTTTGCGACGGCGACGCCCAGAAAGCGCCGGATACGTTCGTCGGTCACCACCATGGCCGCGTTCACCGCTTTGAGCATGGCCGTTGTCCTGCGGTGAAACTCGTCGAGTTTTCCGAGCCGCAGAGGAGGATACAGCGGGACGGGGATCGCGCCTGCGCACAGCACGCCGAAGAAGCATTCGACGAACTCGGGGCAGGTGGGAAGCACGAGCGCGACGCGGTCGCCCTTGCGCACCCCGCGGCGCACCAGGTCCGCGGCGACGGACAGCGCTTGTTCCCGTATGCGGGCGAACGGGAGGTCCTGGTCTTGTTCCTTCCGGTTCACGAAAACGAGGCCAAGCTCGGATTGCGCTGCCGCGTCGAGCATTTCGATAAGGGTACCGTGCTTCGGCCGGATCGCGGGTGCGCCTTTCATGACTGCTCCGCAATGCGGCCGACCACAAGAGTGGCCAGATCGGCGACGGAACGGAGGTCGTCGGCGTCCTCTTCTTGCAATTCGATGTCGTAGTGCGCCTCGATCTTGAAGACGACCGACATGAACTTGAGTGAATCCAGGCCCGCATCCAGAAGAATTGAGTCTGCCGTGAGATCGACTTCGTCCGCCTCTGTCCTGACGAGATCGATGATCTCTTGCGTGACGACCGCAAGGGTTGTGGACTCTTGTGTTAGCACTGTCATGTACTGAAGTCTTGGCTGTGCAGCCCCGAAAAACTGCCCTGTCAACAAGAATCGGTCGTACCGGTTAGCACCAACCTCACGGCGCCAGCCCGTCACTAAATGCGCTCTGGCACAGTAACTACTGACGTCTCATCAGTACCGCGGTTACGGGTGACCGAGATCACAATATGCCATGCGACGAGGGTCACAAACGGGTCGCGCGCGCGAGCACCCTGCTTGCCCCGTATCGCTACCTGGTGACAGACGACTGTCGGTAACGCTTCCAGGCCGAATCCACCGCACGCCAAGCCCATCGCTGCACCGCTCGCGATAACGGCAGGCCGGACGACGATGCTGCAGATCGCGCCTATCCGTGGATGACGCGAAATCAAAAGTCCGCCAGCGCCACAGTGCGCGCATCGACTTGTCGGTAAACAGCGCCAAGCAGTGGCGCAGCTGATCTTCGGCAACAGCGCGTAGCCAGTAGCGGCGTGGGCTGCGTGGCGAGAACCCCGCTCAATGGCTGCGGCGTGAAACGACGTCCGGTCGACCATTCCGAAGCGCGTCCGTGCGCTCCGGACGTGGTGGCCATGCACACAGGGCCGACCGCCGCAAACCACCAAACGCATGCCGCGTGAGAGTAGCTGGCTAGGTAGGGCCGGTGACTGTCTTCGACCAGGCCGCAAATCACAGCCGGTTGCAACACCCATCTCGGCGGAAAACCGACTGCCGGTCTGCTTGGTCAGCTTGGCGAGACCCTGTGGGCTGTGATGAATCAGAACGGCCTCAAGTTGCTCGGCGAAGTGGAAGCCGCTCTCGGCACTGTGCGGCCTAAAAGAAATCCTGGGGTCGGCGCCGAGCAGGCCGCGGCTGTCCTCGTTGACCGGGCCGCCGATCCAATAGGCGGTGACCTCCGGGAGACATACACTGAACGCATGTTCGACGCTGGCGTGAAATTTCCGCGGCGAATTGCAGTGGTCAACCGTGGTGAGGCGGCTGTTCGCCTGATTCGGGCGGTACGAGAACTGAATGCCGAATACAACTCTGGCATAACGACGATCGCTTTTCACACCGATGCCGAGCGCCGGGCGATGTTCGTCCGCCAGGCCGACGAATCGGTCACGCTGCGCCGCACCGAGGGCATCGCCTACCTCAACCATGCCGAGCTGGGACGCGCTTTGGGCGCATCCCGGGCTGATGCGGTGTGGGTGGGCTGGGGTTTCGTCGCAGAAGACATCGCGTTCGCGGAGCTGTGCGCACGGCTGGACCTCACGTTCATCGGGCCGCCCCCCGCCGCGATGCGCGCCTTATGCAACAAAGTCGAAGCCAAACTGCTCGCCGAAAAGGTGGGTGTCCCGGTCGCGCCCTGGAGCGGTGGGCCTATCACGACCCGCCGGGACGCCCGCCGCCACGCCGAAACCATCGGCTATCCGCTGATAATCAAAGCCCGCAGCGGCGGCGGTGGCCGCGGCATCCGCAAGGTGTTCTCCCCCGACGAACTGGAAGTCGCATTCGATCGCACGCGGGGCGAAGCCGAGCGCTCATTCGGCGATCCGGTGGTGTTCCTCGAACGACTGGTCACCGATGCGCGCCACGTCGAGGTCCAGATCATCGCCGACAATTACGGTAATGTCTGGGCGCCGGGAGTGCGCGATTGCTCGATCCAGCGCCGGAATCAGAAGGTGATCGAAGAATCCAGTTCTCCGGTGCTGACCAAAGCGCAAGCGGACCACCTTCGGACCGTGTCGGCCGAACTCGTCCGGGCCGCCGGATACCACGGTGCGGCCACCGTCGAGTACCTCTACCAGCCAGATCGGAAACTCTTCACTTTCCTCGAGGTCAACACGCGGCTGCAGGTCGAGCATCCGACCACCGAGGTGACCACCGGCATCGACCTGGTCAAGCTGCAGATTCTCGTCGCGGCAGGCGGCTCCCTCGACGGAGACTGCCCGCCCGAGTTCGGCCACGCCGTCGAAGCGCGACTCAATGCGGAAGATGCCGACAACAATTTCGCGCCTGCCCCCGGCACCGTGCGCTTGCTGAGGTTCCCGCTAGGCGCGGGCCTTCGCGTCGACACCGGCATCGCGCAAGGTGATGCGATCCCGCCCGATTACGACTCGATGGTCGCCAAGATCATCGCGTGGGGCAGCGACCGAAACGAAGCCCTTGCCCGGCTCCGCACCGGGCTGCGCGACACCACCGTCGTCATCGATGACGGCACCACCAACAAGTCCTTCCTGCTCGACCTTCTCGGCCGTGACGAGGTCATCTCAGCATCGGCGGATACCGGATGGATCGACCGCACCGCAGCTGGAACGGCGACCGGCCCCACCTCAACGGCCGACATCGCACTGATCGCAGCGGCGGTCGACGCGTACGAAGCCGACGAAAGTGTCGAACGCGCAGCCTTTCTCGCCTCGGCACGCGGCGGTCGACCCCGTGCCAGCCACGCCATCGGCCGCACCGTCGAGCTCAACTACCAGGGCCACGGCTACAAGTTGACCGTCGGGCAGATAGGGCCGCACCGGTATTGTGTCGACGGCGACAGCGGCGAACTCGAGGTCGACGTCGACCGGCAGGGGGAATTCGAGAGTCGGCTTACTCTGGGCGAACACCGCTTCCACATCGTGACGCTCGCTGGGCCTACCGGCTTCCTTGTCGAAGTGGAAGGCATGAGTCACCGCATCAGCCAGGACGAGGCCGGCCTGGTGCGCGCCCCGGCTCCGGCCGTGGTTGTCGCGCTGCACGTCACAGTGGGCGACGAGGTGGAAGCCGGCGACACTCTCGTGGTGCTGGAGAGTATGAAGATGGAAAGCGCTTTGCGTGCACCATCCGCGGGACGCGTTCGCGAGGTGTTCGCCACAGTCAACAGTCAGGTCGATGGCGGCGCCGCACTGCTGCGCTTCGACCAGGTTGGCGAGGAAACGAGGACCCACGCCGCGCCGCGGGTGGTGTTCCGCGCCCAGCCGAAAAGAGAGGACGCCAGCCCGCGCAGGGAGGCCCTCGCCCGGCTGGCCGCCCTTCGGGGGCTGATCACCGGCTATGACCTGAGCGCCGAACGGGCACGCATCCTGCTCGCCGAGTACGACGCCCTTCGCGGCAGTGAGCCCGACGAGGACCACGAACTCGCCGAGGCCGAACTCGGCCTGCTGGACACGTTCGCCGACATCTGCGAACTTTCCCGCAACCGTCCCACGCTCGATGAAGAGGAAGACGACGAGCCTGTCCACAGCCCTCGCGAACTCTTCCATTCCTTCCTGCGTTCCCTCGACGCCGAACTCGAGGGGCTCCCGCCAAGATTCCGCGCCAAAATTGCTCGCGCGCTACGCCATAACGACGTCACCAGCCTCGAGCCGGGACCCGACTTAGAGGAGGCGGTCTATCGGCTGTTTCTGGCGTTGCAGCGCATGGAGAACCAGGTGCCCGTGGTCACCGCACTGCTGGGGCGCTGGCTCACCGCCGAGGACGTCCCTTCGGCCGTTACCGGTGACGCGAGTGAAGTCCTGCAGCGGCTGATCGTTGCCACCCAGGTGCGGTACCCGGTGATCGGCGACATCGCGCGGAACCTCCGCTTTCGGATGTTCGACGAGCCGCAGATCAGCAAGGCCCGCGAGCAAATCTACGACGGGGTGCGGCGCGAGTTGGACTACCTCGCGGAAAATCCCGATGCGGCGGACTACCCGGCCCGCATCAACACGCTGGTCGCAACGCCGGAGCTGTTGATCGACCTTCTCGCCGAACGCATTTCCAGTCCCGGCCCCCTCCTGGAGGTGGTGACCCGTCAGTACTACGAGATCCGCATGCTCGAAGACGTCAAGACCGTCGAAGAGGCCTGTGCGCAGTTCGTCACCGGCAGTTACGAACTGGCCGGAGAGCAACTGCGCCTCGTATCGACGGCGACCGACCGCGAGCGACTGTCGGCAACGCTTTGTGCCGTCGACGCCTTGGCCGGACCGAAGTCCGACAACTTGGTCTTCGACATCTACCTGTCCTGGCCCGACGCACCCGCCGACGGCGACGAGCTGTCTGACGAATTGCGCGCGGTGCTTGCCAAGCACCCCAACGCCGGCAGATGGCGCCGGGTCACTGCGACGGTGGTCGGCCGCGAACTGCGTCAGCTCACGTTCCGTCCGGCCGAGGACCGTGGCTTCGCGGAGGACGTAACCATTCGTGACATGCATCCGCTAATCGGTCAGCGCTTTGCCTTATGGCGGCTCAAGAACTTCACAGGTACTCGCCTGCCCGCCGCCCGCGGCACGTACCTCTTTTACGTTGTGGCAAAGGACAATCCGTCCGACGAGAGGCTGATCGCGCTGGCCGACGTCCGGGACGTCACGCCTGAGCTGAACGAGGCCGGTGAGGTGGTCGGGATCCCGGCGATCGAGCGGGCGCTGGCCGCCTGTCTCGACGGCATCCGTCGTGCCCGCGCCCAACAGCGCCAGCGCCTCGATACCAACCGCGTCGTGCTACACGTGTGGCCGCTGCTCGATGTTCCCCCGCAGATCGTGCCCGGGATCGATCGACGGATCGCACCGTTGATCCTCAACGCCGGAGTGGACGAGGTCCTCACCCGGGCACGCATCAAAGATCCTGAAACCTTGCAGCCGAGGCGGGTGGTGGTTCGCTTCTCGTACGCGCCGGGCACCGGCATCGTCGCAAACGTGACCGAGCCCCCGACCGAACCCTTGCAACCACTGGACGACTACGCGCAAAAGGTCCAGCGCTCGCAAGCCCGCGGCCTGGTGTATCCCTATGAGCTGATCCCGCTTCTAACCGGCGGCGACGGTGCATTCGTCGAGTACGACTTCAATGCGTCCGGCCAATTGGTCCCGGTGGACCGCCCATACGGCCGCAACACTGCCGGACTCATCGTGGGCAAGGTGTCGCGGCCGACGGCGCGATACCCGGAGGGCATGACCCGCATCGCCATGTTCGGCGACCCGACAAAGGCCCTTGGTACCGTCGCCGAAGCCGAATGCGCCCGCGTGGTAGCGGCGCTGGACCTGGCCGAAGAGCTGTCGGTTCCGGTCGAGTGGTTCGCATTGTCCTCCGGGGCAACAATTTCGCTGGCGAGCGGCACAGAGAACATGGACTGGGTGTCGCGTGCGCTTCGCCGAATCATCACCTTCACCCAGAACCGCGGTGAGATCAACGTCGTCGTCGCCGGGATCAATGTCGGCGCGCAGCCATATTGGAATGCCGAAGCGACGATGCTCATGCACACCAAGGGCATTCTGGTGATGACACCCGACAGCGCCATGGTGCTCACCGGCAAGCAATCCCTCGATTACTCCGGTGGGGTCTCGGCAGAGGATAATTTCGGCATCGGCGGGTATGACCGCGTGATGGGTCCCAATGGTCAGGCCCAGTACTGGGCGCCGAACCTGCAGGCGGCCTGCGCCCTTCTCTTCGCCCACTACGACCACACCTATGTCGCTCCGGGAGAACGGTTCCCGCGCCGCGCCGAGACTTCCGACCCGGCGGACCGCGATGTTCGCGACTACCCGCACATGCATCCCTCCAGCGAGTTCACCACCGTTGGCGACATCTTCTCCGCAAGCTTGAACAAAGACCGCAAGAAGCCGTTCGACATTCGCACGGTCATGCGCTCGGTGGTTGACCAGGACCATCCGGTGCTCGAGCGGTGGACCGACATGGCCGAAGCCGACACTGCCGTGGTGTTCGAAGCTCATGTTGCTGGAATTCCAGTGTGTGTCATCGGCATCGAATCGCGGGCGATCCCCCGCAAGGGCTGGCGCCCCACCGACGGACCGGACCAATGGACTTCGGGAACTCTTTTCCCGCAGTCTTCGAAGAAGACCGCACGCGCTGTCAACGCCGCAAGCGGGAACCGACCTCTCGTGGTGCTGGCGAACCTATCAGGTTTCGATGGCTCACCGGAATCGCTGCGCAGGATCCAGCTGGAGTACGGTGCTGAAATCGGCCGAGCCGTGGTCAACTTCGACGGGCCGATCGTGTTTTGCGTGATCTCGCGCTATCACGGCGGAGCTTTCGTGGTGTTTTCCAACGCGCTGAACGAAAACATGGAAGTGCTCGCGGTTGAGGGATCGTTCGCTTCGGTCATCGGCGGCGCACCCGCGGCTGCGGTGGTGTTTACACGGGAAGTGAACGCCCGCACCGCAGCCGACCCGACTGTGCGCGAGCTCGAAACGCAGATTGCCGCATCCACGGACGCCGCGGCGAGCGCGACTCTGCGCCTTAAGCTGGCCGCCACCCGAGCAGCGGTGCGTTCAGACAAGCTCGGCGAGGTGGCAAACGAGTTCGAAGCCATACACACCGTAGACAGGGCTTGCCGGGTGCGTTCGGTCCACTCGATCGTTCCAGCGTCCGAATTGCGGCCAAGCATCGCTGCGGCCTTGGAGCGCGGCATGGCTCGAACGATGGCGGCCGTCGGTCGCTGAATCTTTTGGCAGCCCAGCCCCGTTATCGCCATGACGGAACGCTACCGCAGGTACAAACCGTCTTCGCCGAGCTTGGACGCCGCGTCGAGCAGCATCTGCGCTTCCTGGCGCTTCTCGGAAGCGCCATGCTCGAAGCGACGGTCGGCGGGCCGCTGGTAAAGCGGCGGGCCGCCGGCGATGGCCGAGGCCAGCCTGCGCTGGCCAGTCAACAGGCGGGCGTCGGCGCGCCGCTGGTATTCAGCGTGCTGCTCGGGACCCAGCGCGGCCAGGAACGCCTGCGGATGCACCAGCGCGACCAGGCCCGACACGTGCCCGAACCCGAGACTGGTCACCAGGCCGGCCTTGAGAGGGAACTTGCCGCCCAGCCGCAATGTGTCGCGCACCCACACGAAATGCGGTGAGGCGGCGAGTTCGTCGTCGACACAGTCCAGGCTGCGGTTGGGTGGGATCACCCCGTCGCGCATCATCTGGCACATGCCCACCATCTGGAAGACCGCCGCGCCGCCCTTGGCGTGGCCGGTGAGGCTCTTCTGCGACACGATCAACAGCGGTGCGCCGGCGGAGCGGCCCAGCGCGTCGGCGAGGCGCTCGTGCAGTTCGGTCTCGTTGGGGTCATTGGCCAGTGTCGAGGTGTCGTGCTTGGAGATCACCGCGATGTCGTCGGGCCCCACGCCCAGCTTGGCCAGCGAGCGGGCCAGCGCCGACTCCTTGCCGCCGCGACCGGCGCCCAGCGCCCCGAGTCCGGGCGCCGGGATCGAGGTGTGCACGCCGTCACCGAACGACTGGGCGTAAGCGACCACCGCCAGCACCGGCAGCCCCATCTTGACCGCCAAGTCACCTCGGGCCAGCAGGATGGTGCCGCCGCCCTGGGCTTCCACGAAGCCCAGCCGACGCCGGTCGTTGGGGCGCGAGAACCGTGCGTCGCTAATACCTTTGGCGCGCATCATCTCGGTGTCGGCGGTGGCCGCCATGTCACCAAAGCCAATGATGCCCTCGTGCGTCAGATCGTCGAAGCCGCCGGCCACCACCAGTTCCGCCTTGCCCAGCCGGATCTTGTCGACACCCTCCTCGACTGATACCGCCGCGGTGGCGCAGGCAGCGACCGGATGGATCATCGCACCATAACTGCCGATGTAAGACTGAACCACGTGCGCGGCAATGATATTCGGCAGGACTTCCTGGAACAGGTCGTTGGGCTTGTTCCGGCCCAGCAGGTTGCCGTGATACATGGCCTCCATCGAGGTGATGCCGCCGATCCCGGTGCCCTGGGTATTGGCCACCAAGCTCGGGTGCACATACCGCATCACTTCTGCCGGGCTGAACCCGGCGGACAGGAACGCGTCGACCGTCGCGACCATGTTCCACACCGCCACCCGGTCGATGGAGCTGGCCATGTCGGGGCTGATGCCCCACACCGTGGGGTCGAAGCCCGTTGGGATCTGGCCGCCGACGGTGCGCGACAGCTTGGCCTTGCGCGGTACCCGGATTTCGGTGCCGGCCTTGCGGGTGACCCGCCAGTCGCTGCTGTCGGGCACCGGTGTGGCGAGGGTGTGCTCGGGATCGAATTGGACCAACGCGCGGGCGTCGGCCTCGCTGGACGCCACGAACGAAAGGTCCTTGTCCAGGTATACGCTGACCAGCAGCGGCGACGCGTGATCGGGGTCGATTGCCCCGTCGTCGACGAACTCGCGGATGCCACACCGCTCGACCACGGTGTCGTGGTAGCGCTCGACCAACTTCGACTCGTCGACCAGCTCACCCGAAGCGGTATCGTACCAACCCGGTTGGGGACTGTCTTCCCAGCGAATCAACCCGGTGGTCCAGGCCAACTCCAGCACACCGGCCGCCGAAAGCTCGCCCCCGACCTCCATCTCGAAGCGAGTGCGCGACGAACCGTACGGGCCGAGTTCAGCGCCGCCGACAATGACCACCAGATCGGCCGGGTCAACGTCGAGGTCAGCCCATTCCGGAGGTGGCGCCGGGATATATCCGCGTGGCGGGGATGGCAGCGCAGCGATGATGCCCTCGGCGTCGGAGCTTCCCGCCTCCTCGCTCGACGTGGCCTGCCCGCGCGCTTTGGCGGCCAGTTCGGCCATGTCGATGTGGGCCTTAGTGAGCCCGCCGGTCAGATCCGCTGTGATCGGCGCGTGGGCGGCGGCCGCCTTGGATTCGACGTCGCAGAGTCGCAGCAGCATCGCAGCCATCTCGTCGGTGGAATACGTTGTCACACCAACATTTTCGACAGCACTGACGATCGCGTCGTTGTGACCCATCAACCCGGTTCCGCGGGTCCAGCCGATCAGCGCGTGCGCTAGGCTGACTCGCGCCGCCCACGATGATTCGGCATGCCAACGCCTCACCACGGCGTCCAGCGCCGACTTGGCTTCACCGTATGCCCCGTCTCCGCCGAACATCCCGCGATTTGGCGAGCCGGGCAGCACCACGTGCAGCCGGGAAGCAATGTCGCGTTCCGCGCCGATCGTCGACAGTCCACCGATGAGCCGCTGCACCGCCCACAGTAGAACCTTCATCTCCATCTCAGAGCGGGCACCGGCCTCCGAAAGGTCACCGGCGACCCGCGGCGCCGCGAAGGGGAACAGCAGCGTCGGGATTTGCCCGCCTTTGATCTGAATCGACTGCGGACCAAGGTTTTCGGTCTGCTCGTTGCCGACCCATTCCGCCAGTGCGTCGATATCGGAATACGAGGCCATGTTGGCCGACGCCACCCACAAGCACGCGCCGTAGCGGGCGTGGTCGCGGTGGAGAGTGCGGTAAAACGCCAGGCGCTCGTCGTCGAGCCTGGACGTGGTGGCGATGACCGTCGCCCCACCCGCAAGCAGTTGGGCCACCACGGAGGCGGCGATCGACCCCTTGGAAGCACCTGTCACCACAGCGATTTCGTTGCTGTAGAGTCCCGGGTCCGGATCCTCAGCACCGGCCGCGATCCGGGCGTACAGCGAGGCGTGGATGTTGCGCCCGGCGGCCAAGGCCTTGCCCTGCCACCAGGTGGCTTGGGTCGCCACTACGTGGCCCATACCCTCGAACCGCTCCGACAGTCGAGGCCATTCGGCGTCGATCTCGTCGTCATCGGCGAGCCAGATCTTGACCAGGTCCTCGCGGGCGCTGGCCCAACGGTCGTCGAATGCCACAACCTTCTTGGCGTCGAACACAGGCGCCACCAAACGTGACCATTCCGAACCTAATTCGGCGATCACCTGCTCGATCAGCTCGCCATCGCTGGCCGTAGGCGGCGTGGTAACCGGGTCGTCCAGTCCGAGTTGGTCGAGCACCAGACGGGCCGCCGAGGCCAGCACGCCGTGGCGGCCGGTGATCTGGTCGGTGAATTCGCTGAGCACGGCGGCGTCGATGGTCGCACCGCCGCCACCGCCGGACGACGGCGGCGCCACCGATATGCCCCGGCGCGCGGCGACCGACGCGACCGCAGCGTCGATGACCTTGTCGACCGCGGCGGTGTCGGCCAAGGCGCCCTCGTGCAGGTGCCCGAGTGCACCGCCGCGCACGCTGCTGCCTTCCCGGCTGCCCAGCGCGACCTCGACCGTGACGTGCTTCGCCCAACCATTTCCGAGCTCCCACGCCTTGGCGACGCGCTCGGCGAGGTAGGCGGGGCGCTTTCCGGACGGCCCTAGCGCCGTGCGCAATTGGTCGTAGATCGCGTCCGACAACACCGGACCCAACGGCTTGTAGGTGCGGGCCAGCTTGGTCACTTGGCCTTTCAGGGATGTCAGGTCGGCCTCGGCAGCGCCGTCGATCGCGCCGAGGTTGAGTTCGGCACCCAGGTCGACCAGCAACTGGTTGCGCCGCGACGAGGCGCCGTCGGTGATCGACTCGATCGAATCCAGCGGCTCGATCTGGTCGATGCGCATCTTCGCCGACAGCGCGATCAGCGCCAGCGTCGCATCGGCGGCGTCGAACGCGATGTCGTCCGGCCGAGCGCCACCCGACGGCGCCGCCGGCACGGAGGCTTCCGGCACGGACGCGGCTTCGACCGCCTTACCGACCGCCTCCTTCCCCGGCTCCGCCTCAGGTTCGGGGTCGGTGTCGGTGGCGAACAGCACCGCTGCGTCGCGCTCGGCGTTGAGCACTTCGACTGTGCTGTATGCGAATTCGGGCAGCTTGAGCGTGTTCGTCGCCAGGCCGGCGACCGTCGGCGCGGATTTGACACCGATCTCGACGAACCACTCGACGCCCAGACCGCCCGCAGCCTCGTCGGTGAACAGCAGGTCCTGCGTTTCGATCCAGCGCACCGGACTGGCGAACTGCCACGCCAGCAGTTCGATGACGACCTTGCGGCACAGCTCGTGTGGCTTCTCGCTGCGCCAGGTGTCGTAGTCGGCGAGAATTTCGTCGAGCGGCTCGGCCGGGACCAGGTCGCGGATCTCCTGGATGAAGTCGCGATCCAGCGAGAATGGCCGCGGCACCAGGTTAGGGATGTAGCGCCCGACGATCAGGTCGGGATCCCTGTCGCGCGACCAAGCGCGCTCGATCGAGCGGCGGAAATCGGCGACGCCGGTTCGCAGCACGCTGGAGTGGAACGGGACGTCGATGCCGGGCACCAAGATGAAAGACCGCCTGCCGCCGGCTATTTCGCGGCGCCGCTCCACCTCCGCCTCCAGCGCCTCCAGACCGCGCACCGTCCCTGCGATCGCGTACTGCGAGCCGCGCAAGTTGTAGTTGACGATCTGCAGGAATTCGCCCGTGCGGTCGGCGACTTCACCGACGAAGGCGGGGACGTCGGCGTCGGCCAAGTCGATCTGTGAGGGGCGGATGGCCGCGAGCCGGTAGTTGGACCGGCCCAGTTCATCGCGCGGAACGATGTCATGCATCTTGGAGCCGCGGTGAAATACCATCTCGAGCAGCTCTTCCAGGTCGTAGATGCCGGTCACGCACGCCAGCGCGGTGTACTCGCCAACGGAATGCCCGCAGGTGATCGCGTCCTCGACGAACGTGCCTTTCTCGCGCATCTCGGCGACCTGGGCGGCGGCGACGGTGGCCATCGCGACCTGGGTGAACTGGGTTAGATGCAGCACGCCTTCCGGGTGCTGGTAGTGGACGCCGGAGGCGACGATGCTGGTCGGGTTGTCGCGTACCACGTGCAGCACCGAGAATCCCAGCGTGTCGCGGGTGAACTTGTCGGCATCGTCCCACACCTTGCGCGCGGCCTTGGAGCGGGCCCGCACCTCCATGCCCATGCCTTTGTGCTGAATGCCCTGCCCTGGGAACGCGTAGACCGTCTTGGGGGCGGCCAGCCGCGCCGTCGCCGACATCACCGGCTCGGAGCCGACGCGGGCGACGACCTCCAAAACCTCCGCGCCCTGGTCGATTCCGACGCGGTCGACACGAACATCAATCTCAGCCCCGGGCTCCACCATCCCCAGAAACCGGGCGGTCCAGCCGATCAGTCGCGCCGACGGCTTGGCGTGCCCGTCGCTCGCGGCGACGACGTGTTGAGCGGCCGCCGAAAGCCACATGCCGTGCACAATAGTCGATTTCAGCTCGGCCAGCAGGGCGGCGATGTGCTCGGTGTGGATCGGGTTGTGGTCACCGGAAACCACGGCGAACGGCCGCATGTCGGTCGGTGCGGTGAGTTTGACGTCGCGGCGGCGCCGGCGCGGAGTGTCGGTGGCACTGTCGGACACCGCGCCGCCGGCCCGCGCTGGGCCTTCCAGTTCGCCGGTACCGGGGCGGCCACGGATGGCGAAGCGTTCTTGCAGGCTGGCCAGCACGGTGCCGGCCGCATCGGCGATCGTGACCGACACCGGCACGACTCGCCCTACTTCGGTGTCGGTCACGATGCCGGGCGTTGCAGTAATAAGCAACTCGGTGGCCGTTTTTGGCGGCGACGAGAGTAGTTTCGCGGCGTGGTCGAGGTGTACCAGGTTCAGCAAGCCCTCGACCACCGGGATGCCGGCGTCGGTGGCCGCCGAGCCGACCGCGGCGAACACGGCGGGCCAGCATTTGCCCACGAGTGCATCTGGTACGACGGTTTGTGTCGGCGCGAGCGGCGCCCCGAAGGTCGCGGTCACCCCGGTGTGATCGGCGACCTGCTCAGGATCCCACTGTGCCGTGATGGTCGCGACGCCGTCCTCCGCTAGGGGCAAATCGGAGCTGTCGGAACCGGCGGCGATGGCCAATATGGCGCGCATCGCGGTGGTGGCATCATCCGTGGTGACCAGCGGCAGACCGCCGTCACGGACGACGTCGGTGACGGTGAACGCGATGTCGATCCACCTTCCCGAAAGCGGAACCCTGAGGACGACGCGGTCCTCTTCCACCACATGCAGCTCTGCGGAGGTGGAATGGTATGCAATGCGGCCCTTTTCGTGCCACCGCCAGTCATCCGGCTTACCAATTCGGTGCACCGGGTTGGTCGCGATCCGCCCGGCCCAAAACACGTCTGGCGCGTCCAGCACTACCGCCAGCGGCCCGGTTGCGTGGTTGTGGTCGTGGCGACGGGCCGCCACCGGTTCCGGCAGCAGCCCGGTGGCTAGCACCTCGTCGACGGCGGCTCGCTCGAAGCGGTCCAGCAGTTCGCCGACGGGCTCATTGGCGCGGGTAATGCCGGCTACCGCTGCCGGGCCCGGGATGATGCAGACCTGGTCGGCGTCATAGCGCGCGTCGTGGGCCTGCCACAGCGAGTCGCTGCGCCACCAGCGGCGCACGTCCTTGTCGATGACCGGTATGAAGTTGACCGGCTTGCCTGAGGTCTTGCACAGTTCGACGAAGATCGGCGCGTCGGCGGGGTGTAGCTGGACAATCGCGGCGTCGGGGTAGCGCTCGAGCAGTGCTGCGATCGCGTCGTCGGGCCGCTCGAGCAGTTGCTTGTCGATGAAGAGCGTCTCGATATGACCTGATTCCTTTAGGTGCAATCGGGATTCGGCACGCTTCAGCATCTGCTCGAACCGGTCGCGCCACGAGATGTCCAGCCACGGCGTGTGCGCCGACGCAGTATCGGCCGTTGAAGTGCCCTCGCCGATCGTCAGCTCGACATAGCGTTGCAGCCATTGCAGATACGTCATCTCGACAACATCGCCGAAATACGGCTTGGCGGTGCGAGCCATCGCGTCGATAATGTCGTCGCGGCGCGCGGCCACCGCCGAGGTATCACCGGCGACCTCGTCGAGCAGTCGGCCGCAGCGGGATGCGGAGTTGTCGATCTCGTGGATGTCGGCGCCCAGCTGACTGCGGCTGGATGCCATGCCCCCGTGGGACTTTCCAGCGCCGATCCATTCATCGGTGCCGTTGGTTTCGACCAGCATCCGCTTGACCGACTCAGATGTGGTGGCCTCCTTGGCGGCCATCGCCGCGGTGCCGACCAGGATGCCGTCGATCGGCATCATCGGGTAGCCGTGTGCGAGGGACCAGCGTCCCGAAAGATATGCGGCGGCGCGCTCCGGCGTGCCGATGCCACCGCCGGCGCACACCGTGATGTTCGGCCTCGACCGAAGCTCGGAGTAGGTGGCCAGCAGCAGGTCGTCGAGGTCTTCCCACGAGTGGTGGCCGCCGGCACGTCCGCCCTCGACTTGCACGATCACCGGCTTGGTGGGCACCTCGGCCGCGATGCGGATGACCGAGCGGATCTGCTCGACGGTGCCTGGCTTGAATACCACGTGGCTGATCCCAATACCATTCAGCTCGTCGATGAGGTCGACAGCCTGCTCAAGGTCGGGGATGCCGGCGCTGATCACAAGGCCGTCGATCGGCGCACCGGATTGGCGGGCCTTCTGCACCAACCGCTTTCCACCGACCTGCAGATTCCATAAATACGGGTCGAGGAACAGCGCGTTGAATTGGACCGCACGACCGGGTTCCAGCAGCGTGGTGAGTTCGGCGATGCGGTTGGCGAAGATCTGCTCGCTGACCTGACCACCGCCGGCCAGCTCGGCCCAGTGGCCGGCATTGGCCGCGGACGCAACGATTTTTGCGTCGACGGTGGTGGGGGTCATGGCCGCCAACAGGATCGGCGAACGCCCGGTGAGTCGGGTGAATTTCGTCTCCAACTTCGTCGAGTCGTCGGGCAGCATCACGACAGTTGGGGCGTAGGTCGACCAGGGCTCGGCGACGTCCGGCACCGCTCCCGAGGTGTACAGGTTGCGCTGGCCGCCGCGGGTTGCCGCGGGCACGATCCCGACACCCAGACCGCGAATCACCGGGGCGGTCAGTCGGGTCAGCATGTCGCTGGGGCCCAGGTCGAGGATCCAGCGTGCCCCGGCCTCGTGAAGGTCGTTCACCTGATCCACCCAGTCCACCGGCCGCACGAGGATGGATTCGGCCATGTCGTGAGCCGACTCGGCGTCCAAGCCGATCTTGGCCGCCCACCCGCCGATGAGCTGTACGGCGTCGGCCAGGCGCGGCGAGTGGAAGCCGACGTCGACGCGCACCGGTTCGAATGTCGGGTTGAACACCGGGCCGCCGCGCAACTTGTTCTTGCGGTCATCGGCCTCGGCGTCGGCGATCTGCCGGCAGTACGACTGGAAACGCGCCACCTGCTCTGGAGTACCGACGATGACGGCCGACCGCCGGCCATTACGGACCGAGAGCGTGGGTGCGGGCATGGTCTCCTTACCGAATTCGTCGAGCAGTGCGGCGATTCGGTTGGTGTCGACGTTGGTGACCGCGACCATCGGCGAACGATCGCCGAGCATCGTGACCCCGCGTCGCCGCGCCACCAGCGTGGCCGCGGCGCCGATGAGCTGCGCCAGCGCCAGCAGTTCGATGTCCTTGGTGCCGGTGGCGCGCAGTGCCTCGACTGCCAGCACGCCCTGGGAATGTCCGGCGACCGCGACGGGCGGAGTCGCGGCGAAATCCATTCCCTGGCGGATCAATGCGTGCATCGCGGCGACCTGGGAGAGCAGAACACCGGGCAGCGAGCACGCCGCCGACATCAGCTGCCCGGGGCTCGGCACCGGCTCCTCGGCGGCCAGAGCGCGCACCCACCGCAGCGGATCGAACCCGATCGGGCGGACGACGATCAATTCCCCGGCGACCGGCTCCAGCATCACTTCGGCCTCGGCGAGCAGTGTCGCCAGCTCATCCTGGATGCCACCTGACGACACCAGTTCTTCGAGCGTTTGCAGCCAGGCGCTGCCCTGGCCGCCGAACGCCACGGCGTACGGTTCGCCGGCGTTGAGGCGGTCTACCAATGCATCTGTGCTGCAGCCATTTTGGGCTGTCCTACCCTCCCCGCCAGCCGACACCGAGTCGTGTACGTAAACCGTCACTTCATGCAACTCCTCGTCGATCTTTTCGCCCCAACGCGCCAAACTGCGCTGCTCGTGCGGCCCAAGTGATCTGACGTTTCCTCAGAGTTGGGACGGCGCCTACACGCGCTCCCAATCCTCGATTGCCCACCACGAAATGTCGTCGGCGCTAGTGCCCAATCGCGGTTCCTGTTAGTAACAGCGGCGCGTTATGGCCAGCTGGAATAAGCGATCTCGCGGTCGATCAGGATGGTTTGATGCCGTACTTCGGGCCGAGCGTGGCAACCGCCTTCTTCAGGTCTTCGCCGATCTGATCGAGACGATCCGCTTCGGAAGCGTCTACGGCCGCACTGATCGCCGCGATCAGACTGCCATCGGGTGCTAAAAGGGGCGTGGCCACGGCAAAAGCGTCCGCGAGCGTGACTCCCCGGTTGAAGGCGAGTCGGCGGGACCGGATCTCGGGGAGCTCGGCGAGGAATTGTTGTACCTCGCCTGCCTGCTCTGGACTGGCGAGGTCGAGGAGGCGACACATCTCGTCGTCGGAAACGCTCGCGAGCAACGTCTTTCCGGCGGCGCTGCTATATAGCGGGCGACGGGCGTGGATGCGAGCGACAAACCTCAGGCTGGGTGATTCTTCACCCACCAGGTCGGTCAAGATGCTGGCGTCCCCGACGCGCACCCCGACGAGGACGGTGCAGCCCAGGATTTCGCCCAGCTCCGCAACGAATTGGTGATCGAGTGACAGCGCGGCCAGCTTGTTTGCGCGCGCGGCGAGGATGAACGGCCCCGGCCCGAGGTGGAACCGGCGTTCCCGCTCGATGAGATAGCAGCGCAGCCTCCGAGGAGGGCTGCCCGCGATGATGCCATTCGCCAGAATTCTGCGCGGGCTCAAGAAGCTCTAGTTGGGCCCCTCAAGCCGGCGCCGGGCCAACAGCGACACACGAAGCGGGATTGGGCGCGGACAAATCCGGGCCCAAGCTCACTTGCCCGCCCACGCCATTATCTTGTGACGCCTCCGGGACCCACCGGTCTCCTCGGTGCCAGGATGAGACACCAGCACGTAGCCAGCGCAGCCCCACATCATCGGCATCACGAACAGTACGCCATACAACACTGTCATGACGTCACCTCTCTCAAAATGCAAGGGCGGAGCCCTCGTCGATGTACTAAGAGTCGCGCTCCGGCGCACAGATGTCGCCGTGGCTGGCACCCATTAGGGGCCCCACCTAGTGGGAATAACCGCCTACCCGCTAGTGGGCATACGGGGACGCGTCCGCCCAAGCATGGTCTTCTGCCATCAGCCGGTCGGCGAGCAGGCGACGGGCTCTACCGCGGGGTCTTCGGGATCCGGCGCGGGGACGTCAACAACGCCTGCGATGTCACGATCCGCAGATTCGATCCCCTCGGCGCCGCCGATGAGCGCCGCGAAAGGGCCACGGAACGCGCGAGCTCGCTCGTATTTCGATCGCCGGACCGAGTTGGCGGCGATGGTTGCGGCAATGCCACAGACCATTCCCAAGTTGGCGAGCAGGGTCATGCTGAGCAAGACGGCGATCGGCGCGGCGCCCGGATGCCGCGGATCGATCTCCTTGAGCAGTCTGACCGCGATGGTTTCGGCGACCAGCACGATCTCGACGATGATGAAAACCGCGGCCGACACGATTGCGGGCTTGACGATGCCGACCATTTCGACGGCCCCGATGGCCCGCGATTGTGGGCCGATGATCGACACTTCCGCCTCCCCTTCAACGCGTTGTCGGCCAGTCGCACCGCCCGGCTGCCTCCCCGGGTTGTCCGCTGTCGAGGAATTGAATGTCAGGAATGCGATGACTCTGGCGCACATTCAACGCGGCCGCGGTTTCATGATCAGTCTGGGTGAGAATTCACCGATGCACATTGCCGCTAGCGCCCGAATCCTCCTACCAGCTGGCTGGGCTCGGAATGCGGTACGGTTGGGGCACTCCCCTCGGCCGTGCTGTCGAACGCTTTCTCCCAGCAACACAAGGGCTTTCGGTGCGCTCTGGGCATGAACCGCGTTGCCCTCAGACGAGGGCCTCATGGCAGTCTGCGGTCACTTGAGACCGACGATATGGCGGCGAGCAATGCCGTACCGGCTTGGTGGTCGCTTGGGGGTGAATCTCCGCCAAAACTGATCGCCACGATTATCGGCAACGAGATACCGCCCGGGTGCGATCAATGTCGTAATTCTGAGCGAGTACATGGCGTCCTGCGCATCGGATTCGTGCCGGATGTCCCGCGCGCGATGCCGTGTGACGTTACAACTTCCCACACGATGGCCTCGCTGTCTTCGTGAAAATCAAGCTGGTTTCGTGCGCAACCGACACCACTAGGGCTGCTCGATAAGCGTTGTCCTTGAATTTGAGGGCGCAGCGCAGCGGTGTCATTGCTGCTGACCCCTAAACCACTTCCCGGCCAGCCCGAACTCTTCGGCGGCGACGATCGCCCAACCGCAGCGGGAATGACGCAGCACGTCAGAAACGTTGTCGCAGCCACTTAACCTGCTCGTCGACGGACGGTCGAGCCGGCCAATTTCGGTCGACCGCTCGGCTCAGGAATCGGTGGCGCTCGCCGTCAGTACCAGTGAAAAGTGCTGCCACACAACGCGATTGCGGCTACTTCCTGCTACCCAGTAGCGAACAGTTCCTGCGAACCCGCAGACCAGACTGGGGCTGGCAATGAAGACTAACGACCCGCCGAACGCCATTGTCAGAGTGATCCAGGTTACACAAAGAAGGTGGCGACATGTCGCAAGCGCAGTCGATAGCTACTTCGACCTGAAAAAGTGACGGGGCTGGATCGGCGCTGGTGCGCTGGGGGTGGCCATCCGACTGGCAGGAC